>JACCDX011379004.1_pt1 | contig 83790 bp, 67 predicted proteins | sample 7449681 | NCBI WGS metagenome assembly JACCDX01 (sample SAMN15323450, study PRJNA562643) | freshwater metagenome | isolation source: river surface water | place: USA:Blue River Watershed | collected 2017-08-18 | reverse complement strand
TTTCTTGAAAGCGCACGATTTCGGTGATGGCCTTGTCTTCGACCGCGCGCAATTGCTCGGCGCTGATTTCGCCCTTGGCCTTTTGGGCACGGGCTTGCAGCAGGTATTCGGGGCGCAAAAAGCTGCCCACATGGTCATAGCGGGCGGGCAGGATGGATTCGGTCATGGGTCTTACTCCGTTGAAAGGTGCGAGATATTAGACGATGTGGCCCGCTGCATCAGCCAGCGCGTTATAGTCCATGCCCATTGCCAGAGCGCAGGGTTTGTTTCATTGTGGGGAGCATGTGATGAAGTCTTTTTCCAAGTATGTGGGCCACGGCCTGTTGGCGGTTGTTTGCGCCTGGGGTGGGGTATCTGTCGTGGGGGCTCAAACCTTTCCCACCAAAGCGATCAAGATCGTGGTGCCCAATGCCGCAGGTGGCGCGGCCGACATCACCGCCCGCACCGTGGGCCAAAAACTCAGTGAAGCCTTGGGCCAATCGGTGGTGATCGAAAACAAACCCAGTGCCGGTGGTGTGGTGGCGGGCGAACAAGTGGCCCGCTCCGAAGCCGATGGGCACACTTTGTTGTTGATCTCCAGCGGCACGGCGGTCAGCGCCTCCTTGTTCAAGGCCTTGCCGTTTGACACGGTCAAAGACTTCACGCCGGTGTCCAAATTGGCCAGCTTTGACCTGGTGTTGGCGGTGTCAGAAACGGGCCGCTTCAAAACCATTGCCGACTTGTTGGCCTTTGCGCGCGCCAACCCCGGCAAGCTCAATGTGGGCACGCCCCAAATTGGCACCACCCAAAACTTGGCCGCCGAATTGTTTGCCAGCACCGCTGGCCTGAGCATTCAAATCGTGCCCTTCAATGGCACGCCGCCGGTGATCAATGCCTTGCGCGGCGGCGAGATCGATGCCATGGTCGACATCCTCGGCCCGCTCATGCCCCAGGTGCAATCGAAGGCCTTGCGCCCACTGGCCCTGATGGGTGACAAACGATTCCCCGGTTTGCCCGATGTGCCGGTGCTGCGTGAAAGCGGTGCCGCCTTGGCCAATTTCAATGTGGCTTCGTGGAATGGCTTGGCCGTGCCCGCCAAAACGCCGCGCGATGTGGTGGTCAAACTCAACCGCGAGATCCAAACCATTCTGAATGCGCCCGATGTCAAAAAGCGCTTGAGCGACCTCAATGTGACGGCCCAAGGCAGCACGCCCGAGGGCGCGGCCGACATCTTGAATGCCGATATCCGGCGTTGGGCCGAGGTGATCGCCCGCGCCAAAATCGAAAAGCAGTGAACAGCGCAAGGGGCTGAACATGGGCATGTCGCGTTGGGGGGTGGTGGGTTACGGTGAAGTGGGCAAAACCTTTGCCGCGGGCTTCAAGCCCCATCTCGCATGGACCGGCACATGGGATGTGGGCTTTACCGAGCCCCAGCGCGGGCCCGCCATGCTCGAGCATGCCCAGCAAGCAGCGGTGCATGCCTGCACCTCGGCCGCCGAATTGGCGCAGCAAGTGGATTTGGTGGTGTCCGCTGTGACGGCTTCCAACACGCTGGCGGTGGCGCAGGCGGTGGCCGCGCACATCCGACCGGGTGCGTTTTTTCTGGACTTGAATTCAGCCTCACCTGGCACCAAACAGCAGTGCCGCGATCTGATCGATGCCGCTGGTGGGCGTTATGTGGAAGCCGGTGTGATGACCTCGGTACCGCCGTATGGCATTGCCGTGCCCATGTTGTTGGGTGGGGCCCATGCCCCAGATTTGCTGCCCCACTTATTGGCCTGGGGTTGCCAAGCCAGCATCGCGGCCGACACCGTGGGCGTGGCCAGCGCCATCAAGATGTGCCGCAGCATCATGATCAAAGGTTTGGAGGCCTTGGTGGTGGAGAGCTACACCACCGCCCGCCAGCACGGGGTGGAGGCGCAAATGCTGGCCACCTTGGCCGAGACCTTTCCCACCATCGATTGGGAAAAACAAGGGGCTTATTTTTTCAGCCGGGTGGTGCAGCATGGCAAACGCCGCGCCGAAGAAATGCGCGAGTCGGCCGTCACCGTGCAAGAGACTGGCGTGGCACCGACCATGGCCGGGGCGATTGCCACCAAACAAGATTGGGTGGCGGGCTTGGCGGCCCAAGGGGTGTTCCAAGACATGCCCAGCCAGCCCGTGTGGCAAGACTATGCGGATCGTTTGATCGCCCTGCAAACCGCCCAACCCCGCAACTGAGCCGATGGGGTGGCCCGCCATGCCTTTTGAACAGGTCTTCGGCATCTTGGCAGCGGTTTTATTTGGGCTGCAATTTGGCAGCTTTTTGAATGTGGTGGTGTGGCGCTTGCCGCGCATGCTCGAGCGCGAATGGCAAGCGCTCAGCGGGCCTGACGCTGCGGCCGAGGCCGAGCCGGTGTTCAACCTGTCCACGCCGCGTTCGCACTGCCCGCATTGCCGCACACCGTTGCGCTGGCGCGATCTGGTCCCGCTGTTGAGCTACTTGTTTTTGCGTGGGCGTTGCGCCCATTGTGCCGCGCCCATTGCGTGGCGCTACCCAGCGGTGGAATTGGCCGTGGCTGTGGTGTGGGGTTGGTCGGCTTGGCGCTGGGGCATCACACCTGCGGCCCTGGTGTGGGCGGGTTTTTTCACCACCTTATTGGGTTTGGCCTTGATCGATGCCGACACCATGCTGTTGCCCGATGCCATGACCTTACCCTTGTTGTGGGCGGGTTTGGTGTGTGCCAATTTGGGTTGGACGGGCGTGGGCTTGAGCGATGCACTGTGGGGTGCGGTGGCCGGCTATGTGAGCTTGTGGCTGGTGTACCAGGTGTTTTTGCGGGTCACCGGCAAACACGGCTTGGGTGGCGGCGACTTTAAATTGCTGGCCGCTTTGGGCGCTTGGTTGGGTTGGCAGGTGTTGCCCTGGCTGGTGTTGGCCGCTTCTTTATTGGGCTTGTGTGCGGCCGCTGCATTGATGTGGCGCGGCCGTTACGTCAAAGGCCAGCACATCCCTTGGGGGCCTTCACTGGCCTTGGCCGGTGCCGCAATGGCTGTGTGGCAACCCGTTTTGTTTTAAAGGCATCAGGCCGTGCCATTGGCTTGCGCAAAAGCACTGCCAATGGCCGCGAAATAAGCCTGACCGCTGGCGGTCAGCATCACATATTTGGTGCGCCGGTTGCGGTCTTTGAAGACCGCATCGACCAAACCCAGGTTGAGCAATTGGGTGAATTTGCGGTGCAAGGTGGCCGGGGAGGCGATGTGGGCCAGGGCCATCAACTCGGTCACCGTCAAGGCTTGTTCGCGGTGTTCATGCAAAGCGATTTCGTCCAACAATTGTTTGGTGCCGGCATCCAGATCAGGGATGGTGTTGTTCTGGGCCAAGGTCCGCACCAGGTTCACAAAGTTGAGGTAGGGGTCGATGTTGTTCTCCAAAAGCCAGTCTGATGATGCAAGTTGTAATACTTGCAAAATCATATATCAGTTTGGATTTTTCTGGCAGTCACAGCTGCGGTTGACCAGGCTGCTCGCAAGTTAAGAACGCCCCAAATGCGTGCGCACCATGTGGGCCACCATGGTGGCCGTGTGTTGTTGGGTGGGGCTGGTGGCACGCCGGTCGCTGCTCACCAGTGACAAGGAAATGGTCAGCGGTGGATCGCCAATGCGCCGCAGTTGATAGGCAGAAGGTTGCGGTGAGCGTGCCACGGCTTGGCGACTCAACAATGCGTTGCCCACGCCATCGGCCACCAGGTCCAAGATGGCAGACACCCCATCGATTTCCAGCACCACTTGGGGTTGGCAGTTGTGGCGGGCCATCTCGGCTTCGACATGCATGCGGATGGCATTCGGTCGGCTGGGGGTGACCAGTGGCAATGCGGCCACGGCTGGCAAGGACATGGGTGGTGGGGGCGGGTCTTCGGCCAAGCCAGGCGGGCGCGCTTGCACCAAGACCAACTCTTCTTCGATCAAGGCCTGGCGCACCAAACCCTCGGTGGGTTGGGCGTTGTAGAGCACCGCAATGTCCAAGCGGCCATTGAGCAAACCCTCGGACAACTCGGCCGACAAGGCCTCGCGGATGGTCAGTTGGGCATCGGGCAGCTCAGCGCGAAACGCCCGGGTCAAGGGCACGGTCAACACGCGGGCCACACTGGGCGGCAGGCCCAAAGCCACCCGGCCGCTCAAGCCACCGCGCAACTGGGCCAAATCGGCTTGCGCCCGTGCCACCTGGTGCAAGATGCCGCGCGCATGTTCCAGCAGCAATTTGCCCGCATCGGTGGTCACCGCCCCGCGCCCATTGCGGGTCAACAAGGTTTGGCGCAACTCGACCTCCAGGCTGCGGATGTGGCGGCTCAAGGCCGGTTGGGCCAGGCCCAGCACCTGCGCCGCCCGGGTGAAGCTGGCTTGCTCGGCCACCGTGACAAAGGATTGGAGTTGTTGCAGTTCCATGCGATAAAAAATGAATATCCAGCAGTCAGATATACAAATTAAGCATAACAGATAGTGGCACTTTCAGCAGCGAGCCCAGGCCCGTAGGCCGCACAATGCCGCCATGAGCCCATCACAAGCCCCAACGGTGTTGACCGGAATTTCATCCAAAGCCACCCAAGCGGTGCTGGCCGACTTGGCCAGCACGTATCAAGCGCAAACCGGTGTGGTGTGCCAAATCGAGTCGGTGGGCGGGGTGGACGCGGCCCGGCGCATCGAGGCCGGTGAGGTGTTTGATGTGGTCTTTTTGGCCAGCGACGCGATCGATCGTTTGATGGCCTCGGGCCATGTGTTGGCCGGTTCGCGCGTTGACTGGGTTCGCTCACCGGTGGCGGTGGCGGTGGCCCAAGGTGCACCCCAGCCCGATATTGGCAGCGCCCAAGCCCTCAAGGCATCCGTGTTGGCGGCCGACAAAGTGGCTTATTCCACCGGACCCAGCGGTGTGTATTTGGAAAAATTATTTGTCCAATGGGGCATCATGGACCAACTGCAAGGCCGCTTGGTCAAGGCCCCGCCCGGTGTGCCGGTGGGTTCTTTGGTGGCCAAAGGCGAGGCGAGTTTGGGTTTTCAACAACTGAGCGAACTCATGGCTTTGCCGGGCATTGTGGTGTTGGGCGAACTGCCCCCCGATGCGGCTTACATCACCGTGTTTTCTTCGGCCATCGCACAAGCCGTGGCCGCGCAAGCCGCGCGCGTGCAAGCGGCGCGTGAATGGATGGCCTTTTTGGCCAGTGCAGCCACCGAGGCCACCAAGCGCCGCCACGGCATGCACTGGGCTTGAGGCGATTACTTTTTTTCTTTCAACCAAGAGGGTACCCATGTCATTGATCATCGACTGCCACGGCCACTACACCACCGCGCCCATTGCACTTGACAACTGGCGCAACCAGCAAGTTGCGGGCATCAAAGACCCGGCGGTCATGCCCAAAGCGTCCGATCTGAAAATCAGCGATGACGACTTGCGCCACAGCATTGAGGTCAACCAGCTCAAGCTGATGAAAGAGCGCGGCAGTGACATCACCTTGTTCTCGCCACGGGCCTCCTTCATGGCCCACCACATTGGCGACTTCGCCGTGTCCAGCACCTGGGCGGCCATTTGCAATGAGTTGTGCTACCGGGTGTCCAAACTGTTTCCCGACAACTTCGTGCCGGTGGCCATGCTGCCCCAGTCGCCCGGGGTCGACCCCGCCACTTGCATCCCCGAGTTGGAGCGCTGCGTCAAAGAGTACGGCGCGGTGGGCATCAACCTGAACCCCGATCCTTCGGGGGGCCACTGGACATCGCCGCCATTGAACGACCGCCATTGGTACCCGATTTTCGAAAAAATGGTGGAGCACGACTTGCCCGCCATGATCCACGTGTCCACCAGTTGCAATGCGTGTTTCCACACCACGGGTGCGCATTACCTGAATGCCGACACCACGGCTTTCATGCAATGCCTCAACAGCGACTTGTTCAAAGACTTTCCGACCCTGAAGTTTTTGATCCCCCACGGCGGCGGCGCAGTGCCCTACCACTGGGGCCGCTTTCGCGGTCTGGCGCAAGAGTTGAAAAAGCCTTTGTTGGAAGAGCATTTGCTCAACAACATCTTTTTCGACACCTGTGTCTACCACCAGCCTGGCATAGACCTGCTCAACACCGTGATTCCGGTGAAAAATGTCTTGTTCGCTTCCGAAATGATTGGCGCGGTGCGCGGCATTGACCCCCACACCGGCCACCACTTTGACGACACCAAGCGCTACATCGAGTCCAGCAAAATTTTGAGCGCCGCCGATCGGCATGCGATTTACGAGGGCAACGCACGCCATGTGTTCCCACGCTTGGACAAATTGTTGAAACAGAAAGGACACTGACATGAACAACATGGGCAAAGTCAAGCGGCAGATCCAACGTGCCGACAAAAGCGCGGTCGAGCGTTTGGCCAAATATGGTGTGGCCACGGTGCACGAAGCCATGGGTCGGGTGGGCATGATGAACACCTATATGCGCCCCATCTATCCCGGTGCGCGTGTCGCAGGGACTGCTGTGACCGTGTTGCTGCACCCCGGCGACAACTGGATGCTGCATGTGGCCTGTGAACAGGTGCAGCCCGGTGACATCGTGGTCGCGGCCATCAGCGCCCCTTGCACCGATGGTTATTTTGGCGATCTCATCGCCACCTCTTTCAAGTCCCGTGGCGCACATGCCTTTGTGATCGATGCCGGTGTGCGGGATGTGTCGGAGTTGACCGAGATGGGCTTTCCGGTGTGGAGCAAATGCATCAGCGCCAAGGGCACGGTCAAGGCCACCTTGGGTTATGTCAACTTCCCCGTGGTGTGCGCCGGTGCCATCGTGAACGCAGGGGATGCCATCGTGGCCGACGATGACGGTGTGGTCGTGGTGCCCGCGCAATTTGCCACCCAAGCCGCCGATGCCGCTGCCGCCCGCGAAGCCAACGAAGGCGACAAGCGCGCCAAGCTGGCAGCGGGTCAGCTGGGCTTGGACCTCTACAACATGCGCGGCCCGTTGGAAAAAGCGGGCTTGGTCTACGTCGACTGATGCGCACCGTTTGAGCCGAAGAAAGCACACCCCATGACATTTGAAAAAACACCGGGCTGGTTGGATTGGTACAGCGGCCCCAGCAAACCGCAGTTTGTGTTGCCACCGGGTGCGGTGGATGCGCATTGCCATGTGTTTGGCCCCGGCGACCAATTTCCCTTCGCCCCCGAGCGCAAATACACCCCATGCGATGCCTCCAAGCAACAGTTGTACGCCTTGCGCGACCACCTGGGTTTCGACAAAAACGTAGTGGTGCAAGCCACTTGCCACGGCGCGGACAACCGGGCCATGGTCGATGCCTTGTTGCACTCGGGTGGCAAAGCGCGTGGGGTGGCCACCGTCAAGCGCAGCGTCACCGATGGCGAGTTGCAAGCCATGCACGATGCGGGCGTGCGCGGCGTGCGTTTTAACTTCGTCAAGCGCTTGGTGGACTTCACGCCCAAAGACGAATTGCTGGAAATTGCCAACCGCATCAAAGCCTGGGGCTGGCATGTGGTGATTTATTTCGAGGCGGTGGACCTGCCCGAGCTGTGGGATTTCTTCACCGCATTGCCCACCACCGTGGTGGTCGATCACATGGGCCGCCCCAATGTGGACCAAGCGGTGGACGGGCCAGAGTTTGCGTTGTTCATGAAGTTCATGCGCGAGCACGACAACGTGTGGAGCAAGGTCACCTGCCCCGAGCGCTTGTCGCTGGCTGGCCCTGCCGCACTCAACGGTCAACGCCAGGCTTACTGCGATGTGGTGCCGTTTGCGCGCCATGTGGTCGAGTCCTTTCCCGACCGCGTGTTGTGGGGCACCGATTGGCCCCATCCCAACCTCAAAGACCACATGCCCGATGACGGCTTGCTGGTGGACTTCATCCCGCACATTGCGCCCACAGCAGATTTGCAAAAGCGTTTGCTGGTGGACAATCCGACCCGACTTTATTGGCCAGAACTTTTGAAAGCCTGAACCATGTCACTGGAAAAACCTTACCTGGATGTACCGGGTACCACCATTTTTGATGCCGAACAGTCGCGCAAAGGCTATTGGCTCAATCAGTTTTGCATGTCCTTGATGAAAGCGGAAAACCGCGAGCGTTTCAAAGCCAATGAGCGCGCTTACCTGGACGAATGGGCCATGAGCGAAGAGCAAAAACAAGCGGTGATGGCACGCGACCTCAACTGGTGCATCCGCACCGGCGGCAATATTTACTTTTTGGCCAAGATCGGTGCCACCGATGGCAAGAGTTTTCAGCAAATGGCGGGCAGCATGACGGGCATGACCGAAGAGGAATACCGCAACATGATGGTCGCGGGCGGACGCTCGGCCAATGGCAACCGCGTGATCGGCGAAGACGGCGACGCACAAGCCCACCGACAACCCCAAGGCCGCGCTGGCCAAACCGCAAAGGCTTGAACATGGCTCACATTTCTGCATCTGTTTACACCTCGCACGTGCCCGCGATTGGCGCGGCGCTGGACCTGGGCAAAACCGCTGAGCCTTATTGGCAACCGGTGTTCAAAGGCTACGAGTACTCCAAGCAGTGGCTCAAAGACAACCCGCCGGATGTGGTGTTTTTGGTCTACAACGACCATGCCACGGCCTTCAGCTTGGACTTCATTCCCACCTTTGCGATTGGCACGGCGGCCCAATTCCAACCGGCCGACGAAGGTTGGGGCCCGCGCCCCGTTCCCATGGTGCAAGGCCATCCGGAGTTGGCCTCGCACATTGCCCATTCGGTCATCCAACAAGACTTTGACCTGACCATCGTCAACAAAATGGACGTGGACCATGGCTTGACCGTGCCCCTGTCTTTGATGTGCGGCCAACCCCAGGCCTGGCCTTGCCCGGTCATTCCGTTTGCGGTCAATGTGGTGCAGTACCCCGTGCCCAGTGGGCGGCGTTGTTTTGAGCTCGGCCGCGCCATCCGCAATGCCATCAATAGTTTTGATGCCAATTTGAATGTGCAAATTTGGGGAACGGGTGGCATGAGCCACCAGTTGCAAGGCCCGCGCGCAGGCTTGATCAACAAAGAATTTGACAATGCCTTTTTGGACAAGTTGATCCACGACCCAGAGGCCGCCGCCAACATCCCCCACATTGACTATGTGCGCGAGGCGGGCAGCGAAGGCATTGAGTTGGTGATGTGGTTGATCGCACGCGGTGCCATGGAAGACGTGGCCAAGCGCCCGGCGGGGGTGGCCCAGCCCCAATTGAACATGCGCCACCGCTTCTACCATGTGCCCGCCAGCAACACCGCCGTGGGCCACATGATTTTGGAAAACCCCGGCCATTGAGCCCGGTGTTTCTCTCATTTTCTTTTTATCGAATTTCAGGAGTTCTTTCATGACCATCAAAGTGGCCCTGGCCGGCGCTGGCGCATTTGGCACCAAGCATTTGGACGGCATCAAAAACATCGACGGCGTGGAGGTCATCTCCATTGTGGGGCGCGAATTGGCCAAAACCCAAGAGGTGGCCGACAAATACGGCATTGCCCATGTCAGCACCGATTTGAACGACAGCTTGAAGATCAAGGAAGTCGACGCGGTGATTTTGTGCACCCCCACCCAAATGCATGCATCGCAGTCGCTGGCCTGTTTGAAAGCGGGCAAGCATGTGCAGGTTGAAATCCCGCTGGCCGACAGCTGGAAAGATGCCCAAGCCGTGGTGGACCTGGCCAAGTCCAGCGGCAAAGTGGCGATGTGCGGCCACACCCGCCGCTTCAACCCCAGCCACCAATATGTCCATCAAAAAATCAAGGCTGGGCAGTTCAACATCCAGCAAATGGATGTGCAAACCTATTTCTTTCGGCGCACCAACATGAACGCGCTGGGCCAGCCGCGCAGCTGGACCGACCACTTGCTGTGGCACCACGCCGCGCACACGGTGGATTTGTTCGCCTACCAAGTGGGCAGCCCGATTGTCAAAGCCCATGCCGTGCAAGGGCCCATCCATCCCAACTTGGGCATTGCCATGGACATGAGCATCCAGCTCAAAGCCGCCAATGGTGCCATTTGCACCCTGAGCCTGAGCTTCAACAACGACGGCCCCTTGGGCACTTACTTTCGCTACATCGGCGACAGCGCCACTTATTTGGCCCGCTATGACGATTTGTTCACCGGCAAAGAAGAGCAGATCGACGTGTCCAAGGTGGCGGTGTCGATGAATGGCATTGAGCTGCAAGACCGCGAGTTTTTCAGCGCCATCCGCGATGGCCGCGAACCCAATGCCAGCGTGGCCCAGGTGTTGCCTTGTTACCAGGTGCTGCACGACCTTGAGCAGCAACTCGCATGAGCAAGCGCGCGCTCGGCCCCTTCCAAGTCTCGCCCATTGGTTTGGGCTGCATGAACATTTGCCATGCCTATGGCAACCCCACCTCACCCGAGGAGGCCGAGCGTTTGTTGTTGGCCGCCCTCGATGCGGGGGTGGATCATTTCGACACCGCTGCCTTGTATGGGTTTGGTGTGAGCGAAACTTTGGTGGGCAAGGCTTTGTCGGCCCACCGCAGCCGCTTCACCTTGGCCAGCAAATGCGGCATGCAAGGGGTGGATGTCAAAGGCGATGGCAATTTGGTGCGGGTCATCGATGGCCGACCCGCCACTTTGCGCCAAACCTGTGAAGACGCTTTGCGCCGTTTGCGCACCGAGGTGATTGATCTGTATTACCTGCACCGTTGGGACAAAAAAGTGCCCATCGAAGACAGTGTGGGTGCTTTGAGCGACCTGGTGCGCGCTGGCAAGATACAAAGCATTGGTTTGTCGGAGGTGTCGGCCCACACCTTGCGCAAAGCCCATGCGGTGCACCCGATTGCCGCGGTGCAGACCGAATACTCGCTGTGGACCCGCAACCCTGAAATCGCTGTGCTCGAAGCCTGCCGTGAACTGGGCACCACCTTTGTGGCCTTCAGCCCGGTTGGGCGTGGCTATTTGTGCGGCAAACCCATTGACATCGAGAAACTCGATGCCAAAGACATCCGCCGCAGCATGCCGCGCTTCAACGCGCAAAACTGGCCGCGTAACCAGCAGTTGTTACTGCCCTTTTTGGCCATGGCCAAAGAACTCGGTTGCAGCCCTTCGCAATTGGCCATTGCCTGGTTGCTGCACAAAGCGCCCCACATCGTGGCCATTCCTGGCACCACATCTTTGGCACATCTGCAAGACGACCTGGGCGCATTGAATGTGCACCTCAGCCCCGCACAGATGCAGCGCCTGGAGGGCTTGATCGGCCAACACAACGTGGTGGGCAACCGCTACAACGACCAGGCCAACAGCGAGGTGGACACCGAGGTGTTTGCTTGACCTGTTATTGATTAATTTAAAAGAAATACTTTTTTCATGTAAAGCCGTTTATTTAACAATTTTTTATTCTTGAAAAATTTGTGGCTTCTCAAATAATAGAGTCAACTTTTTAGGAGCGCGACATGAGTACCCGAATCCAATCATTGGCATTAATAGGCTGCGCCTTGCTGGCTTTGGTGGGGTGCGGCGGCGGCGGATCGTCCGCTTCTGGCAGCACCACCATCCAAGGCATCGCCACCTCTTCTTCAGCCGCCGTGGTCAGTGCCACTGAGTAATGGGAGATCTCCAAATGAATTTGCGCTTATGGACCGTTTCTGTTTTGGGTGGCTTGGTCTCCATCACCCACGCTGCGCCGCCCACCGGCGGGGCTTATGTCAGCGACCCCCAGTCTGAGTATGTTCAGGATCAAACCTCCGAGGGCATCAGCCAAGCCAACAGCATTCTTTGCTACATGTCCAACACGCGGCCCGATGCCATGGTCAATTTGGGTCGGTATGTGGCATTCATTGATGAGTCCAAATGCAATTCGTCCAAGGCCGATGCGTCCAGCAGTTCGTCTGAGGGGGGCGGTTCTTCCACCTCTTACACCCGCATGAGCCTCACCTCAACCCGTGAGTCGGCCTCCAGTGCACAAATTGGTAAAGGCCATGCAGCGGTGACCATGGGTGGTACCACGCCCGCGTATGTTTACATCTATACATCCATCACCGGTGCGCCGACGGCCACCAACACCAATGGCTCGCTGACCATGAACTTGGCGGCCTTGCCAGTGGCCGGTGGCAGCAAAATCATGCGCGGGAAAATCACCACCAGCGCCAGTGGAATTCAGTTTTCCTGGATCTCCGCTGCTGGCGGTGGTGGCGGGGGCGGTGGCAGCAACTACAGGTTGTCTGTTTCTGGTAACGACACTTCCGGCTCAGGGGTGATCAAGTACCCCGATAGCACCGGGACCGACACAACCCTCACCTTTGGTTACAACGCCAGCAAGTTCTGTCGCAACGATGGCACCAACACAACCTGTTTCAGCAGGTCCAAAACCGATGCGGCCACATCCGTTTGGCGTTACGGTGTTTACACGGATGGGACAGGTGCCAGGTACGACCTGACACAACCCGGATTCCCGGTCAAGAACAGCACCACCGGCGAATACGGATACGCCAGTTACTGGGGCATTTGGTTGCCCACGGCCGTGACCGATGGGGCCACCTTGGTGTCCTTGGATGCGACCCCAGTGACCTACACCGTCAACAAAACCGGCGGCCGTTTGACCAAGTACAGCTTGGTGACCAAAACCTTGGATCAAGTCAAAAAGGTGCCTTTCAATTTCATGCCCCAGTCCACCACTGCGGTCACTGGTGGCAATTTAACCGCTTCCACCCAGTATGAGTTGTATTGGAATGGCACCGCCTTTGTGGCCACCGCCAAAATGGACTGCTCATCTGGCTCGGGTTGTTTCCGGCAGTTGTTGTCAGCCAACTTGACCATCACTCCCGCTCAACTGAGTTCCGCCTCCTCCATGTCGGCTGGCGGCAATACCAATAAAACAGGTGTCAATGGTTGGTCACAGGCCTTGGGCGGCAATTTGATGATCCCCGCTTCCACCTTGGAGCATGCCTCTCCGGGCACCCAAAATATCCGCTACAACACCCAAGCCGTGGTGTCACCCGGCGACACCACCGTGCCCGCCACCCTCAAATGCGCGCGCGATTGCCCCACGGTGGCATCAATTCAAACCCTGACCGCTGCCAATGCCACAAACAACACCACCAGCCCATACACCTCGGGCACCAAACAAAAGGGTGGCGGTACGCCCGCAGCCGATGTGGTCACCTATACCTGGGACAGCAGCAACTACACCTTGAAGCAAAGTGGGGTTGCCACAGCCATCACCAACTCATTGCTCACGGGCGCAGGCATGTCGCTGTCTTCTTATCCCAGGTACCAGGGCGGCATCCGCTCTGGCGCTTTGGTCGATGCCACAGGCACCAATTGGAACGCTGGTGGGGCCATGGACTGTCAAACCAATGGGCAGTATTTTTGCGACTTCAAGTCCAATTCACTGACCACCTTTTATGTGTGGGAGAACGGCACCAGCGATTACCAAAGTGCGACATTCCTGAAAAAAGCCGACAACACCTTCTTGGCATTCACACCCCCACAGTCCGCCAGCTTCTTGGTGCCTGATGAAACCAAATACGGTGAGTTTGCGGGAGCCAATATGAACCTTCAATTCAATGGGTTTGGCAACTTGTTTGGCATCCCGGGCAAGTGCTTCCGTTTGTCTGACAATGCAGAGGCCAATTGCGACCGCACCACCCGCTACGTGCCCGCTTTCTCCATTCCCGAGAACACCAGCACCTCCGCATTGGGCAAGGTCACCATCAACGATGCCACCAAATGGATCAAATACCTGGACAGGGAAATCCGCTTCAAAAAAGACGGTGTCGTTGGTGTCTCCGGCTACACACTGCCCACCGGAATTACCTTGGGTTCGGCCTCTGACTTGCCCGCTGCCTTGGCCCTGAGTGGCGCAGACACCGAGGATCCCTCCAGCAGCAGCAACAGCAATTACGCGGGTTCCGTCCAGGCATCGGACTTTTTGAAGTCGCCCAGCGTGATCCATGGCGTTGTTCAGTAAATAAGTCTTTGCCATGAACAGCCAGCCCCGAGGCATGGACAGCCTTGGGGTTTTTTTATGTGTCTCGCTGTTGGCCCATGCCGCTTTGCTGATGGCCCTTGGGTTGTTTGCCTTGCCCCTGCCAAGCCAGTGGCTCGGTGCCATATTGGGGGCCAAGAAGTCGGGGGCTGAAGTTTTTTTGAGGCATGAGCAATTGCCCATTGGCCTTGGCCCAAGGGATGTGGGCCGCCCCAAGCTCTTGCTTGCCCCAGGCGGCGAAAGGTCAGTGGGCTTAGACAGCCCAAGCCATCACGCCCCATCCCTGGGGGATCAGCGCTCGCAAGCGGAGCTGGGGGAGCCTAAAAACCAAATCGGTTGGAACGAGGCGCTGCTGTCGTCGATCTTTCCGTCGGGTCGCCAAAGCGGGTTTTTGGGCCAGTCCCTGCCTGCGGGCGACCCCATGGGCAAGCTGCCGCCTTCGTTCGAATGGGACATGCGCCGACAAAGTGCTCAATCCCTGTTGGTCTCCCAATTGGATTTCATGCGCACCACGTTTCAAATGGAGGAGGGGCTGACCTGTGCGGTGGACAGGTTCAAAGCCAGTTGCAGTCCTTCGGATGCAGGCCTTTCTGCCTTTTTGTCCGCGCGATTTGCCCAACTGCACCTGATAGACCCCAGTCTCAAATCATTGAAGTTCAGCAGCCATGGCAAAGGTGATTGGACGGTTGATATCGGAGATTGATTGCTGGTTGGGGTATTGGATAAATGTCAAATGTGATTGTTAGGACGGTTGATGGGGCAAATGTGATGGCTGCCAATATTTAAAGCGGTTTTCAACTCAAGCCATCACCATGAAAAAAGGACGCCCTGGAGCGTCCTTTTTTGCGGGGTGGCAATCAGCCCGCTCAGATGCTGTCGATGAAGCTGCGCAGTTTGTCGCTGCGGCTGGGGTGCTTCAACTTGCGCAAAGCCTTGGCTTCGATTTGACGGATGCGCTCGCGCGTCACGTCAAATTGTTTGCCCACTTCTTCCAGGGTGTGGTCGGTGGACATTTCAATGCCAAAGCGCATGCGCAGCACTTTGGCTTCGCGCGGTGTGAGGCCATCGAGGATGTCTTTGACCACATCGCGCAAGCCCGCTTGCATGGCCGCTTCGATGGGCGCGGTGTTGGCGCTGTCTTCGATGAAGTCGCCCAGGTGTGAATCGTCGTCGTCGCCAATCGGGGTCTCCATCGAGATGGGTTCTTTGGCGATCTTCATGATCTTGCGGATCTTGTCCTCGGGGATTTCCATCTTCTCGGCCAAGATGGAGGCATCGGGCTCAAAACCAAACTCTTGCAGGTGCTGGCGGCTGATGCGGTTCATCTTGTTGATCGTCTCGATCATGTGCACCGGGATGCGGATGGTGCGCGCCTGGTCGGCGATGGAGCGGGTGATGGCCTGGCGGATCCACCAAGTGGCGTAGGTCGAGAACTTGTAGCCACGGCGGTATTCGAACTTGTCCACCGCCTTCATCAAACCGATGTTGCCTTCTTGGATCAGGTCCAGGAACTGCAAGCCACGGTTGGTGTATTTTTTGGCAATCGAGATGACCAAGCGCAGGTTGGCCTCGATCATTTCTTTCTTGGCGTGGCGCGAGTTGGCCTCGCCTTGGTTCATCCGTTTGTTGATGTCCTTGAGTTCGGCCAAGGGCACGACCACCCGGGTTTGCAACTCAATCAGGCGTTGCTGCAGCTCTTGCACCGGCGGGATGTTGCGCGACATGGTGGCCGACCAAGGTTTGCCCGCGCTGGCTTGTTTTTCCACCCATTTGAGGTTGAGCAAGTTGGGCGGAAAGTCTTTGACGAACACGTCTTGCGGCATGCCGCATTTATCCACAATGATGCGGCGCAATTGGCGCTCTTTTTTGCGCACATCTTCCACCTGCGAGCGCACCATGTCGCACAAGCGCTCGATGGTGCGGGCGGTGAAGCGGATGGTCATGAGCTCTTCGCTCAAGGCCTTTTGCGCTTTTTGGTAGTTGGGTGTGCCATAGCCTTCTTTGTCGTAGGCCTTGTGCACTTTTTCAAACAAGCTGGCAATGCGGTCAAAGCGCTCCAGGGCTTCGCGCTTGAGTTCTTCGAGTTTTTTGGTCAGCGCCTTGGAGCCGCCTTTGCCGTCGTCGTCGTCGGCTTCGTCGAACTCGTCAAAGTCTTCTTCGGCCACATAGTCGTCGGCTTCATTGGCATTGCTAAAGCCATCGACGATGGTGGAGATGACCACCTTGTCTTCGCGGATGTCATTGGCCAAGCGCAAAATTTCGGCGATGGTGGCAGGGGACGCGCTGATGGCGGCCATCATGTCCATCAAGCCGCCTTCGATGCGTTTGGCGATTTCGATCTCGCCTTCGCGGGTGAGCAATTCGACCGTGCCCATTTCGCGCATGTACATGCGCACCGGGTCGGTGGTGCGACCAAATTCGCTGTCCACCGTGGACAAGGCGGCTTCGGCTTCCTCCTCGGCTTCTTCCTCGCTGGCCACCGTGGGTCCGGTGTTGGTCAGGATCAAGGTCTCTGCATCAGGGGTTTGTTCGTACACCGCCACGCCCATGTCGTTCAACATGGTGATGACCACTTCCATGGTCTCGGCATCCACCAGCTTGTCGGGCAAGTGGTCAGAGATTTCACCGTGGGTGAGGTAACCCCGGGTTTTGCCCATCTTGATCAGGGTCTTCAAGCGCAAACGGCGCTTGGCCAGGTCTTCTTCGGACAGGATGGTCTCGTCGAGTCCAAACTCTTTCATCAAGGCCCGCTCTTTGGCCTTGCTGATTTTCATGCGCAGGGGTTTGACCTTTTCGCCAGCGGCGGCGGGGCTTTCCTCGGCAAATTCGGCCTCCAAATCGGGCAAATCCTCTTCCAGCGCAGCGCCTTTACCCTTGGCTTTGGCGGCTGCTTTGCCTTTGGTCGCTGGAGCGGCGGCTTTGGCCACCGGTTTGGCCGGTGCTTTGGCCGCTGGCTTGGCAGGCGCTTTCACAGGCGCTTTGGCGCTGGGTTTGGCAGCTGTGGTGGTTTTGGGCAATGGCTTGGCCGGTGCTTTGGCGGCCACTTTGGCGGCAGGCTTGGCAGCCGCCTTGGGGGCGGCTTTTGCAGCGGGTTTGGCCGCAGGTTTCGCGGCTGCTTTGGCCACAGGTTTGGCGGCTGGCTTAGCGGTCGGTTTGGCGCTGGATTTGGCAGTGGTCACGGGTGTGGCTTTCTTGGCGGTCTTGGCGCTGGCGGGAGCGGCGTGTTTTTTGGGCGCAGCGGCCTTGGTGGTCTTTTTGGGTTTTTGAGCAGGCATGGAACTCAACCTCCATCGAGAGACAAAAAAACACCCTGCACCCGTTGGGCGCGTGGGCTGGACTGGGGGACCGGCGCAAGGGGTTGGGCGAACATTTGGCGTGCAGTCCTTGCGGGTGGCTGGCCGGTCAGGGATCTTGCCCGTGGTTGGCCAAATTCGGAGGTGCTGCTGTCGCGCTTGCGCTTGGGTGGAGTGGATTATACCTCGGGCGGGTTTTCCAACGAGCGGCGGCGCGCTTGCAAGGCGCGGTAGCGCTCGAGTGCGCTCGGGTCGGTTTGGGCGCTGGCAATGGCCTGGGTTTCTTGGGCTTTGAGGCGCTCGATCAACAAGCGGTTGAGCAAGGCCTTGAGCTCGGCCGCACTCTCGCGGGCCAAGGCCTGGGGGCTGGGGGCCTTGGGGTCGGGTTCTTCTTCAGGGCTGGCGGTTTGGGCCGCAAAAGCGGTGTCCATCACCTTCAAGGCCAAGGCTTCGCAGGGGTGATCGCGCAGGCCTTCGCGCAAAGCGCCCCAGGGCAAGCTGCCGTGTTCCTGGTATTGGCTGTCGAGCCAAGTGAACAAAGTGCCGTGGGGGGCGGGCAGTTCGCACAGCATTTGGTGATCTTCGCCATTGAGGTCTTGCCATTGGCGCATGTCTGACAGCAGCAAGCGCACCGCATGATCGGCCCGGCTGGCTGGCAGTTGGCGGCCCAGGCCGCGCGCGGGTTTGTCGCTGCTGAAGCGGCGGGTAAAACCGCTGCTGGGGCTGCCATCTTGGGGCGCTTGGCCGTCTGCGGGTGTGCGCCGCTGCCACTTGGCCGGTGCAGGGGAGGGAGGTTGCCACAGCGACTGCAATTCGTGCAGGCCCAGTTGAATCAAATCAGCAAACTCGGCCAGCAGTTGGCGCTTGAGGGCCCCATCGGGCAGGCTCAGCCACAGGGGTTTGGCATTGCTGGCCAGGTGGGCGCGGCCCTCGGCACTGCCCAGGTCGCAACCCTCGCGGGCCGCATCGATCAAGAAACGGCTCAGCGGCATGGCATCGCTGACGCTGCGGGCAAATGCCTCGGGGCCAAACTGTCGGATGTAGCTGTCGGGGTCGTGTTCGGCGGGCAAAAACAAAAACTTCACGCTGCGCACATCGGTGGCAAAGGGCAGGGCCACGTCCAAAGCCTTGCGCGCTGCGCGCCGACCAGCCGCATCGCCGTCAAACGCAAACACCACCGCGTCGCTGAAGCGAAACAGCTTTTGCACGTGTTCACTGGTGCAGGCCGTGCCCAAGGTGGCCACCGCATGGGCAAACCCCCATTGGGCCAAGGCCACCACGTCCATATAGCCCTCGGTCACCAACACATAACCGGCTTCGCGCAGCGATGCGCGGGCTTCAAACAAGCCATACAGTTCGCGGCCCTTGCTGAACACCGGCGTTTCGGGTGAGTTGAGGTATTTGGGCGTGCCCTCGCCCAGCACCCGCCCGCCAAAGCCAATGCACTCGCCCTTGATGTTGCGGATGGGGAACATGATGCGGTCGCGAAAGCGGTCGTAGCGCTTGTCTTCGCCGCCGTCTTCGGCATGGTGGATGACCAAACCGCTGTCGACCAGCAAGGCATCTTGGTAGTCGGGAAAGGTGCTGGCCAAGGTGCGCCAACCCTCTGGGGCATAACCCAGGCCGTATTGCAGCGCCACTTCACCGGTCAGGCCACGGCCTTTGAGGTAATCGATGGCGGCAGGCGAGGCTTTCAGGTGTTTGCGGTAGGCGCTGGCGGCTTTTTCCAGCACATCGCTCAGGGTGGCTTGGCGGGCCCGCGCTTGTGCCGCGCGCTCGCGCTCTTGCGGGGAGGTGTCGTCTTCGGGCACTGGCATGCCATAGGTTTGGGCCAGGTCTTTGACGGCTTCGACAAAGTTCATGCCGGCGTGTTCCATCAAAAAACCAATGGCGTTGCCGTTTTTGCCGCAACCAAAGCAATGAAAAAATTGTTTGGTCGGGCTGACCGAAAAAGACGGAGATTTTTCGCCATGGAAAGGGCACAAGCCCATGTAATTAGCTCCCCCTTTTTTGAGCTGCACATAGCGGCCCACGATGTCGACCACATCGGCGCGTGCCAACAGTTCTTGGATAAAGGATTGCGGTATGGCCATGGGTGCTTCGGCAGGAGCGGGCATTGTAGGCAGCGCACTGTGCGGCGCGCTGCAGTCAGTCCCCCCGCACCGCTCCTTCGCGGCGGGCATCGGCCCCGCCCCACCAAGCCCCATCGACCCGCCGCAGCCCGTGCAAACCGCTGGTCAAGTCGGTGTGGCGCAGGCTGTGGCCACGCTGAACTAATGCCGCAGCGGTGCTGGCGCTGAAACGATCGCGCTCCAGCCACAAGGGCCCGTCAGGGGAGAACACCGCCAGGTGCGGTAAGTCGAAGGCGCTTTGCGGATGCAGGCCCGCATGCAGCATGGCCCACAGCGACAAGCTGGTGTAGTGGATGATGGCCGCGCCACCGGGGCTGCCCAGGTTGATGTGCACCTGCGGCACGGCTTGGGGCGATGAGCGCCGCAGCACCAGGGTGGGGGACATGGAAGAGCGCGGTCGCTTGCGCGGTTCGACCCGGTTGGCCACGGGCAAGCCTTGCGCATCGCGTGGCACAAAGCTGAAATCGGTGAGTTGGTTGTTCAGCAAAAACCCACCCGCTTGACCCAGGCTGACCAAGGTGTGCGAACCAAAAGCAGATTCGATGCTGGTGGTCATGGCCAGGCTGTGGCCCCACTGGTCGGTGATGCTCAGGTGGCTGGTGCCGCGTTCGGTTTGCTCGGGCATGGGGGACCAGGCCACCGGCTGGGCCTGGGGCTGGCCCGCGCGGGCCTGGGGCATGCGTTGGGTGCCTATCTGCTGGGCGCGCTGGTGCAAGTACGCAGGGGCGATCAGGCTGCGCCAGCTGCCCGCTGGCGGGGCCACGAAATCGGGGTCGCCCAGGTACATCGCCCGGTCGGCATAGGCCAAGCGGGCGGCCTCGGCATAGGTGTGCCACCAGGCTTCGTCCCAAGCATCAACAGATGGCTGGCGCTGCAACTGGGTTTTGCCCGCTGCGGTGCGCGGCAGGGCGCTGGAGAGCATGCCGAAAATTTGCGCCATGGCCACCGCCCCCGAACTCGGCGGCGGAAAGCCACAGATTTGGTGCAACACCGCCATGGCCAGGTGCTCAAAACACAGGGGTTCACGCTCCACAGCTTGGTAGCTGCGCAAGTCGTCCAGGCTGAGCAAGCCCGGCAGCTCGCGGTGTTGCTGGACCCGGTTCACCATGGCCTGGGCGATCTCGCCTTCGTGAAAGGCCTGCGCACCCAATCGGGCCACGCGCGAGAGCACCTCGGCCAAACCCGGGTTTTGCAAACGGTGACCGACGGGCCAGGGCTGGCCATCGGGCTGGAAAAAATAGGCCCGTGCTTGCGGGTCTTGCTGCAAAGGGGTGGCATGGCGCAACAACTGGTGCAAGCGTGCGCCCATGGGAAAACCCGTTTGGGCCAAGGCGATGGCGGGCTCAAACAAGCGGGCCCAGGGCAAGTGCCCATGGGCGCGGTGGGCCAACTCCAGCATGCGCAGCACGCCTGGCACGCCCACCGACAAACCGCTGTTCACCGCTTGGCGAAGGTCCAAGGGCTGGCCTTCGCGCATGAACAGGTTTTCGTGGGCCAGTGCCGGTGCGGTTTCGCGCCCATCGTAGGCCCGCACTTTTTGGCCATCGTGGTAGAGCAAAAAAGCCCCGCCGCCAATGCCACTCGATTGCGGCTCGACCAAGGTGAGCACCATTTGCACCGCAATCGCCGCGTCCAAAGCCGAACCGCCTTGGCGCAAGATGTCCAAACCCGCTTGGCTGGCCAGGGGGTGGGCGGCGCTCACGCCTTGGCGTGCAAATCGCACGCCGTTTTGTACCGTCAAGCCGGTGGCGGCTTCGGGTTGCAGGGCGGGGTCGGTTTGTGCCCCGGCCGGGCCGGTGCAAACCGCCCCCAGCAGGGCGCAGGCCCCCAGCGCCCAGGCGCGCAGGCGCCGCAAAATCACTTCGGTGCCATGCGAATCGCGCCGTCCAAGCGGATCACCTCGCCATTGAGCATCTCGTTTTCAAAGATGTGAACGGCCAAGCGGGCATAGTCTTGCGGGGTGCCCAAGCGGGACGGGAAGGGCACGCTCGCTGCCAAAGCATCTTGCACGTCTTTGGGCATGCCAAACATCATGGGGGTGCCAAAAATGCCGGGTGCAATCGTCATGTTGCGAATGCCGTTGCGGGCCAGGTCGCGCGCGATGGGCAAGGTCATGCCAACCACGCCGCCTTTGGTGGCCGAGTAAGCGGCTTGGCCAATTTGGCCGTCATAGGCCGCCACCGAGGCGGTGTTGATGATGGCCCCGCGCTCGGCGGTGGGCTCGGGCTCGTTTTTGCACATGGCCTCGGCGGCCAAGCGGATCATGTTGAAGGTGCCAATCAGGTTGACTGTGACGGTTTTGGTGAACACGGCCAGCGAATGGGCCCCGTTTTTGCCCACAGTTTTCTCGGCGGGGGCAATGCCCGCGCAGTTGACCAGGCCCATCAGCTTGCCCATTGAGACAGCCTTGGCCACCACGGCCTGACCGTCGGCCTCGCTGCTGACATCGCAGCGCAAAAAAGCACCGCCAATTTCCTTGGCGATGGCTTGGCCTTTTTCTTCTTGCATGTCGGCGATCACCACTTTGCCGCCCTTGGCCGCGAGCATGCGTGCCGTGCCTTCGCCCAGCCCGGATGCGCCGCCGGTGACGATGAAAACTTTGCCTGAAATGTCCATATTGATAGCTCCTGGTTGAATCGGTTTGCGGCCAGATTATCGGCCAGCGCCCAGGCCAGCCCGTGGCCGCCAGCGCCACCCCAAATGCAACACCCCAATGCCACACCCCAGCGGGCGATGGGGCGGCAGCGGTCGATGGCCCGCGCTGCGCAGGGTTTGACGCATCTGCGTTGGAGGGGCCAAACAACGACAATTGCGGTGGCATGTTTGCCCCGCCCATCTTGGACCCCCAAAGCCCCATGAACACCCACCCTTTATCGACCCGCTTTCAAGCCTGGACCGCGCTGTTGGTCGTGGCCATGTTGGTCGGCTGTGCCACGCCACCTGCACCGCCCAAAGACGATCAAAGCCCCATGCCCACGCCAGAAGTGGTGGTGCCCAAACCCAAACGGCTGGGCCTGGCCCTGGGTGGCGGCGGCGCGCGCGGTTTTGCCCATGTGGGCGTGTTGCAAGTGCTGGAAGAGGCGGGCTACAAGCCCGACTTGGTGGTGGGCACATCGGCGGGCAGTTTGGTCGGTGCTTTGTATGCCAGCGGCAAGACCGGTGCCCAGTTGCAGCGCATCGCCGAGACGATGGAGGAGTCCACCATCACCGATTGGGCTTTGCCCTTTTTGAACCGGGGTGTGCTGCGCGGCGAGGCGCTGGCGCGTTATGTGTCGGCCCAAACCCAGGGCCGCAAAATTGAGGAGTTGCCCATCCGCTTGGGCATCGTGGCCACCGACTTGAATTTGGGCGAAGGGGTGCTGTTTCAGCGCGGCGACACCGCCACCGCAGTGCGCGCCTCCAGCGCCGTGCCTTCGGTGTTTTTGCCTGTGCGCATCAACAACCGCGACTATGTGGACGGCGGTTTGGTCGCGCCGGTGCCGGTGCGCTATGCCCGCGACATGGGGGCCGAGGTGGTGTTGGCGGTGGACATCTCCACCACCCCAGAGGGCAGCCAGGCCGAATCGATGCTGCAAATATTGATGCAAACCTTCAACATCATGGGCAAAAGCATCAAAACCTTGGAACTCAAAGAAGCCCAGGTGGTGGTGCGGCCCAATTTGGCCGGGGTCAGCAGCGCCGACTTCAATGCCCGCTTGCGGGCCATCGAAGCCGGGCGTGCCGCCATGCTGGCCGCTTTACCTGCTTTGAAAACAGCCCTGGGCCCTGCGCGTTGAACATTTGTTGTTTTGTCATGGACAAATCTGAGGGCGTTTGTTGTTGATTTAGAATATTTATGTCAATTTCGACAATTAAATCAACTTTTTGATCATGAACCACCTCAAACTCATTTCCGCATTGGCCTTGTCTATGGCTTTTGTGGGTTGCTCATCCCTCAACCAAAGTGCCCCATCCTCGGGCATGAAGTCCTCCATTGAGGCAGACTTTTCGCCTGAAATCGAAGTGGGCCCCAAAGCCACTGGCCGCTCCAAAACCACGGTGATTTTGGGCTTCATCAAATTGGGTGACAGCCAGTTTGCCGACGGCGTGAACTATGGCGTGGGCAAGCCCTCGTTTGGTTTCGGTGCCACCGAAGATGCCAAGTCTGCAGCGGCCTACAAAGCCCTGCAAACCAACAAGTCGGACATCCTGGTGGCCCCGCGTTACACCGTGGACGAGTTCAACTTTTTGTACATCTTCCGCACCATTGATGCCGAAGTGACCGGATTCACCGGCAAGATCAAGTCGGTCAAGCAAAAGTAAAGCGGGCGCACCCGCCAAAAAAGAGGCCCCGCTTTGCGGCGGGGCCTTTGAAGGGATCCCGGAACCAAAGGGTTGCGACAGGATCCGAGGAGACAAGTTTTCACGCGCAAGGCCCTGGGGCCTTGGATGCATCAGCGCTTTTTGCTGGCGGTTTTGGTGGCATTGACAGCGGTGGCGGTCACGGCATTGAAGTTGGCTTCGGCCATGTCGGTGGCTTGTTTCACGGCCTTTTGCACCGATTCCATGGCGTTTTGGCCAGCGGCCACGGCGCTTTTGAGCACCGACACAGCGGTCTCAGAGCCAGCGGGGGCGTTTTTGGCGGCCGAATCGATCAAACCCACAAAAGCTTTTTGGGCTTCGGCAGACTTGTCTTCAAAGGCTTTGCCAAATTGAGCGCCGGTGCTGGCGGCGATGTCGTACAAGTGGCGGCTGTAAGAAACCGACTTTTCAGCCATGGGCTGGAACAAACCGGCTTGCAGGGCCAACAGTTCTTGCACGTCTTTCACGCCCATGGCGGCATGGGCATGGCCCACGGTCTCGGACAAAGCGGCTTTGGTGGCGGTCATGTTGAGCTCAACCATTTTTTCGAAACCGGCAAAGGCCGAGTGGGTCAGGCCGTACAGGGTTTCGAGGTTGGCTTTTTGGCTGGAGGTGATTTGGTCAACGGTGATCATGGTGGTTCCTTAGAGGGTTGAGGTTCACTGCTTGGCGTTTATGTTGCGTTGCAGCATGGGTAGAAGTATAGGGTTATCCCGGGGTCTTTCAAGCCTTTTTTGCTGCAATGCAACATATTAGAGTGGCCGTTCTAAATCGGCCTCTAACCAGCACAATGGCGGCCCGTGAACATTTATTACGCTACCCCCCATGTGCAGCAGCTCCCGCCCGGGCACCGTTTCCCGATGGGCAAATACGAGCGCCTGCGCGAGCGCCTGGCCCAGGAGCTGCCCCAACTGCGCCTAAGCCTGGCCGATCCGGTCAGCGACGGGGCTTTGGCCTTGGTGCACACCCCGGCCTATATTGAGTCGGTGGTCAGCGGCAGCCTGAGTGCCGCCCAGCAGCGCGAAATTGGTTTTCCCTGGACCCCGGGCATGGTCGAGCGGGCACGCCGCTCCAGCGGCGCGACGGTGATGGCCGCCCGCAGCGCCTTGCAAGAGGGCTTGGCCGCGAATTTGGCCGGTGGCACCCACCATGCCTACCCCGACAAGGGCAGCGGTTTTTGTGTCTTCAACGATGCCGCTGTGTGTGCCCGCTTGATGCAGGCCGAGTGGCTGCGCAGCCACCGCAACCCTTTGGCCGTGGCCATCATCGACCTGGACGTGCACCAAGGCAATGGCACGGCCCGCATCTTCCAAGGCGACCCCACGGTGTTCACCCTGTCCCTGCACGGGGCCAAAAATTTTCCGTTTCGCAAAGAGGCCAGCGACTTGGATGTCGAGCTGCCCGATGGCTGTGGCGATGACGAATACATGGCCGCCTTGGAGCTGGCCTTGCAAAGCTTGGGCGAGCGCTTTGACCCGGGCTTGGTGATTTACCTGGCCGGGGCCGATCCGCACGAGGGCGACCGCTTGGGCCGCCTCAAACTCAGCTTTGACGGTTTGGAGGCCCGCGACCGGCGGGTGATGGACTGGGCCTATGCGCGCGGCCTGCCCCTGGCCATGGCCATGGCCGGTGGCTATGGGGTGGACATTGAAGACACGGTGCAGGTGCAGATCAACACCTTTGGCGTGGCCGCGGCCCATTGGCAACGCTGGCAAAATCGGCGGCAATGAGCAATCACCCCCCCGAGCGCATCGCCCCAGAGCCGCGCAGCGCCTATAAAGTTTTCCGCAGCATTGGCACCCGTTGGATGGACAACGATGCCTACGGGCATGTCAACAATGTGGTTTATTACAGCTGGTTTGACACGGCAGTCAATGCCTATTTGATCGAGCAGGGCGTGCTCGACATCCACCAAGGCGCAGCGATTGGGCTGGTGGTGGAGACCCAATGCAATTACTTCGCACCCTTGGCCTTTCCGCAAACCGTGGAAGCGGGTTTGCGGGTGGCCCGCTTGGGCCGCACCAGCGTGCGCTACGAGGTGGCTTTGTTTGCCCAGGGGGAAGACCTGTGCGCCGCGCGCGGCCATTTTGTCCATGTGTATGTGGACCGATTGAGCCGCCAACCGGTCAGCCTGCCACCCGCTTTGAAACATTTATTGGAGACCTTGAGATGAACACCAGCGAACGCACCCAGGCCGTGGACGAGGCCATCACCAGCCGCATGTCGGTGCGCGCCTTCACCGCCGAGCCGGTGCCGCGCCCCTTGATCGAAGCCATTTTGCAAGTGGCCAGCCGCGCGCCTTCTGGCACCAACACCCAGCCTTGGCGGGTGTATGTGGTGCAAGGGGCCAGCCGCGACAGCTTGGTGAGCAAGGTTTGCGCCGCGCACGATGAAATCCGGGCCAACCCCGAAAAAGCCAAAGACTACCAAGAGGCTTACGACTACTACCCCGAAAAATGGGTCAGCCCGTACATCGATCGCCGGCGTGAAAACGGCTGGGGCTTGTACAACCTGCTGGGCATAGCCAAGGGCGAAAAAGACAAAATGCATGCCCAGCAGCAGCGCAACTTTTGCTTCTTTGATGCGCCCGTGGGCCTGATGTTCACCATCGACAAGGTGATGGGGCGTGGCTCCTTGCTCGACTACGGCATGTTTTTGCAAAACATCATGGTCGCGGCCCGCGCCCGTGGCCTGCACACCTGCCCACAAGCGGCATGGAACAACTTTGCCAACATCATCTTGCCCCATGTGGGCGCGGGTGAGGATGAGATGTTGGTGTGCGGCATGTCGCTGGGTTGGGCCGTGCCCGATGCGCTGGTCAATACCTTTGTCACCCCGCGTGAATCGGTGGACAGCTTCACCCATTGGTGCGACAGCGCAGCATGATCATCACCAGCCTGCTCGACACCGATCTGTACAAGTTCACCATGATGCAGGCGGTGCTGCATCAGTTTCCGGGGGCGCAGGTCGAGTACCGCTTCAAGTGCCGCAACCCCGGGGTGGCATTGGCCCCCTTGGTGCATGAAATCCGCACCGAGGTGCGCTCTTTGTGCAGCCTGAAATTCCAAGACCCAGAGCTGCTGTGGTTGCGCAGCCTGCGCTTTATCAAGAGCGACTTTGTGGACTTTTTGGGCCTGTTTCGGCTGAACGAAAAATGCATTGAGATCGAGGCCCTGCCCTCGGGCGAAATCGACATCGCCATCCGGGGCCCTTGGCTGCACACCATTTTGTTTGAAATCCCGGTGCTGGCCATCGTCAACGAGGTCTACTTTCGCCACACCCAGCGCGTGCCCGATTTTTTGCAAGGCCGCCAGCGCTTGGACCAAAAAATCGGGCAGCTCCAGGCCGAAGGTTTGCGCGAACTCAAAATTGCCGACTACGGCACCCGCAGGCGTTTTTCAAAAGCCTGGCACGAGGAGGTGTTGCGCGTGTTGGCGGCCCGCTTGGGCACCGGCCCGGCGGGGCAATTTGCCGGGACCAGCAATGCCTTGTTTGCGATGAAGCTGGGCCTGACCCCATTGGGCACCATGGCCCACGAATACCTGCAAGCCTGCCAAGCCTTGGGGCCACGCCTGCGCGACAGCCAGGTGTTTGGCTTTGAAACCTGGGCGCGTGAATACCGCGGTGACCTGGGCATTGCTTTGAGCGATGTCTACGGCATCGAACCTTTTTTGCGCGACTTCGACATGTATTTTTGCAAGCTGTTCGATGGTGCCCGCCACGACAGCGGTGACCCCTTCATGTGGGGTGAGCGTGTGCTGGAGCATTACAAAAACAACCGCGTCGACCCGCTGACCAAAACCCTGATCTTCAGCGACGGCCTGACTGTGCCGCGCACCATCGAGTTGTATCAGCGCTTTCGCGGGCGCTGCCAGCTCGCATTTGGCATTGGCACCAACCTGACCAACGACCTGGGCTATGAGCCGCTGCAAATCGTCATCAAGATGGTGCGCTGCAATGGCCAACCGGTGGCCAAGTTGTCTGACACGCCTTCTAAAAACATGTGCGATGACGAAAAGTACCTGGCCTATTTGCGCCAGGTGTTTGACATCAAAGCCAGTGATTAAATCCCCGTCATGCATTGCCACTGGGCCGCTGTGGGGCCATTTGTGACAATGGTCCGTATCCACCCATTTCAGCTGCTCCCATGAAAAAAATCTTTTTGCAACGCGCTGTGGCCCTGTCTCTGGCTTTGCTGGTGTGGCCCAATTTGGCGGGCGCGGCCGAGCTTGATGGCGCTGCCCTCGCGGCCTGGTGGGGCCTGCCTTTTGCGGGCATCTTGTTGTCCATCGCCCTGTGCCCTTTGCTGGCTCCCCAGGTGTGGCACCACCATTACGGCAAGATCGCTGCTGGCTGGGCTTTGGCTTTCTTGCTGCCCTTTGCAGTGGTCTACAGCCCGAGCTTGGCGGCCACGCATTTGGTGCATGCCTTGCTGGCCGAGTACATCCCCTTCATCATTTTGCTCACGGCCCTCTACACCGTCTCGGGTGGCATTTACATCCGGGGCAATTTGCATGGCAGCCCTGGACTCAACACAGCCATCTTGGGCTTGGGCGCGGTGTTGGCCAGTGTGATGGGAACCACCGGTGCTTCGATGCTGCTCATTCGCCCTTTGATCCGTGCCAACGACAACCGCCGCCATGTGTCGCACGTGGTCATTTTCTTTATTTTCATTGTCTCCAATGCGGGCGGTTCGCTCACCCCCTTGGGGGACCCGCCGCTTTTTCTGGGCTTTCTCAAGGGCGTGGATTTCTTTTGGACGCTCAAAACACTGCTGCCCGAGACTTTGTTTTTGGTGGGCAGCCTGTTGGCCATTTTTTATGCCATCGATGCTTGGCTTTTTCGCAGCCGTGAAGAGTTGCTGCCGATCGACCCCACGCCCGAGGGCCGGTCCCTGGGCTTTGATGGGGCTGGCAATTTTGTGCTGCTGGCCCTGATCGTTGCCCTGGTGCTGATGAGTGGCCTGTGGCAAAGCCAGGTGGTCTTCGATGTCTGGGGCACCCCCGTCGGCTTGCCCGGCTTGCTGCGCGATGTGGGTTTGGTGGGGGTCACCTGGCTGTCTTTGCGGCTGACACCGACCCAAGTCCATGCAGACAACCAATTTGGCTGGGCGCCGATGCAAGAAGTGGCCAAGCTGTTTGCGGGCATTTTTCTGACCATCATCCCGGTGATCGCCATGCTCAAGGCCGGTGTTGACGGGCCTTTTGGCGCGGTGGTGGCTGCGGTCACCCGGCCCGATGGCAGCCCCGATGTGCTGATGTATTTTTGGATCACCGGTGCGTTGAGTTCATTTCTGGACAACGCGCCCACTTATTTGGTGTTTTTCAACACCGCTGGCGGCGACCCCCAGGTGCTGATGAATGCGCTGGCCCCCACTTTGGCTGCCATTTCTGCGGGTGCGGTGTTCATGGGGGCCAACAGCTACATTGGCAATGCGCCCAACCTGATGGTCAAGGCCATTGCCGAAGACCGGGGCGTGAAGATGCCCAGTTTCTTTGGCTACATGCTGTGGTCTGGCGGCATCTTGATCCCGCTGTTCCTGATCATGGGTTTCATCTGGTTCCGCTGAAGCCGGGATCTGTTCTGAGGAGAAAAATCTTGATCAAGCCCCGCATTTTGATCGCCCGCACCGTGTTCCCCGAGGTGGTGGAGCGCTTGCGCCAGCACTTTGAGGTCACCGACAACCAGGCCGATGTGGCCTGGAGCAAGGCCGAATGGACCGAGCGCCTGAGCCAGCATGTGGGCGCATTCAGCATGGGCATAGACCCGGTGGACGAGGCCGTGCTGCAAGCCTGCCCGCAGCTGAAAATTTGCGCCAATATGTCGGTGGGCTATAACAACTTGGATGTGCCCGCCATGACCCGCCATGGTGTGTTGGCCACCAATGCGCCGGATGTGCTGACCGAGACCACCGCCGATTTTGGTTTTGCCCTGATGATGGCCACGGCGCGGCGCATCACCGAGAGCGAACACTTTTTGCGCGCCGGTCAGTGGAAGCAGTGGCGCTACGACTTGTTTGCCGGGGCCGAGGTGCATGGCAGCACCCTGGGCATCATGGGCATGGGCCGCATCGGCCAGGCGATTGCCCGCCGCGGCGCACATGGTTTTGGCATGAAAGTGATTTATCACAACCGCAGCCGCTTGAGCCCCGAGGTCGAGGCCGCCTGTGGGGCAAGCTATGTCGGCAAAGACGAGTTGCTGCAACAAGCCGACCACCTGGTGTTGGTCGTTCCGTATTCCAAAGAGGCCCACCACACCATCGGCGCGGCCGAACTGGCCCGCATGAAGCCCAGCGCCACCCTGACCAACATCGCGCGCGGCGGCATTGTGGACGATGCCGCCTTGATCGCGGCCTTGCGCGAAGGCCGCATCGCCGCCGCTGGCTTGGATGTGTTTGAAGGCGAGCCCGCGCTCCACCCCGGCTTTTTGGACTTGAAAAACGTGGTGCTCACACCGCACATCGCCAGCTCCACCGTGGCCACCCGCTTGGCCATGGCCCATTTGGCGGCAGACAACCTGATCGACTACCTCACCAAAGGCACGGCGCGCACACCGCTCAACCCCGAGGTCATTGGGGCCGCCCGGTGAGCGAACCCGGCCAGTGGCCTTGGCTGCTCGCGATGGCGGCGCTGGCCCTGTGTGGCGTATTGGCCGCTTTGCTGTGGCGGCGCGCCCGCCCCGACGAAGAAGCGCAAAGTGCGGCTTGGGCGCAATTGCACGAGCGCCTCAACCGCCTGGAGCGCGACATGCGGTTGGAAGTGGGCGAGTCAGCGCGCGGCGCACGCCAAGAGCTGTCGCAAAACCTGGCCCAGTTTCAGCAACTGCAAACCGAGCAACTGGCCTTGCTGCAAAAAAACCTGGGTGACACCTTGAACACCCAGTTGCTGGCCCTGAGCGAAGGCAATGCCCGGCGCATGGCCGAGGTGCGCGACACCTTGGACCAGCAATTGCAGCAATTGCAAACAAGCAATGCCGCCAAGCTCGACGAAATGCGCCAAACGGTGGACGAGAAATTGCAAACCACCTTGGAAGCGCGCTTGAGCGAAAGCTTCAAACAAGTGGCCGAGCGTTTGGAGCAGGTGCACCAGGGCTTGGGCCAGATGCAAACCCTGGCCCAAGGCGTGGGCGACTTGCAGCGGGTGCTCTCCAACGTCAAAACCCGTGGCATTTTTGGCGAGGTGCAATTGCAGGCCTTGCTCGACCAAGTGCTCACCACCGAGCAATACGGCAAGCAAATCGAAACCAAGCCGCGCAGCAACCAGCGGGTGGACTTTGCCATCAAGTTGCCCGGCCGCAGCGACGACGGCACCAGCGTGTGGCTGCCCATCGATGCCAAGTTCCCGCGCGAAGATTACGAGCGGCTGCTCGATGCCCAAGACCGGGCCGACCCAGCGGCCGCCGAAGCCTCGGGCAAGGCGATGGAGACGCGCATCCGCCAAGAGGCCAAAAGCATTGCCGAGAGCTACCTGGCCCCGCCGCACACCACCGACTTTGCGATTTTGTTTTTGCCGGTGGAAGGCCTGTATGCCGAGGTGCTGCGCCGCCCGGGTTTGATGGACAGTTTGCAGCGCGACCACCGCGTCACCCTGGCTGGCCCCACCACCTTGCTGGCCATCTTGAACAGTTTGCACATGGGCTTTCGCACCTTGGCCTTGGAGAAGCAAGCCTCCGAGGTGTGGAAGGTGTTGGGTGCGGTCAAAACCGAATTTGACCGCTACGGCGAATGGGTGTCCAAGGTGCGCGAGCAGGTGCAAAAAGCCGCCGACACCTTGGACCGGGCCGACACCCGCAGCAAACAAATGCGCCGGGTGTTGAAAGGCGTGGAGGCCTTGCCCGAGGCCGATGCGCTGGCCCGTTTGCCCTTGGGCCTGGATGCCGATGAAGGCGTGGACAACGATGCGGGATAAAGCATGAACCCCGAACTGGCCCGCCTGATCGCTGGCCAAGTGTGCTTGCATGCCTGCATGACCGGCATGCGCATGGCCGGGCCCTTGCTCGCGCTGCGCGAAGGCCACACCGAATTGGCCGTGGGCTTGTTGTTGGCCATGTTCGCCTTGAGCCAGGTGTTTTTGGCCTTGCCAGCGGGCCGCTATGCCGACCGCCACGGCCTCAAGCGCCCGGTGGGTTGGAGCGTGTTGGTGGGCAGTGCGGGCGCGGGTTTGGCCGTGCTGTGGCCCATTTTCCCGGTGCTGTGCCTGAGTGCTTTGCTCACCGGCGCGGCCTCGGGCGCAGCGGTGATTGCCTTGCAGCGCCATGTGGGGCGGCGCGCCACGGGTATGACCGAGCTCAAGCAGGTTTTCAGTTGGTTGGCGATTGGCCCGGCCATTTCCAATTTCATCGGGCCTTTTTTCGCCGGTTTGCTGATTGACTTTGCAGGCTTCAGGGCGGCTTTTTTCATGCTTGCCATGCTGCCGCTGCTGGCTTGGTGGTGGGTGCGCCAAGTGCAGGAGTTGCCCGCCTTGGTGGTGGATGCGGAACAACCCCGCCGCAGCGCCTGGGACTTGCTCAAGCTGCCCATGTTTCGACGCATGCTGTGGATCAATTGGGTGATGGCCTCGTGCTGGGATGTGCACACCTTTGTCGTGCCCTTGATGGGCCACGAGCAAAACCTCAGTGCCTCGGCCATTGGCAGCATCTTGGGGGGCTTTGCCATTGCCGCCGCCCTGATCCGGGTGGTGTTGCCCGGCCTGGTGCACCGCGTCCAAGAGTGGCAGATGATCTCGGGCTCCATGGTCATCACCGTCTTTTTGTTGGCGGCATACCCCTTGGCCCAAGGCGCTTGGATGATGGGTTTTTGTTCGGTCTTGCTGGGCTTTTCGCTGGGCGTGATCCAGCCCATGCTGATGAGCATGCTGCACCAAATCACGCCGCACGAGCGCCATGGCGAAGCGATTGGCCTGCGCTTGATGGCCATCAACGCATCGAGCGTGGCCATGCCCATGCTGTTTGGCGTGGCCGGGGCCTTTCTGGGCAGCGCCGGTGTGTTTTGGTCGGTGGCCACCTGGGTGGCGGTGAGCACCCGCACGGCCTTGCGCTTGAAAATCGGCCCTGCCTGAGGGCGCGCTTTTGCCGCGCCACGCATCCTTTTTATTTGGAGCCCAACATGCTAGACCCCCAAGCCCAGGCCTTGTTGCAACTGATGGTGGAGCGCGGTGTGCCAGCGGTCAACACCTTGCCGCCGGTGCAGGCCCGCGAGTTTTATTTGGTGCGAAAGGCTTTGACGCAGCCCGATCCGCCCACGCTGTCCTTGGTGCGCGACCATGTGCCGCTGCTCGGCGGTGTCAGCGTGCCGGTGCGCGAATACCGGCCAGCCGGTGCCCAGGCCAGCGACACCTTGCCGGCCCTGGTGTACTTCCACGGTGGCGGTTGGGTGATTGGCAACATCGAAACCCATGATGTGCTGTGCCACCAACTGTGCGAAGCCAGTGGGTGTGCGGTGTTCTCTGTGGATTACCGCTTGGCCCCCGAGCATGTGTTCCCGGCCGCGTATGACGACGCGCTCGCGGCTTTCCATTGGGTGGTGTCGCAGGCGCAGGCATTGCACATCGATCCGCAGCGGGTCGCGGTGGGCGGCGACAGCGCCGGTGGCAATTTGGCCGCCGCCGTCTGCCTGGGGGCCAGGGGCAGCGCACCAGCCCCAGCGTTTCAGTTGTTGATCTACCCCGCCACCTGGATGTACCCCGACACACCGAGCTTTCATGCCAATGGGGAGGGCTATGGCCTGACCGCCCAAGCCATGGACTGGTTCATGGACCAGTACCTGCCCACGCGTGAACACGGCCAAGACTGGCGCGCCTCACCGTTGAAGGCCGCTTCGCATGCCGGGCTGCCCCCGGCCCTGGTGTTGACGGCGGGCTTTGATCCCTTGCGCGACGAGGGCTTGCAATATGCCGATGCCTTGTCGCTGGCCGGTGTGCCCGCGCAATACATTTGCTTTGAGCGGCAAATCCACGGCTTCATCACCATGGGCCGGGTGATTGACGAGGCCCACACCGCCATCGGTGTGTGCGGCCAAGCGCTGCGCCGCTCTTTGGGGGGCTGAGGCGGATCTGAGGCGGGTCAGGGCCGGTAAAAGCCTTGGATCAAGCGCCAGGCCTGTTCCACATCGTCCACATAGCGAAACAGTTGCAAGTCTTCGGGTGAGACCACCCCTTCGTCCACCAGCACCTCCAGGTGCAGCACCCGCTTCCAGTATTCGCTGCCAAACAACACCACCGGCACCGGCTTGGCTTTTTTGCATTGGATGAGGGTGAGGGTTTCAAACAATTCGTCCAGCGTGCCAAATCCGCCGGGAAAGGCCACCAGGGCACGAGCGCGCATCATGAAGTGCATTTTGCGCAGCGCAAAGTAATGGAATTTGAAGCTCAGCCCTGGCGTGATGTAGGGGTTGGGTTCTTGTTCGTGGGGCAGGGCGATGTTCAGGCCCACGCTGATGCCGCCGCCTTCTTGGGCCCCCCGGTTGGCCGCTTCCATGATGCCGGGCCCGCCGCCGGTGCAAATGAACATTTGCTCCTTGGCAGGCAAGTCGTGGCTGTGGGTGGCCACCAAGCGGCCAAACGCGCGGGCCGATTCGTAGTAGCGGGCGTTTTTCACCAGGGTTTGGGCCCGGGCCACGGCGCTGGCATCCCCGCTGGCTTGGGCTTGGGCCAGTTGGGCCTGGGCCTCGTCTGCGGCGCAAAAGCGCGCGCTGCCAAACACCACCACCGTGTGCTCGATGCCGCGTTCTTGCTGGGCCAAGTCGGGCTTGAGCAATTCCAGTTGAAAGCGAATGCCGCGTGTTTCGCGCCGCAGCAAAAATTCCGGGTCGGCAAAGGCCAGGCGGTTAGAGTCCACTTGCAGGGCCTCGCCCTGGGGCGGCTGGGCTTGCAACACGGCCCAAGCTTGGGCCAACGGGTGGTCTCGGATGTCGTGGGTGCTGTCCATGGCGTGTCTCCGGGGGTTGGCAAAGAAAAAGGCCCCCAATGGGAGCCTTCTCACTTGGGGTGGGGACAGCGTATCAGACGCGGCGGCGGTATTCGCCGGTGCGGGTGTCGATTTCGATGCGGTCGCCTTGGGCCACAAAAATCGGCACGCCCACCTCAAAGCCGGTGGCAATTTTGGCCGGTTTGAGCACCTTGCCAGAGGTGTCGCCTTTGACGGCGGGCTCGGTCCAGGTCACTTCGCGCTCGACGCTGGTGTGCAGTTCAACCGAAATGGCCTTGCCTTCGTAGAACACCACCTCGCCGGGCATGCCCTCTTCCAGGTAGTTGAGCGAGTCGCCCATGTTCTCGGCTTCCACTTCGTACTGGTTGTATTCGGCATCCATCCACACATACATGGGATCGGCGAAGTATGAATAGGTGCACTCTTTTTTGTCGAGCACGATTTGATCCATCTTGTCGTCGGCCTTGAACACCACTTCGGTGCCAAAGTTGGCGATCAGGCTTTTGAGCTTCATGCGCACCGTGGCGGAGTTGCGCCCACCGCGGCTGTATTCGGTCTTGAGCACGACCATGGGGTCTTTGCCGTGCATGATGACGTTGCCGGCGCGAATTTCTTGTGCGATTTTCATAATTTCAGGGGGTTGTCGGTGTCAAACAGGGGCCGCGAAAACAGCCTGGGGCCTGGTTTTGGAACAAGGCACTCGCGGCGCATCCTGTTCACAAAGCCGCTCATTTTAGCCACTTCACCTTTGCGCGCCGTCTGGTCGGCTGTGGCGCAGGGCAAAGTCGATCAATTGCTGGGCCAGGTCGGGTTGTGCCAGCAAGCGCTCCCGGGTGGCGCGCACCCATTCGCCAGCGGCTTGCAGGGCCTGCGCGTCCCAGGTGGGCAGGGCTTGGGCCGTGTCGGCATTCCAAGCCACATGGGCTTGCACCACGGCGGGCGGCGCAGCCAAGCGGCTGAGAAATGCCGCCAACTTGGCATGGTGCACCCCATCGCTTTGCGGGTAGATCTGCCACACCAGGGGCTTGCCCGCCCAAATCGCCCGCACCAGCGAGTCTTCGCCGCGCACCAGGTTCAAGTCGTGTTGGGCCAACAAGCCATCAAACGCCTGTTGGCTCACCCAGGGCAAGTGCCGAATGTGCAGCGCGCCGCTGCCAGCCGCCCCGCGCTGGGTTTGCCAGGCTGCCACCGCCTGGCTGGCGCGCCCAGCGCACACCGACAAGTCGACCCGCGATGGGCCATCGGCCCAGGCATCGAGCCAACTGGGCAGCGAGGCGGGTTCATAGCAAAACAACAGCACCCGCAGTGCCGATGCCCTTGCGCTGGAAGGTGAGCTGGTAGGTGGGCTTGTGGGTGTGTCTGAGGGGTCAGCCGCCGTGGGGTGCAACAAGCCGCCGGTTTGTGGGCCAAAGCCGGGGTAGAAAAACCATTTTTGCAGCCCGCGCGCCGGGCCGCTCATCACCGGGGAGGGCAGGCCGTGCAAGCGCTCGACAGCGGGTTCGGCGCTGAGGTATTCCAAGTTGATCCACACCGGGGGCACGGGCATGCGGGCCAAGGTGGCTTGCACCCCCTCGGGCAAATGGCAGCCAAAGGCTTCGATCACCCGCTGCGGGAGGTCTGCCGCCAAGGGATCGCTGGCGGTGGGGTTGGGCCAGTGATCCGCAGGTTCTGGCCAGGGGTGCACGCTCACCAGCGCGGGCCTGCTGGGGGCCATCCATTGCAAGTCATCGGCCTGGTCAACCCACAGGCGCACGCGCTGGCCGCGTGCGGCCAAATGGCCAGCCAGCCGCCAGCACACGCCCAAGTCGCCATGGTTGTCGATCACCCGGCAAAACACATCCCACAGCAGGGCTGGGTTGGGCGGTGATGGCGCGAAATCGGGCATGGCCGTTTATACCTTGTGGGGCCACGGCACAATGCGGCGCATGAGCGACAAACCTGCGGACGCTTTTCCGCCCGAATTGATTGCCGAGGTCGCGGCCTTGCCGCCCCTGCCCGGGGTCTACCGTTATTTCGATGCCCAAGGCCAGGTCTTGTATGTGGGCAAGGCCAATCACCTGAAAAAACGGGTGTCGAGTTATTTCCACCGGGCCCACGGCGGCACCCGCATTGGGCACATGGTGGGCAAGATCGCCCGCATGGAGACCACGGTGGTGCGCTCCGAGGCCGAGGCCTTGTTGCTTGAGAACAACCTGATCAAAACCCTCAAGCCGCGCTACAACATTTTGTTTCGCGACGACAAGAGCTACCCCTATTTAAAGATCACCCGCGCACGCGACACCCAGGCCTCCGCGGCGGCGGGCAGCCACCCCAAATCGCACCAAGCGGCGCGGGTGGTGTACTACCGGGGCGCGGTGGACAAGCGGCACGATTACTTTGGCCCTTACCCCAGCGTGTGGGCGGTGCGCGAGGCCATTGAACTTATTCAAAAAGTGTTTCGCCTGCGCACCTGCGAAGACACGGTGTTCAACAACCGCTCGCGCCCGTGCTTGCTCTACCAAATTCGGCGCTGCTCGGCACCGTGTGTCGGGCACATTGCCTTGGATGCCTACGAACGCGATGTGGCCAGCGCCCAGCGTTTGCTGCGCGGCGAAACCCACGAGGTGATGCAAGACCTGGAGCAGCGCATGCTGGCCCACTCGGAGCGTTTGGAGTTTGAGCAAGCCGCCGATTTGCGCAACCAGTTGAGCGCTTTGTCCAAAGTGCTGCACCAGCAAGCGGTGGACACGGTGGACGACCGCGATGTCGACGTGCTGGCGGTGCGGGTGCAGGGCGGCAAGGCCTGCGTCAACCTGGCCATGGTGCGCGGTGGGCGGCACCTGGGTGACCGGCCTTACTTCCCGGCCCATGTGGACGATGCCGAGCCCAGCGAGGTGCTGCAAGCCTTTGTGGCGCAGCATTACCTGGAGGTGCCGGTGCCGCCCACCTTGGTGGCCAGTCAACCGATTGCCAAGGAACTGTTGTCGGCCTTGAGCGAGCAAACCGGTGTGCGCATCCGGGCGGTGCACCAACCGCGCGAGCAGCGCCGGGTGTGGCTGGACATGGCTTTGCAAAATGCCGATTTGCAACTCAACCGCTTGCTGGCCGAAGAAGGCTCGCAGCAAGCGCGCACCCGCGCCTTGGTCGATGCCCTGGACTTGGCCATTGAAGACCTGGACGCGTTTCGCATCGAATGCTTTGACATCTCGCACACCGCGGGCGAGGCCACCCAGGCTTCGTGCGTGGTGTTTCAGCACCACAAGATGCAGTCGGCGCAATACCGCCGCTACAACATCGACGGCATCACTGGTGGCGACGATTACGCCGCCATGCGCCAGGTGCTGATGCGCCGTTACGCCAAGCTGGCCGAGGCGGTGCGCGCGGGCGAAGACCGCTTGCCCGACCTGGTGCTGATCGATGGCGGCAAAGGGCAGGTGAGCATGGCGCGCGAAGTGTTTGAGCAATTGGGCTTGGATGTCTCGCGCATCGTGGGCGTGGAAAAGGGCGAGGGCCGCAAAGTCGGTTTGGAGGAATTGGTGTTTGCCGATGGGCGCGACAAACTCAGCCTGGCCAAAGACTCGGCCGCTTTGATGCTGTTTGCCCAAATCCGCGACGAGGCGCACCGCTTTGCCATCACTGGCATGCGGGCCAAGCGCGCCCAGGTGCGCACCGGTGCCAGCAAATTAGAAGACATTGCGGGCATTGGCCCGAAAAAACGCGCCAAGCTGCTGCAACGCTTTGGCGGCGTGCGCGGCGTGGCCGATGCCAGCGTGCAAGACCTGTGTGCGGTTGAAGGCATTTCGCCCGAATTGGCCCAAACCATTTACCAGGCTTTGCGCTGAAACCGAGGGCACCGGCTGGGTGTTTGCCCGGTGGGTGTGGGCGCAGTGCCCACCTAGAATGCGGGCCATGAATACCACCCCCAACAGCCCCCTGCCTGCCGCTCTGGCCATGTTCAACCTCACTGGCCGCGTGGCCCTGATCACCGGATCGGGCAGCGGCATTGGCCTGGCCTTGGCCGAAGGCCTGCGCAGCGCGGGCGCGCGGGTGGTGCTCAATGGGCGCAACCGCGACAAGCTGCAAGCGGCGGCCAACAAACTGTCGACCTTGCCCGGGCCCAGCGATGGCGTGTTCACCCAAGCCTTTGATGCCACCGATGGGCCTGCCGTCCAAGCGGGCGTGGCCGAGATCGAGCGCCAGGTCGGTCCCATCGACATATTGGTCAACAACGCAGGCATGACTTTTCGCTCGTCGCTGGAGAACTTTCCGCCCGAGCAGTGGCACAACATCATGCGCACCAACTTGGACAGCGCGTTTTATGTTTCGCAAGCCGTGGTGCCCGGCATGATGGCCCGCAAGGCCGGCAAGATCATCAACATCTGCTCGGTCATGAGTGAGTTGGGCCGCCCTGGCACCGCACCCTACACCGCGTCCAAAGGCGCGCTCAAGATGCTGACCAAAGGCATGGCGGTGGACTGGGGTCCGCACGGCATCCAGGTCAATGGCATTGGCCCGGGTTACTTCAAAACCGAACTCACCGAGGCCCTGGTCAACGATGCCACCTTCAGCGGTTGGCTGATTGGCCGCACACCCGCCAAGCGCTGGGGTCAGGTGCAAGACCTGGTCGGCGCGGCGGTGTTCCTCAGCAGCGATGCCTCTGCCTTTGTCAACGGCCATGTGCTGTATGTCGATGGCGGCGTGACCGCGTCGCTGTGAGTTTTCCTTTTTGTTTGCAAACCACCACTAGTTGAGCCATGCCCCAAGCCCTTGTCATCCACGGCGCGAACGACTTGCGCATCGAAGAAACCCCCGCTGAAACCCTGGGCGAACACCAACTGCGGGTGCACATGCGCGCCGGTGGCATTTGCGGCTCTGATTTGCATTACTACCAGCACGGCGGTTTTGGCACGGTGCGGGTCAAGCAGCCCATGGTGCTCGGCCATGAGGTGTCGGGCCTGGTGGTGGCCGTGGGCCAACAGGTGCAAGGCGTGGCGGTGGGCCAGCGGGTGGCCATCAGCCCCAGCCGCCCATGCGGCCAGTGCATGTATTGTCAAAAGGGCCAGCACAGCCACTGTTTGCACATGCGGTTTTATGGCAGCGCCATGCCCTGGCCCCACATCCAAGGTGCGTTTCGCCAAGAGATGATCATCGAAGCCTGGCAAGCCCATGCCGTGGCCGACCATGTGAGCGACGGCGAGGCCGCCATGGCCGAGCCCTTGTCGGTGGCTTTGCATGCGGTGCGCCGCGCTGGCCCCTTGGCCGGTGCCCGGGTGTTGGTCACGGGCTGCGGCCCCATCGGCTCTTTGTGTGTGTTGGCCGCGCGCTGGGCCGGGGCGGCCGAGGTGGTGGCCACCGACATCACCGATCAAACCTTGGCGCGGGCGCGCTTGGTGGGCGCAGACCACACCATCAACACCGCCACCACGCCCGATGGGTTGGACGGGTACAAAGCCCACAAAGGCCACTTTGATGTGCTGATCGAAGCCAGCGGCAATGCCAAGGCCTTGGTGGCCGCCTTTGAGGTGGTGCGCCCACGCGGTGTCATCGTGCAAGTGGGCACCGGTGGCGACACCACCATCCCGATGAATGTGTTGGTGGCCAAAGAGTTCGAGTGGCGGGGCAGCTTTCGCTTCCACGAAGAATTTGCCTTGGCCGTGGACCTGATGAACCAGCGCCGGGTGGATGTCAAGCCGCTCATCAGCCACAGCTTGCCGCACACCGAATATGCCCGCGCTTTTGCGCTGGCCGCCGACCGCACCCAGTCGATGAAGGTGCAACTCACCTTTGCCTGAGCGGGGCGCGCCTCAAGGGCGCAGCACTTCCAGCAAGCGGTCCAGGCCGCCCGACTCGATCGACACCATGGCCTGGGCCCGCACCGCAGGTTTGGCGTGGTAGGCCACCGATAACCCGGCCAAGCCCATCATGGGCAAGTCGTTGGCCCCATCGCCCACGGCAATGGCTTGGGCGGGTGCAATGCCCAGTTGTTCGCAGTTTTCCGCGAGCTTGCGGCGTTTTTCTTCGCCATCGCAAATATCGCCCCAAGCCTGGTCCACCATCCGCCCGGTGAGCAAGCCATCGGCCACCTCCAGCACATTGCTGCGGGTGTCGTCGAGCCGCAGCAGGTCGCGCACCCGGTCGGTGAAAAACGTGAAACCACCGCTGACCAACAAGGTTTTGAGGCCCGCAGCTTGGCAGGCCTGCACCAAGGTTTGCGCCCCGGGGTTGAGGCGCAAGCGGTTTGCATACACCTCGTGCAAAGCCTGTTCGCTCACCCCTTTGAGCAAGGCCACGCGCTGGCGCAAGCTGTCTTTGTAGTCTTTGATCTCGCCGCGCATGGCCGCCTCGGTGATCGCCGCCACCTCGGCCTTGCGCCCGGCCGCATCAGCGATTTCGTCCACACATTCGATGTTGATCAGGGTCGAGTCCATGTCAAACGCAATCAGCTTGAAGTCATGCAAGCGCAAGGGGGCATTGAAGCCTTGGATGTTCAGGCCGGGGGCGAAGAGGGTGGGTGTGTGCATGGGGTGGTTGAGCCAGTGGGGATGGTTTGCAAAAAAAGGGTATTTTCAGGGCCTGACAAACAGGCCGACCAACTGCGCCACGGTGGGTGTCATGCCCACCGTTTTGAGTTGGATGTGCGGGTGGGCCAGCGCAAAAACCCGAAACACCTCGTCCACAAAGGCCTGGCCCACATGGGCCACGCCTTCGAAGTCCAAGATGACGGTTTTGAATTGGGTGGCCCGCTCCATCACCCATTTGGCTTGCGAGCGAGACACCAATTCGCTGCTCAACTGGGCCAGGCGCACCGGGATTTCGGTGGTGTGAAACGCATCTGCGCCCACTTCGCTGGGTTCAAAATATTTCAGGTAAACCTCGTTGGTGGTGCGCGGGCTGTCGAGGGCAATCGCCATGCGCAACACCGTGGCCACTGGCAGCGGTTGAAGGCCACCAGGAATGTCCAGCCAATCAAAAGCCGCCAAAGGGCGTGTGTGTTCATGCGGCTCAAAGCGCAGGCCATGCGACTCGATGGCAAAGCCATCCATCATGCGTGAAGACACAAAAATGCCCATGCCCGAGTGGCCCTCGGGGGCGGTGGTGAATTTGCCTTTGGCCAACTCCAAAATCGCCAAACGCGGATCAAACAATTGGGCCGATTCGGTGATTTTGGTGAACAGGCCCACGCCGTCATCGGCCACCACCATTTGCAATTGACCCGCGCTCAGGTGCATGCCCATGAGCACTTGTTGCGCCTGCGAATGGTCCAGCGCGTTGTTGAGCATTTCGGTGAAGGCCGTGTTGGCCAGGCCTTTGACGTTGGCCCGCAAGTCCCCCAGCAGCGGTGCCAGGTGGCGCTCCCACACCGCCATCTCGCCCCCGCTGCGGGCCACGTCCAAGCGGGGCAGGGTGGCCAGCCAAAACCGATGCGAACCCAGCGTGTAGCTGGGCCGGGTTCCGCTGCCGTGGCGCTGCAAATAAGCGCCATCGACCAGCTTTTGCAAACGGCGCGACACGGCTACCCGCGACAAACCCGTCTGCGCGGTGGCCAGGCTGGGCAAAGCACCGCCTTGGGTGGCGCAGGCCAAGATGATTGCATCGTTGCGGTCTGGCATTTGTATCGTTATCGCGTCTTTTGGGGTGGATGATTGTATCGTTACGGTAAATTTATTGTTTCGATGTGTGGGTGTTTGTAACCCAAGGGATCAGCGACTTAGGGCCCAAGGCTGGGCCACCCTAGCGGGACCTGGCCCATTCCCTCAAACACTGGCAGCCGCAGGCCGTGCCGTTGGGGCCAAAGGCTCACCCAATGAGCGCAACACATCGCGCACCTGTTGGGCCCGGTCGTGGGCGTTGGGCAGGGCGCGTTCGATGCGCAATTTGTCGTTGCCCGCCAGTTTGATGTGTTTGTTTTTTTGCACTAACTGGATGATGCGCATGCCGTCCACCGGGGCGTTGGCTTTGAAGGCGATCAAGATGGCGTTGGGCGTGGCATCCACCTTGGCCACCCCATAGGGCTGCACCAGCACGCGCAGGCGGTGCACATCGATCAAGGTTTGGGCGCTGGGGGGCAGTTGGCCAAAGCGGTCGACGATTTCTTCCAGCAAGGCATCGACCTGGTCGCTGGTGTGGGCGCTGGCGAGTTTTTTGTAAAAGCTCAGGCGCAGGTGCACATCGCCGCAGTAGTCCTCGGGCAGCAAAGCGGGGGCGTGCAAGTTGATGTCGGTGACCGCTGCAAAAGGCTTGAGCAGGTCGGGCTCTTGGCCGTTTTTGAGGGCGCGCACCGCCTCGGACAGCATTTCGTTGTAGAGCTGAAAACCCACTTCGTGCATGTTGCCGCTTTGGTTTTCGCCCAGCACCTCGCCCGCGCCCCGGATTTCCAAGTCGTGCATGGCCAAGTAAAAGCCCGAGCCCAGCTCTTCCATTTGCTGGATGGCATCGAGCCGCTGCTGGGCTTGTTTGGTCAGGCTTTGGGTGTCGGGCACCATCAAATAGGCATAGGCCTGGTGGTGGCTGCGGCCCACGCGGCCGCGCAATTGGTGCAACTGGGCCAGGCCAAACTTGTCGGCGCGGCTGATCAAAATGGTGTTGGCGCTGGGCACATCGATGCCGGTTTCAATGATGGTCGAGCACAGCAGCACATTGAAGCGCTGGGCCACAAAGTCGCGCATCACCCGCTCCAAATCGCGCTCGGGCATTTGGCCGTGGGCCACGGCGATGCGGGCCTCGGGCAAGATTTCTTCCAGCCTTTGCTTGCGGTTTTCGATGGTCTCGACCTCGTTGTGCAAAAAATAGCACTGCCCGCCGCGCTTGAGCTCGCGCAGCACCGCCTCGCGGATCACGCCTTGGCCCTCGTCGCGCACAAAGGTTTTGATGGCCAAGCGGCGTTGTGGCGCGGTGGCAATCACGCTCAATTCGCGCAGCCCCTCCAAGGCCATGCCCAAGGTGCGGGGGATGGGGGTGGCGGTCAGGGTCAGCACATCGACTTCGGCGCGCAAGGCCTTCATGGCCTCTTTGTGGCGCACGCCAAAGCGGTGTTCCTCGTCGATCACCAGCAGCCCCAGGTCTTTGTACTTGACCGACTCGCTCAGCAGCTTGTGGGTGCCCACCACAATGTCCACGCTGCCCTGGGCCAGGCCCGCCAAGGTGGCGCTGACCTCTTTGGCCGAGCGAAAGCGGCTGACCTCGGCCACCTTGACCGGCCACTTGGCAAAGCGGTCGCTCAGGGTTTGAAAGTGCTGCTCGGCCAGCAAGGTGGTGGGGGCCAAAAAGGCCACTTGCTTGCCACCGGTGATGGCCACAAATGCCGCGCGCAAAGCCACCTCGGTTTTGCCAAAGCCCACATCGCCGCACACCAAGCGGTCCATCGGGCGCGGGCTGATCATGTCTTGGATCACCGCATGGATGGCGGCGCGTTGGTCGGCGGTTTCTTCAAAACCAAAGTCTTTGGCAAACACCTCGTAGTCGGCGGCGCTGTAGCGGAATGCATGCCCGGTGCGGGCCGCTCGGCTGGCGTAGATGTTGAGCAGCTCGGCGGCCACATCGCGGATTTGCTCGGCCGCTTTGCGCCGCGCTTTGTCCCATTGGCCCGAACCCAGGCGGTGCAGCGGTGCTTCATCGGCACTCACCCCGGTGTAGCGGCTGATCAGGTGCAGCTGGCTCACCGGCACATACAGCACGGCGGCATCGGCATATTCGAGGTGCAAAAACTCTTGCAAGCTGGGGCTGCCATCGGCTTGCGGCGCAGCCCCCATGTCCAGGTGCACCAAACCCCGGTAGCGGCCAATGCCGTGGGCGCTGTGCACCACCGGGTCGCCCACATTGAGTTCGGCCAGGTCTTTGATGAGCGCTTGCACATCGCTGACCTGCTCTTGCTTGTTGCGCCGGCGCACCCCGGGGCTGGTGGCAAACAACTCGGTTTCGGTGACCAGGTCCAGGCCACGCTCCAACCAGGCAAAGCCTTGTTGCAAGGCGGCGGTGGCCATGCCCCAGGGCGCGTCGCTGGCTTCAAAGCTGGCCAGGTCGTCAAACACCGCCATGCCCAGGCCGCTGGCGCGCACAAAGTCGAGCAAGCTCTCGCGCCGCCCCGCGCTCTCGGCCAAGATCAGCACCCGGCGCTGGCTGGCAGCGGCATGTTTTTTCAGGTTGAGCAGCGGGTCGCTGGCACCGCGCAAGGCCTGCAAGCCGCTCAGCCCTTGCACCCAGGCGCTGTCGGCCACATCGTTGCTGTGGGCGCGCAAGGCCAGTTGCCCGTGTTGATTGGCAGCGGTGTAGAAGGCTTCGGCCGTCAAAAACAAATGGGCTGGGGGCAGCACCGGCCGCTCGGGGTCGCCGCGCACCAGGCGGTGGCGCTCTTGGGTGTCTTGCCAAAAATGGGCAAAGGCGGCATCCAAGTCGCCGTGCAAAGCCACCAAGGCATTCGCGCCGAGGTAGTCAAACACGGTGGCGGTGTCATCAAAAAACAAAGGCAGGTAGTACTCGATGCCAGCGGTGGCCATGCCGTTGCCCATGTCTTTGTAGATGCGGCTTTTGGTCGGGTCGCCCTCCAGCATTTCGCGCCAGCGGTTGCGAAATTTGGCGCGCGCGGCCTCGTCCATGGGGAACTCGCGCCCGGGCAGCAAACGCACCTCGGGCACCGGGTACAGGCTGCGCTGGCTGTCGGGGTCAAAGGTGCGGATGGAGTCGATTTCGTTGTCGAACAAATCCACCCGGTAAGGCACCAAGGAGCCCATGGGAAAGAGGTCGATCAAGCCGCCGCGCACAGCGTATTCGCCAGGGCTCACCACCTGGGTCACATGGTTGTACCCGGCCAAGGTGAGCTGCGCGCGCAGGGCCGCTTCATCGAGTTTTTGTTTGACCTTGAAGTGAAAGGTGTAGGCGGCCAAAAAAGACGGCGGTGCCAAGCGGTACAGGGCGGTGGTGGCCGGGATCAGCACCACATCGGCCTCGCCTTGCGAGATGCGCCACAGCGTGGCCAAGCGCTCGCTGATCAGGTCGTGGTGCGGCGAAAAAGCGTCGTAGGGCAGGGTCTCCCAGTCGGGAAACAGCACACAGCGCAAGTCGGGGGCGAAGAACACCATTTCTTCCATCAGGCGCTGGGCATCGCTGGCCTGGGCCGTCACCACCGCCACCGGGCGGCCAGCAGCGCATTCGCGGCTGGCCCATTGGGCCAACAACAAAGCATCCGCGCTGCCCGCAGGGCGGGGCATGGCATGGCGTTTTCCGGGGCTCAGCGTGGGGATGTGCATGGTGCAATTTCACAGACAAAAACAAGCCACCCCAAACCAAAGGAGTGGGGTGGTGCAGGGCGATTTTAGAATGCACCCACCCCAGCGCTTTGATTGAACCCATGAACCAACCCTCCACCAACACCCCATGGCATGTGTTGGTGCCTTGCGCGGGCAGTGGCAGCCGGGCCCAAACCCAAGGGCCCAAGCAATACCAAACCGTGGCGGGCATGCCCCTGTTGGTGCACAGCTTGCGTGCCTTCATGGGTTTGCCGGGCAGGGGTCAAGGCCTGGTGGTGGTGGCCCCTGACGACAACCACATCGATCAGATCTGGGCGCAATGGCCCCAAAGTGGATTTCGCCATGCACCTGTGGGGGGCCCCAGCCGCGCCGCCTCGGTGGCGGCTGGCTTGCAAGCTTTGCGCTTGGCGGGTGCGGCAGATACCGACTGGGTGCTGGTGCACGATGCAGCGCGTTGCCTGCTCACGCCCCAAGAGGTGCAGGCCTTGTTGATGCAATGCAAGGACGATGCGGTGGGCGGTTTGTTGGCCTTGCCCTTGGCCGACACCCTCAAAAGCGAGCAAGGTGGCCGCGTATTAGCCACGGTGCCGCGTGGGCACAAGTGGCTGGCGCAAACGCCCCAAATGTTTCGCTTGGGCATGCTGCACAGCGCATTGGCCGAGGTGGCCGACAGTGGGTTTGAGGGCATCACCGACGAGGCCAGCGCCATCGAGCGCAAGGGTTTGCAACCGCTGTTGGTGGAGGGCTCGGCCCACAATTTCAAGGTCACTTACCCCGCCGACTTTGCCCTGGCCGAGGCCGTGTTGGCCGCCCGTGCAAAGCAGCACACACACAAGGATTTGGCATGACTTTCAAGATGCGCATTGGAGAGGGCTGGGACGTGCATGCCCTGGTGCCCGGTCGGGCCTTGGTGGTGGGTGGGGTGGTGATTGAGCACACCCATGGTTTGCTCGGCCACTCCGATGCCGATGTGTTGCTGCATGCCATCATCGATGCGCTGCTCGGTGCAGCGGCCTTGGGCGACATTGGCAGCCATTTCCCCGACACCGATGCCCAGCACCGGGGGGCCGACTCGCTGGTGTTGTTGCGCGACGTGGGCGAGCGCTTGGCGCAAGCGGGCTATGAGATTGGCAACATCGACGCGACCATCGTGGCCCAAGCCCCGCGCATGGCACCGCACATTGCCCTCATGCGCGAGCGCATCGCCCAGGCCTTGGGCTTGGCCGTGGGTCAGGTGAATGTGAAGGCCAAAACCGCTGAAAAACTCGGCCCCGTGGGCTTGGGGCACAGCATGGAGGCGCGGGCCGTCGCTTTGATCAGCGCCCGGGCGTGAACACGTAGCCCGAACCCCACACGGTTTGCAGGTAACGCGGCGCATCGGGCTGCTGCTCGATCAGTTTGCGCAAGCGCGCCACTTGCACATCCAAGCTGCGGTCGTTATCGGCCAAGGGCCGCCCCATGGCTTGCATGGCCAGGGCTTGGCGGTCCATCGGTTGATTGGGGTGGCTCACCAGCACCCGCAGCAACTCAAATTCGCGCGTGGTCAGGTGAACCGGTTTTTTGTTTTTCTCCAGGCTGCGCGCGTCCAAGTCCAGCACAAAGGGGCCAAATTTCACCTGCTTGGGGGCCACGGTTTGGTGGCCACGACGGACGCGGCGCAAACAGGCCTGGATGCGGGCCAACAGTACGCGCGGGTTGATGGGTTTGACCAAAAAGTCATCGGCCCCCACTTCCAGGGCGACGATCAATTCAATCGGGTCGCTGCTGGCCGATAGCATGAACATTGGCCAGTTCAGGCCTTGCCCGCGCAAGCGGCGCAACACCGACAAACCGTTTTCATCGGACACGGCACTGTCGATCAGCAGCAAGTCGGGTTCGCCTTCTCGGGCCATGCGGTGGCCCAATTGCTCGGCGGTTGGCATGGACAAGACATCGAAGCCCGAATGCGTCAAAAAATGCGACAGCAATTGAAGGGTGGTGGGCTCACTGTCGACCAACCAAATCGATTCTTTTGTCATGACTTTTTGAAATCAAGTTGGTCTTGTCACATTAGCACATATATTTATTTTTGTTAATTATGAGGTTTTATTGTCAATTTATGGTTTGAAATTAAAAATAAATAATAATTTTCAGTTTCTAAATGTATCTTTTATTTTTAAATTAACTATTTTCGTTAACCAAATTCACAAAAGCCCATTTGTTCGAACAAAAACATACACATCGACGCAGAAATTAAATGCTTCCCTGTGCCGTTCAGGCGAGAAATGGCAGGGCATAAGGCGGGACAATGCCCGTCCTGTCTAACCTGACCCAAACCGCACCAAGCTGCGAGCCCACCGTGCCCAACCTTGCCCCTGCCAAACCCGAGTTGCAATTTGTTGTTTGCCCTGGCCCTGCCAGCGCCGGCGCACCACAAAGGCGCATGGCCTATTGGCAATGGGGCGACCCGCAGGCCGCGCAGGTGGTGGTGTGTGTGCACGGCCTGAGCCGGCAAGGGCGCGACTTTGATGTGCTGGCCCAGGCCTTGTGCGCGCGCGCCAGCACCCCCTTGCGGGTGATCTGCCCCGATGTGGCCGGGCGCGGCCACAGCGACTGGTTGAGCGACCCGCTGGCCTACCAAGTGCCCACCTATGCGGCCGACATGCTGGCCTTGGTGGCGCAGTTGCAGGCCCAAGCCCCCATCGCGCAGCTGCATTGGGTGGGCACCAGCATGGGCGGGCTGATTGGCATGGTGTTGGCGGGGCAAGCGGCCTTGCAGCAAGCCAGCACGCAGTGGATGCCCATCACCCGTTTGGTGCTCAACGATGTGGGCCCGGTGGTGGCCTGGAAATTCATCGAGCGTTTGCGCACCTATATTGGGCAAACCGGGCATTTCGACAGCCTGCAAGCCGGGGCCGACCACCTGCGCCGCATCTCCACCGGTTTTGGGCCGCACACCGATGCCCAGTGGCTGGCCTTGAGCACGCCCATGTTCAAGCCAGTGGCACAAGGCGGTTGGACCTTGCATTACGACCCGCAACTGGCCCAGCCGGTGCATGCCCTCACGCCAGAGGTCGCGCAGCACGGCGAGGCGGTGCTGTGGCAGTTGTATGACCAAATACAAGCGCGCACCTTGTTGTTGCGCGGTGCCGACTCGGACCTGCTCACCCCCGAGGTGGCCCAGGCCATGCAAACGCGCGGCCCACGCGCCACCCGCGTGGAGTTGCCCGGTGTGGGCCATGCCCCCACCTTGGTGGCCAGCGACCAGGTGGATGCCGTGGCTTCTTTTTTGCTAGGTTAATACCAACCCAGCCTGCTCAGCCCATCCATGTCCGCCACAGAAAGCCAAGCCACCACGCCAGCCGCGCCCCTGTTGCCGGTGATGGCGCTGGTGAACGAGGCCGCCGACGAGGGCGAGGGCCTGCTTGAGCGCGCACGCGCCCTGGCCCAGCCTTTGTTGGTGGGCGAGACCTTTGATGGGGCCGAAAACAATTGGCAGCATGCCCAGGCCATGGCCCAGATCTTGGCGGGCATTGGCGGCTCGGCCACCTTGCAGGCCGCTTGTTATTTGGTGTACGCCTGCGACCACCTGAGCAAACCCGCCGATGTGCTGGGCAAGGCCTTTGGCGAGGGCTTGGCCAGCTTGGCCATTGAGACCCACAAACTGCTGCATGTGCAGCGCCAAGCCCGCCGGGGCATGCGTGCCGCTGGGGGCGATACCGGCGCGGTCATGGCCAGCGAAAACGTGCGCAAGATGCTGTTGGCCTTTTCGCGCGATTTGCGGGTGGTGTTGTTGCGCCTGGCCTCGCGCTTGCAAACCCTGCGCCACATGGCGGCCACCAAAAGCCCGGTGCCGCCCGACCTGGCGCAAGAAACCTTGCAGGTGTTTGCACCGCTGGCCAATCGCCTGGGCATCGGCCAGCTCAAGTGGGAATTGGAGGACCTGTCGTTTCGCTTTTTGGAGCCCGCCACCTACCGCGAGGTGGCCGCCATGCTGGACGAAAAGCGCACCGAGCGCGAGAGCTTCATGCTGGAGTGGGTGCAGCGGCTGCAAACCGAATTGCAGGCCCAGCACATCACCGCCCAGGTGCAGGGGCGGCCCAAACACATCTACAGCATTGTCAAAAAAATGCGCGGCAAGTCGCTGCCCTTTGACCAGGTGTTTGACATCCGCGCGGTGCGGGTGGTGGTCGACAGCGTGCCCGACTGCTACGCCGTGCTCAGCTGGGTGCACAGCCGCTTCACCCCCTTGGTGGAGGAGTTTGACGACTACATCGCCCGCCCCAAAAGCAATGGCTACCAGTCGCTGCACACGGTGGTGCGCGACGCGCAAGGTCGGGCGATAGAAATCCAAATTCGCACCCAGGCCATGCACGACCATGCCGAACTGGGCGTGGCCGCGCACTGGGCCTACAAGGAAGCGGGCAGCCGGGGCTATGCGGGCGTGGCCGCGTCCAAGGCGGCCAGCGACAAGATTGCGCTGATGCGCCAGTTGCTCGCCTGGGAGCGCGAGATGACCGGCGCGGGCGAGGGCGAAGGGCCAGGCGACAGCTCAGCCCCGGCGGGCGCAGCGGCCCCGGCCATCCAGCACGACCGCATTTATGTGCTCACCCCAGAGGCCAGCGTGGTCGAGCTGCCCGTGGGCGGTACCGGGGTGGACTTTGCCTACACGGTGCACACCAACCTGGGCCACCGCTGCCGGGGCGTGCGGGTGGACGGACAAATGGTGCCGCTGAGCACGCCGCTGCAAAACGGGCAAACGGTGGAGGTGATTGCCGCCAAAGAGGGCGGGCCTTCGCGCGACTGGCTCAACCCCGAGTTGGGCTTTTTGGCCAGCGCCCGCGCCCGCGCCAAGGTGCGGGCCTGGTTCAATGCCCAGGTGGCGCAAGAAACCACCGCCCGGGGCCGCGAGGCGGTGGAGAAGCTGCTCCAGCGTGAAGGCAAAACCGCCACCCGCCACGAAGAGCTGGCCAGCCAGATGGGTTTTGACAGCGCCGATGCGCTGTTTGAAGCGGTGGGCAAAGACGAGTTTTCACTGCGCCAAATTGAGACCTGGCTGCGCCCGAGCGAACCCGCGCCCGCCGCCGATGATTGGCTGCGCCACAAGCTCAACCGCAAAAGTGCCAGCGCCCAAACCGGCGGGGTGTTGGTGGTGGGCATTGATTCGCTGATGACCGAGCTGGCCCGCTGCTGCCGCCCCGCGCCTCCCGACCCGATTTGCGGTTTTGTCACCCGGGGCAAAGGCGTGAGCGTGCACCGCGCCCATTGCCCCAACTTTGTGCAAATGCTGCTGCGCCAACCCGACCGCGCCATCGATGTGCAGTGGCAAGGCCTGGGGCAGGGGGCTGCGCTTTACCCGGTCGATGTGCAGGTGCAAGCGCAAGACCGCCAGGGCTTGCTGCGCGACATCTCCGAGGTGCTGGCGCGCGAAAAAATCAATGTCATTGGGGTTCAAACCCAGTCGGTCAAGGGCACGGCTTGGATGACCTTCACCGTCGAGGTGGCCGACTCGGTGCGGCTTGACAAAGTGCTCGCCGCCGTGCGCTCGGTGCTGGGGGTGGAGTCGGTGCGCCGGCGCTAGGCCTTAGCGGCGGAACTCGTCCACCAAGGACTTGAACTCGTCAATGTCCTCAAAGCTGCGGTAGACGCTGGCAAAGCGCACATAGGCCACTTTGTCGAGCTTTTTGAGCTCGCGCATCACCAACTCGCCCAAGCGGTTGGAGCTGATCTCGCGCAAGCCCGCGGCCAACACCTTTTCTTCGATGCGCTCCAAAGCGCTGTCAATTTGCTCGGTGCTGACCGGGCGCTTTCTGAGCGCCAGGTTCATCGATGCCTGCAGCTTGCTGCGGTCAAACTCAATGCGCCGCCCGTCTTTTTTCACCACCGCGGGGTAGTTGACATCGGGCCGCTCGTAGGTGGTGAAGCGCTTTTCGCATGCCGCACATTGGCGGCGGCGGCGCACAAAGTCGCCGTCCTCGGCCACCCGCGTCTCCACCACCTGGGTATCGAGGTGGGCGCAAAACGGGCACTTCATCGGGGCTCAGCCATACACCGGGAAGCGGCTGGTCAGCGCATGCACCTTGGCACGCACCGCCGCGATGTTGGCTTCGTCTTGCGGCTTGTCCAACACATCGGCAATCAGGTGGGCGGTGGCGCGGGCCTCTTCGTCTTTGAAGCCCCGCGTGGTCATGGCCGGTGTGCCAATGCGCACGCCGCTGGTGACCATGGGTTTTTCGGGGTCGTTGGGAATGGCGTTTTTGTTGATCGTCATGTGGGCCGCGCCCAAGGCCGCTTCGGCCGCCTTGCCGGTGATGTGCTTGGGGCGCAAGTCCACCAACATCACATGGCTTTGGGTGCCGCCACTGACAATGCGCAGGCCGCGCTCGGTGAGGGTTTGGGCCACGATTTGTGCGTTCTTCACCACCTGCTGTTGGTAGGCCTTGAAGCCCGGTTGCAGGGCTTCTTGGAAGGCCACCGCTTTGGCCGCAATCACATGCATCAAGGGGCCACCTTGCAAGCCGGGGAACACCGCGCTGTTGATGGCTTTTTCGTGCTCGGCCTTCATCAAAATGATGCCGCCACGCGGGCCGCGCAGGCTTTTGTGGGTGGTGGAGGTGACCACATCGGCATGCGGCACCGGGTTGGGGTAGACACCGGCGGCGATCAAGCCCGCATAGTGGGCCATGTCCACCAAGAAGATGGCCCCCACCTCCTTGGCGACTTTGGCAAAGCGCGCAAAGTCGATGTGCAGGCTGTAGGCCGAAGCGCCCGCAATGATGAGCTTGGGCCGGGTGGCGCGGGCTTTGGCTTCCATCGCGTCGTAAGCGATTTCTTCTTTGGCATTGAGGCCGTAGCTCTCCACCTTGAACCACTTGCCCGACATATTGAGCGGCATGCCGTGGGCGAGGTGACCGCCCACGGCCAGGCTCATGCCCATGATGGTGTCGCCGGGCTGCAAAAAGGCCAAAAACACCGCCTGGTTGGCCGAAGCGCCGCAGTGCGGTTGCACATTGGCCGCGTCTGCGCCAAAAAGCCGCTTCACCCGGTCGATGGCGAGCAACTCGGCCACATCCACATGCTCGCAGCCGCCGTAGTAGCGCTTGCCCGGGTAGCCCTCGGCGTATTTGTTGGTCAGTTGCGAGCCTTGCGCGGCCATCACGGCGGGCGAGGCGTAGTTTTCGCTGGCGATCAGCTCAATGTGGTGCTCTTGGCGGGCGTTTTCCGCTTGGATGGCGGCCCACAGTTCGGGGTCGGTTTGTTCAACCAGGGTGTTTCGGTGGTACATGGCGGCAGTCTTTCAAATGAAGAATCCTGGCGCGCCCAATGGCTGCGCCCAGGCTGCCCAGGCGAACGGCAAAACACCTGAACCCAGGTGGCACGCTCCCCAGTGGTGGGGCCCCAGCACAGGGCCGCGATCCACGTCAGCGGTGGGGCCCAAACCCCACGCCTATCGCCAGTTGCGTGCGGGCCAGAGTTTACGCCAGTGGCGCGGCCCGATGGTTCAAGGGTGAAATGTGGCAAATAAATATTCTCATTTCGAGAATTTAGCAATTTTTTTTTAATTCAACCCGAATTTATGAGTACTTATCAAGTATTATTTCAAAAGGTTAATTTACTTTCGGTGTCTTTTGGTAAGCAACTTACGCCGGTAACACCCTTGATCAATCCCCAAAGGAAGGCTGAAAACCATGAACATCACCACACTGGCCCAACTGAACGCCGCCAACATTGACGATATCGATGCCACCGATATCGCCTATTTGACTTTGAACTTACCCAATGTCTTGTTTGAAACCACCCGCAATGGCCAGACCTTGCTGTCGCAACTGCCGCCCAGCCTCGTTCAGTTCATTCAGCCGGAAGTGTTTGCCGTCGACGGGTCAAACCCCAACGATCGCCCGTTGATCAGGTTCATGACCCAGGCGCAGCGCCTGGCCTTGACATGGGAGCAGTTGACCACCAACGTCACAGTGGTCACCAAAGTTGGCAATGTGACCCAGAGCACCCGGCAACCCGTGTTGTCGCAAATTGACAATTTTGCCGACCTCAGTGCTGATAACCGGGCCAAGCTGACTTACGCGCAATTTGCTGCGCTTTCAGTTGGTTTTTTGAGAACCGCCACACACGACTGGCTGACCCAAACCACCCTGGATGCCCAAAACGCCAGCCAAACCAACCTGAAGTTTCTGTCGCAAGCCCAATGGACACAACTCAGAAACCTCAATTTCTCCCAAATTTCTTCCACCAACCTGGCCGCCTGGTTGCCCGATGTGCCCTTGTCAGATTGGACGGTGCAAATGTTGGGCCGTGAAACCGCGACGGTCGCTTCGGGCTCCAATCCGCCGCGAAAAATCAAAGTGCTGGAAGTTCTCACTGCCAAGCAATTGGCCGGGGCTTTGGACCGTTTGAGTTTATTGGACCCTGCAGATGTTGCGCTGCTCAAGGATTCGCAACTGACAGAGATGAGCGCCGATGCCTGGTTAAAAAATGGCTTTCTGGCCAGCCTGGATGGTGAGGCCATCAACCGCCTGAATGTGCCAGCCAGTGTCCTGGCCATGGCCTTGGGCAGGCCTGGTACAGCCGATATCGACGGTAAGCCGCGCACCCAACTCACGGTGTCGCAAATTGGTGGCTTGTCGGCAACGCAATTGACGACAGTGGTTGGCACCACACCGCTCATCAACCGAATCATCAATGCCGGTCAAGCCGATGCGCTCAACCCCGCCAAATTCACGTCTGCGGTGGTAGCTCTGCTCAGCCCAGAGTTATTCAGAAACAATGTGTTCAGCCGCAGTCAACTCATGACTTTCACGGCCAATGGAACCACCCGCTTCGTGCATTTGCTGTCAACGGCTCAGTTGGTGGCCCTGGATTTGAGCCGGCTCAACCAAGCAGACATCCAAGCCCTGACCATCACCCAACAAGCAAATCTGAGCAAAAACCAGTTCGCGCAAACCACCCTGGACGGCAGGATGATCAGCAGCTTCTTGGACCAAAGCGCCTCGCTCAATGTGCTGTGGAACGGCATCCGGGACGACATTGCCGCCGTCGCAGCCGAAACGAATGCCAAAACCAAAGCCATTTTGCGGGCTGCCCTGGTCACCAAAATTCAAGGCTTGGGCGCGACCCAGCTGAAATACACCCTGCCCGAATCAGGTTTGGCCGCCATGAATATTTTGGGTGCGGAATACATTGCGGAGCTGAAGCCGATGACGCAGATCACTCTAGTGGCAGATTTCATGTTCAGAGCGGGTCTGTTGAAACACCTGACTTGGGCTCAGCTTGAAAGCAACCCGCCAGCCGGTACGGATAGCATTTATAAACGCCTTACATCCCAAAAGATTGGCGGTATTTCGGCACTTTACGGCATCAACTGGAACACAACCAGCGTAACCTACCAACAAAGGCTGAATACGATCTTATTCTTGAACGCCAATGGCATTCCAAGTACTGTTACAGATACCGGTTTTGAAAGCCTTCTCAACAATATCAGGGCTTTGTCGGCCAACCTAGGGAGCACCGCCACGGATACCGAAAGCTGGGGCAAAAACTCTATTTTTCTTCAAACCACCTGGAACAACAAAACCGTACTTGAGTATTTTCTCGACACAGTCGCTAGAAGCACTGGCCTGTCATCGAGCAGGAAGAATCAATTAATCAAGCAAAGTTTCGACCTGAACTTTTTCAGGTACGCCGCTGGTGCCACGGTGGATACCGTGGTCAATGGACAGGTACAAAAAAGCTATGTGATCAGCAGTGCTGTGCTCAATAGGCTTCTGGACTTTGCCTACATGAACAACAGCTCCCAAAATACCGAAACCATGAGAATCGGTGGTGTAGTAAGAGATACAGATAGTGTGCGGCGCGCTCAAATTTATGCGGGCCTTTTGGACAGCGGGCGGTACGATGACATCAGTTTTGTAAATTTATACGGTGATTTAGGCACACATCTGGCGGATATCCAGAATGTCATGACCGCGTTGTCAAATCACTCAAAATTCAAAAGCATCTTTGTCAATGCCCGTGAAGCTTTTTTCGCGCACTTTGGTGCAGAGGGGTTAGAGAAAGCTTTTCAAACGACTGTTTATGACGAAAACAAAAAAGGCGTTGAATTGGGCACCCTTGCCATCAAGTGGATTTCTTGGACCAAGCTGACCCGAGCGGCTGTCCAATCCATGGGGAATGCGCTCAACAATTACCTCAACTCAGAAACCCTCACGGATGTCATTTTAAAAATCCTTCCGTCTGACCAGATCAACTGGCTGAACAGCGGCACCCTGAGTTTGATGCAGTTCAACATGCTGAGTGACACACAAAAGTACAACCTGGATGGCACCAGCGATCAACCGGGGCGTTTGTGGTGGCAAAAGCTAGACGATGGCACCCCCATCATCAGCTTGATGACCGAAAGGGCATTCAAGTCATTGGTCACCAATAACCCGACTTTCGTCATCAAAATATTTCAACAACTCAACATAGAGGGTCGGGCTGACTTGGAAAAAGGGCGGGATTTTTTGAACACCACCCTCGCGGATTCGAACACAAAACTTTACCAACTGTTGCCAACTTCAATCCTGGAAGGGGTTGATTGGGTCAAGGGCTCGCTCATCAATGGCAACACCTACGATAAGTCCACCTCAGATGGCACCAAGTATTCGGATTTGCTTGATTTCTACGCTGCAAAGTACATTGATTTATCCACCTTCGATGATGCCTTTGTGGCCGATTTTTTGGATCGCACATTTATTCGCGATGGTAATGTCGAAGATACTGCAACTGGTCGGCAGTTGATGAATGGTTACAACTTGGATCTCAGAACCCGCAGCGGTACAAAGATCATTGACTTTTTCACCGATGCACAAATTGGCCAAATCAGTTCAGAGCAAATGAGCATGGGCAAGATGCATTATTTCTGGGAGCAAAAACGCAATGTCACCAAGACGCGCAACGGCGTAACGACCACAACCAATGAGTTTTTATACACATTACTCGATCCCACGGAAATGACAACGGGCTTTTGGGGGTTCAGCGCCGCAGACCTTGAGAGCGAGTTGAGCGACGGATCAACATTGCGTTCCAAATTGGGCATGGGTGTGCTCGCTTTCAACGAAATGACTTCTGCCGAGGTGGGTCGATTGACGGCGTTGCAGGTGACGGCCCTTACCCAGGCTCAACTTTTAACCACCATCAAAGATGGCACCAAGCTTTTGAAATCCATTTCGGCGGCGACCCTTGCTGAGGTGGATTGGGCGGGTGATAACCTGTTCCCCTATTGGGTGGTCAATGAGTTTTCAGCAGCGCAACTGTCACAACTGAGCTATGCAAAACTGACCAGTACATGGCAACTCAAAATTGAAGCCATCGGAAAGCTGCCAAAGCAACTCACTGTATCTCTCATACAACTGTTGGACGATGCCAAGTTCAATGCTCTGTCCGATAACGCGCTGGCCAGCCTCACTGCCGCCGATTTGCAGTTGGACAATTACCTGGGCGGCACAACCCTCAGCCGTTTGTCTTCTGTTTTGGGCAAACTCAGCGTCGCGGCCCTGGCCAAATCAAAAGTGATAGATCTGCTCACGGCCCGCGATGTATCGACCTTGGCTTTCTCACAGTTGGAAACTTACACCGCCACAAACAAGTACTTTGCCGAGCTGCTGACCCAAGCGCAGGCCGCTGGCTTGACCATGGACCAGTTGGACACACAATTTACAAATACTGTGCCCGGTTACACCACCAAGCCTAAGCTGATCCAATTTCTGGGCGCTACCCAGTTGGGTGGGCTGTCAGACCAGGTGTTGGAAGACCTCACCTCTACACAGCTGTTGCTGAAAGACAAAGACAACATAACGGTCCTCTCCAAACTGTCTGTGCGTGGCATTGGCAAGCTCAATGGTGCAGCCTTGCAAGAGGCTGGTGTGATCACTGTTTTGTCCGATGCGCAAGCTGGTGGTCTGACAGTGGCTCAATTGAGCCGTGCTTCAACCATTGCGGTCGACCATTTTTTGGCGACCGACCGCCCTATGCTGATTCAACGGCTGAGCGACACCCAATTGGGCAATTTGTCGAATGCGGTGTTGGACACCATCACCTCGGCCATGTTACTGGCCCAAAATAAAGACGGAGAGACCATCCTCTCCAATCTGACAGACACCCAATTGGGCAAGCTGGGCAATGCCTTGTCGAGCTCCAGCGTGCTCGCTGAATTGACCAGCAGCTCGAAGATTGGTGTTTTGACCCTCGGCCAGTTGAGCCGTTTTTCCAGCCAGACCATGACCATCCAAAGGCTCACCTCTGCCCAGTTGGGTCATCTGTCGGACACGGTATTGGCCAATCTCACGCCCGCCATGTTGTTGGCGCTTGGCAGGGATTCAACCACGGTCTTGTCCAAACTGTCCGCCATCCAAGCGGGCAAACTGGGTAACACGGCGTTGCTCGACGCAACGGTACACACCGCATTGACTGCTACCCATGTTGGGGGCTTGTCCCTGTCCCAACTGAGTTTGGCTGCCACCCAGACCGTTGTGAACTACCCCCCTACCGCCCGACCCTTGCTGATCCAGCGCCTGGACGGCACCCAATTGGGTGGTTTGTCAGATACGCGGATGGGTGAACTCACGAGCACTCTGTTGGCACTCCAAGACAACACTGGCGCAACGGTTTTGTCCAAGCTCTCGGGTGCCAAAGTGGACAAGCTCAGCGCAACAGTGCTGGGAACCGCCAGCGTTTTCCAGGCCCTGACGGTGTCGCAACTGTCAGGCTTGCAAAGCGCCACCTGGTCGACCACGCTGGCGGGCCTTCTCACGGGCGCGCAAGTGACCGCTGCCATGACCAATGACAGCACCTTCATATTCAAGAGGATCGGTACCGACTACTTGTACAAATCGCTTTCGGCCAGTGGCATTGGTGGCATTGACACCGCCCGCTTGACAGAAGCCCAAGTCATCCAGGTATTGGTCACCGATTTGACCGATGCCCAAGCCGCAGGCTTGACCGCGGACCAATTGGGATATGCAACCACCACACCGCTGGCGAATTTTGGTAACGCAGCCCCCATACTGATTCGAATGCTGTCTGGTACCCAGCTGGGAAATCTGTCCGCGGGTGTGGCAGACCTCACGGCCAGCTTGTTGCTGGCCACCACCAGCGGTAACGAGAAGATCGTCACCAAGCTGTCAGCCAATGCCGCAGCATTGCTCAGCAACTCGGTGCTGCAAGATGCCGATGTGCTTGCTGCTTTGGGCACGACCCAAGTTGGCGGTTTGACCCTGAGTCAATTGAGCGTGGCATCCACGGGGTCAGTGCCAGATTTTCAACCTAACGATCGCCCCCTGGTGATACAGCGCTTGACCGACACCCAACTGCTGAATTTATCTGATGCGGTGTTGGGCACTCTTACCTATGCCATTTTGTCGGCCACCAACAGCAGCGGCGCGACCATCTTGTCCAAGCTGTCAGCCACCGAAGTGGGCAAGCTGAGTGACTCGGTGCTCCTCAACGCCGACGTGCTGACCGCTTTGAGCGATGCGCAAGTGGCCGGCTTGTCCCTGGCCCAGCTGGGCTTGGCTGCCACCCAGGCGGTGACGGGTTTTCTCTCCAGCGAACGCCCTCTGCTGATCCAGCGTTTGACCAGCACCCAATTGGGCCTATTGACCGATACCAGGTTGAGCGACCTCACCGCAAACATGTTGCTGGCCAAGGACAAAGATGGAAACACCACGGTTTCCAAATTGGCAAATGACAAAGTGGGGAAACTGACCACCACGGTGTGGCAGTCCGCCAATGTTTTCCAAGCATTGAGTCCATCACAGTTGAGTGAGGCCGTGGGCACCAACTGGACGACCACGTTGGCGGGTATGCTGACAAGCGCGCAATTGGATGCCTTGATGGCCGCAGACAATGATTTCATCTTCAAGATGCTTGTGTCGGGCAACAATACCAGTCCGCTCTACAAATCACTTGCGGCCAGTGGCATTGGTGGGATCGATACCAGTCTTTTGACCGAGGCCGAGGTCATCCAGGTGTTGGTCACCGATTTGACAGATGCCCAAGCCGCCGGATTGACCGCTGCCCAATTGGGTTATGCGACCACCACCGTGCTACCCGCATATGGGCCCACCGCACCTTTGCTGATTCAATTGCTGAGCGACACCCGGCTGAGCAAGCTGTCGGCCGGGGTGTCAGGCCTCACCACAGACATGTTGAAGGCCACAAACAGCGGCAATGCCACCGACATGATCATCAAAAAATTGTCGGCGGCTGCTGTGGGCAGGCTCACCGGTGCGGCTTTGCACGATGCCGATGTGCTGGCCGCTTTGGTCACCGCGCAAGTCAACAATTTGACCTTGGGCCAGTTGAACGTGGCATCCAGCGTGGCGGTGGATGGTTTTGATGCCAACGCCCGCCCCCTGCTGATCCAGCGGCTGAGCGCGACCCAGTTGGGTGAATTGTCTGACACGGTGTTAGGTACATTGACCCCCACCCTGCTGATGGCGACAAACCGCGCCAATGAGTCGATTGTGTCTAAGCTGACTGCCACCCAAGTGGGCAAACTCAGCAACGAAGCACGGGATGACGCGTCGGTGCTGAGCGCTTTGAGCAGTGCACAAGTGGCTGGCTTGACCTTGACCCAGTTGACCCAAGCATCTCTCCAGGCGGTGGCAGACTTTGGCCCCAACGAACGCCCACTGTTGATTCGGCGTTTGACCGCTCCCCAATTGGCGGAATTGTCTGACTCGTTGTTGGGTACCCTCACCGAAACCCTGTTGTTGGCCACGGACAAAGATGGCGACACCACCGTGTCCAAACTGGCAGGGGCCAAAGTGGAGAAACTCACGGCCACGGTGTGGAAAACCGCAAATGTTTTCCAGGCGTTGACCGCAACGCAGTTGGCCGCATTGCAAAACAGCACATGGTCGGAAACGCTGGGTGGTTTTCTGACAGCTGCGCAAGTGACAGCCTCTCAGGCACTGAGCAGCGCCTTTATTTTCAAATCCGTGGGCACGGTTCAGCTTTACAAATACCTATCGGCCAATGGCCTCAGCGGGGTTGACCCCAGTGCACTGACGGACACCCAGGTTCAACAGGTATTCGCCACCGATTTGACAGCCGTACAAGCGGCAGGCCTGACTTTGAGCCAATTGAACTATCAGATGAAAGATGATGTGACGGGCTATAACACCAAGCCCCGACTCATTCAACTGTTGAGCTCGGCCCAGTTGCTGGGGCTGTCAGACACGGCATTGAATGCGCTCACCTCGTCCTTGCTGCTGGCGGAAAACAAAGTCGCGGGTTCTGTCCTGTCGCGCTTGGTTCCCGCCGCCATTGGCAAACTCAGCGGTGCGGCGTTGGAGGTCTCGGGTGTGCTGAGCGCTTTGGACTTGAGCAAGATCGCGGGTTTGAGTGCAGCCCAACTGAGTTATCAGGTGAGTGCAGCGGTGCAAAACAGCCGACCTTTCCTCATTCAGTTGTTGAGTACTGCCCAGTTGGCTGTCCTGTCGGGTACGGCATTGAATGGGCTCACTTCGGCCGTGCTTTTGTCCACAGACAACGCTTCAGCAACCATTTTGTCCAAACTGTCGGCCGATGCCGTTGGCAACCTGAGCGGTGCGGCCCTTGAAGACGCAACGGTTCGGGGCGCATTGACATCGGGCCAGGTTGGGGGCTTGACACTCAGCCAATTGAGCTACCAGGTGAGTGCGGCAGCGAATAGCGGCCGACCCCTGTTCATCCAGTTGCTGCGCACCAATCAATTGGCCGGACTGTCAGATACGGTTTTGGCGGGTCTTTCTTCTAGCATGCTGTTGGCGCAAGACAGCAGCAACGCTACGGTCTTGTCCAAATTGACTGCGGCCCAAGTTGGCAAACTGAATGGCACGGCTTTGCACACCCCATCGGTGTTGAGTGCGCTCAGCAACACGCAAGTGGGTGGTTTGACCTTGAGTCAGTTGAACCGTGTGGCCATCTGGTCGGTGACGGGCTTTTCCAACTTGCCCTTGTTGATACAACGCCTGAGCGCTGCCCAGTTGGCCCATCTGTCTGACGCGGTAATGGGCGCGATCACACCAAGCCTGCTGTTCCTGAAAAACAGCGCTGGTCACACAGTTATGTCCAATTTGACCGCCGACAGGGTTGGCAAACTGGGTCGCCCAACCCTGCACAATGCAAGCGTACTGACTGCCTTGACCGACACCCAAGCGGGTGGTTTGACCGTCGATCAACTCAAGCTTTTGCCCACCCTGTCGGTGTCTGGATTTGACCGCACACCAATGCTGATCCAGCGCTTGACCGATGCCCAATTGGGCGGACTGTCTGACACAGCATTGGATGGCCTCACTGCGAATATGTTGTTGGCGGAAAACAGTGCAGGCGCGACGATCTTGTCCAAACTCACAGCCGCCCAAGTCAATAAGCTGAGCACAACGATGCTTGAAACCGCGTCGGTGTTCCAAGCCTTGTCGGCTAGCCAGTTGGGCGGTTTGTCGTCCAGCAAATGGACGGCCAAAACAGCGGCTTTGTTGACCGGCACTCAGGTGGACGGCTTGATGGATGCCGACAATGAGTTCATCTTCAAGTCGATCAACAGTGATAAGTTGTATGAATTTCTGTCTCCCAGTGGCTATAGCGGTATAGACCTGGCGCAAATGACCAATGCAGAAATTCTGGAGGTTTTTGCCACCAATTCAACCCAAAGGCAAGTGACAGGATTTACCTTGGGCCAATTGAGCGCCATGGTGACGCCTGCAGGCGCCAACAGCACACCTCGCATGTTGATCACGATGCTGAGCAGTGGCCGTGTGCCTTTCCTGTCTGCCACTGTTTTGGGCAGCATCACCTCGACCATGCTGTTGGCGACCGACAGTGCCAATAAAACCGTTTTGTCCAAATTGGCCGACAAGGCGGTGGGTTTGTTGAACAGCGCGGCGCTGGACCATGTTGATGTGCTGGCAGCCCTGACCGCCGACCAAGCCGACTCCTTGACGTTTGAGCAACTCAGCCGTCCATCCAGCGCAGCAGTGACTGGCTTTCTTGAGACTGAACGCCCCATGCTGATCCAGCGGTTGTCCGCAGCGCAATTGGCAAAGTTGTCTGATGGTGCACTGGAATCGCTCACCTCCAGCATGTTGTTGGGCAAAAACAGCAGCGGCGTGGCGGTGATTGACAACTTGCCAGCGGCCTCGGTGGCCAAACTCGGCAATATGGCTTTGCAGTCTGGGTCTGTTTTGGCGGAATTGGACCAGACGCATGTGCAGCAATTGACTTCCGCGCAGTTGGAAACTTTGTTCAGCATTAGCAGCGGCAAATCGACCTATGTGTTGCAAAACCTGGCCTCGTCTCAATATGCATATTTGACGCAGGACCAACTTGATAAGTTGTGGAATGCGGAATACAGATCTGACGTAAACACCACGGCTTCACAGAACGATAAAAATGCCGCTGATCAGTTGATCCAGTCAATCGCAAGCCGTTTGAACTCAAACCAATTGCCGACTTGGTACAACGACCTGCATTCCAACAATAACAACAACCTGGCCAGCTAAAGCCCTGGTGTTCGCTTGAGGTGCAGAGGTGTTTGGGCCATGCCAGCCCAAACACCTCGCCGCCAACCCCCTGGTTGGCGATGTCATCACAAATATTCCGAAAAAATTAATACTTTGAGATATTTATAGTACTTTATAGTGTATCATTATTGCTGCTTATGTTACTTCTGGCGTATTTGAAGGGGGCATCGGCACTGTCTCACAAGGGCAGTTAACAGGGCCCTTAAGGGCGAACCCACATTCAGCAGACATATGAACAACATGGACAGCGGTTTTTTTTGCCTTCAGGTCTTGGGGGCGTTTCATCAGGTGGTGGTGGATGAACAGGTATTGCGCCACCAGTTATCGGGCCATTTGAAAAACAGGGGCGGGCAGCAGGTATTTGGCAAGATGGCCATTTTGCTGGCGGCGCAGTCCTTGGGCCTGAGCGCCAAGGTGGTCAAACAAGACCCCAAGCGCTTGGCGATGGCCCCATTTCCGGCCGTGGCCCAAAACCGCGATGGGCGGTTTTTTGTGGTGGCCCGCTTTGACCCCGGCGTGCACCCCGAAACCGGTGTGGCCAAGCCCAAGTTGCTGATCCAGCATGCGGGCGAGCCGCCCCAGTTATTGAGCCTGGAAGAGTTCTTGAAGGATTGGACAGGCGAGGTGATTTTTTTCACCAGCAAAGTCAATTTCACCGGGGCCCTGGCCAAATTTGACTTCACCTGGTTCATCCCGGCGGTCATCAAATACCGGACGATTTTGGGCGAGATCTTGCTGGTGTCGCTGGTGTTGCAACTGATTGGCTTGGTCACGCCCTTGTTTTTTCAGGTGGTGATGGACAAGGTGCTGGTCAACCACGCCATGAAAACCCTCAATGTGATTGCCATTGCCCTGGTGGTGGCTTATGTGTTTGAAACCCTGCTCTCGGGCATTCGCAGCTGGGTGTTTGCCCATGTGAGCAGCAAGATCGATGTGGAGCTGGGGGCCCGGTTGTTTCGGCATTTGCTCAGCTTGCCGATTGTGTACTTTCACACCCGCCGGGTGGGCGATTCGGTGGCCCGCATCCGGGAGTTGGAGAACATCCGCTCCTTCCTCACCGGCAATGCGATGACGGTGATTTTGGACATCAGCTTCTCGTTTGTGTTCATTGCCATCATGCTGCATTACAGCGTGCCGCTGACCTTGATTGTGCTGGGCTCTATTCCGGTGTATGTGGTGATTTCGCTCATTTTTGTACCGGTCATTCGCCAGCGCTTGGATGAAAAATTCAACCGTGGGGCGGAGAACCAGTCTTTTTTGGTGGAGTCCATCAGCGGCATTGACACGGTGAAAAGCATGGCCGTGGAGCCGAGTTGGACCCAAAAATGGGACCAGCAATTGGCGGGCTATGTGTCGGCGGGCTTGAAGGTGACCAATGTGGTGACCATTGCCAGCAGCGGGATCAACCTGACCAGCAAGATCGTGACCGCCTTGATCATGTGGATCGGCGCTGGCTTGGTGATCGACAACCAAATGACGGTGGGTGCGCTGATCGCCTTCAACATGCTGTCGGGCCAGGTGTCGCAACCGATCTTGCGGCTGGCCCAGTTGTGGAGCGACTTTCAGCAAGTGGGCATTTCCATGAGCCGCTTGGGCGATATTTTGAACACCCCGGCAGAAATTGCCGGGCAAAAGTCCCGGCTGCCCAAATTGATGGGCGCGATCGAGTTCGATCAGGTGTCGTTTCGCTACCGCCCGGATGCCTCCGATGTGATCCGGCAAATCAGTTTGAAAGTTGCGCCGGGCGAGGTGATTGGCATTGTGGGCCGCTCGGGTTCGGGCAAAAGCACCCTGACCAAGCTGGTGCAAAGGTTGTATGTGCCTGACCGAGGGCGGGTGCTGATCGATGGGCAAGACCTGAGCATCATCGACACCACCTCGCTGCGGCACCAAATGGGCGTGGTGCTGCAAGAAAACATGCTGTTCAACCGCTCGATACGCGCCAATATCGCCTTGTCCAACCCCAGCTTGGACCTGGAGCGCATCATCGCCGCCGCCAAACTGGCCGGTGCCCATGACTTCATTTGTGAACTGGCCGAGGGCTACGACACCATCATTGGAGAGCATGGCGTGGGTTTGTCGGGCGGGCAGCGCCAGCGCATTGCGATTGCCCGGGCTTTGATTGCCAACCCCAAGATTTTGATTTTTGACGAGGCCACCAGTGCGCTCGACTACGAGTCGGAAAAAATCATTCAAGACAATATGCGGCAAATTTGCATTGGCCGCACCGTGTTGATCATTGCCCACCGGCTATCGGCGGTGCGCACGGCCGACCGCATCATCGTCATGGAGCGCGGGCAAATTGCCGAAATGGGCAGCCACGATGAGCTGCTGCAAAACGAAAAAGGCATTTATGCGCATTTGTATGGCTTGCAGCAGGGCTTGAGCGACGACGGCATGTCGCGCCCAGGCCATGCGGCGGGTTTGCCATCGGGGGGGCTGCTGCAATGAGCACGAAACACCGATTTGCTGCCATGGGCGAGCTGTGGCGGCGCTACAGCAGCCACTTCGGTTTCTATTGGGCCCGTCGCCATGAGATGACACCGCCCAAACGAAGGCCGCATGAGGCGGAGTTTTTGCCAGCGGCATTGGCGCTGCAAGCCTCGCCGGTCTCGCCCGCAGGGCGCTGGGTGGCGCGCATTTTGATGGGCATGATTGGTTTTGTGGTGGCCTGGTCGATTCTGGGCGAGATGGACATCATCGTCATGGCCAGTGGCAAGGTCATTCCTTCTGGCCGCACCAAAACCATTGCCTCGGTAGAGACCGCCCGGGTGGCCCAGTTGTTTGTCAAAGAAAACCAGGCGGTCAAAGCAGGCGACCTGTTGATCGAGCTCGATACCCGCTTGAGCGATGGCGAGCGCGACAAGGCCAGCGATGAGCGCGGTTTGGCGCAGCTGCAAGTGGCACGGGCCCAGGCCCTGCTCAATTCCATCCGCAATGGCCGCTTGGAAACCTTGTACAACACCGGCCAAGTCGATGCCGCCAAATTTGACATCGCCAAGCAACACCTGCGCAGCCAATGGGAAGATTACTTTGCCAAGCGCCAAAAGCTCGACGATGAAATCAAGCGCTATGAGTCGCAGTTGCCTTTGATCGCTTCGCGCATCAAAGACTACCAAGAGCTGGTGAAAAACAACGATGTGCCCCGCCACGCTTTGCTCGACAAGTTGCAAGAGCAAATCGAGGTGCAGGGCAAACTCAATGAGGCCCGCAACCAACGCGCGGTGCTCGATTACGAGAGCCGCAAATCGGCCCACGATGTGATCAACGAGGCCCACAAACAGGCCTCCTCGCTCCAGCACGATGTGGAGCGCGCCGGTGTGCGCAGCGATTTGCTGCGGCTGACGGCCCCGGTGGACGGCACCGTGCAGCAGTTGAACGTGCACACCGTCGGCGGTGTGGTGGCCGCCACCCAGCCCCTGATGGTGATCGTGCCGGAAAAAGACGAGGTCGAGATCGAGGCCTATGTCGAGAACCGGGACATTGGGTTTGTGCAGGTGGGCCAAGAGGTGTCGGTCAAACTCTCGGCCTTTGAATACACCAAGTTCGGCATGGTCCAGGGCCGCATCACCCACGTGGCGCGGGATGCGATTGCACCCAACGACGCGGCCTCTTCGGCGGTGGATGCGGCATCCAAGACCAGCGACAAATCAGAGGCCAAGGAACCGCTTTACCCGGTGCGGGTGTTGCTTGGAAAACGGGCCATGGTGGTCAATGGCCAAGAGGTGCCCATCATCCCGGGCATGAGCGCATCGATCGAAGTCAAGACGGGCGCACGCCGAATCATCAGTTACTTCTTGTCTCCGCTGATTCAAAACGTCCACGAGAGCATGAATGAACGCTAAACCCCTTTCCATTGGCCGGTGGCTGGCCCTGTTGACGGCGGTTTGGGTGGGCCCGGGCTTGGCCTGGGTCGAAATAGACCCCTTCAGCACCGAGAACTACCTGCAAAAACGGGGCACGCGTTATGTCAGGCACAGTGCCCATGCGGCTTGCGAAGACCCGGTGGATTTCGACCAACCCCTCAAGCTCAAAGCGGTGGTGGATTTGGCTTTGTGCAACAACCCCCAGGTCCGTTTGGCTTGGATGGACATCAAGATACAAGCGGCGGGTTTGGGTGTGGCCCGAGCGGCTTACTTTCCAACCCTGAATTTTTCCTACAGTTACCTCAACTCCAAGAGTGACGGCGGTTTGTTTGGCCCGACCGAGAACATGGGCGAGCAAACCTATACATCGGCCAGCTGGCGTTTGTTTGATTTTGGTGGCCGTGAAGCCAACAATGCCGCCGCCAAGTCCATGTTGTTGTCGGCCGCTGCGGGCCACGAGGCCGCTGTGTTGAAGGTGGCCAACCAAATGGTGGAGAGCTATTTCAACACCATCAACAACTGGTCCATGTACATGGCCAGCCTGAAAGTGGCTGAATTGTCGGACTCGATTTTGGCATCCACCCAGCGGCGCGAACGCCTGTCCATGGGGGCGCGCTCCGAGTCGCTGCAGGCAGCGGCCAATGCGGCCGAAGCCAAGCTGAACATGAACAAGGCCTACATCGCCTACCAAAAAGAGTTGGCGGTTTTAAAGCATGGCATGGCGATCGACCCAGCGATGGAGATTCGGCTGCCACCGATGGCGACCCCCATTGACAGCACCGATGTGGCCGAATTGAAAACCTGGCTCCAAGAAGCCAAGGACAAACACCCGGCCATTCAGCAGGCCAAGGCCAAGCTGCAAGCCGATCTAAAAAAAGTGACCGTGGTGCGTTCTGAGGGTTTGCCCAAGGTGGATGTGACCGCCAACGAAAGCCGAAATGGCTTTCCCAACCAAGCCCTCTCCAGTGGCCAAGTGACCACCACCACCGGGATTGCTGTGGCCGTGCCCATATTTGACGGTTTCAACCGCAATTACCTGGTGCGCGAAGCCCAGGCCCAGGCCGAGCGCAGTGAGTTTTTGTTGCAAGACACGGTGCGCCAGGTGGAGCTTGACGTGGTCCGGGCGTTTTCCGATGCCCAGGCCATTGTGAACATCCAGCGCTCCACCGATTTGCTGCTGGCCGCCGCCAGCGACAGCATGACCTCGGCGCTCAGTCGCTTCAATGCCAATACCGCCGACATCCGCGAACTGCTCAACGCCAGAACCACTTATGCCAACGCGCAAAAAGAAAAGGTGAGGGCCGCGACCGAGGCGCGCATGGCCATGCTGAAGTTGCTGATCAGCGTGGGTCGGGGTCGGGAAATGATTTTTGAATGACCTGGCGCATGGAGGTCAGTTTTTGCGCCCGCTCCCACAGTTTTTCAAAGGTGGTGGCAGGCGTTTCGGTGGGTTCGCTGGCCGGCACCGATTGGCCAGCGGCCACCAGCAGCAAGCGGGCATGCTCGACCATGACTTTTTGCGCATAACCGCCATCGGCCTCGCTGTTGCTCGCACCCACATAAAACTTCAGCCCGCCTTCGATCGAGCCGCCTGCGCGCGCAATGCATTCCTTGAGCACATACACACCCACGCGCAGATTGGCCACCGGGTCAAAGGCGGCAAATTTGCCACCAAAGCCTTCGTATTTGTCGGAATGCACCTTGGTCATCACCTGCATCAGGCCTTGTGCGCCCATATTGCTTTGGGCAAAGGGGTTGAAGCCCGATTCGATGGCCATCACCGCCAAGATCAGCGTGGGGTCGATTTGGTTGCTGGGCCCGACTTCGTAGGCTTCGGCCACCAAGGCGCTCAGGGGTTCGGGCGCAACCCGGTATTTGCGGCTCAGCCAGTAGGCCAAATTGGCCTGTTGTTTGGGCAGGTCGCGCGGATCGTTGGCGGTGGCGCGATCGGCCGCGTCAATGTCGGTGGCAAAGCCCAGGGTATCGGTTTGGCGCTCTTGCAGCCAAGACATCAGCCAGGCCTCGCCACTGGTGCGCAATTCAGGGCGCAAGACCAGCAGCACAGAGACCAGCACCACCGTCATGCCCACCAGGGCAAAGCCGTTGTGGCCGATCAGAAAAAATCCCTGGCCAATGTCTTGCAGCACGGTCACCACGCCCATGCGCAGGCTGTGCAGCATGTGTTTGGCGCTTTGGGTGACAGCTTTCAAGTTCAGGTCTCCGGGTTGGGGGTGGCCACTGGGCGGTCAATGGCGGGGGCAACAGGTCCGCGCGGACCGGGGCAGGGGACAAATGCTGTGCCAGGACTTTTGTAGGGCCAGCACCCACTGCAAGGGGGTGGCGGGCATTTTAACGGCGACAATACGCGCCTTCAGGTTCCCGGGGCAGGCATCCAGCCGATGACCCGGCGGACGCAAGCACGATGAACACCCCCTAGATTTGAGAACTGAGAGATTGTTGTGACCGACGCTTCTGCCAGCCCCATGGACACTGCCGCCCTAGACCGGCTGACCGGCGGTGCTTTCACCGCACCCACCGCTTCGGAGCGCGCTGCTTGTGTGCGCGCCTGGTTGGCCAGCGAACCCAGCGTGGAGCACTTGCAAGAGGTGTACAAAGAGCTCAGCGCCAAAGACAAAGGCGCGGCCAAACCCTTGCGTGAAAAGCTCGAAGAGTTGCGCCGCGCCCGTGGCCAAGATGCTTTGGCCCAAGAGTGGGCCCAGCGGGGGCAAGCGCTGTTGGCCGCGCCGCGCATCAACCTGGCCGATGCCATGGCCTGGCAGCGCGATGCGGCCAAAGCCGGTGCACCGCTGTCGCGCGAGCCTTTGCAAGGCCTCAAAACCCAATTGGCCGAGCGCGTCAAAGCGATTGAAGACCTGCAACACAACGCCCAGGTGTACCGCGAAGCCAGCGTGCTCATGACCCAGCGCATCGAGGTGCTGTCGACCAAACCTTTGTCCGATGCCTTGGCCCAGCTCGAGGGTTTGCAGGCCGATTGGTTGCGTTGGCAAAGCGATGCCCAAGCCTTGATGGCCTCGCCCAATTGGGCCAGTGTGGATGCCAAATTCGTGCCCATATTGAACACCTGCGGGGCCCAGCTGAAAGCGGTGTGGGAAGCCTTCCAAGGTGCCTTGGCCCAGGCCGAAATGGCCGCTGCCGATGCCAGTTTGCCCCTGCCACCCGTGCCCGCTTGGGCCGACCAGATCCGCAGCCAGCGGGGCGAAGCCGCCCCCAGTGCCGCCCCAGCGCCGCAACGCCCCAAAGTGGACCCGGCGCAACGTGCCAGCGCCCAAGCTGCGGTGAAAGCCGTTTTGCACATCCTGGAGCAAGAGGTGTCGCAAGGCCACGGCAAGGCCAGTGCGGGTGCCGCCCAGGCCTTGCGCCAAGCCCTCAAAGAGCATGGCCGTTGGATCGACGACAAATTGCAGCACCATGCCGATCAGGTGTTGTTGGCCGCGGGTGAGTTAGAGGGTTGGCAGCGCTGGCGCGCCGACCAGTTGCGCACCGAACTGGTTCAAAAGGCCGAGGCCTTGTTCAAGCCCGCGCCGCCCCCGGCGGAAGGGGCCGAGCCAGCACCACCGGTGCCCGCCATGGGCGGGCGCAAAATGCAAGAGGCCTTGCGCCAATTGCGCGAGCAGTGGAAGCAAACCGACCAAGGCGGCTTGCCCAACCATGCCCTGTGGAAACGCTTTGACCAGGCCTGCAACCAGGCCCACAAAGTGGTGGAGCAGTGGCTCGACAAGGTGCGCGCCGAGGCCGCTGCCCACAAGGCCCAGCGCCAGGCATTGATCGATGAATTGCGCCACTGGGCCAGCGACCACGCCCAAGGCCCCGACTGGAAAGCAGTGGCGCGCCAATTGCACCAATTTGAAAACCGCTGGCGCGAGGCCGGCCACTTGAGTGAAAAAGCCTTTGCAGAAATGCAAACCGCTTGGCGCGAAGCCCTGCAAGCGGCCCGCGCGCCCATCGAAGCGGTGCAGCAAGCCAGTGTGGTGCGCCGCCAAGCCTTGATTGCCGAGGCCGAGCAACTGTCGGCCCAAGAAGTTTTGCGCATCGATGCGGTCAAGGCCTTGCAACAGCGTTGGCAAGCCGAGGCCCAAACCATGGTGCTCGAGCGCCGCTTGGAGCAAAAACTGTGGGACGCATTTCGCAAACCCATCGACGATGCCTTTCAGCGCAAAACAGCGCAGCGCGAGCAATTCAATGCCGCCATCAGTGCCCACGACAAAGCGGTGCTGCAAGCGGCCAAGGATTTGGAGGCGGCCAACGCCAGCGCCGATGCACAAGCCATTCGCGCGGCCATGCGCCAGTTGGAGTTGGCCATGCGCGGCCAAGCCTCGGCTGCTGCTACAGCGGCACCCGCCAGCGCCACAGCGCCAGCCACTCAGGCCGCGCCAGCCACCGAAACGGCCCAGCCTGCAGCCAGTCCCAGCGAAGATGCCAGCCCCAGCGCTGCGGCGGTGGATGCGGATGCACCGGCCGATTCAAAAGCGCCGGACGCTTCGCCATCACCCGACACAACCGCAGCCACGCCAGTTGAGCCAACCGTGCCAGCCGCGCCTGTGCGTGCCCCCAAACCCGTGGTGGCGGTGCGCGGCGACGACCGACCCGGCATGAAAAAAGCCGAGCCTGCGCCGGTGGGCCGGGGGTTCAAAGGGCGTGACCAGCGTGACGGCGCTCGGCCTGCCGCTGGCGGACGTGGCCGCGATGGCTTTGCGGGCGGCGATCGCGCAGCGCCCGGTGGGCGGGGCGAGCGTTTTGACAGCGGCCCGCGCTTGGGCGATGCGGCCTTTCGCGCCCAGCGCCAAGCTATGGAGCAGGCCGAAATGGCCTTGAAAAAACTGGCTGCCCAAGCCCATGGCGAAACCCTCACCCATGTGCTGTCGGCCTGGGAGCAGCGTGACCCGGCCGTGTTGCCGCCCGCCGCTGAACTGGGTGCGCGTTTGGCACCCGCCCAGCGCGCAGGCTGGGTCAAGGCTTTGTCGGGGCCCGCCCAAGGTGAGGCCGAGACCGCTTTGTTGCGCATGGAAATTGCCGCTGAATTGCCCAGCCCCGCCGCATCACTGGAAGCGCGTCGGCAATTGCAATTGGTGCTGCTGACCCGGCGCAACGATGCGCCGCCCCAGCAAACCTGGACACAAGACGCGGCACAGGTGCTGTCTGCAGCTTTCGAGCCTGCTCAGGCCCGCCGCTTGCAAAACGCCCTCAAGGTGTTGTTGCGCCGCTGATGGGGGTCACAAGGGGGCCAAGGGCACGCGCTGCCATTGGTCGCCTTCAAGCCGCAAAACCTCGGTGCGGGCTCGTGGCCCATCGGCTTGCCAGTCGCTGAGCACCCAACGCTGGCGGCCCGGGCCCAGACCATGCCAGCCTGGCCGGTGGGTGTGGCCATGGATCAAGGTGTCGGCCTGGTGCGCCACCAGGGCTTGATCGCAAGCCTGCGGGTTCACATCGGGCAGGCTTGCCAGGTGTTGCTGGCGCGCTTGGCTTTGGGCCCGCATGGCCCGCGCTTGGTCTAATCGGTCGGGCAGGCTTTGGGCCAGAAAAGCACTTTGCCATGCACTGCTGCGCACCTGGGTGCGAAAGGCCTGGTACTCATGGTCTTCGGTGCACAGCGCGTCGCCATGGCTGAGCAACAAAACACCGGCGCGGCTGTCGATGCGGCAGGGGTCGCTCAAGGCTTGCACACCGGTTTGCGCCAAAAAAGCCGGGCCGATCAAAAAATCACGGTTGCCACACAAAAAAAACACCGGTCGCTGCCGCGCACATTCGGCCAAGGCCTGGGCGCAGCTTTGCTCGAACGCACCCAAGGGATGCTGCAACACGTCGTCGCCCACCCAGGCTTCAAACAAGTCGCCCAATATGAACAGGGCTTGCGCGGGGCTGTGGCGCAGGTAGTTCATCCACGCGGCGGCGGTGGCCGCCTCGGCACTGTGCAAGTGCACATCGGACAAAAAATCCACACAGGCCCAGGCCCTGGCATCAAGCTGGTCCAGGGCCGTGGGCGCGCTGGTGGGGGTGGCGGCCATGGCCGTCAAGGCAAAGTGATCAGAGGGCGACGGCTTTTTCGATCACCACGTCTTGCACGGGCACATCATCGTGAAAGCCTTTGCGCCCGGTTTTGACACTGCGGATGGCATCGACCACCTCGGTGCCCGTCACCACTTTGCCAAACACGGCATAGCCCCAGCCTTGGGCGGTGGGGGCCGTGTGGTTGAGAAAGCCGTTGTCTGCGGTGTTGATGAAAAACTGCGCGGTGGCCGAGTGCGGGTCACTGGTGCGGGCCATGGCCACGGTGTAGAGCTTGTTGGGCAAGCCGTTGTGGGCTTCGTTTTCAATGGGTTCTGCACAAGGCTTTTGCTTCATGCCGGGCTCGAAGCCGCCGCCTTGGATCATGAAGTCTTTGATCACGCGGTGAAACACGGTTTGGTTGTAGTGGCCGCTCTCCACATAGCTCAAAAAATTGGCCACCGACAGGGGCGCGAGCTCGGCATCGAGCTCCAGCGTGATCACGCCGTGGTCTTGGATGTGCAGTTCGACTTGGGGATTGGACATGTTATTTCACCAGGGTTGCAGATTGAATGACCACCTGTGTGCGGGGCACATCGGTGGGAAAGGGGCCGCCAGCGCCGGTGGGCATGGCCTTGATGCGCTCGACCACGTCCATGCCGCTGACCACCGCGCCAAACACGGTGTAACCAAACAGCTGGGCGGCGTTGAGCAAGTTGGCACGGGGCACGTTTTCGTAGGTGCGCCCGCCGTACTCAAAGCGGGCCACCGGGTCGCCATCGGGAATGGCCACCGGGTCCAAAAAGTGGTTGTCACGCACATTGATGAAAAACTGCGCGGTGGCCGAGTTGGGGTCGTTGGTGCGGGCCATGGCCAAGGTGCCAATGGTGTTGCGTGCACCGCCTTTGGACAAGGCTTCGCGCCCCTCGTGGGCCACCGGTGGGCGGGTGGGCTTTTCGCGGTAGCGGCTGTCGTAACCACCGCCTTGCACCATGAAGTTGCTGATCACCCGGTGGAACACGGTGCCGTCGTAATGTTTGTCGCGCACATATTGCAAAAAGTTGTCCACGGTTTTGGGGGCTTTGTCGGGGTAGACCTCAACCACAAACTCGCCCAGGTTGGTGGCGAACTTCACCCTCGGTGCGGTTTGGGCCAATGCGGGCGAAGTGATGCAGGCGCACAAGGCCCACACAGACAGGCCACGGACAAAAGATTGAAGCAAAGAGCGGCGCATCATGGTGTGGGTGTGGAGAGTTTCAAAAGCGGTGGCAGGAGTTGCATTTTTTGCGCCAGGCCAGGGCTGGGGCGTTTGGTGGAGGCCTGGATTTGGCTGGCCTTTTGGTAGTGGCGCTGGGCTTGGCGCAGCAACACATCGGCCAGGTTTTCATGGGCCAGGGCATGGTTGGGGTCGGCCCGCAAGGCCAGTTCGAAAGAGCGCTGGGCCATGTCCAACTCCAGGTTGGCGGCTTGCAGCACGCCCAGGTTGTTGTGTGGTTCGGCCAGTTCGGGAAAGTCTTGCGTCAAATCGGTGTACACCTGCATGGCCTGCGCGCGCTGGCCTTGGCGAGTGAGCAACATGGCTTGCCAAAACCGCATTTGGGGGTCGCGCGGGCGTTGGGCCAAGTGGTCTTTGATCTTGGCCATGGCCTCATCCACCAGGTCTTGGCGCATCAGTTGTTCCACCACTTGGTGCGGGTCAGCGGGAGTGGCCTGACCTTGTGCATGCGCAGGCACCATGCCCAGCCAAACGGCACAGGCCAAGCAAAGGATGGATGGCGCAATGGGCCAGGGCAAGGGTTTCATGGGCGAAATGCGACGGCGGTCAGATCGCCGCAAAGGGCGTTATATATACTGCGCGCATTGTAGGTCAGTGCCCCGTTTGGCCATTTGATCGTTAGAGCTTACCGACACCCATGACGCTTCGCATTCACAACTCGCTCACCCGAGCGATGGAAACCTTTACGCCGCTGACACCCGGCGTGGTGCGCATGTACGTGTGCGGCATGACGGTTTACGACCTGTGTCACTTGGGCCATGCGCGTTCCATGGTGGCCTTTGATGTGGTGCAGCGTTGGCTCAAGGCCAGTGGTTACCGCGTTGAGTATGTGCGAAACATCACCGACATTGACGACAAGATCATCCAGCGTGCGATTGACAACGGCGAGACCTTGCGTGCCCTGACCCAGCGCATGATCGATGCCTTGCACCAAGATGCCGATGCCCTGGGCATCGAGCGGCCCCAGCATGAGCCGCGTGCCACCGACTTTGTGCCGCAAATGACCCGCTTGATTGGCCAGTTGGAAGACCAAGGTTTGGCCTACCGCGTGCCCAATGGCGATGTGAATTTCTCGGTGCGCAAGTTCGCCGGTTACGGCAAGTTGTCGGGCAAATCGCTGGACGAATTGCACGCGGGCGAGCGGGTGGCGGTGCTCGATGGCAAGCAAGACCCGCTCGACTTTGTGCTGTGGAAAAGCGCCAAACCACAAGAACCCGAAGAAGCCAAATGGGCCAGCCCCTTTGGACCGGGCCGCCCCGGTTGGCACATTGAATGCTCGGCCATGGCCTGCGAGTTGCTGGGGCAAACCTTTGACATCCATGGGGGCGGGGCCGATTTGCAGTTTCCCCACCATGAAAATGAAATCGCCCAAAGCGAAGGGGCTTCGGGCCAGCCCTTGGCCCGCTACTGGATGCACAACGGCTTCATCAATGTGGACAACGAAAAAATGTCCAAAAGCCTGGGCAACTTTTTCACCATCCGTGATGTGCTCCAGGTGTTTGATGCCGAAACCATCCGCTTTTTTGTGGTGCGCAGCCATTACCGCAGCCCCTTGAACTACAGCGATGTGCATTTGAACGATGCCCGCAATGCCTTGAAGCGTCTGTACACCGCCTTGGCGGCCGTGCCGCCTGCGCCCTTGGCCGCCATCGATTGGCAACAGGCCCATGCACAGCGCTTTCAAGCGGCCATGAACGAAGACTTTGGCACCAGCGAAGCGGTGGCCGTGTTGTTTGACTTGGCCAGCGAAGTCAACCGCCATGCATCGCCCGAACTCTCGGCCGTGCTCAAGGCCTTGGGCGGTGTGTTGGGTTTGTTGCAGCAGTCCCCCCAGGCTTTTTTACAAACCGGTGTGTCGCTGAGCGAAGCCGACATCCAAGCCCAAATCCAAGCGCGAGCACAGGCCAAAAAAGACCGCGACTTCGCCAGTGCCGACCGCATTCGGCAAGCCCTGGCCGATCAAGGTGTGGTGCTGAAAGATTCCCCCACTGGCACCACTTGGGAGCGTGCTTGATGGCCCCCAAGACCCCTGCGATCCAAGTGGCCACGCCACCCTACTGGGAAGAGGCCTGCAAGCACCTGGTCAAAAAAGACCGGGTGATGCGCCGCTTGATCCCCCAGTTTGGTGATGCCTGTTTGCAGTCGCGCGGCGACGCCTTTGTGACCTTGGCGCGCAGCATCGTGGGGCAGCAAATATCGGTCAAGGCCGCGCAAAGTGTGTGGGACCGTTTTGCCGTGTTGCCGCGCAAAATCACGCCAGCCAATGTCCTCAAGCTCAAGGTCGATGACATGCGCGCAGCGGGTTTGTCGGCCCGCAAAATCGAATACATCGTTGACTTGGCCTTGCATTTCGATGGCGGTTTGCTCAGCACCCAACAGTGGTCGGGCATGAGTGACGATGACATCATTGCGGAGTTGGTGGCCATCCGTGGCATTGGCCGCTGGACCGCTGAGATGTTTTTGATTTTTTACCTGATGCGCCCCAATGTGTTGCCGCTTGATGATGTGGGCCTGATCAATGGCATCAGCCACAACTACTTTTCGGGCGAGGCGGTCAGCCGCAGCGAAGCGCGCGAAGTGGCTGCGGCATGGCAGCCCTATTGCAGTGTGGCCACTTGGTATATTTGGCGCTCGCTCGACCCGTTGCCGGTGGAGTATTGACAGGCCCGCTGGGGCCGTCCAAGGAGAACCGATTGTCCAAAAAGACCTTTCTCGATTTTGAGCAACCGATTGCCGAACTCGAAGCCAAGATCGAAGAACTGCGCTATGTGCAAACCGAGTCTGCGGTGGACATTTCCACCGAAATCGATCAACTGCACAAGAAAAGCCAGCAGCTGACCAAAACGATTTACAGCGACCTCAACGCGTGGCAAATCACCAAAATTGCACGCCACCCCGAGCGGCCCTACACGCTGGACTACATCAACGACATCTTCACCGACTTTGTGGAGATGCATGGCGACCGGCATTTCGCCGATGACCAAAGCATCGTGGGTGGCCTGGCCCGCTTCAATGGCCAGGCTTGCATGGTGTTGGGCCACCAAAAAGGGCGCGACACCAAAGAGCGCGCCCTGCGCAACTTTGGCATGTGCCGGCCCGAGGGTTACCGCAAGGCCCTGCGCTTGATGAAGACCGCTGAGAAATTCAAGTTGCCGGTGTTCACCTTTGTCGATACCCCAGGGGCTTACCCGGGCATTGATGCCGAAGAGCGCAGCCAAAGCGAGGCGATTGGGCGCAATATTTTCGAGATGGCCCAACTGGAGGTGCCCATCATCACCACCATCATTGGCGAGGGTGGCTCGGGGGGCGCTTTGGCCATCAGTGTGGCCGACCAGTTGCTGATGCTGCAGTACGCGGTCTATTCGGTCATCAGCCCAGAAGGTTGCGCATCTATTTTGTGGAAGACGGGTGAGCGTGCCGCCGATGCGGCCGAAGCGCTGGCCATCACCGCCCACCGCCTCAAAGCCTTGGGCCTGATCGACAAGATCGTCAACGAGCCCCTGGGGGGGGCGCACCGCGATCCCAAACACATGGCCGCCCAACTCAAACGCGGTCTGGGCGAGGCTTTGCGCCAGGTCAGCGACCTCAAGGTCAAAGATTTGCTCGACAAACGCTACGAGCGTCTGCAAAGCTATGGACGCTTCACCGACACCAAAGTCGAAGCCCAATGAGCCTCGGGTGAGCCCCCACAGTTCTGGTGCGGATCACCCTTTGACCTTGGCCTTGCAGGCCTTGGACAACTTGCCCCCTGTGGTGGTGGCCTTGAGCGGTGGGGCGGATTCCACCGCCATGCTGGTGGCCTGTGCCCAGCGTTGGCCCCAGCAGGTGCACGCGGTTCACATCCACCACGGCTTGCAAGCCGCCGCTGACCAATTTGCCAAGCATTGCGAAGACTTGTGCACGCGCTGGCAAGTGCCATTGGTGGTGCAGCATGTCAATGCGCATCATGGCAGCGGCGAAAGCCCAGAGGAGGCGGCGCGAAGCGCCCGCTACGCTGGCATGGCCCAGGTGATGGCGCAACATTGGGGCGGCCAGTTGCGCCATGTGGTGTTGGCCCAGCATGCCGACGACCAGGCCGAAACCGTGTTGCTGGCCCTCTCGCGGGGCGCGGGCTTGCCGGGTTTGGCGGCCATGCCCGCAGAGCGCTTGATGGGCGATGTCCATTTGCACCGCCCTTGGTTGAATGTGCCCGGTTCGCTGGTGCGGCCTTGGTTGCAAGCCCTGGGCGAGCACTGGTGCGAAGACCCGACCAACCAAGACACCCGTTACACCCGCAACCGCATCCGCGCAGAGTTGCTGCCGGTGTGGGAAAAGCTTTTCCCCAGTTTTCGCCAAACCCTGACCCGCACGGCCAGCCATGCGGCCCAAGCCCAGGCTTTGCTGACCGAGGTCGCCAACCAAGATCTGTTGCAATTGGGGCAGCCGCCACTTTTGCAGGGCTTGCAGCAGCTCAGTGGGCCCCGCCAAGCAAATTTGCTCAGGCATTGGCTCAAGGGCTTGGGCGTGCGTGTCAGCCAGGCGCAACTGCTGGCCTTGCAACAACAAATCCAAGCCTGCACCACCCGCGCTCACCGCATCCACATCAAAGTGGGGCAAGGCTATGTGTACAGGGTGGAGGACCGCATCGATTGGTACAATCCCTAGCTTTGCTTCGAAACAGCCTCACACACCATGGCTTTGATCGTTCACAAATACGGCGGGACCTCGATGGGCTCGACCGAGCGCATCCGAAATGTCGCCAAACGCGTGGCCAAATGGGCCCGCGCCGGCCACCAAATGGTGGTCGTGCCCTCTGCCATGAGCGGCGAGACCAATCGCTTGCTCGGCTTGGCCAAAGAGCTGGCACCCAGCCGCGAAGACACCTCTTACCAGCGTGAGTTGGACATGCTGGCCGCCACCGGCGAGCAAGCCTCTTCGGCATTGTTGGCCATTGCCTTGCAGGCCGAAGGCATGGCCTCGGTCAGTTATGCCGGATGGCAAGTGCCCATCCGCACCAACAGCGCTTTCACCAAGGCCCGCATTGAATCCATTGACGACACCCGCGTTCGCGCCGATTTGGATGCGGGCAAGGTGGTCATCATCACCGGTTTTCAGGGCCTGGACCCCGAGCAAAACATCACCACCTTGGGGCGCGGTGGTTCAGACACATCGGCCGTGGCCGTGGCCGCTGCCCTCAAAGCCCACGAGTGTTTGATTTACACCGACGTGGATGGTGTCTACACCACCGACCCGCGCGTGGTGCCCGAGGCGCGCCGCTTGCGTGCCATCAGCTTTGAAGAAATGCTGGAGATGGCCTCCTTGGGCAGCAAGGTCTTGCAAATCCGCTCGGTGGAGTTTGCGGGCAAATACAAAGTGCCGCTGCGCGTGTTGTCGAGCTTCACGCCCTGGGACATCGACTTGCAAGAAGAAGCCCGCTCGGGCACCTTGATCACTTATGAGGAAGACGAAAACATGGAACAAGCCATCGTATCGGGCATCGCCTTTAACCGCGACGAGGCCAAAATCTCTGTGCTGAGCGTGCCCGACAAGCCCGGCATTGCCTACCAAATTTTGGGTGCCGTGGCCCAGGCCAATATCGAAGTGGACATGATCATTCAAAACAGCAGCAAAGACGGCAAAACCGACTTCAGCTTCACCGTGCACCGCAACGACTACGCCCGCGCCATCGACTTGCTCAAGGGCTCTGTGTTGACAACACTGGGCAACCCCGAAATGGTGGGCGACACCAAAATTTGCAAGGTCTCCATCGTGGGCATTGGCATGCGCAGCCATGTGGGCGTGGCCAGCCAAATGTTTCGCTGCTTGAGCGAAGAGGGCATCAATATCCAAATGATCTCCACCAGCGAAATCAAAACCTCGGTGGTGATTGACGAGAAGTACATGGAGTTGGCCGTGCGGGCTTTGCACAAGGTTTTTGACCTCGACCAAGCTCGGGCATAATGGCGACACCTGGAAACGTGACCGAGTGGCCGAAGGTGCTCCCCTGCTAAGGGAGTATGGGGTGTAGAGCCTCATCGAGGGTTCGAATCCCTCCGTTTCCGCCAAATGTCCAGTAAAAATGCGCCTCTCGGGCGCATTTTTGTTTCTACCCGCATTCCCCACCATCTCTTTTTTGACTTATCGCTTGGTTTGAGGGGGTAACATCAATTGAGCTTTGCTTCGCACCTCGTATACCTTGGATAGGGTAGCCCCTTCGATTTCATGCCGGACCCTGTATTCACCCAGTAAATAACTGCGCAGGTGTTATCTTTGAAGGAAACACAGATGAGTACACAGATGTAAGACGACATCAAATGCTGGGCAGCCAAGCGCAAAGTGGCGCTGGTTATAGAAATTATTCAAGGCAAGACCACGGTAGCCGAGGCCAGTCGGTCTTTTGATCTGTCGCTCTCGGAGATCGAAGAATGGGTCGATGAAGCCAATAAGGGCATGGAAAACGCCCTGCTGGCTAACCTTTTGGACATCAAGGAGCAGTACGAACACCAGCTGGCCGATTTGCAGTCAGCGTACGGCGAGGCCATGTTGAAGCTACGTGCCAGAAGAAAGCTGGTATCTCTGCTGGGCAACGAGGTTGAGAAATGATCCTGGGCCTTCAGCAAGGATGGAATGAGGACGGCGTTGAGGTCAGCCTGGCCAAACTGTACGAATGGTTTGGCGTTGCCAGAAGGACCGTGTACTACCAAGCAACCAAAGGCCAGATCAAGCTGCAGGAGCAGTTTGTACGCCCCATTAAGGCCATGATCGAAGAGAACCCGTCCTCTGGCTACCGTACGGTGACGCATTTGCTGGCGTTCAACAAGAACACGGTGCAACGGGTGTTTAAGCTCATGGGCTTGCAGGTGCGCAAGCGCCCTTTGGGCTTCAGGCCCCGCATCCAGGCGCTGCCGTCTGTGGCCAAGGAGCCTGACGCGCGTTGGGTGACGGATTTGTGTCGAATCTGGGCAGGTAAGGATGGCTGGTCATTGACTGCCACTCGCGGTAACTGTTGGGCTGGCATCTGAGCCGCAGTGGTCGATCCAAAACATCTGGGGCGGCGCTGGAGCAGTCCATGATCACCCGCTAAGGGTGTCTGGGCCGAGTCGCCCAGCCGTTCTTACTTCTGTCAGACAAAGGGTTGGTGTTCAACAGTCGCAGCTATACAGCCTTGGTCAATAGCTATGGGCTGCAACTGAAGTTCATCACGACCTACAGCCCAGAGCAAAATGGGATGTTCGAGTGGGTGATTCGTACGCTCAAGGACCAGTGCGCACACCGCCCCGCTTTGCAAGTCTGAAACATGCCAGTCGAGTCATTGGTGACCGGATTGGCTTCTACAGCCACCAACGCCCGCAACAGGCACCGGGAATGAAAACACCTGCTGATGCATACGCATTAGCAGCTTGATCTGTATAGTTTCCGTTTAGTCAAAATTACAGCTTGCAATTTCCAATAAACACCTGTTGGCAAACCGCTCTGACTCCCTAACAGTGATGAGCCAATAGAAAACATGGTTCGATGAGTACAATTCTCACCACCCGCACTCCGCATTGGGATATTTGCCGCCGCAGATGTAACGAGAGAAACGATTGGCAAATTAAAATTGCCGATGGTACTGAGTGACAGGGGCAACTCCAATGGCTATAAATTGTTCAGGGCGCAACCGTTAGCAAGCAGTTGTGCTGCGAAAAGGGTACACTTGAAGTTGATTTAAGTTGACTAACTCAGCACTATGCGGATTGGCTAATCAAAATTGATGCGCTCTAGTTCAATGACCAGTGGCAAATTGCGAATTTGAGTGTGAATTGAGCTGACATACTCCCCCAGAAGTCCAATAAAAAAGGCTTGAACTGAGCCAAAGAAAAATATACCTATCAAAATAGGCGCAGTACCTAACTGGAAATCATTCCAAAAGATTAGTTTTGCAATTAAAAAAATAAAGGCAGTGAAAAGGCTCAGTATTGAAAGAGCGAATCCAAATATTGCCATGATACGCAGTGGCACTTTAGAGTGATTTGTTATACCCAAAATTGCCATGTCATAAAGTGTATAAAAATTATTCTTAGTAATCCCCCTTTTCCTTCTCGGCTGTGTAAATGGGACAATTCCAATAGGAAATCCGATTTCACAAATCAACCCACGAAAATATGGATAAGGATCATCAATTTTTCGCAAAATATCGATAACTAATTTGTCAAATAAGCCAGCACCTGTTGCATTTTGAACTAGTGGGGTTTCAGAAATGCCAGTTATTAATCGATAATAGATTTTACGAATAAAAAACATTAAATAATGTTCTTCACTTTCTGGCTTTACAGCCAACACAGATTTAAATCCTTGCTCCCACTTTTTAATGAATTCAGGGATTATCTCGGGGGGGTCTTGCAAATCGGATGCAATTAAAATGCATGCGTCACCGCTTGATTGCAGAATGGCGTGATGAGGTGATCGGATATGACCGAAATTACGCGCATTAACAATAATCTTTAATCGTTTATCAACTGCAGCCAGACGCTTTAAAATTATGAGCGTAGAATCAGTGGAGCAATTATCGATACAAATATGCTCATAGGAGTAGATTGTTTTCTCCATTACAGAGACTATCCTCCTGTACAGATCTTCAATATTATCCTCCTCATTAAAGCAAGGTGTGACAATGCTAATCAATTTTTTATTGGATGGATCGTAATTCATTTAAATACCCAGTAATTCATTAGTATCCAGGATAGTACAACTCCAAACGGTAAATATATGAGTTGACCGACATAGGGGCTGAGATGTAAGTGGTTAACAAGTACCAATAAGCAGACTGTGTTAATGACATAAATAGACATGTAAGCAAATATAAATTTAGCGAAAACTCGTGAGCTCTTTTTACTGCAGAAAACAAAATGGCCAAAGCTAAAGAAGTTGAATAAAATTCCTAGGGTGGTTGAAAGTGCTAATGCCAGTGAAATACGAAAATCAATAAATAAAAAAAAAGCAAAACAGAGATATCCAACTAAAGTATTTAGCAGGCCAGTTAGAATAAATTTACCGAATTTTAATCGGGCAAAAAAAATTACCTCAAACTGTGCACTCAAGTGCCTTATTAAAGTAAGCATGATTTGGTTGGGATCAATAAAAAACTAAAGAAAAAACTTCATTTATTTTTTAACCAAGTATAGCATCGTACTTTCTTTGTTTATGTCGTTGATTTCATATTTTAAATGCATCTTGGACTCATCAATTTTTATATCAAAGCGTGTATGTTCGCCGACCCCATAAAATATACAATCAAAACGGCCATCTAGTATGTGGT
>JACCDX010059414.1_pt1 | contig 83933 bp, 74 predicted proteins | sample 7449681 | NCBI WGS metagenome assembly JACCDX01 (sample SAMN15323450, study PRJNA562643) | freshwater metagenome | isolation source: river surface water | place: USA:Blue River Watershed | collected 2017-08-18 | reverse complement strand
GCTCTCGACTACGTCGACCAAGCTGCCAAAGTCGTCAACGAATCTCGTGCTCGCATGGGCGCGACGATGAGTCGCATCGAGTACACCATCAACAATTTGATGAATTTGGTAGAAAACACCGAGGAAGCGAAGTCTCGAGTCCTCGATACGGATTACGCCAAGGAGTCGGCCAACCTCGCCAAAGCACAGGTTTTGGCGCAGGCCGGTACGGCGATGCTCGCTCAGGCGAACCAGTCGCAGCAGTACGTTCTCAACCTGCTGCGTCAGGGTTAAGGTTTCACGGGCACCGGGTGCAAGACATGTCAAAAACGCTACTCGCGTTCGCGGCGTGTCTGGCACTCGCCCCTGCCCTCGCTCGCGGCGAATCGCTCGCTTCAGCGGCCGAGGCTTTTGTCGAGCAGTCGCTTTCGCTGCCGGAAGGTAGTGTTCGCGCTCACTCAGTCGATCCGCGACTGTCGCTCGGTGAATGCGAAGCCGGCTGGCAGTGGTCATTCCCGTACGAAGCTCGCACCACCGTGCAAGTCACTTGTGCGACGGCACCCTCAATGCCGAAACGCTTCGTCGCCATCAACCTTCCGAATCTCGACGGCGTGCAGCGGCAATCGGTTGCCGCGCGACCGTCGGACGCAGCCATCGTGGTTGCCGCAAAGGACATGCCCTACGGCCATGTTATAGGCGAACAAGACCTAACCGTGTCTGTGGTCGAGCGCCATGGACGCCCGCTGTCGGCGACGCTCTCGGACCCCACGGCCCTTATCGGCCTGACCTTGACCCGCCCACTGCGCCAGGGTGAACCGGTCGGTCGCCCAGATGCCCGCGCCCATACTCTCGTCAAACGCAGTGCGACGGTGACGGCATGGTCGGAGTTCGCCGGCGGTCGAGTGAATTCCAAGCTGATCGCCCTGCAGAACGGCAAGGCAGGCGATTGGATCGAACTAGAGAATCCGCAGAGCGGACGAAAACTCCATGGCCGTGTGCAATCGGACGGGTCGGTCCGACTGGGTAGTCAGCGATCGGCTGGCACAAGCGCGATCGCAAGCACTAAAGTTCCCACCTCGACGGTCGACTAGACCGACATAGAAGTGGGTGAACCAACATGACCATCGACAAAATCCAACCGAATGCCCTCTCCGTTGCTCGCGAAGCGAAGGCCGACGCACTCGCCGCCCGCCAGCAACAGAATTCTGCCGTTCAACAGCAGACGACTCAGCGCACAGCCGATGTCGCGGTATTGCCGGTCAAGGTTTCGGCTGCTGCGAAGGAAATGGCGCAGGCGGTGCGACAAGTCGCCGGTGATGAAGCCTTTGACCAAAAGAAGGTCGACCGGATCCGCAAAGAGATACTCGAAGGTCGTTTCCCCATTGATGAGGAGCGACTCGCCCGCAAGTTCATGGAACTTGAGAACGAGCTCGGCGAGTTAGGACGTTCATGACCCCAAACCACACCCCTGCCGACAATCTCGGTGACCTCGAGTCACTCTGCAAGAAAATCTGTCATCTCCTCGAAAAGGAACATGCAGTCTTGCGCAGCCGTAACGGGCTGATCGGTGAGGGTGTGAAGGAGCTCGAGGAGCTCCACGCTGAAAAAGATCGCGAAATCGAGACGCTAGAGCGCCTGAGTAAGAGTCTCAGCGCCGTCGATCAAACACGTAGCAATCCCGAACGCGCGCAACACGTGCGCGAGCAAATCGAGCGCTGCAAAACACTGCAAACGCGAAATCATCAAGTCTTCAGCCGCGTCGTCACAGCGCAGCGTCGTATCATTTCTTTGTTGCGACAGCCAGACGAAGACGTCAGCTTGTACGACCCACGCGGTCGCAGTCGAGATTACACGTCGTTGCGACGCGCCGAACTCGCCTGATCGGGCTCCTTGCCCTGCATCCAATAAACCCAGGACAACACCACCGCGACGGCGAGATAAACGTCCCGCGGAATCGTCGTACCCACGGGTAGCTCAGCCAGTCTCGCTGCCAGAGCGGGATCGCGCATGACCGGGACGCCCTGTCGTTCCGCCTCGGCTACGATCGAGCGAGCCAACTCATTATCGCCACTCGCCACTATCAGCGGCACGGGATTCTCGCCGTATTCGAGCGCAATGGCCTTATCGACTGGCGGACTCATACCCGCACCGTGCGTAGTTGCCCTGGCACGGCCGACGGCGGCGCTTTCTCGCCTCGCGGATCGAGCACGGCCCAGCGGGCAAGCTCAAGCCCCGCCTCTTCGAAGCGACGAGACAACTCCTGCCTCGCCGACTCCCAATGCGTCGCGCGATCCGCTCGCGGTGTCAGCAAAGTGACCGAGACGCCACTTGTACCGACTTGCTCCAAGCGAATATCGATATTCCCTTCGGGCAATTCGATGCCGGAGAGACGAATACGCCACGGTGGATCCTGATCGTCACGTTGCGCGCCCCGACCTTCATCGTCACGCACACGACGGGGATCTTGCTGGAAAACAACCCACCATGCCCCAAGCCCATCTGGCGCCGGCAACACGAACGAGTAACAGCATCCGCCTGCTTGATGCGCCACATTCGCGGCACTCTGAAAGCCGACAAGCTCATCGAGTGCCGCCCACGCGTCCTGAATAGACTGACCGACTGGTTGACGGTAGATCGAATCGAGCAACTGCCGCTTGATATCGGCGCCCGGGACACTGCGCTTATCTTTGAGCTTCGATTCGTAAAAGAGACCCGAGTTACTGAGTGAGATGGTCAATGCTTGAATCCAACCACTGACGCCTCGCGACATTCCAAAAGCAGTGCTTTCAGGCACAAGACCGACAGCAGCCGATGAGGGTGCCTCTGCCTGACGCGCCGGATGCAAGGGCGATAGTCGCAACAGCCAATCCGCGAGCGCGCGCGGTGGTTCGAGCTTGGCAGCCAAAGATTGCACGCCGATGGCCGTTGGCGGCGTCTGACGCACCGTCGTCATGGTCGAAACGCCATCCACCGGAGAAGCCTCACTTCCGCCGGCGAGCGCTACCGTCATGTCGCGTACAACCGGCGGCGCCCCACCGATCCGCGCCATCGAACGCCCAGCCAGCGGCAGCATCGGCACCAGCATCATCGAACCGGTTGGGTCTCGTGACACCTGCAAAGACAGCTGCGAGTTCTCCGTCACGCCCGGTATCGGTCGTGTCGAGAAAAAACGATCGCCGACCTTCAGAATCATCTCGTCGTTTTGATGACGAACCGATGCCGACAACAGCGATCCGGCCTGCCAAGTTCCAGAACCAGCACCGGCGCTCGGCAACACGATCGCACGATCAAGCGCGGGCACCAGATCGTGATCCGGTGGAACAGGAGCTTGGGGAGGTAGACCAACCGGACTGAGCATCGCGTTACCAGTCGCTGTCTGAGCTCAAAACTTGAGCGGGCGCGTAGCGGCTATACGCTGGAGTATAGTGCGAATATTCCGTTTTGGAGGTTTCGCCATGACAGGCTTCGGGCGCTGGTTGATCGCAGGGTTCATCGTGCTTGGGGTATCGGAAGTTGCCTTAGCGTCCGACCCGCCACCGACCAAGACCGCGAACTCAGCGCAACCGATGAAAACTCCCGATGCACGAACGCGGGCCATTCCAGAGCTCGTCTGCTCGGCCGATCGGCTCATGACGATCGACAATCAAACGTTGGAAGCAAAAACCTCCGATGAGCCGTTTCGTTTGCGCTTGCGCGGCAATTTGCTCTACACCGGACAATCCGCGGGAACCGAAAAGTTCGTCAGCACGATCGCGCGCAATGATCGTCGCCGGTGGGTCACGGCGACCTCGATACTCACACTCGATGAGGATCTCGTCGTTGGAACGCTGACGGATGTGCAGGCAACGACGATGACGATTCGTCCGCTGATTTGCGAACCCTTCGACAGCTCGAAGCGCTAGCGGAGCGCATTCACGTGCAACGCAGAGCCTCGTTTAGCTCGCCTCGTATCACCGCGTTGTTGATCGCTACCCTGCTGACCGCGTGTGGCGGCGGAGGCGGTGGATCGAGTGCAGGTGGTGGCTCTTCGAATCCACCGAGCAGCGAAGCGCCCGTTCAGAACGGCAACTGGGTCGATGTTGCCATCAGTGGACTGAGTTACGTCTCTGGTTCAATCAACGGCACGACCAGCAGCAGCGGCGGATACACCTATCGCTGCCCTAGCGCTTGCGACAGCATTCGTTTCGCCGTCGGTGGCATCACGATAGGCCAGGCAACAGCAGCACCGAGCCTCACCTTGCGCGAGTTGCCAGGTGGAATGGAGGGTGGCGTGCTCTCAAACGCGACGCTGCGTCGCGGTCAGTTTCTGTTTGCACTCGACAACGATGCGGATATCTCCAACGGACTATCGATTCCAGCAGAGGTTGCTAACGTTCTCGCCGTACGCAGTTTGAACTTTGCATCGTCGACGTTCGACACCGATCTCGCCGCGATCCTCGATATCTTGCGCAGTGATCCGCGCTTGACCGCTAGCTACCGAGCTGCGATCGCCGCGCCGACGACAGACTTCGTTCGAGCGATACTCGAGCAAGGCGAGGCTATCGCTCGCGGTGTTTTCGTCGAGACACCGACGAGCTCGGGTGATGCTAACGAGTTACGCAAGTACGTCGTCAAGCTTCCAGACAGCGCGCTGGCACCCTACTTCGGCACGAGCACGGCGATCGGAGCCGCCTTCGTCAAAGGAATCAAACCGGCCCTAGGTGGTGGTATCGCCATCGTTCCCGGTTCAATCAACGGCACGAACCTGGAGTTTCGCGCCGTTAGCTCGCGCGGCATCACGGTGGCAGCACCACGCTATTTCGATGGTGCTGACGTACGCGAGGCCAGCGTGATCGTCACGGCAGAGCCGAACGCCCTGCCTTCAGTGGGTCAGTTCTCACTTGGCGCGACGATAGCGGAACTGAAGTCGCTGACCACATTGAAGACCAGCGCCAACGAAAACTTCTCGGGTCGTCCAGTCCCACTCGGGGCATCCGGTAGCGACGGCGCACGTAATCTCGACGAATCTTTGAAGCCCCGCAATCCAGAGTTCGATCAACTAGGTCTGGATCCCGCAGGGCTTACTATCGCCGCTGACGGAACTAACTGGATCTGTGATCGACGCGGCCCCTTCCTGATGCAACTCGATACTCAAAGCCGCACGACGCTGCGCTTGGGTCCGGCGGGTAATGCCGGGTTATTACCGGGTGTGACACGAAGTTTGCCGAGTATTCTCGAATCGCGGCAACCCGGTCTCGGCTGCGGCGGGCTCGCGATTCGATCGACTTCGGGTGAAGTTATCATGGCCGTTGCTGCGGCGCTCGATGTCGGCGGACGTACGGCCAATACCGCCGCATTGATCCGACTGGTGGGTTACAACCCGCGCTCGAATGCGATCCGTCAATTGGGTTTGCCGATCGCGGCCAATGAAATCTCCTTCCAGATACTCGACCTCGACTCGCTAAGCGAAGATCGACTGCTCGCACTCGTCCGTTATCGACCCGGCAACCCCGATGCCAATTGGGAGTGGGAAGTGCGGGTGGTGGACTTGAGCGGCACCACCGATCTCACCAATCGAGTGCTGACGAGCGGCCCGAATGCAGGACTCGCGCTGGAGTACGGCACACTCAGCGCTGTTGAGGCGAGCGGCGTGAAACTCGCTACGATGACGAAGGTATTAAGTCTACGGCCGCTGGGTTGGCGACTCGAACGGCCTGAAGGTCTCGCCCGCATCGACAATCAAACCTTGCTCATCATGGCCGAAGTCAACGGGGGTGTGACGAGCCGCATTCGCGGAGGCGACCCGACATTGCGTGTCGAGCAACATCAGGTAGATCGCAACGGCCTCATCACACCGCGAGCCAGCACATCGAGCGCCGCACCGGTCTATGAAATCGTGCCATCCTCAGCCGACCAGCGACAGCTCGTGCTCTGGAACGTGAAACTTCGAACGGCACTCAACTGATCAAGCAAGCTTGTCCTGCCGCCTGCATCGTGCGACAGAGTTTTTCCGCATCGGCGCGCGTTGCCACACCCGCTTTCAACAGATGTAAACCGGTAGCGCCCTTGCCGCTACGCCGATAAACCGGCTGCAGTTCTCGCAGCGCCGCATGACGTGACTGCAACTCACGCCATGCCTTTTGCGCACCCTCGGCACTCGAGAACGCACCGAACTGCACATACACCTTAGGCGTCGGCGGCGTCGGGGTCGTCTTGGCGGGGACAACCGCTGCCGGAATCGTCGGCGCGGGCGCTGCTGTCACCGCTGCCACTGCTGCCGCCGGGGCTGGCTCCGCGGCTTCGGGCTCGAGCGACTCGAGTGCTGCTGCCGTAGGTGCCGTTTCAGCCGATGACGGTGTCACGTTGGGCGCCGACGGCGCTGTGGTGTCGGCCGATAAAGCGTTGACACGCTCTTTAGCTTTTCCGGCCCACAGACCTTCGGGATGTTTCTCGAGATACTCGCGATACGCGTCAATCGTGTCTGCGTTACGAGCCACCGACCAATCGCGTTCTGCCAACAAGGCTTCGCGTCGGGTGCGGGCTTCAGTGGCGTGCGGGCTTCGAGGATGACGCTCCTGATATGAGGCATAGCCATCGGGCGTATCGAGCTGCCGTGCCTCGTCCCATGCTGCGTCAGGACGAGTACAGGCTGCGGTCAAACCGCAGACGAACAACGCGACGGCGAAGTTGCGCGAGGCTTTACGGGAGATCGCGAACCAATCGTACATAACGTCTCATCTCCAGGGCGTTACGGCCGTACCGCAAGCCATTCTTGAAATTGATGGTCCAATATCGAGCTGCTGAAACGTCCTCGCCGTCATCACACCAATAGGGAGCGGCGATTGTGTTCGGATAAATTTGTCCATCGATGGTTGGCACACCGCAATCACGACAGACCAATGCCTGCAGCTCATCTCGTTTCGGCAACCGCCAGCGCCCCCCGATCTCGCGACGTGCAAGCTCAGCCGCAGCTCTCGCCTCGATCAAGGTCAGCGCCCGCGCGACACCGATACAGTTCTCGCCACTCCAGCGCTGTCCGACACTGCAGCGCATCCACTGCAAGCGTTCATTGGCACTGATAGCAGTGAACGCGGCCAGTCGGGCTTTGCTGACGCCAATATCAGCGGCGACGGTAGGGATCGCCCCGGAGACCACGATGAGACAGGCTGCCCACCACCAGAGCGGTCGCCAAGGCATTTTTCTGTAGCCGTGTCGCGGTGTACGCATCCGAAGAGCGGTCGAATAAAGTACCATTTTGGAGTATACCGATTTACCAGCCACCTCGAGCACTCACTAAAACTTGCATGGATATTGCCATCCTGGTCGGAATTCTCGGCGCCTTGGCACTGGTGATCGGCGCCATGATCAGTGCGGGAACAGTCGCCGCCTTTTTGGACTGGCCGTCGGCACTCATTGTCATCGGTGGCACCTTCTTCGTGGTCATGTCGCGCCACTCGCTCGGTACTTTTATCGCTCATATCGCTGCACTATCGCGATTGGTAACGAAGTCCAATCTCGATTTGGCAAAGCTGTCGCAAGCCCTGCCGGACTACGCCAATCTGATTCGGCGCGATGGCCCCTTAGTCCTAGAACCCCAATTGCAAGAGATTGAAAACCCCTTCATTCGCGCCGGTCTCACCCTGATCGTCGATGGCGCGGATGAAGCGCGTCTTTCTCAGCGACTGCAGTTCGAAATGAATTCCTTGAGTCGGCGGCACGAGTCAATCATCGCGGCTTGGCAAACCTGGGCCGAAGTTGCTCCGGCCATGGGCATGATCGGCACCCTCGTTGGTCTGGTGCAAATGTTGGGTGGTATGTCTGATCCCGGGTCAATCGGTCCGGCGATGGCGGTCGCGTTGCTGACCACCCTTTATGGAGCACTCATAGCCAACGTCATCGCCACACCCATCGCAGATAAGCTACGCGCGCTGCACCGCGATGAAATGATTTATTGCGAAGCAGCGTCGCTCGGCTTGAAGGCGATAGCACGCGGCGAGAGCCCGCTCATGATCAGTGACACCATCAACGCATTTTTGCGTGCGGACGTCGCTCCACCGCCTGCGAATCCCGTCTGATCGCGTCATGAGCGTCGAGAAAAACTCGCGTTCGGCTCCGCCGTGGATCGTGACCTTTGCCGATCTCGTGATTTTGTTGATGTGCTTTTTCGTATTGATGCTGTCGTTTTCAAGAATGAATGATGCGACTTTTGCCAGCGTATCAAGCAGCATCCGCAACTCGTTCAAAGGTAGCGCAGATGAAGGTGAGGCAGCTCCTGCGACGTCCACGTCGACTAGCGATATCTCGTTTCTGCCAGCGACCAATGACGCTCTGCAACTGACACCACTAGAAAAGCCAGACGATGAAACCCTAACGCGTGAGATTTCACCAGCCTTACTTGCGGACGCGCGTCGCTTGAATAGCGCTTTACGCGAATGGATCGATCGCGATCTCGTGGAGATTTTTCCGACGGACACTCGGATAGTCATTCGCTTCGATACAACGGGCACAGGAGACACCGTTTCGAGAAAACTCGCGGCGAACGGAATGCTCGCGGCGATGGAACGTATTGGCGAACTGACTCCGACGCTTGAGAGCGAAATCGCGATCACGGGAGCAACCTCGGCACTGCTCGAAGCGGCGCGAAGGTCCGATCCCGAGACGATCATCCGCGTCGACAACAGCGCGATCTATGACGTCGAGCGCACCGCTCGCAGCCGATTGCGGGATCCGCTCGAGAAAAGAACGATCAGAATCGACGGTCGCGGCCAGAGTCTACTCATCTCGATGGGAACTGAAGGCGCCTTCGGTTCGGGCGATGCCCAGCTGACCCCTCGAGCAAAGCAACTCATTAAAAAAATCAGTGAGGTTGCCAAGGAGACCGACACGCGGATCGTGGTATCGGGACATACGGACGATGTGCCGATTTCTAACTCGCGCTATCAAGATAATTGGGATCTCTCTGCTGCGCGCGCTATCGCCGTCGTTCGAGAGATGGTACGCGTCCATCGGATCGATGCCGAGCGCGTACGCGCGCAAGGATTTGCCGATACCAAACCCGTTGCGCCCAACGACAGTCGAGCCAATCGACTATTGAACCGACGAATCGAAATTTCTTTAGAAACGGGGTCGCCGACCGATTGATCGGCGACCCCGAAATTCAGGCGAAGTCGCGATGAGTTATTTCACCGGCGCGGGCTTCTGATCCTTTGCGTAATGCTCAAGACTCGAAAGACTGCGATCCGTGCTCCATACGGTCGGCGCATCGAAATATTTCTTGTAGTTCTTCTCACAGTAGTCGAGCACGTTACGCGACAAAATCTCTTCGAGATTCGGCGTCGTGCCCATGAAGCACGCGTACTGACACAGACCCGGGCGCTGACCCATCAACATCCAAGGCAGCCACGGGGTGATGCGATTCCAAGTGCCCGTATAGTCCAGTGAGGTGATTTTCTCGTTTTGTAGATCCTCCACCTTCACGTGATGGGCGAAGAATTCGGATACCTGAGCAATCGGACCTGCCGACTCGCGCGGCCACTTATCGGGCTGCAACGCACTCGGATAAGCGAGGTGCACGTGAATCTCCATCTCCGCCATATCGCCGTGCTGGTACCACGGCAAGATGAAGGGAATCTTCGGGGGTTGCTCTTTGTTGAGACCACCAAAATCCGACATGGCCGGGAAGTGATCTTCGATCATGTAGTTGAATGGATCGTTAGCGACGTGCACCGCCTTGACCGTCTCGTTCGTCAAGGGGTTCTTCCATTCATCCAGCACTTCGCCACTGCGCAGATCGGTATAAACGATCACCTCGCGGCACATGCGACGAATACCGCCATTTGGACCCTGCTCGAGACGAATCACGCCGAAACCCGACGAGCCCATCAGATCGACGACCTTCTTCTGCGGTTCGATGGCCATGACATAGCCCTTGAACCAGAAGTACTTTTGCTTGCCGAAATCCAAGTCTCCCTGGATACGGGCATAGGCCAGTTGATTACCGCGACCCGTCGAGAGATCCAGGTAAGGGCCCTTCAAGCCGGGACCACGACCATGCAATGAATGCAGCGCCGCGGACGCACTGGCCAATGGTCCACCGAGGGTCATACCGGCAACACCCGCAGCGCCGATGGCCAGAGCACCACCCGCACTCGCGGTTGTCAGAAATTCACGTCGTTCGGGTCGTTGAAGATCGGAAGACTGGGACATGGATGAACCCCCTCGTGTCAGGAAGGTTCAGATGATGCCGTCAGTCACTCGACGGTGACCCGACGGCATCATCCTTTGTCCATTTTCGAGCGATCGAGCGCCGAGTGATCAGGCGCCCTTAAGGCGTTTCAACTCGGCCAATACCATGGCCGAGTGACCCTTGGCGTCGACCTTTTCCCAATGCTTGGCGATGCGACCTTCTGGGTCAATGATGAAGGTGTCGCGACGGGCAATCTCGAACATGCCGAGCATCTTCTGCAACACCCCGTACGCGGCGGTCGTTTGCTTGGTGGGATCCGCCAGCACCGAGAACGGCAGACTGTGCTCCTTGGCAAAAGCCTTCTTCGAGTCCACATCATCAACACTGACTCCGTAGATCACGGCACCCTCGCGCCGGAAGGCAAAGATATCGTCGCGGAACTCGCAGGCTTGGGTCGTGCACCCTGGGGTGTTGTCCTTCGGATAGAAGTATAGGACCACCCACTTGCCACGCTGCTCCTTCAAAGAAACCCATTTACCCGTCTGATCCTGCAGACGAAAATCCGGCGCCGGTGAACCCGCCTTGGGGGAACTCGCCAGCACCATCGTCGCCAACAGACCCAGCGCGAGACCGGAGAGCCAACGGGACATCAATCGCATGTTCATTCTCCTGCCGAAGGGTGAGCGCTTATCATAGTGCCATGCGCAAGCGCACAGCTATCGTCTTATCGGGCGGCGGAGCCCGCGCGGCCTATCAAGTGGGCGTGTTGAAGGCGCTGTCAGAACTGACCCCGGAAGAGGAACCCCCTTTCGACATCATCGTTGGCACTTCGGCAGGCGCAGTCTGTGCCGCCGTGCTCGCCACCCACGCGCGCGATTGGCGCGAGGGTATTCGCCGCCTCGAACAGGTTTGGGCCAACTTCACGGTTGAACAGGTTTTTGAGGCGGATACCACCGCGATGTTGAGCGCTGGTGCGCGCTGGTCGCTCTCGGCGCTCTCGAGCGGGCGACTCGCCACCGCGCCGGATGCGCTGTTCGACAACTCGCCGCTGCGCAGACTGCTGGCCGAGCGCATCGATTGGGATGTTATCCGCGATAACGTCGAGCGCGGCTCGTTGCATGCGGTGGCGCTGACGGCAACCTCCTATGTGGGGGGACAACACCGCATTTTCTTCGAAGCGGCCCCTTCGGTTGGCGACTGGCAGGGCGTCCGCCGTATCGGCACTCGCACCTTACTCAACCTCGATCACCTAATGGCGAGTGTGGCCATTCCCTTCTTGTTTCCATCGGTAAAAATCGGTGATCGATACTTCGGCGATGGCGCCATGCGCCAACTCGCGCCGCTGTCGCCCGCCATTCATCTGGGCGCAGAACGCATTCTGGTGCTCGGTGTCCGCGCACAGAATGCAGCGGGTATCGACGACGGACTGCAATCCCTACGATCACCCTCTTCCGGCGATATTTTCGGCTTCATGCTCGACACCTTGTTCAGCGATCAGGTCGACGCCGATCTCGATCAACTAGAGCGAACCAATCGCTTCTTGAGCGAAGCGAACCGAATCGTCGTGGGTCTACGCCCCGTGGCCGCGCTGCGTCTCGTGCCGAGCGCCGATCCGCGGGATATCGCGGCACAACACTTAGAGGCTTTACCCAGCGCGCTTCGCACCTTGCTGTCGGTCATCGGCGCGCGTGGCGCCTCAGGCGGTCTCTTGGCGAGTTATCTCTTATTCGAGAGCGTTTACACACGCGAGCTGATCGAACTCGGTTATCAAGATACATTGGCTCAGCGGGACGCCATCCTGAATTTCTTGGCTTGAGGTTTCAGGACAAAACCTTGCGACGTAAGGCGGCCATCGCTCGATCGAGTCCATCGAGCGTCAACGGAAACATCCGATCCTCCACTAACTCCTGCGTCAGGCGAATTGAGGGCGTCCACCCCCAATGCTCTTCGGGGGTGGGGTTGAGCCAGATGAGCTTCGGGAAATGCGCGGTGAATCGTCGCATCCACTCGACACCCGCTTCCGGATTCCAGTGTTCGACGCTGCCACCCGGCTGCAAAATTTCGTAAGGACTCATCGCCGCATCCCCGACGAAGATCACGCGGTAATCGGAATTGAAGGTTCGGAGTAAATCGAAGGTCGCGGTCTTTTCGGAGTGGCGACGTCGATTGTCTTTCCAGAGCGTTTCATAGATGAAGTTATGGAAGTAGAAATGCTCGAGATGCTTGAACTCGCTGCGAGCAGCAGAGAACAGCTCTTCACATAGACGAATGTGATCATCCATGGATCCACCGACATCGAGCAGTAGCAGCACCTTCACCGCATTGCGTCGCTCCGGCCGCAGCTTGAGATCGAGCCAACCGGCGTTACGCGCAGTGGCATCGATCGTGCCATCCAGATCGAGCTCGTCAGCGGCGCCTTGCCGTGCGAACTTGCGCAAACGCCGTAGCGCCATCTTGAGATTGCGTGTGCCGAGCTCACGTCGGTCGTCGAAGTTTCGATACTCCCGCGCCTCCCACACCTTGACCGCACGACGCTGGCGCTGACCCTCGTTGCCAATCCGAATACCCTCGGGATTGTAGCCACCAGAGCCAAAGGGGGACGTGCCGCCCGTACCGATCCATTTATTGCCGCCCGAGTGGCGCTCCTTCTGCTCTTTCAAGCGCTCACGCAAGGTCTCGAGCAACTTATCCCAACTGCCCAGAGCCTGCGCCTTCGCGCGCTCCTCGTCGGTGAATAAACGCTCGGCCATCATCTGCAACCATTCGGCGGGAACTTCGGCAACGAGCTTCTCGAACAACCGCTCGGCGCCCGCAAAATGCTCGGCAAAAACGCGATCGAAGCGATCGAAGTGCCTCTCGTCTTTCACGAGCGCTAGCCGCGCGAGCCAGTAGAATTCTTCCGCCGAGCAATACGCGACCCGCGCCTCCAGCGCCTGCAGCAGCGAGAGGAATTCCGTAATCGAAACCGGAACTCCTGCCGCTCGCAGATCGAAGAAAAAGCGGATCAGCATCGGCGTCAGCGCGCGCGACGATTAAGGAAAATCAACTGCTCGAAAAGATGAACATCCTGCTCGTTCTTCAACAAAGCACCATACAAGGGCGGGATGGCTTTTTTCGGATCATCGCTACGCAGCGCTTCTGGCGGAATATCTTCAGCGAGCAATAACTTGATCCAGTCTAGCAACTCGGAAGTCGAGGGCTTTTTCTTCAAGCCCGGCGTCTCTCGCACCTTGTAGAAAGCACCTAAAGCTTCGGCGAGCAGTTCTTTTTTTAGATTCGGATAATGCACTTCGACGATCTTTTCCATCGTCTCAGCATCAGGAAAGCGGATGTAATGGAAAAAGCAGCGCCGCAGGAAGGCGTCGGGCAACTCTTTCTCGTTATTGCTCGTGATGATGATGATCGGGCGATGTCGCGCCTTCACGAGCTCACGGGTCTCGTAAACATAGAACTCCATCCGATCGATCTCACGCAACAGATCGTTTGGAAATTCGATATCGGCCTTGTCGATTTCATCGATCAACAACACGGGCTGCACATCGGAGTCGAATGCTTCCCAAAGTTTGCCTCGAACGATGTAGTTACGAATGTCGGCTACTTTGGGGTCGCCGAGTTGCGAGTCACGCAAACGCGAGACCGCGTCGTATTCGTAAAGACCTTGCTGGGCTTTGCTGGTCGACTTGACGTGCCATTCGAACATCGGTCGACCGAGCGCTCCGGCGACCTCGAGCGCGAGTTGCGTCTTGCCCGTTCCAGGTTCGCCCTTGATCAAGAGCGGTCGACCAAGAGTGATGGCAGCATTGACTGCCATACCGAGATCCGCCGTGGCGATGTAGCGATCAGTACCGACGAAACGTGTTTCAGTCATGGCTTTGCCACCAAGTTCAAAGAATGTACGGTCGGCCCAGGCAATAGAGGTCGCGGCCTGCCGCTCACCCAATCGTCAAAGCCCGCTTGGTAAAACGGTGATAGCGGGTGTCCGCTTTGGCCACCGGGGATCTGCAAATAGGCCTCAGACTCGCGACCGGGCGACACGGCAAAGCGCTCCGAAGCGCCAAAAGCGGGACCAGTCACATGCGGCACGTTCATATCACCATCGAGTTGCCGTGATGGCATATCAAGATAGGGCGCAAGAGGCCCAAGAGCAGCGGAGAGCGGGTGGCGAATGCGCGTGGTGTTATGTTGACCCCACGCGCATTGGGATAGCTCACCACAACTCTCTTCGAGCTTTTCGATGACGAGATCTGCTTGCTGCAGCAGAAAGCTGCGCCAGTCAGGATAGTTCGCCGCCAGCATGTGCGCCGGCTGCTCGGTGACGAGCCGCCACAGCGACCCCTCAAAGAGTGGGTACGGATACGAGCCCTTCGCCGTCTGCAAAGATTCGGTGATCATCGACCACACCGCTTTACGCGTCGTGTCGCGATAGGCGCGCACCACGCGATAGCTCACCGAGTCTGCCGCAGCAACGCCTTGCCATTCGCCAATCCAGCGACGCATCTCGGCACGCTTCGGATGGTTTTTTAGGGCATCCTCATCCAGCACGCCAAGCAATAGCTTCTGCCAGCGATCAAGAAACTCGGCTCGTCCATCGAACTGGATCGAAAGCATGTCTGCGGGCGTCGCCTTGCCCTCGATCGCCAACAATCGATCGCGAATGCGGCCCTGCCTCGTTCCCATGTCGTAACCCATACCACCCTCGGCTTCGTCGTTGCCGAGCACGGACTCCAGATCGCCCTCGACATGCCGCGAGTTCGCACTCCAAAGACGACCCGCTTCCGGGTCGACGATCCGCGGCGCCGACGTGGCGTCACGCCAGGTCACCGGTCGCGGTGTCTCGGGACCAAGGCTTCCCTCGGGGATACGACCGATGATGGTCCACGCGATGCGCCCGCTACGATCTCCCACGGTGAAGTTTTGATGCGGAATGCCGACACGCGGCGCGAGCTGCAAAGCAGCATCGAGATCGTCCACTTGCTGCAGCTCGAGGCTTGCGAGATTGGTCGCACCCCGTTCTGTGATCAACCAACGCGCCGCCCAACAGGTCTCGCCGGTCTTGGCATCGCCATCCACCTTGATGATCGGTCCGGAATGACTATCCCAAATCTCGAACATCTCGGGCTCGGCTCCCGCGATCTCGATACGCTCCTCACGAATCTCAAAAGCGGTTTCGCCACCGGGAGCGAGATAGCCACGACGATCAGACGAACACGATAGCGGGCGCACATCCGCCCAATCGCCGTAGCTGTTGGTGAAGGACCAAGCGATACGACCATTGCTCCCGGCTGCAACGGCGGGCAAGCCCGGTAACGTAACGCCGTTCAATTCCATCGGCGCACCCTCGTTATCTGTCACGATCAAGCGAGCGCGATACCACACAGTCGGAACTCTCAAGCCAAGGTGCATATCCCCTGCCACCAAGGCAGCGCCGCTCGCGGTGTGCGGACCGGCAACAGCCCAGGCGTTGCTACCGGGCACACCGCGCGCCTGCTCATCAAAAGCAGCACGAGCTACGGCATCCGACAGACGCGAGCCTCGTAAGTCGAGCCACTCCGGCGGGGGCACCTCGGGCGCTGAGAATGCGGCGCCACCATTGGCCGCTTGTCGATCCGCCTCAGTCGCAAAGTTCGGCGCATCCCATTCGTTGCCGCGCGGAAACAAGAACTGCTGCACGGCGCGAACGGCGTTCGCATCGACCTCGCCATCCCCCGCTGCCGCCCGCAACTGCTCTTCGATGCGCGCACCGATGGCACGGCGCGTCATCTCAGACTCGATGCTCTCGTGCTGCAACTGCCACCACATCGCATGGACGACGAGAATCGAATCTTCGACGAGCCATTCGGCCGGTTTTTGGCGTAGCAGCCAATATTCCCATGGCCGTACACCGAGCGACGCGAGCCCCGCGTTCACGCCACGCGTGTAAGCCTCGATCCAGTTGCGTTGCTCCGGCGAACTGTCGGTGACGACCTGTCTGGCAACCTCACGCAGTCTGAAGACTCGCGCTGATTTATCCTGACCTACGAGCGTAGGTCCCAGCAGCGCCGCGAGCTCGCCTGCCGCGAGACGCCGCGAAAGATCCATCTGGAAAAATCGATCTTGCGCATGAGCGAACCCGAGCCCGTACGCGACATCGGCGAAGCTGCGCCCCCGAATGGTGGGGGCACCATCGACATCACGCTCGATGCGCACATCCGCCGAGAGCGCGCCGCGAGGTGTTTCAACCTGACCATCCAGATCGGGAAGCGACCCTCGCAGGGCCCACCACACTGCAGCGATCGTCACGATCAAGATCATCACGACGATCAGCAACCCACGGCCGACCCAGCGTTTGATCGCGCTCGCTGCCATCTGCGGCACTAACGATGCACGGTCAAGATCTGCAGGGAATTCGTACCGCCCTGCACGCCCGAAAATTCACCCTTGGTCAGGATGATTTGATCACCCTCATCGACGAGCTGAAGGTCGAGCAGTTGATGAAACACTGCTCGCAACAAGCCTTCGCTCGCATCGCGCGGCAGATCAAAAGAAACCGGATAAACGCCACGATATAGCGTGACGCGTCGCCGCGTTTTCTCGTGACGGGTAAACGCGTAGATGGGGATACCAGAGCGGAAGCGAGACATCCACTGGGGCGTCGCACCACTCTCCGTCAAAGCTACGATCGCCTTCACCTCGAGGTGATTTGCCGTGTACATCACCGCGTTGGCGATCGCCTCCTCGGTTTGCGTGAACATGGCCCCGAAGCGTTCACGGGGCTTATGCGCCGCAATTTGGTAACGCTCGGCACCCGAGATCACCTCGGCCATCGCAGCGACTGCCTTGACGGGGTATTTACCCGCTGCGGTCTCAGCCGACAGCATCACGGCATCGGTACCATCCATCACCGCATTGGCGACGTCACTGACTTCCGCCCGAGTCGGCACCGGGTTCTGAATCATCGACTCCATCATCTGCGTCGCCGTGATGACGACGCGATTGGCATGACGGGTCTTGTAGATCATGGTCTTCTGCAGACCCGTGAGGGCAGCGTGACCCATTTCCACGCCCAAATCGCCGCGCGCCACCATGATCACGTCGGTGGCCGCGATGATTTCATCGAGATGGGCGACGGCCTCGTGACGCTCGATCTTGGCGACAATGCGAACGGACTCGCCGCCTGCTTGCTTGAGCAACTCACGCGCCTTGTTGATATCTGCGGCATCGCGCACGAACGATAAAGCGAGATAATCGAGACCCTGCGCAGAAGCAAAGCGAATATCTTCGAAATCTTTGTCGGTGAGCGCCGGAGCGGAGATGCCGCCACCCTTACGATTGACGCCCTTGCGGTTAGAAAGCTCACCGCCTGCAATCACTTTCGTGTCGATGCGCGTTCCGTTGACGGCGGTAACCTCGAGCACGATGAGTCCATCGTTGAGCAGGAGCGTATCGCCCGCTTTGACATCGTTCACGAGCTCTTTGTAGGCGACACCCACGACCGAGTCGTTACCCGCCTTGGAGTCGAGTGCGGTGTCGAGCGCGAAAGCTTGTCCGTCTTGCAAGTCGACCTTGCCGTTCTGGAAACTTTCGATACGAATCTTAGGACCGGCGAGATCGCCGAGAATGGCGACATAACGACCCGCCCGCATCGAGGCTTCACGCAGCAGCATGATGCGCCGCAAGTGATCGTCGTGGTTACCGTGAGAGAAATTAACTCGGGCTACATCGAGACCAGCCCGGCACATATCGAAAAGGACGTCGATGTCGTCTGTCGCCGGCCCGAGGGTGGCGACGATCTTGGTTCTACGCAACATAGACCTTCATTGTGCGGTGCGCGCCGGCACCTTGCTAGCCTTATGCGTCGAATCGCGCCTCGAGCGCCGCGACCGCTGGCAGAGTCTTGCCTTCGACGAACTCGAGAAAGGCACCGCCACCGGTCGAGATATACGAGATGCCCGACTCGACCCCGAATTTTTCGATCGCAGCGAGGGTGTCGCCACCGCCCGCCAGTGAAAAACCGGAGCTCGATGCGATGGCCTCGGCGATGACGCGAGTACCACCGGCGAATGAGTCGAACTCGAACACCCCAACCGGGCCGTTCCAAAGGATCGTACCCGCCGATTGCAATAGCGTTGCAAGCGAACGGGCTGTCGCCGGACCAATATCGAGAATCAACTCGTCATCGGCCACATCGGTCACGGCCCGTGTGGCGGCCGTCGCCGTCGGCGAGAACTCCTTCGCCACGACCACATCGGTCGGCAGTGGAATCGTCGTGCCCTTCGCTTTCGCTTGCGCCAGCAACGCACGAGCGGTATCGAGCATATCCGGTTCGTGTAGGGACTTGCCGACAGCGACTCCCGTCGCCGCGAGGAAGGTGTTGGCGATACCGCCGCCCACGATCAGTTGATCGACTTTTGACAACAAGGACTCGAGAACGGTCAGCTTCGTCGACACTTTCGAGCCCGCCACGATCGCCACTAGCGGACGCGCAGGTTTGGCGAGCGCGCGCTCGAGCGCCTCGAGTTCACCGACCAACAAAGGTCCAGCACAGGCAACGGGCGCGAATCGGGCAACACCGTGCGTGCTGGCTTCGGCGCGATGCGCCGTTCCGAAAGCATCCATGACGAAGATGTCGCAGAGCGCTGCCATCTTGCGTGACAGCGCTTCATCGTCTTTTTTCTCGCCTTTGTTGAAACGCACGTTCTCGCACAACACGACTTCGCCCGGCGCGCAGTCGATGCCATCTAGCCAGTCACGGATCAGTCGTACGGGCGTGCCAAGCAACTCGCCTAAACGAGCCGCAACTGGCGCCAAAGAATTCTCGACTGAGAACTCGCCCTCTTTGGGTCGACCGAGATGCGACAGCAGCATCACGCGCGCACCCGCGTCCCGCGCGGCACATATCGTCGGTAGCGAAGCACGAATGCGAGCATCGCTCGTGATGACGCCCCCTTCGACCGGGACGTTCAAGTCCTCACGGATCAGCACACGCCGACCCTTGAGCTCGAGATCGAGCATCCGACGCACCGGCATGACGATCAGCTCGCCTTGGACCAAGCCAGAGTCGTGTCGAGCATACGATTGGAGAAGCCCCACTCGTTGTCATACCACGCACAGACCTTGACGAGATTTCCGCCAATGACCTTGGTCATCGTCCCATCGAAAGTCGATGAATGCGCATCGTGGTTGTAGTCGATCGAGACCAGCGGCGCTTCCGTATAGGCCAACACGCCCTTGAGCGGACCCTCGGCTGCTGCCTTCATCAACTGATTCACCTCGGCCACGGTCGTCGCGCGCTTCGGCGTGAAGGTGAGATCAACCAGCGAGACGTTGATCGTCGGCACCCGGACCGCAAATCCATCGAACTTACCCTTGAGCTCAGGCAGCACGAGACCGACCGCCGCAGCGGCACCGGTCTTGGTCGGTATCATCGACATGGTGGCCGAGCGCGCGCGACGCAGATCCGAGTGATACACGTCGGTGAGCACCTGATCGTTCGTGTAGGCGTGCACCGTCGTCATCAGACCGCTCTCGATGCCGATATTCGCGTGCAGAACCTGCGCTACCGGTGCCAAACAGTTGGTGGTGCACGACGCATTCGAGATGACCGTGTGAGAGGCGCGTAAGATCGAGTGATTGACGCCGTAGACCACGGTGGCATCGACGTCGTCGCCACCCGGTGCCGAAATGACCACCTTTTTCGCGCCGCCCGCCAGATGTGCGGAGGCCTTGGCCTTGCTCGTGAAGAGCCCCGTGCACTCGAGGACGAAATCGACACCCAGCTCGCCCCAAGGCAGCTTGGAGGGGTCGCGCTGCGCAAGCACGCGGATGCGATCGCCATTCACGACCATCGAATCACCGTCCACCTTCACTTCGCCAGGGAATCGGCCGTGTGCAGTGTCGTAGCGAGTCAGGTGGGCGTTCGTTTCGGCATCACCCAAATCATTGATCGCGACGACCTGAATTTCTTTGTTACGTCCGCTCTCGTAGAGCGCGCGCAGCACGTTGCGTCCGATGCGTCCGTACCCGTTGATGCCGACCTTGATCGCCATGTGTCCTTACCTCTGAATGTAAAAAGCTTCGATATCCGTTCAGTTCGCGAGCAGCTCGTCGATCACACGACCGATGTGAGCGCTCGTTAATCCGTAGTGTTCGAAAAGATCGGCTGCCTTACCCGAAGCGCCGAACTGATCGATGCCGAGCACGCGACCCTCGCTGCCAACATACTTCCACCAGCTTTGCGTGGCGGCCGCTTCAACCGCGATTCGACGCGTGATGCGCTTCGGCAACACGGCCTCACGCCACGCGGCGTTCTGCTTGTCGAAGGTATCGGTCGACGGCATCGACACGAGGCGCACTCGTCGACCAGTCGCATTCTTCGCACGCACGGCCTCGACAGCCGGTGCGACTTCCGAGCCCGTGGCGATCACGATTGCTTCAGGCTCGCCACCAGCCGGCTCGATCAAGACGTATCCGCCATTGGCGATCGCGGCCAACTGCGCGGCATCGCGCGGTTGCTGCGGCAAAGCCTGACGCGTGAGAACGAGTGACGTCGGGCCTGAAACACGCTCGATGCCGGCGAGCCAAGCAACAGCCGTCTCGGTCGCATCACACGGACGCCACAGCGACAGATTGGGCATGGCTCGCAACGAAGCCAAATGCTCGATCGGTTGGTGAGTCGGACCGTCCTCGCCAAGACCGATAGAATCGTGCGTATACACCAGCAAAATTCTTTGATGCATCAAGGCAGCCAGACGAACCGCATTACGTGCGTAGTCTGAGAAGACGAGGAAGGTGCCCGCATAGGGCGCGAAACCACCGTGCAAGGCAAGACCATTCATCATGGCCGTCATCGCGAATTCGCGCACGCCGTAGTAGACATAGTTGCCGCTGGGATCCTCGGGCGTAATCGCTTTGGAGTCTTTACGGAACGTATTCACGGACCCGGTCAAATCCGCCGAACCGCCAAGCAGCTCTCCCATGCCAGGACCAATGGCGTTCAAGATCGCTTGCGAAGACGCTCGAGTGGCTTGCGGCGCGGTCACGCCGGCGGCAGCTACCATCGCGCTATCGCGCAATGCCGGCCAATTCCCCGGCAGCTCGCCCTTCATTCGACGGGTGAACTCTGCGGCGAGTTCCGGGAACTCGCGCTTGTATCGATTGAATCGGCGCTTCCAAGATTTTTCGGCTTTCTCACCTCGCGCGCGCTGATCCCAGGCGGCGCGCACATCTTCGGGAATGACGAAAGGCTCGTGCGACCAACCGAGAGCCGCCCGAGTTGCCGCGATCTCCTCTGACCCCAGCGGCTCGCCGTGGGTCGACTTGCTGCCCTGCTTGTTGGGAGCACCCTTGCCGATGACGGTTCGAGCACAGATCAAGGTCGGCTGACGACGATTCGCCTTGGCTTTGCGCAACGCCTTGGAAACCGCCTCAGCGTCGTGACCGTCGATATCTTTGATGACCTGCCAACCATAGGCCGTGAAACGCTTGGCCGTGTCGTCAGCCATCCAGCCTTTGACGTTGCCATCGATAGAAATGCCATTGTCATCGTAGACGCAAATGAGTTTGCCAAGGCCCAAGGTACCCGCAAGCGAAGCGGCCTCGTGCGAGATGCCTTCCATCATGCAGCCGTCACCGAGGAACACGTAGGTGTGGTGATCGACAATGTCGTGACCCTCTCGATTGAACTCGGCCGCGAGCAGTTTCTCGGCAAGCGCCATCCCCACCGCGGTGGCAATTCCTTGGCCGAGTGGCCCCGTCGTCGTTTCGATACCGATGGCGGGATCGTGTTCGGGGTGGCCCGCCGTGATCGCCCCAAGCTGGCGAAATTTTTTGATGTCTTCGATCGACAGCGGGTGACCCGTCAGATGCAGTACTGAATACAGCAGCATCGACGCGTGCCCGTTCGACAGTACGAAGCGGTCCCGATCAACCCAGCGCGGATTGGCGGGGTTGTAGTCCATCGCCTCGCGCCACAACACCTCGGCGATGTCCGCCATACCCATCGGGGCACCTGGATGGCCGGAAGCGGCCTTCTGCACCGCATCCATGGAGAGCGCCCGAATGGCGTTGGCGAGGGTGCGGCGGTCGGTCATGGGGAAGGCTCTTCTTGCTTGCGTGAATCTGCAATTCTCGCTCAGCAAGCGCCATTTTTTCAATGAACCAGCGCGATTAAAGGCTATACTTTTTCAGTTGTTTAACCGCTGGACGATGACCATGGCCAATCACTACCTGTTCACCTCGGAATCCGTTTCCGAAGGTCACCCGGATAAAGTCGCCGACCAAATTTCCGACGCGATCCTCGATGCCATCCTCGCCGAGGACAAGCGCTGTCGCGTGGCGGTCGAGACCTTGGTCAAAACGGGCGTCGCCATCGTCGCGGGTGAAGTCACGACCAATGCCTGGGTCGATATCGAAGCGATCGTTCGTCGTACCGTGCTCGATATCGGCTACAACTCATCCGACATGGGATTCGACGGTGCCTCGTGCGGGGTCTTGAACGTCATCGGCAAACAATCAGCCGACATCGCCCAAGGCGTCGATCGCAGCGACCCGCGCAAGCAAGGCGCAGGCGACCAGGGTTTGATGTTCGGTTTCGCCACCAACGAAACCGACGTACTCATGCCGGCCGCCATCACACTGTCGCACCGTTTGGTGGAGCGACAGGCGAAAGTGCGCAAGCAAGGCAAACTGCCGTGGTTGCGCCCGGACGCCAAGAGTCAAGTCACGCTGCGCTATGAGAACGACAAGCCGGTTGCGATCGAGGCAGTAGTGCTGTCGACGCAACACAGCGATGACGTCTCGACCAAGAAGCTGCGCGATGCCGTGATGGACGAGATCCTATTGCCGGTGCTGCCGAAGAAGTGGCTGCACAAAGGCACGAAGTTCCACATCAATCCGACCGGCCGGTTCGTGATCGGCGGACCGGTTGGCGATTGCGGTCTCACGGGTCGCAAGATCATTGTCGACACCTACGGCGGCTTCGCTCGTCACGGTGGCGGCGCCTTCTCGGGTAAAGACCCCTCGAAGGTAGATCGCTCGGCCGCCTACGCTGCGCGATACGTTGCCAAAAACATCGTGGCTGCCGGTCTTGCTGATCGCTGCGAAGTCCAAGTCTCCTACGCGATCGGCGTGGCAGAGCCGACCTCTGTGATGGTCGAAACCTTCGGCACCGGCAAAGTCTCGCGCGAGAAGCTCACCCAGCTCGTGCGCAAACATTTCGATCTCACGCCATACGGCCTGCGCGAAATGCTCAAACTCGCACGACCGATTTATCAAAAAACCGCGGCTTACGGCCACTTTGGCCGTGAGGACAAGGATTTCACCTGGGAGCGCACCGACCGCGCTGCCGCTCTGGCTTCCGACGCAGGGATCAAGCGTCGCCGCTGAGCCAGTCGCCACCGTGAGGTGGCGCAGGTAAACTATTTCTCGCGATGAGGGGCGCTGCAGCATCGGGTTGGCCGATGCCAGGCTCGTCGCGAGTCAGGATGACGTTCAACGGCGCCCGTTTATCTTCAACCAAGATCAACGGAGTCAAACCATGAACGCTGTCGTCAAAAATATCGGCAAGAAAGACTTTCACGTCGCCGATCTCTCGCTGGCCGACTGGGGCCGCAAGGAAATTCGCATCGCCGAGACCGAAATGCCGGGCTTGATGGCGATCCGCGAGGAATATGCCCCGACGCAACCTCTGCGCGGCGCACGCATCACCGGTTCGCTGCACATGACCATCCAGACGGCGGTCCTCATCGAAACCTTGCAAGCGCTCGGTGCACAGGTTCGCTGGGCCTCGTGCAATATCTTCTCGACGCAGGATCACGCGGCCGCTGCCATCGCCGTCAACGGCACGCCGGTTTTCGCCTACAAGGGCGAGTCGCTGAAGGAATACTGGGATTTCACGCACCGGATTTTCGAGTGGGCCGACGGTGGCTACTCGAACATGATCCTCGACGATGGTGGTGACGCTACGCTGTTGTTGCACCTCGGCACCAAGGCCGAGAGCGATCTGTCGCTCCTGTCGCACCCGGGCAGCGAAGAAGAGGAATATCTCTTCGCCAGCATCAAAGAAACGCTGCAGCGCGATCCGAAGTGGTACTCCACGCGTATCAAGCACATTCGTGGCGTCACGGAAGAGACGACCACGGGCGTCAAGCGCCTGTATCAGATGGCCAAGGACGGTGCGCTCGCCTTCCCGGCGATCAACGTGAACGATGCTGTCACTAAATCCAAATTCGACAACCTCTACGGTTGCCGCGAGTCGCTCGTCGATGCCATCAAGCGCGCTACCGACGTCATGATCGCTGGCAAAGTCGCCGTCGTTTGCGGATACGGCGATGTGGGCAAGGGCTCGGCGCAGGCGCTGCGCGCGCTCTCGGCTCAGGTGTGGGTCACCGAGTGTGATCCGATCTGCGCGTTGCAGGCGGCAATGGAAGGCTACCGCGTCGTCACCATGGAATATGCAGCCGACAAAGCGGACATCTTCGTGACGGCGACCGGCAACTTCCACGTCATCACGCACGATCACATGAAGCGCATGAAGGATCAGGCCATCGTCTGTAACATCGGCCACTTCGATAACGAAATCGACTGCGCTTCGTTGAAGCAGTATCAGTGGGAAAACATCAAACCGCAGGTTGACCACATCATCTTCCCGGACGGCAAGCGCATCACGCTGCTCGCCGAAGGCCGTCTCGTGAACCTCGGTTGTGGCACGGGTCACCCGAGCTACGTGATGTCCTCGTCGTTCGCCAATCAAACGATCGCGCAGATCGAGTTGTGGGCCAATCACGAGAAGTATCCGGTCGGCGTGTACGTGTTGCCGAAGCACCTCGACGAGAAAGTGGCTCGCCTGCAGTTGAAGAAGCTCGGTGCCCAGTTGACCGAACTGACCGATCAGCAAGCGCGTTACATCGGCGTCTCGCCGCAGGGTCCGTACAAGCCGGAAACCTACCGCTACTGAGTTTGCGCTGACACATCGGCAGTCATGGCGTTAGCATGAGCGCCATGACTGCCGTACAGCTGCTGCAACTGACCGACACCCACCTCGTCGGTGACCCGGCTGGTGGCATGCGCGGTGTCGTCACACTAGACACCTTACGCGCCACTCTCGATCTCGCGCGACGCCGCTGCGGCGGCTTCCATCAACTCGACGCCATACTCGCCACCGGCGATCTCGTTCATGACGACCCGGATGGCTACGCCTGGATCGCCCGCGAACTCGGCAAACTCGGCCCGCCAATACTTTGCTTGCCCGGGAATCATGACGACCCGTCATTGATGAGCGAGTTATTCGCCCGAGAGCCTTTCCAGTATTGCGGGCATCGCGACTTCGGCGCTTGGCGCATCGTGATGCTCGATTCGATGCTGGCCGGCAGTGCCGCTGGACGCCTCACCGATACAGAGCTGCAACGACTCGACGCGGCGCTCAAAGCACGCGACTACGAGTATGCGCTCGTTGTGTTACATCACCACCCCGTCCCGTCCAACAGCACCTGGCTCGATACGGTAGCGCTCGAAGAACCCCATCGCCTTCTCGAGGTACTCGCGAGACACTCGCGCGTCAGAGGCGTTTTGTGGGGGCATGTGCACCAAATCTTTGACGGCATGCTCGGCGAAATACAACTCATGGGAACCCCGTCGACGTGCGTGCAATTCAAGCCGCTGGTCGAAGACTTTGAACTCGACACGCGTCCACCGGGATTTCGCTTGCTGACGCTGCAGGACGATGGTCGCATTCAGAGCCAAGTCGAGTGGCTGAGGCCGAATACCGAGAATCACACAGATGCGTAGCTTCGCCCTTTTTCTCGGTTTGTTCGTCGCCGGCTTTGCGATCATGGCTCTATTCGCCTGGCCGCTCTACGATGCCTTGACGCCCACTTTTGACGTCAAGTTTCACCGCGTCGCAAATCGCCTGGGCATGCTCGCTCTGTTAATCGGGTTCATCCTGATGGCGCGTCGCCTCGGCGTCGCAGATCGGCGCAGTCTCGGTTGGGGTCTCGCCCGCGGACCATTACTGCGCGAAGCCAGCGTGGGACTACTACTGGGTGTTGCCACCATGCTGCCGATCGGTGTTGCTATGTTCGCCTTCGACTTGCGCATCCTGAAGCCCGATGTTGCCATCGACGCTCAACTGCTAGCGAGTATCGCGTTGGGCGGACTGTTGACGGGCATCACCGTGGCCTTGATCGAAGAGACGTTCATGCGCGGAGCAATGCATACCGCGATCGAGCGCGAATCCGGTGCCGTGATGGCCGTCGTTCTGACCTCACTGCTCTACGCTGCAGTCCATTTTGTGGGCCGCTATCGTATTCCCGTCGAAGAGCTCGGCTGGGATAGCGGCTGGCGGCACGTCGCAGGCACGCTAGCCCAACTCGCCGAACCACTCGCGATCATTGATGCCTTTCTCGCGCTTGCGGCGGTGGGCGTGCTGCTCGGTGTCGTGCGCACTCTCACCGGCAACGTGGCCGCCTGCATCGGTCTGCACGCCGGTTGGGTATGGGTGATCGCGTTTCTGCGAGAAACCTCGCAACCGAATGAGTCGCATCCGGCGCGGTTTCTACTCTCGGATTTCGATGGCGTCGTCGGCTGGTTGGTCCTCGGCGCCACGCTCGTGATCGGCGCGTTGTTAGTGCCGTTTTATTCTCGACGACGCTCAGGCGTCATTGCCGACATCGCGTCGAATCAGCGGCGATAACAGCGCGAGACGACGCAACGGGTCGAGCAATTCGAGACAGACCTGCTTGTCGGCAAGACTGATCGGCAATATCTCGACCAAACGCGAACCGACCCAGTCGGCATCTTCGAATCGCAATTCGATGCCTTCATAAATTTCGCCGAGCTCGGGTAAGACGCGGCGCAACAAGTCAGCGAGATGGCGATATTCCTCAGGCACCGTCAGCGCAGGACTCGCGCTGGATACGGGTGGGTCGACCCATTCCACTTCACCAAGATTCAAACCATCTTCCTGCCGCCAAGCGCGCAAGACACGAAAGCGACGCTCACCGCGACAACTGATACCGAGCAGGCCATCGGGTAATAAATTGAAATCGACGATACGCGCGGTAGTGCCGATCTCGCAAAAGCCACTAACAGGCCCAGTCTCTCCACCTTCTCGGATCAGTACGACACCGAAACAACTGCTCTCGCGCATGCAGCGCTTGACCATGTCGACATAGCGCGGCTCAAAGATACGTAGCGGCAGCGGACCGCGCGGAAAGAGCACCGTGCTGAGCGGGAACAGCGGGATTTCGCTGGTCTCGCCCATGACCGTCAGGACTCCCGACCCCAACGGCGCATGAGTTGGTGCTCTACGCCAAGTTGATCGAGGATGCGCGCGACGATGAAATCCACCATCGCCGCGACATCGGTCGGTCGATTGTAGAAGCCGGGATTGGCCGGGAGGATGGTGACATCGAGCCTTGCAAGCTTCAGCATGTTCTCGAGGTGAATCGGTGAGAACGGCGTCTCACGCGGCACGATAATCAGATTGCCGCGCTCTTTGATCACGACATCCGCTGCCCGCTCGAGCAAATTCTCGCTCGCACCCGTCGCAATCGCCGACACGGTCGCCATACTCGCTGGACACACGACCATCTGCCGTGGCGCACCGGAACCACTCGCCACCGGCGAGGTCCACTCCTCGTCACCAAAAACGCGCAACTGACCGTCGCGCGCATTGAAAAGCTGGCTGAGATAGCGCGTTTGTTCGGCCGTACGGCCTGGCAATTTGCAGTCGGTCTCGGAGCCAACCACGATCTGTGCCGCTTTGGTGAACATCAGATAAACCTGATAGTCCGCCTGAATCAGGCACTCGACCAAGCGCAATCCGTACTGAGCACCGGAAGCCCCTGTCATGCCGACCGTGACGATGCGTTCATCCTTGCGTGTCATGACGAGCCTCCCCTAGCGCGTTGAGCAACTTGCCGTGCAAGCCACCGAAACCACCGTTGGACATGATCAGCGCGTGATCTCCGGGGCGCAAGCGCTGCGCCAGTTGGTGCGCAAGCTGATCGACATCGTCGCAGTGGTGGCCACGTCCGCCAAGACCCGCAAGCACGGGCGACGGATCCCAGCCGAGCGCCGGTGGCGTGTGCAACCAAACCTCATCGGCGGCAGCCAACGAGGGCGCGAGCGCATCCCGATGCACACCCATGCGCATCGTGTTCGAGCGCGGCTCGAGTATCGCCACGATTCGTTCGGAGCCGACCCGGGCTCTTAGACCTTCCACCGTTGTCGTGATCGCTGTCGGATGATGCGCGAAATCGTCGTAGACGCGTATCCCGCCCACTTCACCGCGCAATTCCATCCGTCGCTTGATTCCGCGAAATTCTTTGAGTGCAGCACAAGACACCTCAGGCGGCACACCGGCATGACGCGCTGCCGCAATGGCAGCGAGCGCGTTATCGACATTGTGGCCACCCATCAAAGACCACGCGATCTCACCCGCTAGCGTGTCGCCACAATAGACCTCGAAGGCGGAGCCGTCTGCTGATAACTGACGCACTTTCCAAAACGCACCGTTAGAGCCGAGGCGAGAGAACGACTCGCGTGGCGTCCAGCAGCCCATCTGCAGCGTCTCGAGCAAATGAGGTTCGCTCGCGTGATGCACGATCAAGCCAGAGCCCGGTACCGTACGAACGAGATGATGAAACTGCTTTTGGATCGCCGCGACGTCGGGATAGATGTCGGCGTGATCGTACTCGAGGTTATTCAGAATCAGCGTTCGCGGCCGGTAGTGGACGAACTTCGCGCGTTTGTCGAAAAACGCGGTGTCGTACTCATCCGCTTCGATCACAAAAAACGGTCGCTCACCTAATCGGGCACTGACACCGAAATCCTCAGGCACACCCCCAATCAGGAAGCCGGGTGACAGACCGGCATATTCCAGAATCCAGGCGAGCATGCTGCTCGTGGTGGTCTTGCCGTGCGTGCCCGCAACAGCAAGCACCCAACGCTCCCGCAAGACTTCGCGAGCAAGCCACTCAGGGCCTGAGACGAAAGGGATATCGCGCTCCAACAGTGACTCGATGACAGGATGCCCACGACTCATGACGTTACCGACCACGACGACGTCGGGCAGCGAATCCAATTGCTCGGGCTCGAAACCCTCGACAACCTCGATGCCGAGCGACGCTAGCTGCGTGCTCATCGGCGGATAGACATTACGATCGGAGCCGGTGACTCGATGTCCTGCCGCTTTGGCGATGGCCGCGATGCCACCCATGAAGGTACCGCAGATACCGAGAATATGTAGATGCATCAGCCCGCCGCCGGCGCGTCCACGCCAAGCCCTAAACTCACGAGCAGGAAGAAAGTGAACAATTCACCGGCCATGAAGAGCATCACGCACTGAAACATCGAGCGCTCGGTCGCTGCACGCAAAATGCGAGCGTTGACGTAGATCAAAAAAATACTGAGTGCGAACGCGACGAGCGCCAGCGGCGTCACGGCGACCGGCTGACCCACCTCCGGTCGGATGGTTGATACCAAAGGAATGCTGATCGGCGCGAACAGACAAGCTACACCCAGCAATGCCGTCGCCGTTTGCACGAAGCGCTCGGGCTTTCCCGAGAGCTGCAATACGAGCGCAACCCACGCGAGCGTGATGAGCGTCGATAAGATCGCTTGCGGCACGATGGATCCGTCACCCGGTATCAACCAAGTGCCAAGCGCCGCCTGCAGCGCAACGAGCACCGCAAAACAGATTCCTAGCAACGGCTTGGACGTCGGTAGGTCTTGCGGACCCGAACGCAACAGCAAGATGTCAATGAAGATTTTGATGATGTCGGTCATTTTCCGAAATTCATTCCCCTGAGCGACGAATTCTTGCATAGTCCATCGATGCCGTCGTCCACTGCCTTGATCGCCTCGCACTCTGCACTTGAGGATCTACTAACTGAACTGCAGGGTGAGAGTGCCATAGGCATTGACACCGAGTTTCTGCGCGAGCGCACTTACCGGGCCGAACTCTGTCTCGTACAAATGACGACACGCCAAGAGCCCGTGTGTATCGATCCGATCACGCTCGGCGATCTTGAGCCCCTGCGCAGCACCTTCAATCAGGGCGGCCCGCTCAAGGTACTGCATTCGGGACGACAAGACCTCGAGGTGCTAACCCCCCTCGTCGGTCCCGTCGCACCCCTCTTCGACACCCAAATTGCCGCATCGTTGGCAGGCTTTCCTGCGCAAGTTGGTTATGCCGAATTGGTACGACGCTTACTCGGTACCGAGCTGCCGAAAGGTCAAACGCGCACCGATTGGTCACGTCGACCGCTCTCACCCGAGCAGGTTGAATACGCCAGAGATGACGTGCGCTACCTACTGCCGCTGCGAGAAGCACTCTTGGCGGATATCGATCGCTTGGGTCGCAGTGCATGGCTCGAGGAAGATCAACTCGCACTGCAGGATCCCTCGGTACTGCAAATCGATCCCGAGCGAGCTTGGCAACGATTCAAAGGTGTATCCGCTTGGGACGAAGGTCGCAAGGCCTTGCTACGCAGCCTCGCGGCATGGCGAGAGCGCCGCGCAATGGCGCGCAATCGACCCCGTGGCTGGATCCTCGACGATGCCGTGTTGCGCGACATCGTGCAGATCGTGCCGCGCTCGATGGAGGAGCTCGCGCGCATTCCCGCAATGCCCGAGGGCGTTGTCAAACACTCGGGCGACGAGCTGATGACGATGATTCAGACTGCGGGCATCGACCATCCTCCACCGCCGCTACCGAAGCGAGAGCGACCCGATCCCGCTTTCGTCGCTGCGGTGAAGCGACTCTCTGGCGTGACTCAAACGATCGCCAAAGAACTCGACATTGCGAGCGAAGTGTTGGCCACGCGCAAAGACTTAGAAGACATCGCAGCCGGGCGCGACGCCGCGAGTGTGCTCGGTGGCTGGCGAGCCGACATATTGGCGGATCGGCTTCGCGCTGCGATCTAGCTTAAGTCGCCGACTTACTTACCGAGCGCGGCCTCGACGCGGGCCGTGACGGTCGCTAGCGGCGCATCGGCATCGATTCGACGCAGCTGCCCCTTGGCCTCGTAGAAACCGACGAGCGGCGCTGTTTGAGCCTCGTAAACCTCGAGTCGCTTGGCGACCGTGTCTTCCTTATCGTCCGGACGTTGTACGAGCTTGGGCGTCTCGCAACGACCACCGCACGGGGGCGGCGACGGCGGCGGCGCAGTGTGCACGTTGAACACGAGACCGCAGGTCTCGCAGGTTCGGCGACCCGAAATACGCTTTACCAGCAGGCCCGAGTCGACCTCGAACAGCAGCACGGCATCGAGCGGCTGACCGATCTCCGCCAGCATCGTCTGCAAACCCTCTGCCTGCGGAATCGTGCGCGGAAAGCCGTCGAGGATGTAGCCCCGTGCGGCATCGGGCTGGGCAAGGCGCTCACGCACCATCCCCAAGATCGTGGCGTCGTCCACCAACTGGCCGGCGTCCATCACCGCCTTGGCGCGACGCCCAAGATCCGTCCCCTCGCGAACGTGGGCACGCAGCAAATCTCCGGTAGAAATCTGCGGGATGCTGTGACGTTCGACCAGACGCTGTGCCTGGGTACCTTTGCCGGAGCCCGGCGCGCCAAGAAAAACGATACGCATGATGGCCCGCACACTACCCGGCCGGTTCCGACAGGTCAAACCGTCCGGTATGCTCGCGCCCCATGAAAAAGCCCGTCGCAAAGCCCTCCCGCCGTCAGTCCGCTGCCCCAGCTCGTAGCCGCCGCAGTCCAGCCACTCCGCCGCGCAACGCGTTCTATGCGCAATCGGGCGGCGTGACGGCCGTGATCAATGCCTCGGCAGCCGGAGTCATCGAAACGGCTCGCCGATACCCTAAGCAGATCGGTAAGGTCTACGCGGGTCGACACGGTATCGTCGGGGCACTGCACGAAGATCTCATCGACTGTTCGAAGGAATCAGCGGCCACCATTCGAGGGCTGCGTCATACGCCTTCGGGCGCCTTCGGCTCGGCCCGCTTCAAACTCAAGGGGCTCGATCAGAATCGCGCTGAGTACGAACGGCTCATCGAGGTCTTTAAGGCCCACAACATCGGGTACTTCTTCTACAACGGCGGCAACGACTCGATGGACACCGCCCACAAGGTCGCCGAGATGGGCAAGGCCTTGGGTTATCCGATCACTTGCATCGGCGTGCCTAAGACGGTCGACAATGACTTGCCGTACACAGATTGCTGCCCGGGATTCGGCTCGGTGGCCAAGTACGTCGCCATCTCCACGCTCGAAGCGTCTTTCGACGTGGCCTCGATGGCCAAGACTTCGACCAAAGTATTCGTCATGGAAGTGATGGGTCGGCACGCCGGCTGGATCGCCGCAGCAGGTGGTCTCGCAGGCAAGGGGCGTGACGAACCACCCCATATTATTTTGTTCCCTGAAATCCCCTTCAAACGCGATGCTTTCCTCAAGCGCGTCAAAGAATGCGTCGATCGTTGCGGTTACTGCGTGATCGTCGTGTCGGAAGGTACGGCCTATGCTGATGGCACCTTCCTAGCCGATGCGGGCACGAAGGACGCGTTCGGCCACACGCAGTTAGGTGGTGTGGGCCCGGTCATCGCCAACATGGTGCGCGAAGCGCACGGGTACAAATATCACTGGGCGGTCGCGGACTATCTGCAGCGCGCCGCACGACACATCGCCTCGAAGGTCGACGTCGATCAGGCCTACGCCATGGGACAAGCCGCCGTGGAACTTGCGGTGCAAGGCCATAACGCCGTCATGCCGATCGTCGTACGCAAATCGTCCAAGCCCTATCGCTGGACGGTCGGTAGCGTGCCGCTCGCGAAGGTTGCCAACGTCGAGAAAAAACTGCCACGCGACTTCATCACCGCCGACGGCTTCGGCATCACCGAGAAATGCCGTCGTTACCTGCTACCGCTGATCGGTGGTGGCGACCCGCCGCCGTACAAAGACGGGCTCCCGGTCTACGTGAAGATCAAGGGCGTCTCGGTGAAGAAAAAACTCCCGCCGTTCAAGCGCTAAAAACGGCCCCGCCATGCGGGGCACTCCCGAAGCCGACACGAGGCGCTGTGCTATATTGCAGCGCCTTTTTTTCGCTGATCTGCTTTAGGGGGAATAACTAGAATGGATGCCCATCTGATCAATTGGCTCTGGATAGCCATTGGTGCGGGTTTACTCGCAGTTCTTTACGGTGCCGTCTCCGCTGCATCGATCAATCGTCTCGACGCCGGCAACGCCCGCATGCAGGAAATCGCGGCGGCGATCCAAGCGGGTGCTCAGGCTTACCTCAACCGTCAGTACTCCACGATTGCCGTCGTCGGCGTCGTGCTGTGTATCGTCCTCGGCCTCGCGCTCGATTGGGCAACTGCGGGTGGTTTTGCCGTCGGTGCAATCCTCTCCGGTATCGCGGGCTACATCGGCATGAACGTGTCGGTGCGCGCCAACGTGCGCACGGCGCAAGCGGCCAACAACGGCTTGAACGCCGCACTGCAGGTCGCCTTCAAGGGCGGCGCCATCACCGGCATGTTGGTGGTGGGCCTCGGCCTGCTCGGCGTCGCGGGCTACTACTTCGTGATGCGCGGTGTGGTCGGTGACGATCACGCGCTGCACTCGTTGGTCGGCCTGGCCTTCGGTGGCTCGCTGATCTCGATCTTCGCGCGACTCGGTGGCGGCATCTTCACCAAGGGTGCGGACGTCGGTGCCGATCTCGTCGGCAAGGTCGAGGCGGGGATTCCGGAAGATGACCCGCGTAATCCGGCTGTGATCGCGGACAACGTCGGTGACAACGTCGGCGACTGCGCCGGCATGGCGGCCGACCTGTTCGAGACCTACGCGGTGACTTTGGTTGCCACCATGCTCTTGGGTGGTTTGATGCTCGCTGGCAGCAACGGCGCCTCGATCATCTATCCGCTCGCCCTCGGCGCGGCTTCCATCGTCGCCTCCATCGTCGGCACCTTCTTCGTCAAGGTCAGCGAGGGCGGCAAGATCATGAACGCGCTGTACAAGGGCGTCATCGTCTCGGGCATCGTCTCGGCAGTGGCCTTCTGGTTCATCACTCAATCGCTGATGCCAGATAACCACCTGACGATGTTCGGCTGCACGCTCATTGGGCTTGCGCTCACAGCCGCCATGATTGTGATCACGGAGTACTACACCGCGACCGAGTTCAGCCCGGTGCAGAAAGTGGCCGAAGCGTCGCAGACGGGTCATGCGACCAACATGATCGCGGGCCTTGGCGTGTCGATGAAATCGACTGCGCTGCCTGTCATTGCGGTTTGCTTGGCGATCTGGGGCGCCTACTCGCTCGAAGGTCTCTACGGTATCGCGATCGCCGCCACGGCGATGTTGTCGCTCACCGGCATGATCGTGGCGCTCGACGCTTATGGTCCGATCACCGACAACGCCGGTGGTATCGCTGAGATGTCAGGCCTCGACAAGAAGGTCCGCAACATCACCGATCCGCTCGACGCCGTGGGTAACACCACCAAGGCCGTGACCAAGGGCTATGCCATCGGTTCGGCGGGTCTCGCGGCGCTCGTGCTCTTCGCCGACTACACGCACAACCTCGAAGCGGCGGGCAAGCTCGAAGAGTTCTCGCTCTCCGATCCGGCGGTCATCATCGGTCTCTTCATCGGCGGTCTCGTGCCCTACCTCTTCGGCGCGATGGCGATGGAAGCGGTCGGTCGTGCGGCAGGCTCGGTCGTCACGGAAGTGCGTCGTCAGTTCCGCGAGATCAAAGGCATCATGGAAGGAACGGCGAAGCCCGATTACTCCAAGGCCGTCGACTTGCTCACGAAGTCTGCGATCAAAGAAATGGTCGTTCCGTCGCTGCTGCCGATTCTCGTCCCGGTGATCATCGCTTTCGGCATGAATGCGTTGATGGGTCCGGGCGCCGGTATCCGCGCCCTCGGCGGCTTGCTGATCGGCACGATCGTCACGGGCCTCTTCGTCGCGATCTCCATGTGCACCGGCGGCGGTGCCTGGGACAATGCGAAGAAGTACATCGAAGAAGGTCACTTCGGCGGCAAGGGCTCGGAAGCCCACAAAGCTGCCGTGACGGGTGACACCGTCGGCGATCCGTACAAGGACACCGCGGGCCCGGCGATCAATCCGCTCATCAAGATCATCAACATCGTCGCTCTGCTGCTCGTGCCCTTGCTCTGAGTCAGAGACGACTTTCGCGATCTGCGAACCCCGCCCTCGTGGCGGGGTTTTTTTTAGAAGATCTTGCCCGGCTCGCCGATACGACTGCGATAAGCGCCGGGCGGCTCCTTCGGGTCATCACTACTGCGATCCGGAATTTTTGGTTGATTGGGGTCGGGCACGAGTAAACGCCAGGCCTCCGTGGGCCGCGTCGCCGCCCAAAACAATCCGCTCAACCCCTGTGGTACCGCCTTGCGCTCGGGGATGTCGGGCTCTTTCTTGCGCGAACGGACGATCACCTCGTCGATATCCGCCGGCAACGGTTCGGCCCACTCGGCTCGCGGCAAGAAAGTTCGAATATCCCCGACCCGCAAATCCAACTGGGGCGCGTCTGAGGCCCTCGAGGGGCGCAACGGGGAGGTGTCGGCAACGGCGGCGGGCGCGCAGACCGAAAGCACGACCGCGACGAGCAGCGCAAGGCTTGCATATTGATTCGACCGGGCTACATTGACCGCCTCGTCTTTCATACCGGAGCCGCTCCCTTGCGCCATCTCGTTCCCCGCCTCGCTGGCGTCATCGCCGCGCTGAGCCTGACCCTCCTCGCCCCGACCTTGACTGCGGCCACGGCGAAAGCTGCCAAGTTGCCGCCGCCCGAGAAAGTGACCTCGGTCGAGGGCATCACCGAGTATCGCTTGGCGAACGGCATGAAGGTACTGCTCTTCCCCGATCCTTCCAAGTCGACCATCACCGTCAACGTGACCTACCTCGTCGGTTCGCGTCATGAGGGCTACGGCGAGAGCGGTATGGCGCATCTGCTCGAACATCTCGTGTTCAAGGGAACACCGCGTTTCCCGAACATTCCGCAGGAGCTGACGGCACGCGGCGCGCGACCGAATGGCACGACTTGGTACGACCGCACCAACTACTTCGAAACCTTTGCCGCGACGGACGACAATCTGCGTTGGGCTCTCGATCTCGAGAGTGATCGCATGATCAACTCGTTCATCGCGGAGAAAGATCTGCAGAGCGAATTCTCGGTCGTGCGCAACGAGTTCGAGCGCGGGGAGAACGACCCGTCACGAGTGCTCCTCCAGCGCGTGATGTCGACGGCTTATCTGTGGCACAACTACGGTAAGTCGACCATCGGCTCGCGCGAAGACATCGAGCGCGTGCCCATCGAAAACCTGCGCGAGTTCTATAAGAAGTATTACCAACCCGACAACGCGGTGCTGACCATCGCGGGCAAGATCGACGAAGCCAAGACGATCGGCTGGGTCAATGAATTCTTTGGCAAGATCCCGCGCCCGACGCGCGTTCTGCAGCCCACCTATACGGTCGAACCCGTGCAGGACGGCGAACGTCACGTCGTACTGCGCCGCGTTGGTGAAGTTCAGGTGACCTCGGCCGGTTATCACATCCCTGCCGGCGCGCACGCAGACTTTGCGCCGGTGCAGATTCTGGCCGACGTATTGACCAACGAGCCCTCGGGCCGTCTTTACAAGGCGCTCGTCGAAACGGGCAAGGCCACGAGCGTCGGCGGCCTCGCCTTCAGCCTCAAAGATCCGGGCTATGCCTATTTCACGGCTGAAGTGCTGAAGGACAAATCTGTCGATGACGCGACCAAGACCATGCTCGGCGTGCTCGACAACATGGCGGCGACGCCGGTCACCGAAGAAGAGGTTCAACGCGCTAAGAATCGCTTCCTAAAGAGCTTCGAACAAACCTACAACAACAGCGACCGCGTCGGCCTTGGCCTCTCCGAGTACATCGCCAAGGGCGACTGGCGCTTGTGGTTCCTCTCACGCGATCAGATGGAGAAGGTGACCGCTGCCGATGTGAATCGTGTCGCTGCGCTGTATTTGAAGCGTGCGAACCGAACCACGGGTCTCTTCGTACCGGAAGCCAACCCCGATCGCGCGATCATTCCGCCCTCGCCCGATCCAGCTGAATTGCTCAAAGATTACAAGGGCAAGGCTGCTTTGAAGCAAGCGGAAGTGTTCGATCCGTCACCGGCGAACATCGTCTCGCGCACTCGCAGTGAAACACTGCCGGGCGGCGCCGAGTACAGCTTCCTGACCAAATCGACTCGAGGCGGGTCGGTCAACGCGACGATCACGCTGCGCGTCGGCAACCTCGGCGCACTCGCTGGCAAGGCAACAGTCTCCGAGCTGACGGCTGCCATGCTACGTCGTGGCACGGCCACTCGCTCGCTGCAGCAAATCAATGACGAGCTGGACAAGCTCAAGACATCGATCGGCATCGGTGGCGGCGGACAGAGCGTGACGATCAACATCACATCGACGCGCGAGAATCTCGTGCCGGCGATGGAAATCGTCGCGGACATCCTACGCGCACCCTCGTTCCCGGAAGCGGAGTTCACCAAGCTGCGGGACGAGCTGCTCGCGGGTATCGATCAAGCACGCTCGGATCCGCAATCGATCGCGGCGCGCGAGATCAACCGCGTCACCTCGCCTTATCCTGCCAACGATTTCCGTCACACCTTGGATTTCGATGGCGAGATCGCCGCTCTGAAGGCCGTTACGGTCAAAGATCTGCGCGATTTCCATGCGCAGTTCTATGGCGCATCGAATGCCACGGCGGCCGTCGTGGGTGATTTCGATGAAACCACGGTACGTGCAGCGCTCGGCGCCATGCTCGCTGGCTGGCAAGCCAAAGTGCCGTACCAGCGTGCTGAATCGAAATTCTTTGATATCGCTCCGAGCGCACGCAAGATCAATACGCCGGACAAAGCTAACGCCGTGATGATCGCGGGCTTGAACCTCGCTCTGCGTGATGACGAGCCGGACTACCCTGCGCTCGTGATGGCCAACTACATGCTGGGCGGCGGGTTCCTCAACTCGCGTCTAGCCGTTCGTATCCGACAAAAAGAGGGGATCAGCTACGGGGTCTCCTCGTTCCTGTCGGCGGACTCGCTAGACAAGAATGGTGACTTCGGTACCTTCGCCATCTACAACCCGCAGAACTCGGCTCGCTTGCTCGCCGCGTATCGCGAAGAGCTCGATAAGGTCCTCACCGAGGGCTTCTCGGAAGCCGAGCTCAAAGATGCGAAGAACGGCTGGCTGCAAGGACGCAACGTGAGTCGCTCACAAGATCGCGAACTTGTCGGCCGTCTTTCGAGCTACCTGTTCCTCGACCGCACCCTCGAATGGGATGCAGACTTCGAGCGTAAGGTTGCGGCTCTCAATGCGGCGGACGTGAATGCCGCCGTCAAACGCTGGATCAAGCCCGACCAGCTGACCATCATCGAAGCGGGTGATTTCGAAAAAGCGACCAACGCAGGAGGCAAGTGAACATGGACAAGAAAAGTGCTCTGATCATTGCTGCCGTGGGTAGCCTCGTCGCACTCGGCGTGGCCGATGCGATGGGCCCGAAGGAAGGCTCCGAGAAATGCTACGGCATGGTGAAGGCCGGCAAGAACGACTGCGCCGCCAACGGCCACGGCTGTGCGGGCCAGGCAAAGGTCGACTCCGACCCGAATGAGTGGATCGTGGTTCCGCAGGGCGTCTGCGACAAAATCGTCGGCGGTCGAACCACGCCGGGCGGTTGAACCCGCGCGCTTGGCTAGCCGGCTCGGCACCCCGCCGAGCCGGCATCGGCCTGCGTGCTGCGCATCACAGCGATTGGATCACGCAGCGCCCTAAAGTCGGCTGGTTCGAGATCCACGCCGAAAATTATTTCGCCCAAGGCGGGCTCCTTCCCGACATCCTCGATACGCTGCGGCGCGATTTGCCGCTATCGATACACGGCGTGGGACTCGGTCTCGCGGGCGGTGATCCGCTCGACGATTCGCAGCTGCGCCAACTCGCGCGTCTCAACGATCGCTTTCAACCGGCGGTCATGTCCGAGCATCTTTGCTGGGGCGCGGCGAACGGCGTTCATTACAACGACCTGCTGCCCTTTCCCTTCACGCCGGAAACGCTCGCGCACGTGGCGGCACGGATTCACCACGTGCAAGAACGTTTGCACCGTCCGATCCTGCTGGAGCATTTGGCAAGTTACGTCCAGTTCGACGAATCGAGTATTGCTGAAGCGCAATTTTTGACTGAGCTTACGAATCGTACCGATTGCGGTTTGCTACTCGATCTCAATAACCTCGTGGTCAATGCGGAAAATCACGGGATCGATCCGGAGTCATTCGTTACAGGCTTGCCGCCGGCGGCCATCGGCGAGATTCATCTTGCTGGGCACGCACATCACCGTTATGGCGATCGGCTGATGTGTCTCGACACCCACGATCGATGCGTGCCCGATCGCGTTTGGGATTTGTATCGTTTCACCATTGGCAAGGTCGGTGCTAAACCAACCTTGATCGAGTGGGATACCAAGCTGCCGACGCTACCCACATTGGCCGCCGAGGCACATAAGGCGGACGATTGCATGGCGGAGCTCGCATGACTCTGGCGCGATGGCAGCAACGTTTCGCCGCCGAGCTCGACGCCCGCGAGCCGCCGGTCACACCGGGTATGCAGGTTTACCACCACAACGTGCGGGCGCAGTTTCGCAAAGCCTTAGCAGTCTCGTTCCCCATCGTGGCGGAGCTAGTGGGCGAATCTCGCTTTAGTGACTTAGCGGAACAATTTCGCCAAAGAAATCCCTCGCGCAGCGGCGATCTACATCCGAGCGGCGCGAACTTCCCGATATTCCTAGCCACTACGCCTGAAGCGCTCGACACAAACCATCTCGATTTAGCCGAACTCGCCACCCTCGAGTGGGCTTGGCAATGCGCCCTGATTGCGCCCGACCAACCCGCGATCGACGCCGCATCGCTCACCCTGTTTCGCCCCGAGGAATGGCCTTCGCTGCGACTGCAGTTTCAGCCCTCGTTCACCGTGCTGCGCTCACGCAGTCCCGTGATCAGCTACTGGCAGGCCCAGCGCACTCCCGAAAAGCGCCCGCAGAAAACGAATGGCCCGGAGCAGGCTTGGCTTGTCGGGACACCGCGAGGTCCGGTGCTGCAAAGCTGCAACGCCACGACGGCAGACTGGCTCGATGCGATCGCCGCAGGCGCGAGCCTCACCACCGCGCTAACCACGCTCGATGAGCGGGCGCAGAGTGACCGAACCCCGACTGCAGAGGTGGATGTGGCAGCGGTGTTACACGGTCTCTTTGCAAACTGCGCAGTGGTGCATGTCGACTTAGGCGCGACCGACCACGCATAGGTGATGATCCGGCTTGGCAGTGCGAGGGAAAAGACGTATTTTCTGCGGCCCTTTTTGCGAGAGTTGAGTCATGTCCTTCGATGTCGCTCGTGAACAGATGATCCAGCAGCAATTGCGGACCTGGGAAGTGCTGGACCAGGGCGTGCTCGAGGTGTTCGAGCGTATTCCGCGCGAGCGGTTCGTCCCCGCAGGGTATGAGTCGTTGGCTTATGCCGACATCGAACTGCCGTTGGGTCAGGGCGATCACATGCTCGCCCCGAAAATGGCCGGACGTATTTTGCAGGCCTTAGCCATCAAACCTGCCGATCAGGTTCTCGAGATTGGCACTGGCTCGGGCTATCTGACCGCAGGGCTCGCAGCCGGCGCCAGCCATGTTCGCTCGCTCGAAATTCGCGCGGATCTGGCGACGAGAGCAACCCAAACCCTCGCGGCAGTCGGCGTGCGTAACGCGACGGTCGAGCATCGTGATGCCTATGCGAACGAAGCACTCGGCAGCGCGGCCTACGATGTCATCGTACTCACCGGGTCGTTGCCGATCGCCGACGAGCGCTACGAACGACAACTCGCAATCGGTGGTCGCCTCTTCGTCGTGATCGGTCAGGGCGCCGTCATGGAAGCCACGCTGATCGAGCGCATCTCGACCGAGCAGTACCGCCGAACGGTGTTGTTCGAAACCAGCCTGAAAGCACTCATCGGCGCCGCTCACCCGGCTCGCTTCACGTTCTGATTTCGGAGCTCTTTCCCCTCATGGTCCAAGAATTGTCGGTTGAAGATCTGAAGGCGCAGCTCGATGCCGGCGGGCAACCGCTCGTCATCGATGTGCGCGAGGCTTGGGAACTCGACATTTCCAAGGTTGCTTTCGCCAAGCATGTGCCGATGGCGCAAGTGCCCGATCGCGTGGGCGAATTCGATGCCGCCACACCGATCATCGTGATGTGTCGCTCGGGTGGGCGCAGCATGCAGGTGGCCCGATTCCTCGAGAGTCGCGGATTTCGGTCGGTCAGCAATTTGACCGGCGGAATCCTGGCTTGGGGGGAACGGATCGACCCCTCGTTGCGTCCATACTGAGCGGTCGGTGTCTGGTCAGACACAGTGCCGACTGTTATAGTGATATATAACACCCTCTGAGGATTCCTATGAAGCGCGTACTCGGGCTGTCGCTCGGACTCATCATGGCCGTCTCTACGGCTGCCGCTGAAGACCTGAAGGCCGTCTACGAGCGCGCCTTGACCAACGACCCGCAGATCCGCGAAGCGGAAGCGCTGCGTCGTGCGACGCGCGAAGCGAAGCCCCAAGCCTGGGCGGCCATCCTGCCCCAAATCTCGGGCAGCGCGAGCCGAACCAAAGCGGACTCCGAGGTCGAGGGTCAGTTCCCGCAAGAAATCGTCCAAAACGGTCAAACGGTCGTTTTCAACTTCCTCTCGTCGAGCAAATCGAAGCCGGAGACGGATCGTTGGAGCCTTGATCTGCGTCAAAGCTTGATCTCGTGGGACAACTGGGTCGCGATCAAGCGCGCGGATCGTCAGGTCGCGCAGTCGGAGGCCGACTACCAAGCCGCCGAACAGCAGCTAATCCTGCGAGTCTCGGAGGCTTACTTCAACGTGCTCGCCGCGCAGGACACCGTCGATGCGCAGGCTTCATCGCTGGAAGCCATTTCGCGTCAGCTCGAGCAGGCGGAGAAGCGCTTCGAAGTGGGCCTCATCGCCATCACCGACGTTCAAGAAGCGCGCGCAGCACGCGACAGCGCGGCCGCGGCCGTCATCGCCGCCAAGCGTCAGTTAGCCTCGACGGAAGAATTGCTGCGCGAAATCACGGCCGAAAAATATCGTGAGCTCGCCAAGCCCGGCGACTCGATGCCGCTGAAGTCACCCGAACCGCAAGATGAGGCGCAGTGGGTCGAACGCTCCATGGAGCAAAACCTCGCGCTCGTCTCGAGTCGAATTGCTGCCGACATCGCGCGCGACAACGTGCGCATTGCCTTTGGCGGACACCTGCCGAAACTCGATCTCGTCGCCAGCAAGAGCAACACGGATCAAACGAGCCCGATCAATTTCTCCAGTGGCAACGTGGGCACGCGTACGAACAACAGCGACGACACGAGCTACGCGTTGCAAGTCACCATGCCGCTCTTCAGCGGTGGCGCTGCGCAATCACGAGTCCGCCAAACCGAGTACCAGTGGCAGGCCGCACGTGAACGTCTGAGTCGTGTTTCACGACAGACGGAACGTCAGGCGCGCGATGCCTATCTTGGCGTGATCAGTGAAATCTCGCGCGTGAATGCACTGCGTCAAGCACTCGAATCGAGCCGCACCGCCTTGAAGGCAACGGAAGCCGGTTACGAAGTTGGCACACGCACGGCCGTCGATGTGCTCGAATCGCGTCGTGCGCTCGCGGTCGCCGAAACCAATTACGCACGCAGTCGCTACGACTACATTCTCAACGTGATGCGTCTGCGCCTCGCTTCCGGCACGCTCGATCGCAGCACGCTCGAAGAAGTGAATACGTGGCTGACGGAGACCTCGCAGCCACGCTAAGCGACTGTTCGTTCGAGTCGCGCTTCCACGAGCGCGAGTACTCGCTGCACAGAGCCGCGTGACGAATCCAACTGCGTGCGGGCGCGGGCGCTTCGGTGCTCGCGTTCGTTCGAATCTTGTGCGAGCAATCGCAGTTGTTGTTCCAGCTCGCGCGCATCCGCCACGATCTTCACCGCACCGGATGCCGTCAAATTGCGAGCGACCTCTGGGCTGTTGAATAACTGCGGCCCCGTGAGCGTTGCGCAACCCATCGCGAGCGGTTCGAGCAAGTTGTGCCCACCGACTGCAACCCAGCTACCGCCCACGAAAGCCGCCTGGGCGAGACCGTAGTGCGCCAGCAGATCGCCCATCGTATCGAGCAGGATGACGGACGTATCGTGGCGCAGCGGCGCTTGGAAGGAGCCCGCGTGCAACTGCGACACACGAGACCACGGTAAGCCCGACTCGTCGATCAGTCTCGCGACCGACTCAAAACGCCGCGGATGTCGAGGCGCCACGATCAAAAGAGCATCGAGGCCAGCAGACTTCAAACGCTGTTGCGTCTCGAGCACGGCGCCCTCTTCACCCTCGTGCGTGCTCGCGGCAATCCAGACGAATCGTCCCGCGATCGGATAGAGACTGTGCAAATGATCTCGCTGCGTGATCGCCGTGGTCGGTGGTGAAAAATCGAATTTGAGATTACCGGTCGTCGATACTCGTTCTGGCGGCACACCGAGTGATCGAAATCGCTCGGCGTCGATGTCTGACTGCGCCGCAATCTGCACGTGGCTCGCCATGCTACGTTGCCACAAAGCCGCGAACCGACGATACCGCGCCACCGATCGCTCCGACAAACGCGCGCTCGCGAGCACGATAGGAATCTCGCGATCACCACACTCAACGAATAGCTGCGGCCAAATTTCAGTCTCGAGCACGATACCAACGCGCGGTCGAATCCGATCGAGAAAACGCCTCACTGCGCTAGGGAGATCGAGAGGCAAGAAACGCAAATTCACCTTCGGATCGGCAAACAAGCGTCGTGCATGCGCCATTCCCGTCGGGGTGACGCAAGTGACGACGATCGTGACGTCCGGATGTCGCTCGCGCAACGCGAATACCAGTGGAGCCGCAGCCTGAACTTCGCCAACTGACACCGCGTGTATCCAGATGGTGTCTTCCGCAAGCGCTGCGCCGAAGCCAAAGCGCGCCGCCAGATCAATGGTTCCGCTGCGTTCGATCCGCGCGCGCCAAGCAAGCTGCAGCAAAAAGAGTGGCGCAAGCAGCCAAATCACGATGCGATACAAGACGAGACTCACGTGCCTACACCGGCGTTCAAGGTGTCTCGATACCCTAAAAGTAAGCGCGACCAATCTTGCTCAGCGAAACCGCCACGAGGCAGCGTATCGCTGACTTTGAGTATAGAACGACGCAGGCGCACGAGATTGGCATCGCACCAGAGCCCGCGTTCGCGTAGGCGCCCCCGATCAAAATCGATCATCCACCAACGCCCGTCGGCACCGTGCAGAATGTTGTACGCATTGAGGTCGGCGTGATCGAGGCCAACGAAGTGAAAGCGCGCCACCAGTTGCCCGACCGAGTACCAATCCTCGTCGCGAAGATCGCAAGCGATCATCCGCATCGCCAGCGTTCTCACATTGGCAATGCGTTCAGTAATCAGATCGCCGCGATAAAACCGACCCACGCGCTGATAACGTGCAGCCACCACCGCTGGCACCGACAAACCCGCTTGCCGCAAATGCCGCGTCAGATGAAATTCGACCATCGGACGCGAGGTCGATTCACCCTGATCGAGGTAACGATCGCCGAGCCAGCGAGCGAGCAAACCACCGCGGTGATAGTGACGCAGCGCCCACGAGATACCCTCGGTTTCGATGAAAAGCGTGCTACCGCGACCGGCCGCAGAGCCTGCAATCGCAGAACGGCTACGCCAGTATTCAGGCTCAAACCACTGCAGCGTCGCGCCTTGCGCAAAATTGCTGCAGCACGAGGGGTCATATAGCATCACGGCGTCGCCGGATTCGATCCGCGCCCAAGGCGGTTCCGGTGACTGACCCTCGCTCATCGAAGCCCCCTGACGGAACATCTCATGTTGAACTTCGACACGCCGCCCGCCTCCGTGTGCCTGTTGCGGCTGTCGGCCATCGGCGACACCTGCCACGTCGTGCCACTGTTGCGCACGCTGCAGAGAGCCTGGCCCGATACCCGCTTCACGTGGATCATCGGTCGCGCCGAAGCACGCTTGATGAGCCTGTTGCCGGAGGTCGAGTTTATCACCGTCGACAAACGGGCCGGTTTTTCAGGCCTCGCTGCCTTGCGCAAAGCCTTGCGGGGCCGTCACTTCGATCTTTTGATGCATCTGCAGCTCTCATTCCGCGCCAGTCTCGTCGCCGCCGTCGTTCCGGCTCGCCACACGCTTGGCTTCGATCGTGAACGGGCACGCGAGGGTCAGTGGTTATTCACGGACGCGAAAATTGCTGCGCGTCACCGCGAACATGTCCTCGACAGTTTTATGGGATTTGCCAACGCCTGCGGCGTCACCGAGCCTCTTTTCGAGTGGAATCTGCCGCTGCCCGAGGACGCGTTGGACTATGCGCGTCGATGGATCCCGTCGACCGAGTCGACTTCCGCACGAACCCTCGTGATCAGCGCCTGCTCGAGTCATACCCGCCGGAACTGGTTGCCGGAGCGCTACGCAGCGGTAGCGCGGCATGCGATCGAAAAACACGGCATGCGTGTGATCGTCGCTGGCGGACCTGGACCGATCGAGCGCGCGATGGCCGACGCGATACGCCAACATTGCCCCGAGGTCATCGATCTGGTCGGCAAAGATACGCTGCCGCAGATGCTGGCCTTGCTAGCACGAGCCCAGGTGCTGCTGGCGCCGGATACTGGCCCTGCTCACATGGCTACCATGGTCGGTACGCCGGTCATTGGGCTGTATGCGGCGACCAACCCCGCTCGCAGCGGACCCTATCTCTCGCGCGAGTGGTGCATCGACGCGTTTCCGCGGGCTGCCGCGAAGTTCCGGCAAAGCACACCCGACTCACTGCCCTGGCACACCAAAATCGAGGAGCCCGGTGTGATGGAGTTGATCGAGGTCACGGAAGTCTGCAACCGTCTCGATGCCTTGCTAGCATTGCACCCATGAAAGACATCCTCGTACCCATCTCGCCCGGCGAATTGCTCGACAAGATCACCATCCTGCGCATCAAAGCGGCGCGCATCGACGATGCCGAGAAATTGCGCAACGTCCGATTGGAGCTCGATCTACTCGAGAAAACCTGGCGCGACAGCGGTTGTGCGGTGCCCGAGGTGGCAGCAGACGAAGCGGAGTTGCAGCGTGTCAACGAAGCGCTCTGGGTCATCGAAGATGACATTCGCGACAAGGAGCGCGCTCGGGAATTCGACGCCAAGTTCATCGAGCTCGCCCGAGCCGTTTACGTGACGAACGACCAGCGCGCCACCGCAAAGAAGCGCATCAATATCGCGCTGGGCTCACGCATCGTCGAAGAGAAATCCTACAAGCCCTATTGAGGCCTAGCCGCGTTCAGCGCTGCAGCGTGTACTCGGCGCTGCAATAGGGGCACTTGGCCCAGCCGGTCTTCTCGATCGGCAGATAAACGCGTGGGTGCGAGTTCCACAGATACATCTGCGGCATCGGGCATGACAGCGGCAGATCCTGCGGCGTGACCTCATAGCGATTCTGGGCGTTGGGCTGCAGCAAAGGCTTAGGAGTACTCATGGCGCGATTATACGCCGCCATCAAAGGTCTCGTTCCACACCCGGGTGACCGACGCACGTTCGGCGACAAATTCGGTGTCGGCGACGACGGTCTTCTCGTCGCGCAAGGACCGATGATGGGTCCGCTCGCGATAGGCTCGATAGGCCGAGGTCAACTGATCGACCGTTGACTGGGCGATGAGATCACCCGATGCCAGCGTTTCCAGCTGACGAATGGTGTCGGAGAACAACAGCACCGCCTCGTGACGCTCTGCCTCACGCAACGCCCAGTACTGCGCGAGAAACTCGATATCGGCAACGCCGCCGGGATCCTGCTTGAGATCGAACTCGCCGGCCTGTGACTTGCTAAGTTCACGCCGCATCCGCTCACGCATGTTGCGTACTTCATCTCGCAGCGACTCACGCTTGACGTGGTGGCGAAGGATCTCGAGGCGCACGGCCTCGAATCGACCCCGCAACGCGGGCGAACCAGCGACAGACCTCGCATGCAGCAAGGCCTGATGCTCCCAAGTCCACGCTTCCTGACGTTGGTAGTCGGCAAAGGCATTGATCTGCGTGATGAGCATGCCACCCTTGCCACTTGGACGGAGTCGCACATCGACTTCGTAGAGGCGCCCGGCTGCCGAGTGCACGGTGAGAATGTGCACGATCCGTTGCGCGAGGCGCACAAAGAAAATCTGGTTGTCGATCGGTCGATCACCGGCTGTCTCTTGCTCAAGCCCCGTCGAATCGTGCAGGAATACGAGATCCAGATCGGAGCCGTAACCGAGCTCGATGCCCCCGAGCTTGCCGTAACCGATGGCGCACACTCGTACCTCACGAGCAGGAGAGAATTCATCTTCACGACAGTGAGGTACGCCGTAGGCCTCAGTCATTTGTTGCCAAGCCTGCTGCATCGCCTTTTCGATGATGAGTTCGGCAATGTCAGTCAATCGATCGGACACACGCATCAGCGGCAGTGTTCCCGACAGATCTGCGATCGCGACGCGGAAAACCGCCGCCCGCTTGAATTGCGCGAGCGCTTCAACCAAGCGCTCAGGGTCGCTCGCATCGACGCGAGCCAAACGATCCTCTAGGTCCGCTTCGAGTGCCTTGCGATCTGGCAACTCCGTCAATGAACGCTCGTCGAGCAGCTCATCTAGAAGCAACGGATGTGCCGCCAACTGAGACACCAGAAAATCGCCACCGCGGCATACCGTGACGAAGCGGTGGCGCGCCGCCGGGTTTTCATTGAGCAAGGCGAAGTAAGCCGAACGACCACCGATCGCTTCGAGCACGCGCAGGAAGCGTCGCAACATGACGAGATGATCGTCGCCTCCCTCCAGCATACCGAGCAATGGCGGCAACAGGGCCTGCAAGCGACGTAGCGCGGTCGCATCGAGGCGTCTGACCCAACCACTGCTGCGAAAATCTGCGAGTAACCGCGCGAGTTCCGACGCCTGACCGAAGCCTCGCTGCTGGAGCAGGGACTCCAATTGCGGGACATCGCAAGACTCATCCCACAAGGCGCCGAGCTCGTTAGCAACCTCGCGAGTCGCAATCGCCTCATCGCGCTCCTGAACCGGAGAAAACACCAAGGACTGAAATTGTCTTTGCACGAACTCAAGATGAGACGCCAATGTCCGGCGCAGCGATGCCCAGTCTGGTTCTCCCATAGCGCGCGCCAGACGTGCTTGCGACGCTTCGTCGGCGGGCAGAGTATGGGTCTGCGCATCGCGAATCATCTGCAGACGATTCTCGAGGCTACGTAGATATCGATACGACGCATCGAGACCTTCGACGATCTGTGGCTGCAACAGACGGCTTCGTCCAAGCCGCGGCAATACCTCAAACAGGTGTGGGCTCTGCAATCGCCGATCTTGCCCGCCACGAATCAACTGCAGCGATTGCACGATGAATTCGATCTCGCGGATCCCGCCGGGGCCGAGTTTGACGTGATCGATCAGATCTTTACGCGCGACCTGCTTCTCGATCAGCTGCTTCATCTCGCGCAGACTTTCGAAGACACCAAAATCGAGATAGCGCCGATAGACGAAGGGTCTGACTGCTTCTTGATAAAGCTCCTGATAAGCCGTCTCACCCGTGATGGCGCGCGCTTTGATCCAAGCGTAACGCTCCCAGTCGCGCCCATGTTGCAGCAGGTAATCTTCGAAAGAGCTGAAGCCGCATGCGAGCGGACCGGAGTCGCCGAAGGGTCTCAAGCGCATATCGACACGGAAGACGAAGCCATCCACCGTCGTCGACGAGAGCAAGCGCAGCAGCATCTGCCCGAGCCGAATATAGAACTCGTCATGACTGACGGGAGCCGCGTGTTGCGTCTCGCCGTATTCGGGGAATAGAAAGACGAGATCGATGTCGGAAGAAAAATTCAGTTCGCGGCCGCCGAGCTTGCCCATGCCGATGACGACGAGTGGCATCGGTCGACCATCCGCATAGCAAGGCGCCCCGTAGCGCGCGATCATCGCCTGCATTGCATAATCGACCGCGAGTCGCACCGCGTCGTCAGCGAACGCAGAAAGATCGGATAAGGTTTCTTCCAGTGTGGCGAGACCTGCAAGATCGCGCCAGGCGATACGCACCATCTCGCGGCGACGCCATAGTCGCAACCAACGCTGCGCCGTGGTTTCATCGGCACTCATCGAGAGCGGACTGCCCTGCGGCCAACAACCGGTGCCTAGCGATGATCGAGCGGACTGCAGTGCATCACTGCGCGCAAGATCGACGACGAGATCAGCATCGCGCGCCACACTGTCCGTCACGAACTCACTGCACGAGAGCACATGCACGGCGCTCTCGCGCCACGCGGTCGGTAGGGTATCGATCAACTCATGAGTCATGGGCGTAGGCAGGATACAAAAAAAGCCCCGCACGAGGCGGGGCTTATGTCTGCAGCGCGGCAACCGGAGGGGGAGAAGGTCACCGCGCAAGAACAAGACTAATCCTCGGGTAACAGGCAGTATGTAAGGAGTTGTACCTAACCGAGCCTCCGATGCCTGTCGATTCTGCCGCCTACCGCAATGCCATCAGCCGTTTTTTGACTGGAGTGACGATCGTTACCACCATGGCGGAGGAAAAGCCCTCAGGTCTCACGGCCACAGCCATCGCCTCGGTGACTCTCGAGCCGCCTACCCTGCTCGCCTGCCTCAACCGCCAATCAACGACCTGCCAAGCCATCATCCAGGCAGGACGATTTACCGTGAATGTGCTCGCGAGCGATCAAATGGATCTGGCCAAACTCTTCGCTTCACGAGATACCGATAAATTCCAGCAGTTGGCCGCACGCGGCCTTGGCGTACAGGCCAGCGCTTCCGGCATGCCTCACTTGGTCGGGGCGCTCGCCTCGATCGACTGCAAAGTGTCGGCGACGACCGATGTTGGCACGCATCGAATCTTTTTCGGTGAGGTGCAGAATGTGACTTGCGCCGAAGGCTCGCCGCTCGGTTACTTCCGCGGCGCTTTCCTCGAGTGACGTGATGAACGACCCGCTCTAGAGGACGAGCGGAGGCAACGGCATGGCACGCTGCTGCTCGGCAGCGACACGAAGCAAGGTCGTCTCCGCGTAAGGTCTTGCGACGTACTGCGCGCCCATCGGCAGCCCGCGCGCATCGAGACCGGCTGGAACGGTGATCGCAGGCAGCCCGAGATAATTGAACGGTGCCGTGCAATGAACGAGACGACTGAGTATCTGCCATAGCGCCGCACCCGCACCCACGTCGGTCTCATCGCGACGTGGCACTGAGATCGGCAAGGTGGGTGTCAGCAATACATCGCATTGCGAAAACACCGCTTCGACGAAATGTCGCAGCAGCGGGATGCGCAAATGCAGCGCCTCGAGATAGACGGCCGCTGGGATGGCAAGCCCCGTCGAAGCTCGGACCCTCACCTGCGGCGTGTATTGATCACCGCGTGCGCGTAACCACGGTGCATGCAACGCCGTCGCTTCCGAATATACGATGGCCCGACTGAGCTCCGACATCTCGGCGACCGCTGGCACCGAGAGATCCACTCGTCGCGCACCGGCAGCCAGCAAGGTATCGAGCGCTCGATCCATCGCCTCGCGAATCTCATCGCTCGCGACATCAAAGAAATAATTTGCAGGAACACCGATGCGCAAACCGCTCACACCCTGCTCGATAGCCCGGCGATAATCGGGAACGGGCCGCAGACTCGCATTCGCATCGACACCATCACCACCAGCCACGACCTGCAGTATTGCCGCAAGGTCCGCTGCGGTTCTTGCCATCGGGCCAATCACATCGATCGAGGGCGCGAGCTTCATACTGCCCGTACGCGGAATCAGCCCATAAGTTGGCTTGAGACCCACGAGCCCATTCGCGGAGGCTGGAATGCGCACGGAACCGCCGGTATCCGAACCCAAACTCGCAAAAGCCGCCCCGCAGGCAACCGCTGCGCCAGAGCCACTCGAGGAGCCGCCGGAGATGTAATCGGGATTCCAAGCATTTCGGCAATCCCCATAGGCGGCGTTATGACCGGTCGCGCCGAGGGCAAATTCCGCCATGTTGAGCGCGCCGACTTCGAGGGCGCCGGCTTGCTCCAAACGGGCCGTCGCAGTCGCGATCTGCGGTGTGGATCGATCGAGCGCCACTTTCGAGCCGTATCGCACCAAAGCGCCCCCACGCCCGAACATATCCTTGTGCGCCAAAGGCACACCCTGCAGCGCACCTAAAGGCGCGACGCCGCGCCGACGGGTTTCCGCTAACACGAGATCGGCGCGCTCTGCCGAACGCAACAAGTTCTCGGCCTCGATCGACAAGAAGCAGTTCGTGCGCTCTTGTGCCCGACGCGCTCGTTCGAGCGTCTGCAGCGCAAGTTGCTGCGCCGATATCGCACCAGACCGCAGCGCCTCGACGGCATCCAACAAACTTGCAGGATAAGTCGCGCTCACAGCGCTTCTCCGGGGGTCGGTTCCCCAGCCAGCGCCTCGAGCTCACGCAAATAGTCTGCAGGCTCGCACTCGAACGTCACTCCGGGCGCCACTTGATGCGAACTCGCGTGTACCGCCGCAATCGCCGTTGCCGCACCGCCTGCAATGCGCTCAGCCATCGCGGCATCGAGCACGGGAACTCGCACCAGCGCCGCCAAACCACCGACCATGTCGGCGGACAGCACGGACGATTCGGCAGATAGGTTGGATTTTGGTTGCGACACGACGGACTCACGGACCAGGCGGGTTTGCCATGTTAGCGTCTGTCTCATGTTGCACCCAACCACAGATGCCGATGTCATCGTCATCGGTGCCGGTCTCTCCGGTCTCGAGACCGCACTCACACTCCAAGAAGCGGGGCTGAAGGTCACCGTCCTCGAGGGGCGTCGCCGAATCGGCGGCCGGCTCTACACGCTGGATCACTTACCTGGAAAACCGGAGGTCGGTGGTAACACCGTCTCTCGCGCTTACGGACGCGTCATCGCCGCCAGTGCGCGCTATGGGGTGCCGCTGCGCGACGAGGCGCCTCGCTATGCCGCCTTCCCGGATAGCCAAGTGACATTCATCGGTGGCGACGCGATCAATCCGGCGAATTGGGCGCAGCATCCAGCCAACCCATTCGTCGGCGATGAGCGCTCGTTACTGCCGGCCGCTTGGGGTCGCTCGGTGCTGCGTCGATATCGTCCATTCGACGATCTTGAAAATTGGCATCAGCCACAGCACGCCGATCTCGATATCTCGGTTCATGATTTCCTGCGCGCGCGGGGCGCGACACCGGCAGCGATTCGGCTCGGCTACGAGACCAACATGCCCTACGGGACCGAGTCGTCACACGATGTGTCGGTCTTGCAACTCGCCTTCGTGGATCACTGGCAGCGCATCAATCAGCGACAACTGAGCGCGAGCGAACGCTTCGTTGGTGTTTTCGAAGGGGGCAATCAACAACTGCCGATCGCGATGTCGAAAAAGCTGAACGGGGATCTGTTGCTTGATCGGCATGTCGTATCGATCGAACAGACCCAAGCAGGGGTCTCCGTGCGCTGCCTCGACGGAACACGGCATCGCGCACGAGCCGTCGTGAGCTCCATGCCGTTCACGACCTTGCGACACGTGTATCTCGACCCGCTGCCGCCCTCTTTGCAAAATCGCGCCATCCAAACCTTGGGTGCCAAACCGATCACGCAAATTCATTTGTTACCGCGCCGACCCTTCTGGGAGGACGATGGTTTGAGTCCTGCTTTCTGGACCGACGGGCTTGCAGGATCGGTGCTCGCTAATCGCGACCCGCAGGATCACAAAACCGTCACGAGTCTCACGGTGTGGTGCAGCGCCGCTAACGCGCGTTTTCTCGATCGACATAGTGAAGCGGATGCGGCTCGTCTGGTCATCGCAGACATCGAACGACTACGACCGGCTGCGCGCGGCGCGCTGGAAGTCGCAGCCGTTCACTCCTGGGAACGCGACCCACACGCCGCCGGCACTTGGGCGATATTCAAACCCGGACAAGTCGCTCTCACGAGCGAACTGGCCAAACCACACCAACGACTCTTTTTCTGCGGAGAGCACACCGCCATCGCCGCGCGCGGTATGGAGGCGGCTTTCGAATCAGCCGAACGCGTCAGCCTCGAGGTGCTGGACGCGCTCGGCTAAACGATCACGCTGCGCTCGCTGCGTTACGCCCGCTTGCGAAAATACGGAATCACCTCGGTGGCATACAGGCTTGCCTGCTGCACCATGGCCTCCTGCCGAGCGCCGTGCGGATGCGGCACTGGCGAACCGCCAAGCTGATACACGTGGTCTAAACCCATATCGATCAACGCGCCCAAACGCGCTCGACATTTGGCCGGTGACCCGCAAATCGAGAACCAGTCGACGAACTCATCAGGTACACCCTTGAGGTGACTGCCCTCTTCTTGCGCGTGATGCTTCATGTCGTAACCGGTTTGCATCTGTGCCGCGAGCCCTTTGAGTTGCTCGGGCAGATGATCGAGTGGCGCATTCTTCATGCCCGCAAAGTGCGCGACCATTCCCGAGATCATGCGACCAAGATTGATAGCGCGCTGCTCGTCCTCATCGCAAACCAAATTAACGTAGGCACCGATGCGCAAGGAATCGCGCGGACGGCCGGTTTCTTTGAGACGTGCCAGAGCGACGTCCATAGCCCATTGAATACGTTCGGGCGCACTGCCAACCGCAAAACTCACGCGATCACCGACGTCCACCGCCATCGCAATCGTCTGCGGACCCGTACAAGCCACATCGATCACGACCGGATCGACCTTCAGCGAGTCGTACCAGCGCAGACGAGACGGCGTGCCGTTGCGGTCGATCGTTTCACCACGCGTGTAGGCCTGAAGACGCTGAACGAAAGTACGCAACTGACTCGTCGTGCCATTCGGGATACCGATGTGCGCAGCCGACGAATCACCTCGACCGATACCGCAGATCACGCGGCCTTTCGACTCCGCTTGCAAAGTCGCCAGTGCACACGCTGTGACGGCCGCATCGCGAGTGACGGGATTCGTCACGCCCGTACCGAGACGAAGGCGGGTTGTCGTCTGCGCCGCCAGCGCCAACTGTGCGAAAGGATCCGGACTCAGATTCTGTGTGTCAGGGCACAGCAGCATGTCGAAACCCAAGTCTTCAATCTGCTTGGCGAGGCGGGCCGTATAGCCCGGAGAGGCCTCCATGACGATCCCGAACTCAGGACCCGGGAACCGATCAGCTTGCATCATGTCTTAACTCAAGTGTGGAGGGCTGGCGCCCCGATGTCGAAGTGTAACCTCACGACAAAAGCGCTAGCATTCGCCTTTCGGTCAAGACATCGGTTCGCATACGGAGTTCGTCGACCATGAAACTGTTCTCGCGTGGATTTTTCTGGAGTTTTATTGCCCTGTTCGCACTCGTCGGACAGGCGCGGGCTGACGACTACACGAAGACGATCGAGCTCTTTAAGAACGCCGGTGAAAGCGCCGACTTTTTCCAGAAGAGCTACGCATACGCCGTGTTTCCAACTATCGGAAAAGCGGGGCTTGGCATCGGCGGAGCCGGAGGCTCGGGTCGGGTGTACGAGAAAGGCAACTATGTCGGCGACGTTTCGATGTCCCAGATCAGCGTTGGCTTTCAGGCGGGCGGCCAAGCCTACAGCCAAATCGTTTTTCTGCAGGACAAACGAGCGTTCGACGAATTCACTTCGGGTGAATTTGCCTTCGGCGCAGGCGTAGGAGCCATCGCCATCACGGCATCGGCGAGTGCCTCGGCGGGCACCACCGGTGCGACCGCTGCCGCAAGCGGTGGCAAGCGCGACGCCACGACCACCGGCAACTATTACAAGGGGATGGCAGTCTTCACCATCGCCAAGGGCGGCCTCATGTACGAGGCCTCGCTCGCCGGTCAAAAATATTCTTACAAGCCCCGCAAGAAGTAACGAATCGTCTTGGTCAAGGATGCCGAGCCTATACGGGCTCGGCATTCGAGCCACGCCCACCGCGCAGTTCGTACTCTTGCGTGCCGCGGTGGTAGATGTGATCCGTATCGAGCGCGGCTGTTTTCGCGTAGATGAAGCCAGGCGCAATCGACTCGTAAATGGGTTCGAAACCACGCTGTTCCGTCATGTGAAACAGCTCCGCGAATGACTCGACGACAAAATAGGTCGATTGGAGATCTGAAATCTCGTAATCGGTGCGCATGACGCGGTCGACATTCAGATGGATCCGGTGTGGTGACTGTCCCTCGAGCGAATAACGCGTTTCGGTCGACCCAGACAGAATGCCAGCACCATAGATTCGCAGGCCGCCGCTCTCACGAATAAGCCCGAACTCCACCGTGTACCAATACAGCGCGCTCAACGCCTTTAGACGGTTGTATTTGAGAGCCTTCCACCCGGCACGTCCGTAGGCAGCCATGTAGTCCGCGAACACCGGATCGGTGAGCAACGGTACATGACCGAATACATCGTGAAAAACGTCGGGCTCCTGAATGTAGTCGAATTGCGCGCGAGTACGAAGAAAGTTGCCCGCCGGAAATCGTCGATTTGCCAAGTGATAAAAAAACACGGCATCGGGGATCAACATTGGCACCGGAACGACCTGCCAACCCGTCATAGGCCGTAACGATTCGTTGATACGCTCGAAAGACGGAACGCCGCCGCGCCCAAGATCGAGGCGGTCGAGCCCATCCATGAACGCCTGGCAGGCGCGCCCCGGCAGCAATCGCTGTTGACGTTGAAACAACTCATCCCAGAGCCGATTTTCATCGGCATCGAAATCACGTTGCTGCAACTCGAGCCAGTCGTCACCCACATGGCGCGGGCGCTTCAGCGGCGCCACGAACACCGAAGGTGGCGCATCCGGAATTCGACTGAAGTCGAACTCCGTCACTGCAGGCTCGTCTCCCAATGCGGCGACGTCGACACGAACGGTCTGATACCGAGCTCCGTGAAGACGCGTGATGGGTCGATGCTGCGCCCTTGCGTAATGACGAGTGCCATCCGGCGTAACGCGGTGATGTCGGTCGTCGGATCGCCGTCGACCAGCGCGAGATCGGCTAATTTACCGACTTCGATGCTGCCTCGATCGGCAAGGACGCCCGAATACTTCGCACCGTTCCAGGTTGCGATCTTGAGGACCTCGGCAGGCGAGATACCGGCCTGCACGTAGAGCTCGAGCTCGCGCTGCAGAGTGAAACCCGCCATTTCATCGGTGCCGGCTAGCAGCGGCACGCCGGCACGATACATCTGGCCGACAAAGTCGATCATGCGCGCATAAGAGCGGTTATAAAGCGCGTGTACCCGCTCGTTCGGAATCTCCATGCCGCCACTGAGACGACTGCGCTGCACATTCGCTGGCATGTGATCGAGCACAGCTGCGAAAGCGAGCGATACCTCTCCGTCGCGCTGCCTGAGGAAGTCGAAGGTGGTCAACGTTGGGTCGATGACGACATGACGATCCTTCAGCAGTTGCACAAAGCGGCTCACCTCGTCACCTTTGAAGTCGATATCGGCCGTCTTCTCGGCCGGCAGATAAAAGCGCTGCAGTGTTCTCGTATCCGTCTGGTCGTCCATCAGGAAATTCAGGACAACCTGATTGATGTGGTTGATCTCATCAAAACCCGCTTCGACGACCTGACTCGCACGCATGAAAGCGGGAACATGGCCGCTGACTTTCAGTCCGCGCGCATGCGCATACTCCACCGTTTCACGTAAGTGAGCTCGCGGAAAACTGTTGTAAATCTTGATCTGCGGATAGCCGTGAGCGGCATACCAATCGACGGCCGCTTTGGCTTCCTCAAGGCTTTCGATCACGAAGCCACTGCGGGCCGAGTACGGACTCTCCCCTTCGAGGAATCCCGTCGGCACGATCTGTGGTCCAAAAACCTGTCCCTGCGCCGTCTCGTCGATGATGCGCTGCAGCGTGGCGTTATCGTTGCCCATGTCGCGTACCGTCGTAACGCCGGTCGCCAGATTAAGACCACCCTCCCAACGACCGACGTGGGCATGCATGTCGAAGAGCCCCGGCAACAAGACGCGACCCTCAGCATCGAGGCTGCGTGCGACGGGCAACCCCTGCATGCCATCACCCGTCGCCTGAATGGACACAATGCGCCCACGCAGGATGTAGACATTGTGACGACCCTCACGCAAAGCGGCTCGCTCTGCATCGAAGATTCGCGCATTACGAATGACGCTCAGCCCGTTCATCGGCGTCGAGAGTCGCGCCGTCATCGTCGCCAGCAACTCCGTCTCAGCCTCGGCCTGCACCTTGGCGAGTCGCGACTCTTCAGCCTCATACCCCTTCGGTAACTGCGCAAGATAGCCAGGCTCTATCAAGGCAAAAAACTCGGGCTCTGCGCCACGAGTCGCCCAAATGAATTCCGGAGTCAGTCCGATCCCACTGATAGCGACGAGATCGATCTCACGAGCCATCGCCCCCTGACCCACCGACAACGTCTTCAAGGTTCGACGCGTCACGGTGCCCGCTGGCAACAAATTCAATGATCGGCCATCCACCGTCAACCTTAGCAATTGCTCATAGGCAGCCACACCACCGTTGAGCGGTAAATACAACTTACCCGCTGCAGCCGACACCTCGCCCTTCTCGGTCGTGGACCGCCAGGCTGCTGCAGTCCCTGAGACGCGAAAACGCTCATCGACACGCGAACCGTAAGTTGTCGAACCTTGCGCGCGATACTCGGCGAAAGTGCCATCTGGGGCGAGCCTATACTGTTCGCGAATCTCCGGACCGCGCCCGTTATCTTTGAAAAAGAGTTCGCCGCGACATCGTCCCTGCGGATTGCACTCGATCGTGGCGAAACCCGCCGGCGTCCCGTTATCGACCGTGAACGTCCAACGACGCTCGGCCGCCGGCGTCGCCACCGCTGCCATCGCAGCCAAAATCCAAAGCCCGCGCATCATTGAACGCCTCCCGCGATGACCTATGTTTGATTCAAGCGCTCAACTCAACGTCGATAATCGAGTGGTGGCTTGCGATCACCGACGACCGAAACGTATTTGAAATCTGCGCCGCGACGCTGCTCGAACTCAACGCGAGCGGCGCGTCGCAGTTCGGCATCTTGCATCAGGCGTACGGCGGTCAAGGTAAGAATTTTGGTGGCATTCTCCATGCCCTTGAGACCGATGCTCATGCCGCCCGCCGCCACGGCCTGCCACGAATGCGCTGGCGTACCGGGAACCCAGGTTGCTGTTCTAAAACCGATGGTCGGTACCGTCCAGCTGACATCACCCACATCCGTCGATCCATAGCCGCCACGCGAATTCGGCGCCTGAATCTCCCGCTCTGAACCCAATGGCAATGCCGCCTTACCCAGCGTCGCGTAGAGCTTTTCGGCGAACGCTTGCTCGTTCGCGTCGTAAGTCACGCCACCGACCTGTCGAAGATGGTCGTCCACGACAGAAGCCAGGGCGTCGTTCGGAAGCAAGCTGTAAGCACCGTGAATCACTTCGTGCGTCACACTAGTACCGGTGCCGATCGCGGCTGCTTCGGACGTTTTCACGATGCGATCAAAGATTTCCGACATCACAAGCGGATTTCGATGTCGAACGTAATAGAAAACCTCAGCGCTTTCTGGAACCACGTTCGGTGCATCGCCGCCGCGCGTGATGATGTAGTGGATGCGCGCATCTTGCGGGACATGCTCGCGCATCAGATTCGCCATGAAGTTCATCGCCTCGACGCCGTCAAGCGCCGAACGGCCCCGATCAGGGGCGCCCGCCGCGTGCGCTGCGATCCCGGTAAAGCGAAATTTAGCGCTCTTGTTCGAAAGGGTCGGCTCGTTAGTGACAATGTTTTGATCACCGGCGTGCCAATGCAAAGCCACATCGACATCATTGAAGAGGCCTGCGCGAACCATATAAGCCTTGCCCGCACCGCCTTCTTCGGCCGGCGTGCCGTAAAGACGAATCGTCCCGCTGCGACGCTGGGTCTGTAGCCAATGTTTGACCGCGATGGCCGCTGACGTAGAACCTGCGCCAAAGAGATGATGTCCGCAAGCATGGCCCGAAATACGCCCTCTCAATGGCGACCGCTCGGGAACCGCAGCCTGAGACACGCCCGGCAACGCATCCATTTCAGCGAGGATCGCGATGACAGGTTGGCCACTACCGTATTCGGCAACGAACGCTGTCGGCATATCCGCCACGCCGGCGGTGATACGAAAACCGGCTTCACGCAATTCTTTTTGTAATCGTGCGCTACTCTGCTCTTCTTGATAACCGACTTCAGCCCAGTTCCAAAGATCAAGCGCTGCCGCACGATCGGCGGCGCGACGCGACTCGATGAACTTGAACAGGGAGTCATCCGCAAAGACGGTTGCAGAAGTCAGAACGGTCGCCATCGTCGCAGCGGCTAATACGAATGGTCTCAACATCATGAAATCACCTGAAGAGATAGCGATGAGTCAAAAGCGCCAGGATTGACGCCGATAAAATTTGCCGAGCACCCAGATTGGCCCGATCAAAAGATAAACGAGATCGGTGAAGAAGCTCGGGCGCTTGCCTTCGTAGGCGTGGCCAATGAACTGCCCGATCCACGCGATGATGAAAACGCCGACAGCCGATAACGCGAGCGCCTCAGCGCCAAACTCGGCATGTACGTATTCGGTGATGCCAAGACTTGCCAACATGCAAATCGCCGCACCCACACCGAGGGGTAGCGACAAGCGCAACCAGAATCCCATGGTGAGGATCGCTGCGACCCACGCAACGGTACCGACCGGCAGAGCGCCGCCCACGGGGACGGCATACAGCAGTGCCATCACTGACCATACGATCGCCGGCACGCAAATCACGTGCAACAACTGATTACGAGCGTCCTGATGGTCCGCCGAGTATGCAGAAAACCATCGATCGATCGGTCGTTCTGCAGATTGGGTCATCTCGATCGCCATCACTGATTCCTCCGATTGAGTCGCCGTAGTGCGTCGTCGTCAGTTCGAAGCTTAACCGGTCGCCGCTCGCCAGCCACGCTCGAGCTGATCCAAACGATCTTCCAGCAAACCGGTGTAACCGATCGACAAACGGACGAGTCCAGGGCTGATTCCGGCGCGCGCCAGCGCCTGCTCATCCAGCTCGCTCGAGGTGCTCGATGCGCTGGCGCTCATCAGGGTGTCGCTGAAACCGAGGCTTACGGCCATGTAACCGAAGTCCTCGATGTTCTGCAGATGTTCCATGAATCGATTGGCCCGCTCGGAGCTGCCCAAATCGACGGCGAGCAGACCACCGGCGCCGTAGCCAGGATTGGCCAGTTCACGATGCAATGAATGGTCGGGGTGACTCGCAAGCCCCGGATAAATCACGGTGGCACCGAGTGCCGCCAGTCGTTCAGCACAGCTTTTGGCGCGACGAGCGTGCTCCTGCATTCGTAAGCCGAGATTCGGGAATCGCGTCGCCACCTCATAGGCTGAACGCGGATCCATCGTCGGCCCCAACAACATCAAGCTGCCGAGATGCAAATCGTACATGCCATCGATGAAAGCACCGCTCGCACAAACGCAACCTGCAACGATATCTGAGGCGCCGTTGATGAATTTGGTGAGACTATGAATAACGACATCTGCGCCATGCACGGCAGGTGAAATCGATAACGGTGCAAACGTATTGTCGACGATCAACAAAGCGCCATGGCGATGCGCGATCGCGGCGAGCGCCGGCAAGTTCGCCACTCGCAAGGTGGGATTGGATACGGTTTCGCAGTACAGCACCCGAGTGCGGGCCGTGAATGCCGCCTCGACCGAGGCCAGATCCGACAGATCGACGAACGTGGTCTCGATGCCGGCTTTGCGCGGTAGAAAATCATGCAACAAAGCCCAAGTGCCGCCGTACAACGCTTGCCCTGCAACGATATGGTCACCTTGATTGCAGGCATGCAACAACGAGCCGGAGATGGCAGCCATTCCGCTCGCCGTGCAATAGGCGCTCTCGGTCGCCTCGAGCGCCGCCAAGTGACGCGCAAGCACCATGACCGTCGGGTTGAAATGACGGCCGTAGAGAAAGCAGCCGCCGCCCGGCCCTTCACGCCCCTCGAAGATCGCCGGCATCTTGCCGGCCTCCATCACGGTGAAGGTCGCACTGGTCTCGATGGAGAGATTGACTCCCCCATGCTCGCCGAACTCGTGGCGCGAGCGCGCCACGCGGGCCATCGGATCGCCTTGAGGTCGTTCCTGCATCGCGTGCTCCCTTGATAGCGGTTAGTATTTTCCACCATGACAACAACTACAACCGGCGCAAGTCGCCACTGGATCAGCGTCCTCATCTTCAGCGTGTTCGCGTGGACGATGAGCAACCTCGACCAATCCTTGTTCGGGTATGCCATACCCGGCATCTTGGGCGAGTTTCAGGTCGGACTCGATGTCGTGGGGCTCATCCTCACCGTCGGCTTCATCACGGCCTCGGTGATGGTGATCTTCGCGGGACTCGCGGCCGATACCTGGGGGCGTCGCTGGACTTTGACGGCGCTGCTCGCACTGTCGGCGCTATTCGTCGGACTGCACGGATTGGTCGAAGATCTGACGCAGCTGACGTGGTTACGCGCCCTCGCTTTCGGCCTCGCCGCAGGACTCGCGCCAATCACAGCGGCTTACGTCGCCGAGTCTGCACCTGCGCGGCATCGAGGCATGCTGATGGGTGTCTTGCAATGCGGCTATCCGCTAGGTTGGTTTCTCGCAGCCATGCTCGCAGCACCCTTGCTCGAGACCAGCGGATGGCGTTCCATTTTCTTCATCGGATTCGCCGTCGTACCGATCGCTTTTTTGATCGGCTGGCGCCTGCCCGAGAGCGAACGCTTCCAGCAGGTCGCGGCCACGCGCTCGAGCGAGCGTGCCTCGCTCATCGATTGGGGCTTGTTGCGCGAAATGTTCTCGACTCACTATCGCCGACGCTCGATCGCCTCGATCGTGCTTTTCTTCGCCTTCGGCTGCGCGTACGCGGGTACCGCCTTTTTCTTTCCGACCTATTTCATGGAGGTACGCGGTTATAGCCAATCGGAAGCCGCGCAACTCGTGGGGCTCTCCAACGGCATCGCGATTTTCGGCTATCTCGCTGCCGCGTACGTGGGTGAGTACTGGATGCCACGGCGCGACACCTTCGCGTTATGGACTGTGCTCGGCGCTGCCGCGCTTGTGGCGCTCATGTGGTTACCGCAGGAACGCTGGCAGGATCTGGCACTGTTTGGTCTGACCGGCGCCTTTTTCTATGGCAGTAATGCCGTGGTCGGCGCGCTACTGACAGACCTCTTCCCGACACGCATGCGAACCACCGCCTACGCCGTCTGCGGCTCCGCGCCACTGAGTGCGGGTTTTGCCTTGTTTCCGGCGCTGGTGCCGCTCGCCGTGCAATCAGCAGGTTGGCAGTGGTCCTTCACGGTGATGATCGCACCGCTACTCGTATTGGCTGCCGCTGCCGCTTTAGCTCTGCCCCGCATCGTTTCGGGCAGCGATATCGACGCCGTCAACCGTGACTGACGGTATCGTCTAACGGCTCATCGCGCGAGGCGGGGCCACCGAGCGGCATCGCTCCCGCCGGCCGCTCGATATAGCGTCGAGCGTTACCTCGACCACCTTCGATCAGCGCAGTGAGTTGCTCTCGAACCTCACGATCAGCGAGCGTGGGCCTCGTCAGACGCCGCTGATAATCGGTCCACGTCGGACTCTCGAACCGTTCGGTCCACACTTCGGGATCATCGAGGCTCTGACACAGCGACCATCGATAGGCCCCATCGCGACGTCGACGACGACCCAGTTCGTGCGCGACGGCAACGAACTGCCGAGCGTTCTGTTCAGTCACGCGATATTCGATCTCGATGACGATGGGACCCGAGGCAGGATCGAGTTCGACGGCGGGCGGATCGACGATCGGCACGGTTTGCGGATCGAGCGATCCCATGCGTGCGATGGAGACCGGTAACCACCGAGCAACGAGAAAAGTGCTCAAAGAAGATACGCCGGCGACAGTCAATATTTCGCGCAGACCATAAGCGGCCGCCAAGTGCCCCCACAACCAACTGCCGAGCGCGAGGCCTGCGAAAGCGAAAGTTTGATACAGCGCCAGAGTTCGGCCTGTCACCCAACGCGGCGATGACAATTGCATCGCGATGTTGAGATTGGCGAGACCCAAAGTCCACACCGAACCCGCCAGCACGTGAGCCAGCAAGGTCACGACTGCATTCGGACTCTGCGCGATGATGATCATCGCCACTGTCGCCACCGCACAGATCCAGCGCAACAAGGCATCGCTCGAAAAACGTGTGCGTAGCGCGCTACTCGATAGCGCGCCCATCATGGCGCCAATGCCGAATCCGCCAAGCAAGATGCCGTAGGTTGGCGCGCCACCTGCCAAAAGATCGCGCGCAACGACAGGCATCAGCGCGGGCACCGCGGAAATCGGTACCGTAAACAACACCGCACGGATCAAAATCGCCGTCAAATGTGGCGATAGCCGAACGTAACGAATGCCCGCGGCGATCGCGCCAAACAGCGGTTCGGGCGGCAACGCATTCTCGTTCTTCGGCGCCCGCCACCAGAGCAATGCACTCAACATGCCGATATAGGAAAGGGCATTGATCACGAAGGCGGCTGCGGCGCCGACACTCGCCACGATGACACCGCCAATCGCCGGCCCCACGCTGCGCGCGAGATTGAAGCCCACGGCGTTGGCCATGACGGCAGCCGGGATTTGCGCGCGCGGCACTTGATCGGCAATCGAGGCCTGCCATGCGGGCGCGAATGCCGCTGTACCGCAGCCAATCAGAAAGGTGAAGGTCAACAACCACATCGGCGTGAGCACGCCGAAGATCGCAAAGACCGCTAGCGCAATCGATGCCAGCAACATCAATAGCTGCGAAAGAATCATCACCCATCGACGATCGTGCGTATCGGCGTAAGCGCCGGCGATCAACGACAGAAAAAAGAACGGCAACGTACCAGCCGTTTGTACGAGCGCGACCTGGTCCGGAGAGGGCGCGATCGTCGCCATCAGCCAGGAGGCACCCACCGTCTGGATCAAACTACCGAGCGAAGAAACGAGCGATGCCCACCAGAAAACGGCAAATACCTTGTGGCCGAAGGGGGCCAGCGTCGACTGACGCCATCGGGCTATACGGGAATCGGAGGGCGCAGTCATCGGTACGAACTAAAGCAAAGGTCTGCAGCGCAGAGACAGGCTGCAACGGTATCATGATGCCATGCCCGTCAGCTTCGAAAATATCGTAGATGCCGCAAAGGCTCTGAGCGATCAGATTGAGCGCACGCCCTGCCGGCGCTCTCGAACCTTGTCAACGCTGACCGGCGCTGAGGTTTGGCTCAAGTTCGAGAACCACCAATTCACGGCATCCTTCAAGGAGCGCGGCGCTCTCAACAAGCTGCGCAGCCTAAACGAAGAGCAGCGACGACGCGGGGTCATCGCGATGTCTGCCGGCAATCACGCTCAGGGCGTTGCCTTTCATGCGAGTCGTTTAGGCATACCCGCCACCATCGTCATGCCGGCAAATACGCCCTTCAATAAAGTGCAGCAGACTCGCGCACACGGGGCTCGCGTGATTCTGCATGGGGCGCAGCTAGTCGATGCCGAACGGCACGCCCACGAAATGGCCGCCGCCGAAAACCTCGTCTTCGTACACCCGTACGACGACGAGGAGATCATTGCGGGTCAAGGCACGATCGCGCTTGAGATGCTGCAAGAAGTGCCGGAACTCGAGGTGCTATGCGTGCCGATCGGCGGTGGCGGACTGCTCGCGGGCATGGCGGTCGCCGCCAAAGCCATGCAGCCGAAAATCGAACTGATCGGTGTACAAACGCGCGCTTTCCCGGGCATGTACGCCGCCATCAAACACACCACTGCGACTTTTGCAGAGCGCACCATCGCCGAAGGTATCGCTGTACGGAATGTGGGGCGACTGACGCAAGCCATCATTGCCGAGTTGGTGAATGACATTCTGCTGATCGACGACTCGGCGATCGAGAATGCTATCAGCCTGTTGGTATCGATCGAGAAAACGGTGGTGGAAGGTGCTGGCGCCGCCGGTCTTGCCGCGGTACTGGCGCACCCAGAGTCCTTCAAGGGCAAGAAGGTCGGTCTCGTTTTATGCGGCGGAAACATCGACACCCGACTCCTCGGGATCGTGTTGCAACGTCAACTCGTGCGTGAACGGCGCCTCGTGACTTTTCGGTTCGAGAGCGCAGATCAGCCGGGCACCCTCGCTCGCATCGCCACCCTGATCGGAGGCGCTGGCGGAAATATCGTTGATGTCGCACATCATCGCCTGTTTCTGGATGTGCCCATCAAAGATGCCGATCTCGACTTCACGATCGAAACGCGCGACGCCGAACATACCCAACAACTCGAGGCAACACTGCGACAGGCAGGCTTGTTGCCGCAGACGATTGCATCGACCGGAGGCTGATCGAAGTCATGACGAACTCGAAAAAAGCAGCAATGGACCGTTTTCTCGATACCGTCGAGCGCGCTGGTAATGCGCTGCCCCATCCGGCCACCCTGTTTGCGCTGTTGGCTCTGATCATCGTAATTGCGTCGTTCGTCGCTACGCAGTTGGGCGTCTCCGTCCAACACCCGACCACGGGCGCGACTGTGACACCCGTCAATTTGCTGAGCCTCGAAGGATTGCACCGAATCCTCACGAATCTCGTCACCAACTTCACGGGATTTGCACCACTCGGTACGGTGCTCGTCGCACTGATCGGCATCGGCGTTGCCGAGCACTCCGGTTTGATCGGAGCTGCGCTGCGCAAGCTCGTACTCGCCGCACCACGCCGGCTACTGACGCCGATCATCGTGTTCGCGGGCGTGATGTCGAACATGGCGAGCGAAATTGGTTACGTATTGTTGATACCGCTCGCCGGTTTGATTTTCCACTCGGCAGGTCGACATCCGATCGTCGGCATGGCCGCTGCATTCGCCGGCGTCTCCGGTGGATATTCGGCTAATTTGTTGATCGGTACGATCGATCCGTTGTTGGCGGGTCTCTCTCAAGAAGCTGCTCGCATCGTCGATCCGGACTACGTCGTGAGTCCGCTCGCCAATTGGTACTTCCTAGCGGCTTCAACGCCCGTTATCACACTGCTCGGTTGGTTCGTCACCGAACGTTTCACGGAAAAGCGCTTTGCGGACGCGAACAAACAGGCGCTCGACGGCTCTACCGAGACACCCTCGTCCAGCGAACTGTCGCTGCAGGAGCGCCGTGGACTTCGTTACGCGGGGCTTGCGAGTCTTGCGCTGACGCTACTGATCATCTGGTCGATGCTACCGATCGGCTCCGTGCCGGGCGGTGGCTTCCTACGCGACCCCGATACCGGCGAACTTCTCAACTCGCCGCTGCTCTCTGGCGTGGTCGCCATCATCTTTCTCTTTGGCGTGATCAGCGGCGTGGCCTATGGCATCGGTGCAGGCACGATCCAAAGCGATGCCGATATTGTCAAAGGCATGAGCAATAGCATGTCGACCTTAGGCGGCTATCTCGTGCTCGTATTCTTTGCCGCGCAGTTCGTCGCACTGTTCAACTGGACGCAGCTCGGACTCATCATGGCGGTGAACGGCGCCGAAGGGCTCAAGGCTCTCGGCCTGTCGGCCGTGCCGCTGTTCGCCCTCTTCATCCTGCTGACCGCAACTGTCAATCTGATGATGGGATCTGCATCGGCCAAGTGGGCTTTGATGGCGCCCGTCTTCGTGCCGATGTTCATGTTGCTGGGTTATTCGCCAGAGCTCACTCAAACCGCCTATCGCGTCGGTGACAGCGTGACGAACATCATCTCGCCGATGTTGAGTTACTTCGCACTCATCATCGCGTTCTTCCAGAAGTACGAATCAAGAGCTGGGCTCGGCACCGTCGTTGCAGTGATGCTGCCCTATTCGATGACCTTCCTGATCGGCTGGTCGATCATGTTCGGACTCTGGCTCGGCTTCGGTCTGCCGATTGGCCCCGGCACACCGCTCTATTACTCGGGTGCGAACTGACAAGCCGCAGGTGCTCGCTCATCACGAGCGGTTCCTCGACGTAGTTCGAGGTGCTGCACTTTCGGCGGCATCGTCGGCGACAACGTCACCGAGGCTCGTAACGTGCCTCGCTCGCAATCGAACAGCCAATCTCCGCGCAGGCGGTTCTCCATGCTGACGTAACCGGGGCGACTGCGGCAGATACCGAGCTCTTGCCCTAATTGCGCGAACTCGGCTCGACGTCGCTCGAGTGAACGATCGAGAAAGAGATTCATCGCGGCGAGCTCGCGCGCGGTGCTGTCGTCCCACTTCGCCACCAAACTCTCGACAGACGAACGAGCCGCCTGCAGTTCGGCTGAAGGTTCGAGTGAGCGCGGCTGGAGTGCACCGGTTCGAGCCAAGAGCGAGAGTGCCTCATCTAACGCACCGCCCCACGGCGTGTATGTGCGATTACCGAGCGCAATCAAGCCGACGCCATACTCCGGCAGCCAACGCATCTGCGAGCCGAAACCCGGTAAGCCGCCGGAATGCGCGACGATGTGCGCGAACTCACAGCTCTGACTGATGCGAAGTCCGTAACCATACCCCGTGACATTCAGCTGGGGTTGTCCTGCTTTACTCAAAGTGATCGACGCAGGTCGCAACCGCCACATCTGTTGCATCTCGCGCAATGACCCGCGTGCGACAGGACCGCTCGAGGCTCCGTCGCGCGGCGGATAGGCTGCGAGAAACTCTCCGACGTAGCGACCCAGGTCATCAAGCGAGGTCAGCATGCCACCCATCGCGCCAAACGCGCCGTCAGCAAGCTGCGGCTCGAGCTTCCATTGACCGTCCTCGAAGCGATAACCGCGCGCAAGACGTCCATCATCGACCGACGCTGGCTCCAAGGTGGTCGAACTCATGCCGAGCGGCCGAAGAATGTGCTGCTCCACGTATTTTGGATAGGGCATCCCCGAAACGGCGCTGACGATCCGACCGAGCAAAGCATAGCCGTAGTTCGAATATTCAAACGCCACGCCGGGCGGATTCGAAAACGGCATTCCCTGATCCAACAAAGCAGAGAACGCATCCTCGCTGATGGCGAGCTGTTGATCACCCCAAGGATTGTCTTCCGGAAAACCGGCCGAATGCGTCAGCAAATCACGGATGGTGAGCTTAGGCGAATCGCTGCTCGGGTAATTCCAGCGACGCAACTGCGGCAAATACTTTTCCGCATAGTCGTCGAGTGACAAACGACCCGCATCACGCAACTGCAGAATCGCCAGTGCCGTGAAGCTCTTGGTCATCGAGGCGATACGAAACACGCTGTCACTTTTGACTTGGGCTCCGCTTGCGACATCGCGAAAACCATACACGCCGACGTGGACGAGCTGACCATCGACAATGATGCCCCAGGCGCCGCCCGGAACATTTTCACGGCTCAGAAAATCCCGCATCAAACGATCGACGTCAGCGTAACCGGCGGACAAACGAGAAGGTTTCGAAGCAGGTACTGGCGTTTCGGTTTCGACCGACGTGTCACCCACGACAGGGGCGCTCGTCACCACCATCAGCAGGCTTCCAACCCACCATTTGATGGCCCGATGGCCGATATCTTTGCGAGCCTACCTCATGTGAACTCCCGCGTCAGTTCGTCAATCGATGCGAATCGTACCAACCGATTGTCCCCTGAATCGCCGCAAGCCATTGGCTCGGTCTGCCAAAACCATGGCTCGCCTCCGGCAAACGCATCAGAGCGCTCTCCACACCTTGCAACTGTAGTGCCTGAAAGTATTGCTCCGAGTCGCTCATTGGGGTGCGCCAGTCTTGTTCGCCGGTGATGATCAGCGTGGGCGTACGCACCTTACCGACCAACGATAACGGTGAGCGAGCCCAATACTTCTCCGGTTCTTCCCACGGCATGCGATCGAACCAATAACCGGCCATCGTGGCGCCGATATCCGTCGTGAGTGCAGTTGATGTCCAGTTGATCACCGGTCGCTTGACGGAAGCGGCCGCAAATCGCCCGGTTTTCCCGATAGCCCAAGAGGACAACACGCCACCGCCAGAACCGCCGCCAATGTACAAACGCTGCGTATCGATGAAACCCTTGGCGACGACGGCATCGACCACGCTCATCAAATCATCGTGATCTTTGCCCGGATAGGCGCGATTGATGAGACTCGCAAACTCCTCACCATAGCCGATCGAGCCACGCGGATTGGCGAAGGCCACCACGTAGCCTGCGGCTGCATAGAGATGATGGGTTATCGAGAACATCGGACCGTAATCGAGATGCGGTCCGCCGTGAATATCAAGCGCAAGCGGATATTTCTTTGAGGGATCAAATCCTGGTGGATATAGAACCCACGCGTGCACGGGTCGACGATCAGCGCTCGATTTGACCCATAACTCCTCGAGCTTGCCAATGTCCCGCTGCTCACGCCACGCCGTATTCATGTCCCACACAGTACGCGTGCCCTGAGCATCGACAATAGCGAGCGTCGCTGGTCGGTCTGCTTCGACGCTCGGATAAGCGAACACGCCTGCGGCGGCCGAAAACGCGCTGCCGCCCGAAGAAGGCAGCAACAGGCGTGTGGCACCGAATGCATCGACAACGCGCGTGATGACGCGATCGCGCGTGACGAAGCCCACCCGATTCACGCCTTGATCCTGATACTGGAAGTAAATTCCCGAAGCGTCCTCACGCCACTGAGGCTGAGAGGCCACTCGATCGAGCGCGAAAGTCAGATTGATCGCACTCGCAGCTGTCTTCGCATCGATCGACATCCAGAAAAGGTCCGTACGCTGATGCGAGTTGCGACGATTTTTCCATCCCACGTAAACAAGCTCACGCCCGTTCGGGCTGACTGCGGGCGACGTTTCGGAACCGTCATCGCGAGTCAGTTGTCTCGGTGCCGAATCCGGACTCAAAAAAATCTGCCAAAGATCACTTTGATTGGCTCGGCGACGCGCCGCCTCATGGGTATCAGCCGAGACGACGAGCGAGCGACCATCGGGCATCCACGCGGGTGAATCATCTCGAGCACCCCAGTCACCGGCGCCACGCGTCAACTGCTGCGGCTCCGTCGAACCGTCGATGCTGACGACGAAAACGTGCCTCTCACCGGGCGTGCTCCAGCCGCCCGAGTCCGTGCGATAAGGATAGTCGCGCACGATGCGCGGCTCCGGCGCCCACTGAGCACCCTCCGGTTTCTTGGCGAGTTCATAGAAAGCTTTGGGCTTTTGCTCTACCAACATCACGAAGGCGAGTCGCGAGCCATCCGGTGACCATGAGATGCCGCTCGGCGCTTGGGCACTACGTGTGATCGCGCGTGCGCGACCGTCGCGTACATCGAGGATGAATATTTGCGACTTACCGCCGTCACGGCCGATGAAGGCGATCCGGGAACCATCCGGTGACCAGCGTGCCGAACGCGGTAATTTATCGGCACCAACCAACAGTCGCCGAGCGCCGCTGTCTACCTCGACCAACCACAACTCCGTTACGACGCGATCCGTCTGGATGTCGCGCATCTCACGCAAAACCGCGACACGACGTCCATCCGGTGAAAGCTGTGGATCCACCGGCTGCTCGAGTCGATACAGATCAAGCGCCTGCACTGGAGTACGTGTCTCGGTGTTCGAGCGAATCCAGTCGTCGACCTGCGCTTCGAGAATATCGAGCGGCAACGCGCCTGAGCGCAAAATCACGTCATGAAAGTCGCGAATGTCAAAGCGCGCGCCCAGCGCACGCTGCGCCTTCTCGCGCAACTTCACGATGTGCAACATCCCAACCGTATAGGCGGTCGCCTGCCCCGGCATAACGATGTAACGCTCGGTCGCCTTGGTCGCCGCGTCGCGCGTCATCGGCATGTTGTCGAGGTGATATTGGATCACCTGTTCACGCGTCCATCGCTTGGCATGCAAGCCGGTATCAACAACCAAACGAACCGCACGAGTCAGCTCGAGTACGAGTCGACCGAAATCCGAATAGGGATCTGAGTACAAACCGAGTTCTTTGGGCAAGCGCTCGGTATAGAGACCCCAACCCTCCGAGTAAGCCGTGAAGCCACCGAAGCGACGGAAGCGCGGCAACTCGTCGAGCTCACCTGCGATGGCGAGCTGCATGTGATGGCCGGGAATGCCTTCGTGATACGCGAGGGCTTCCATTTCATACTTCGGCATGTCCGCCATGCGATAAAGATTCGCGTAGTAGATGCCGGGCCGCGTGCCGTCCGCCGACGGCCGTTGATAGAACGCCTTACCGGCCGACTTCTCACGGAACGGCTCAACGGCTTTCACGATCATCGGTGCCTTGGGCAAAGTACGAAATAGCGACGGCAGACGTTCGCGCATCGCATCGATCAAGCGCGTCGCCTCGGCAAGGTAAGCAGCCTTACCCTCGGCGGTTTCCGGGTAATAAAACCGCGGATCCTTGCGCATGAATTCGAAGAAGGCTTGCAAGTCTCCCGTGAAACCCACCTGCTTCATGATCGCTCGCATCTCGCCGTGGATGCGCGCAACCTCAGCAAGACCCAATTGATGGATCTCTTCGGCCGTCATCGACGTCGTCGTGTAACTTGAGAGCAGAAAATCGTAGTAGCGCGCGCCCTCGCGCAAACGCCAGACACCATCATCGGTGCCGGCGCGCTTACCAGCCGCCGTCGCATACTCGATCAGTTTTCGATATCCCGGGCCAACCGACTCGAGGAGCGCGCTGCGCGCCTCTGAAAGCAGCCGCTCACGCGTCGGCGTATCGATCTCGATGGCAGCCACTTTGCCGCTGATATCAGCCCATAAAGGACTGTCCCCACCCGACGCATCGAACGGTGCGCCCTTAATGATGTTGGCTGCATCCGACACCACGTATGGAAAAACGAAAGCGGGCGGCAAAGCACCATTTTTTTCTGCACGATCCGCATTCGCCATCGCTTGATCGATGCGCGATGCCACGCCGCGCAGGCGCGAAATATAGGCCTCGGCATCCGATACCGACTGCACGCGATGCGAGTTGATCAGGAACGCGGGAATCTGCGCCTGAAGACCATTCATCTGATCGAAGGGATAACGATGGTAGCGCCACTCATCCCGTGCGATATCACGCTTCGCGTTCATCACGAAGATGTCAAAGGACAAGCGCCCCTGAGCGCCGAGTGCATTTCGATCGATCGTGGATTCGAGGGTCTGCAGCTGACGTCGAGTACGCGCCAAATCTTCCTGACGACGTTCCTCGGTCAACGGCGACCATTCGCCATAGCGCGAACGCAACCCGAGAGCGGTCGCATACTCGGGACTCGCAGCCACATCCTCATCAAACGCCGCTTCAAAAAATGCCTTGGCTTTGACGTCAGCATTCGTCTCGGGCGTTGCCGCGTGAGCGGTGACGGCCGTCAACGCAATCAAGAATACGGTGACGATTCCCTGCTTGATCATGGGCAGTACTTCCACAAGTAAAGTTTCGAAAAATACAATCTCATAAGCGTGCAGCGAGCTCGGTCGCCTGCCGAATGGCACGCTTGGCATCGAGCTCGGCGGCCACGTCGGCACCACCAACTAAATGCACGGTAACGCCTGCTTGCTGTAACGGGGCAGCGAGTTCGCGCAAGGGCTCCTGGCCCGTGCACAGCACCACCGTATCGACGGCCAAAGTACGCGGCGAACCGCCAATCGTGATGTGTAGGCCCGCATCATCGATGCGCTGGTATTGCACATCTCCCATCATCTCGACGCGCTTCATCTTGAGCGCTGTGCGATGGATCCATCCGGTCGTTTTGCCAAGGCCCGCACCCGGCTTGCCCGCCTTACGCTGCAACAAGTAGATCTCACGCGCCGGCGCAGTCGGCTGCGGCTTCACGCCCGCAACGCCGCCGCGAGCAAGCTCGGGATCACCGACGCCCCACTCACGCAGCCAAGCGTCGCGATCCAGTGTCACAGAGGGGCCATCGTGAACGAGATACTCGGCCACATCGAAACCGATGCCACCCGCACCGACGATGGCCACGCGCTTACCGACCTCGCGTCGACCCGTCAGCACATCGAGATAGCTGCAGACTTTAGGATGATCCTGCCCTTGGATTTTCGGATCGCGCGGTAGCACCCCGGTGGCGAGAATCACGTCGTCGAAACCGCTGCCGATCAAAGATTCTGCCGCCACGCGCTGCCCGAGCTTCACATCGACGCCCGTCGCCAGTAATCGTCCTCGGAAATAACGCAGCGTCTCCTCGAACTCTTCCTTGCCTGGAATTTGCTTGGCGAGATTGAACTGACCACCGATGCGTGAATCTGCTTCGAATAGCGTCACGCTGTGCCCTCGCTCGGCCAACGTCACGGCAGCCGCAAGACCCGCTGGCCCTGCTCCAACGACGGCGATTTTTTTGATCGTTCTAGCTGGCGTGATGACGAGCTCGGTTTCGTGACACGCCCGCGGATTGACCAAACAGGAAGAAATCTTTCCGGAGAAGGTGTGATCGAGACAGGCCTGATTACAGGCGATGCAGGTGTTGATGTCGGCGGCACGACCTTGTGAGGCCTTACGGACAAAATCGGCATCGGCGAGCAAAGGTCGCGCCATCGAGATCATGTCGGCATCGCCTGCCGCGAGTACGGCATCGGCGACCTCGGGCGTGTTCAGGCGATTCGTCGTGCAGAGCGGTATGTTGATACCCGCAGCACGTAATTCTCGCCGCAACTTTCCCGTCACCCAGGTGAACGCACCGCGCGGCACGGACGTTGCGATGGTCGGAATACGCGCCTCGTGCCAACCGATCCCGGAGTTGAGAATCGTAGCACCAGCGGTCGAGATGGCCTTGGCCATCTGTACGACCTCATCCCAACTCTGGCCGTTCGGTATGAGATCGAGAATCGACAGTCGATAGACGATGATGAAGTCGTGGCCGACGGCCTCGCGTATGCGCGAAACGATTTCGACCGGCAATCGCATTCGATTTTCGAAAGAGCCGCCCCACTCGTCATCGCGACGATTGGTGTGTTCCACCAAAAATTGATTGATGAAATACCCTTCGGATCCCATCACCTCCACGCCGTCATAGCCAGCTTCCCGGGCGAGCGTGGCGCAACGCACGAACGCGCGAATTTGACGCTCGACGCCTGCCGCACTCAGTGCGCGCGGCGTGAATGGCGTGATGGGCGACTTGATTCGCGACGGCGCGACAGACAGCGGGTGATATCCGTAACGCCCGGCATGCAGAATTTGCAGTGCGATCCGACCGCCCTCGGCATGAACGGCGTCGACGATCGGACGATGCCGCTTGGCAGCGCGCGATGACGCCAAGCGCGAGCCGAACGGCGATAACCAACCCTCGATGTTGGGCGCGAAACCACCGGTGACGATGAGACCCACGCCACCGCGAGCACGCTCGGCGAAATACGTGGCGAGGCGTCCGAAATGCTTGGGGTCATCCTCGAGACCCGTATGCATCGAACCCATGAGGACTCGATTCGGCAAGGTCGTGAAACCAAGATCGAGTGGCGAGAGCAGATTGGTATAGACCGACATGGGCCAAAGTCTACATGGTCATCCGACGGAGACCGAAAGGCCCAAAAGAAAAGGCCCGGGATTTCTCCCGGGCCTCGAAACGTCACGCACGGAGGGGATGGCGTGACGGGGGGATTACATCCCCATGCCTTCCATGCCCGTCGGGGCAGGATGCACGTGGTCGTGATCGTCCTTCGGAGCCTCGGCGATCATGACCTCGGTAGTCAGCAACAGACCGGCGACCGACGCTGCGTTCTGCAGCGCAAGACGCGTGACCTTGGCCGGGTCGAGGATGCCGAAGTCGAGCATGTCGCCATACTCGCCCGTGGCGGCGTTGTAGCCGTAGGCGCCCTTACCAGCCTTGACCTGATTGAGGATCACGGCGGCGTCTTCGCCCGCGTTCTCCACGATCTGACGCAGCGGCTCTTCGATCGAGCGAGCGAGGATGCGGATACCGACCGTCTGGTCTTCGTTCGCACCTTCGAGCTTCTCGAGCGACTTGGTGGCGCGGATCAGCGCAACACCACCGCCCGGCACCACGCCTTCTTCCACCGCCGCACGCGTGGCGTGCAGGGCGTCTTCGACGCGCGCCTTCTTTTCCTTCATTTCGATCTCGGTGGCAGCGCCGACCTTGATGACGGCAACGCCGCCCGACAGCTTCGCGACACGCTCTTGGAGCTTCTCCTTGTCGTAGTCGCTGGTCGCTTCTTCGATCTGCTGACGGATCGACTCGACGCGAGCCTTGATGTCGGCATTCTTGCCAGCACCGTCGATGATCGTGGTGTTTTCCTTCTCAACCACAATCTTCTTGGCTTCGCCGAGATCGTTCAGCGTGGCCTTCTCGAGCTGCAAGCCAACTTCGTCAGAAATGACGGTGCCGCCCGTGAGGATCGCGATGTCCTGCAACATCGCCTTACGACGATCACCGAAGCCCGGCGCCTTAACGGCAGCGACCTTCAGGATGCCACGGATGTTGTTGACGACGAGCGTGGCCAGAGCCTCGCCCTCGACGTCTTCAGCGATCACGAGCAGCGGACGACCCGCCTTCGCAACACCTTCGAGCACCGGCAGCATTTCGCGGATGTTCGAAATCTTCTTGTCGACGAGCAGGATGTAGGGCTTGTCGAGCTCAGCCGTCTGATTGGCCTGCTGGTTGATGAAGTACGGCGAGAGGTAGCCGCGGTCGAACTGCATGCCCTCGACGACATCGAGTTCGTTCTGCAGGCCCGAGCCTTCTTCGACCGTGATCACGCCTTCCTTGCCGACCTTCTCCATCGCCTGCGCGATGGTCTTGCCGATCGAGTCGTCGCTGTTGGCGCTGATCGTGCCGACCTGAGCGATCGCCTTGTTGTCCTTGCAGGGCTTGGCGAGCTTCTTAATGTCTTCCGTGGCAACGGCGACGGCCTTGTCGATACCGCGCTTGATGTCCATCGGGTTGCGACCCGAGGCAACGGCCTTCATGCCTTCGCGGATGATCGCCTGAGCGAGCACCGTGGCGGTCGTGGTGCCGTCACCGGCCTCGTCAGAGGTGTTGGAAGCAACTTCCTTCACCATCTGCGCGCCCATGTTCTCGAACTTGTCCTTCAGTTCGATTTCTTTGGCAACCGACACGCCGTCCTTGGTGACGGTCGGAGCGCCGAAGCTCTTCTCGAGCACGGCGTTGCGGCCCTTCGGGCCGAGGGTCGCCTTGACGGCGTTGGCGAGAATGTTGACGCCGCGCACCATGCGCGAACGAGCGTCATCACTAAAACGGACTTCTTTGGCAGCCATGTTTCTGTATTCCTTGAAAGTGGAGTGAGTTGGCTTTACTTGCCTTCGATGACGGCCATGATGTCTTCCTCGCGCATCACGAGGAGATCATCACCATCGACCTTCACTTCGGTACCGCTGTACTTGCCGAAGAGGATCTTGTCGCCGACCTTGACGTCGAGCGCACGGACCGAGCCGTCTTCGAGGATCTTGCCCTTGCCGATGGCGACGATCTTGCCCTGCGAGGGCTTCTCGGCCGCGCTGTCGGGGATGACGATACCGCCCGGTGAGGTACGTTCCTCTTCCAGGCGCTTCACGATCACACGGTCATGAAGCGGACGAATTTTCATGTTTCGCTCCTTAAGCTAACGAAAGGTTGACGTTGGAAACCGGGAGAGTGTTAGCACTCTCCCCGAGTGGCTGCTAATGATAGTGGCGGACTGTTTCTTTTCAAGGGCATCGCCCGGTATGCTGGTCGGCCAGCGGACCGATGATTTCAACTAACATCATGAAATTTCTGAAAAATATTCTCCCGAAAAATCTCATGGCCGCGCTCTGGGCTGGGTTGACGATCGCACTGTCGCCCCCGATCGCACAGGCCCAACTCGGTGATTCGGAGTTCCTGCCCCCCAAGGAGGCCTTTCAGGTCACCGCCACCGCCGAGGGGGCGGACAAGATCCGAGTCGATTTCCTGATCGCCCCGGCGTACTACCTCTACCGCCATCGGTTCAACTTTGCGATCGATGCCGAGGCATCGAACCCCGGTGCCGCACTCGGCAACCCAGCCATTCCCGAAGGCGAGTGGAAAGAAGATGAGTTCTTCGGTCGCCAACAGGTCTATTACTCCGCGGTCAGCATCACCGTGCCGGTCTCGCGCGCGCCGGGTGAGGCGTTGACCTTGCCGCTCGTCATCGGTCTGCAGGGTTGTGCCGATGCGGGGCTGTGCTACCCACCCGAGAAGCGACGCTTGAGCGTCACCCTGCCCGCCACCGATCAGGCGGCAAGCTTGCCCACCGACTCGGGCGGCTTCGTCTCCGAACAAGATCGATTGGCGGCCTTGATCAAAGATGGCTCGCTACCGCTCGTGCTCGCGACCTTCTTCGGTCTCGGCCTCTTGCTGGCGTTCACGCCCTGCGTGCTGCCGATGGTGCCGATCCTCTCGGGCATCATTGCCGGTCAAGGCAATGTCACGACCGGTCGCGCATTCAGCCTTTCTTTGAGCTACGTACTTGGCATGGCCACGGTGAACACGCTCGCGGGTATTGCAGCGGCGTCGGCCGGCGCACAGGTGCAAGCGCTCTTTCAGCAGCCTTGGATCATCACTCTGTTCGCACTGCTCTTCGTGGTGCTGGCAGCCTCCATGTTCGGTCTTTTCACGCTGCAACTACCCGCAGCGCTACAAACGCGCCTGGCCGATGTCAGCAACCAGCAGCGCGCCGGCACCTATGGCGGCGTCGCCGTCATGGGCGCGCTCTCAGCATTGATCGTCACAGCCTGCGTAGCGCCACCCTTGTTTGCGGCTCTTGCCGTCATCGCACAAACCGGCGATGTGCTGCGCGGCGGCACTGCCCTGTTCGTGATGTCGCTCGGCATGGGCGCGCCGCTACTGATCATTGGCACTTCGGCCGGGCGCTTGCTGCCTAAAGCCGGCGCCTGGATGGACACCGTCAAAAAACTCTTTGGTGTGCTAATGCTCGCCGTGGCCGCGTGGATGCTGGCGCGCATCGTCCCAGAGCCTTATGCGTTGTTGTTGTGGTCGATTCCCGCGATCGCGACGGCCATCGTGCTCTGGATCGACATCCAACCCCAGACTTGGCGTGGCTGGTTGGGTCGTGGCGTGGGTGTCGTCATCGGACTCTACGGCTTGGTCTTGCTGGCAGGACTGGCTCTCGGCGGCCGTGATCCTCTCGCCCCCATTCCGCAATGGAGCGAGCCGCAAAGCACTCTCGAGTTCAAAAAGATCAAAACCGTCGCGGATTTAGATCGTGAAATCGCCGCCGCCAGCGCCGCCGGCAAACCGGTGATGCTCGACTTTTATGCCGACTGGTGTGTCTCCTGCAAAGAAATGGAGCGCTACACATTCACTGACGCAACGGTTCAACAAGCGCTGGCGGGTACCGTCTTGCTCAAAGCCGACGTCACCGCCAACGACGAAGCAGACCAAGCTTTGTTGCAACGCTTCGGCATCTTCGGTCCGCCGACCATCGCTTTTTGGAATAACAAAGGCGTCGAACTCAATCGCTTTCGCGTGGTCGGTTTCATGAAGGCCGACGAATTCGCCAACGTCGCCCGTCTCGCCCAAGCACCCGGAGCCGCGCCATGAAAAAGTCACTGGTCATCACGCTCGCCGTCGCCCTGATCGCCGGGGTGATCGCCTTTGTTGCAATTCGAAGCTTTCTCGAACCCAAGGCGCCGCCCCAAGCGGAGATCGCCCCGCTGCCCGGCGCTCCCGCCACGGCGCGCGGCGCCGGAGACAATCCCAGCATCGCGCGCCAAATCCCGGAAAAGCTCCCGGACTTCACACTGGCGACGCTGGAGGGGCCTCCGAAGGCCATCTCATCTTTCACCCAACCCTCGCTGGTGGTGAACTTCTGGGCCACCTGGTGCGCCCCCTGCCGCCGTGAAATCCCGCTACTGCGACAAATCCGTGCCGAACGTGGCGATAAAGGCGTCGAAGTTGTGGGAGTTGCCGTCGATTTTCGCGAAGATGTCGTCAAATACGCTGCAGAAATCGGCCTCGACTACCCGCTCCTGATCGGCGAAGAGGATGGCATGGCCGCCGCAGACTCCTTTGGCGTTGACCCCGTGTTCCCTTTCACGGCCTTCGTGGATCAAGAACGCCGAATCATCGCCTTGAAAATTGGCGAACTTCACGCCGATGAAGCCGCGTTCATCCTCGATCATGTCGACAAAGTGAATTCGGGCAGCCTCGAACCCAATGCGGCTCGGCAGCTGATCCGCGACGAGATTCGCCGCCTTGACGCGCTGCGCCCGAAGGAAAAGGCGTAAAGCACCTCGATAGCCGGCGACCGCCGCTCCGGGAGCGTCTTTTATCCCGATTTTGCCGCGAATAGGGTACATTTCGCGTCCATTTTCGGGATCTTGAGATCCGATCGGGGGGCGTATGGATATTCGCAAGGTCAAGAAACTGATCGAACTGCTCGAAGAGTCGGGCATCGCCGAGATCGAGATCAAGGAGGGGGAAGAGTCGGTGCGCATCAGCCGTCAACCGACGGGCGCCGTTGCCAGCCACTTCCCCGTCTACGCACCGCCGGTCGCACCGCCCGCCATCGTGGCCGCCGCTGCACCGGCAGCCGAGAGCGCCGCCGCGCCAGCGGCCAAGTCGAACGACTACACCGTTCAGGCGCCCATGGTCGGCACTTTCTACTCCGCACCCGCACCGGGAGCGAAGCCGTTCGTGCAAATCGGCGATGAGGTCAAAGTAGGTCAGGTTCTCTGCATCATCGAAGCAATGAAAATGATGAACCAGATCGAAAGCGATCGCGCCGGAAAGATCACCTCGGTACTCGTGCAGAACGGCGACCCGGTCGAATTCGGCCAAGCGCTGTTCTCGATCCAGTGAATCGGGCATCGGCATGATCGACAAGGTCATCATCGCCAATCGCGGCGAGATTGCGCTGCGCGTGCTGCGCGCCTGCCGAGAACTCGGCATCAAGACGGTGGCCGTGCATTCGACGGCCGACGCCAACCTCAAGCATGTGCTGCTTGCGGACGAATCGGTGTGCATCGGGCCACCGCAATCGGCGAAAAGCTACCTCAACATGCCGGCGATCATCGCAGCAGCCGAACTCACCGATGCTGCCGCAATCCACCCGGGCTACGGCTTTCTCTCCGAGAATGCCGACTTCGCCGAACGGGTCGAGAAGAGCGGTTTCACGTTCATCGGCCCGAAAGCCGAAACGATACGCATGATGGGCGACAAAGTGTCGGCCATCAAAGTCATGAAACAGCATGGCGTGCCCTGCGTGCCCGGTTCGGGCGAGCCGCTCGGACTCGATAACGACGAGAATCTGCGCATCGCCAAAGACATCGGTTATCCGGTGATCATCAAAGCCTCTGGCGGTGGCGGCGGTCGCGGTATGCGCGTCGTACACAATCCTGCCGCACTCATTCACTCGATCGGTGTGACACGTTCGGAAGCGCTCGCCGCTTTTGGCAACGATCAGGTCTACATGGAGAAGTTCCTCGAGAAGCCGCGGCACATCGAGTTTCAGGTGCTCGCGGATCATCATGGCAACGTCATCCACTTGGGTGAGCGCGACTGTTCGATGCAGCGACGTCACCAAAAAGTCATCGAAGAAGCACCCGCACCGGGCATCACAGCCGCGCAGCGCGCCAAGATGGGCGAGCGTGTTGTCGAAGCCTGTCGCGCAGTTGGCTATCGCAGCGCTGGCACCCTTGAGTTTCTCTATCAGGATGGCGAGTTCTATTTCATCGAAATGAACACGCGCATTCAGGTCGAGCATCCGGTCACGGAAATCATCAGCGGCATCGATCTTGTGAAAGCCCAGCTGCGGATTGCCTCGGGAGAACCGCTGGCCTGGAAGCAGGACGATATCGTGCTGCGCGGCCATGCGATCGAATGTCGCATCAACGCCGAAGATGCGAAGACGTTCATGCCCTCACCCGGCCCCGTTCGTCTTTGGCATGCGCCGGGCGGACCCGGCATTCGTGTCGATAGTCACATGTACTCGGGCTACAGCGTTCCGCCGCACTACGACTCCCTGATCGCCAAATTGATCTCGTACGGCGAAGACCGTGACGTCGCCATCGCTCGCATGCGCAACGCGCTCGCAGAGATGGTGGTCGAGGGCATCAAGACTAACGCGGCGCTGCACCAGGAAATTCTCGCGCACGCGGCGTTCGCGCAAGGTGGTCTCGATATCCATTATCTCGAGCGTCGGCTCGGCCTCAAATAATTCGCGCGTGCCCCAGCTTGCGATCACGCTCGATCTCGACGGGCTCGACGCCGAGCTCATCGAGCAAATCTGCTTCGACTCGGGAGCCGTCTCAGTCGTCCTGACCGATCAGCGTGACGATGCCATTCTCGAGCCTGCACCCGGCGAAATTCGCCTGTGGCCGGCCACGCGTTTGCAGGCGATTTTTATGGGGTCTGTCGACGATGAGGCCGCGGCCGACACGCTGTGCGAACAACTCTGCCAGTTGGGCAACATCGATCGACATCGACTGACGATCGAGCCAATAGAAGACAAAGCGTGGGAGCGCGAATGGTTGCGCGACTTCCATCCACTGCAATTCGGTCAGCATCTTTGGATCTGTCCGACACACGCTACCGTAGAGACAGAGGGCGCCATCGTAGTCACCCTCGACCCGGGTCTCGCTTTTGGCACGGGCACTCATCCGACCACACGCTTGTGCCTAGAATTTCTCGACTCGCTGTATTCGAGCACATCGCATCAGAACAAAGCACTGCTTGCCGAAGACGAGTGCCTAGTCGATTACGGTTGTGGCTCGGGCATTCTCGCCATTGCCGCACTACGTCTCGGTGCACGCTGCGCCTATGCACACGACATCGACCCGCAAGCACTGATCGCGAGTCGGGATAACGCCGAACTGAATGCCGTCGGTGACGCGCTTCATTGCGTCGCATCGGCCGATGAACTCGCAACGATCGTGGCGACCCGCAGCGGCGCGAAGATCGTACTCGCCAATATTTTGTCCGGACCACTCTGCGAGCTCGCGCCGCGGCTGACAGCCTTACTCGCCAACGACGGCGTGCTCGTGCTCGCCGGTTTGCTCGACGAGCAAGCAGACGAGGTGATCGGCGCATACTCGACGCTCGTGCCTTTGAGTCGCTGGCGAACGCTCGAGGGCTGGACCTGTCTTGTTGGTCGACGTTGTGACTGACGTCGTTTCTCAGCAAGGCTTCCAAATCGGTCGGTGGCAGATCAAGGCACCCGCCGTGCTCGCGCCGATGGCCGGCATCACCGATCGACCCTTTCGCATTCTGGCACGTCGTCTTGGCGCCGCGATGGCGGCCTCTGAGATGATCACCTCAGACACGCGCCTTTGGAATTCGCGCAAGTCGCGTCAAAGAATGAATCACGAGGGTGAACCCGAACCGCGTATCGTGCAGTTAGCAGGCGCCGACCCCGATGCGCTCGCTGAAGCGGCGCGACGCAATGTGGACCTCGGCGCACAGATCATCGACATCAACATGGGCTGCCCCGCCAAAAAAGTCTGCAATCGTTTGTGCGGCTCGGCGCTGATGCAAGATGAGCCCCTGATCGCGCGCATCCTCGAGGCTGTCGTCGCCGCGGTGAGTCCCGCCGGCATTCCCGTCACGCTCAAAACTCGCACGGGCTGGGACCGCGAGCATCGGAACGGTCCGAGTGTGGCTCGTATCGCACAGGAGAGCGGCATTGCAGCGCTCGCCATCCACGGGCGAACCCGCGCGGATTTCTACGAAGGGTCGGCGGAATACGAGACCATCCGTGCGATACGCAGCGGTGTCGATATTCCGGTGTTGGCCAATGGCGACATCGACTCTGCCGAGAAGGCGCAGTTCGTTTTGGCTAGCACTCGGGCATCGGGTGTCATGATCGGCAGAGCAGCACACGGCGCGCCGTGGATTTTTCGCGACATCAACGGCCTACTGACGAACGGCGCCAAGCCCGCCCCCCTCTCCAGAACGGAACTGCGTGATATAGTTCTGGCGCATTTGCAGGATATCTATGCCTTCCACGGCGAAGAATCCGGCCTGCGAATCGCCCGCAAACACCTCGGCTGGTATTCCCGGCTGCTCGATGAACCCGCCGCGGCGCGCGCCCGGTTCATGGCAGCCGAATCGACGTCGCTGCAGTTCGCGTGTGCGCAAGAATATTTTGACCTCTGGAGCGCGGATGACAGCGGACAACTCGACCGGCGGTGACCTTCCTCTGCGCGACCACACCGAGCGCGCACTCGAGCACTATTTGAAATCGCTCGATGGCCATCACACCTCGGGCCTTTACGATCTCGTGCTGCGCGAAGTTGAAGAACCGCTGTTTCGAGTCGTACTGAAACATACCGCTGGCAACCAAACCCGCGCCGCCGATTTACTCGGCATCAATCGCGCTACGTTGCGCCGCAAACTTCGTGAATTCGGTCTTACAGCGAACTAAATCATGCCAGTCACTATCCGTCGCGCACTCATCTCCGTTTCCGACAAATCCGGTGTCGTCGAGCTTGCCAAAGCGCTCGCCGATCGCGGCGTTGAAATTCTCTCCACCGGCGGCACCGCAAGACTGTTGACCGAGCAAGGTATCGCCGTCAAAGAAGTCGCACAGCACACCGGCTTCCCCGAGATCATGGACGGTCGCGTCAAAACGCTGCATCCGAAAATTCATGGCGGTCTACTAGGTCGTCGCGGCGTCGACGAGAGCGTGATGGCACTGCATGGGATCGAGCGCATTGATCTCTTGGCGGTCAACCTCTACCCGTTTGCAGAGACGGTGGCGCGTCCGGCATGTACGTATTCCGAGGCAATCGAGAATATCGACATCGGCGGGCCAGCGATGGTGCGTGCGGCATCTAAGAATCACGATGCCGTCACAGTGCTCGTCGATCGGAAAGACTATGCTGTCGTGCTCGAAGCGCTT
>JACCDX010336591.1_pt1 | contig 83948 bp, 67 predicted proteins | sample 7449681 | NCBI WGS metagenome assembly JACCDX01 (sample SAMN15323450, study PRJNA562643) | freshwater metagenome | isolation source: river surface water | place: USA:Blue River Watershed | collected 2017-08-18 | reverse complement strand
ATTGTTGCCGCTTTGACGGTAGATGCTGCAGCTGTAAATTCTTGACGCTTTTTGGTTCCATAACCAACCACAACTACTTCAGATAATTGTTGGTTGTCCGCTTGCAATTGCACATCAATCACACTGCGAGAACCGACAGAAACAGTTTGAGAATTATAACCTACAAAAGAGAACACAAGGCTTACACCGTCTGCAACTGCAATTTTATAAGTTCCATCAGCTGCGGTGCTCGTTCCTTTTGCAGACCCCTTTGCACTGACACTAACGCCCGGCATACCACTTCCATCTTCTGATGATGTGACTTTACCGGTAACTTGCCTTGTTTGGGCGAATAATGTGCTTACAACAGCCATCATCAACACCCAGGATAGTACTAGTTTTTTCATGTTGTTTAGTTTAATGAATGAATTAGAATTCGAAAATTAAAACTTTAAACCTGAAAAACAGACAATTGTTTATAAAAATTTGTTATTATTTACATAAAGCAAAATAAAATTTGGAAATAAAAAAGGGCGACCCAATGGATCGCCCTTTGATAAATCAATGTATCATCGATTAGTTCTTATCCCAGAACAATTTCGTTGTAACAACATCTCCACCAATTGCAGAAGCTGCAGCTGTGTAGTTTGTACCGTTCAATGTTTGCTCGGTATTAGGATATGTTAAACGTGTAGGGAAACCAGACTTCGCGTTGATTGGAGCAGAAATTTTTGGTTGGTCAAGACGACGAATCTCAGTCCAAGTCTCATAAGGACGATTGTATAATGCAATCCACTTTTGAGTACCAATTTTTTGTTTCCAATCTCCAGCTGCAGTTGTATACGCTACATCAGGTTGAGCTAAATAATCAGCTGCTTGTGCAGCTGTTCCACCCCAATATAAAATAGAAGCGGTAATAGCATTATTGTAGTGAGACTCAGCAGTACCTGAAACGTTAAATCCTCTTTCTTTAGCTTCGGCGCGCAAGAATTCAGTTTCAACATAGTCAGCTAATACGTAAGGAGCATCCGCAGCGATAACTTTCGCGCCAGCACGAGAGAAATCTACATACGTATTCACTTTTCCTACGATACCACCTGCATATTTACCTCCGTTGTTTGTAGAGAAGTAAGAACCCGTACGTGGGTCATTCCATCCTAGCAATTTATCCATTAAGTCTTTCGCAGCGATGTAATCTTGACGACCACCTAAAACGATATCAACGTGTAATGGATTTTGGTTTGGAGATGCAGAAAGATAAGTAAACAAACCATTGTCAGAAGCAGCGGAGATTGCACCAGCATCAGAGGCCTCAACTGCCGACTTAGCAGCAGATGCGTCTACATCAGCTAATACCATACCTAACTTCATACGAAGTGTGTTCGCAAATTTTGCCCATTTAGAAACAGATCCTTTGTAAACTACATCTTCAGATGCCGTAAATCCAGGACCAGAAGCGTCTAACTTAGCGATGTCATTGTTCAAACGAGCTAATAAATCTGCAGAAACAGTTTTAGCATCATCGTATTTAGGGAACAATTTCGCAGAATTCAATGCTTCTGTGTATGGAATGTTACCAAACGTGTTCACCAAGATAGAGAACGTGTAAACTTCCATGATATCCAAGATAGCTAATTTATTAGCTTTTTCTTTCGGCAACAAAGTTGCATCAGCATTGATTAAACGAGATGACTCACGTAAATCAGCTAAAACATCGCGGTACATTGCTGACCACCAAGTATTCGGAATTGCACGTGTAGCAAAATCGTACTGTGCTTCATCTTGATAAACCGCCATAGCCCATTGGCTAGTCGTAAAACGGAACACGTTTGTGTTCACACTCGCTGTCGCTAAAGTCCCAGAAAGGGATTTAACTGCACTTGAAAACAAAGTTGGCGCAGGAATAGACGCTGGCTTCTTTGTCTCAACATTTAATGAGGCTAGATCCTCTGTACAAGCCGTTGCAAGAAACAAAAGCGGTACAAAAACTAAAAATATTCTTTTCATCTGATTCAAAATTAAGGATGATTAAAACACTAATTTTACGTTGAAACCAATCGAACGAGTCGTTGGATACGCACCTGATTGATATCCTTGCAAGTTACCTGCAGATAAATTTTCCTCAGGATCTGAGTGTGGAAGGTTCTTGTGAATGATCCACAAGTTACGTCCATAAACAGACAAATCTACGCCTTTAACGCCACCTAATTTAGCTACGATCGAACGAGGTAATGAATAAGTCAAGTTCGCCTCACGTAACTTCACATAGCTCGCATCATATACGAATGCATGTTGTGGGTTGTAAGCATATCCGTAAGTACCATACCAGTTCTCAACGCGAACGTCATTTTTCGTTCCATCCGCTTTAACACCTGGCATAATAATACCACCACCGTTTGCGATTTCTTCACGAGAAGGATTTCCTTTATCATTCAATAAAGCCGATTCTGCTAACACACCTGTTGCAGCACCATAGTACTGATCTAGTGAGAATACGGAACCACCTGACTTCACATCAATTAAGAAACTGAAAGTTACATCTTTGTAACGGAATGAGTTATTCACACCACCGATCCAGTTAGGATTAACATTACCGATGTTGTTCGTAGTCGTTGTAGTCACATCATAACGACCATTCGCTTTTACTAACTTCTCACCATTTACGTATTTCCAAGTCTTTCCTTTTAAGATACCGTAAGGCTCACCCACTGTAGCGTTCAATGTAACACCACCTTGGAAAGAAGCTAACTGTAAGTTTTGGCTTTCATTGTAAAGACTTAACACCAAGTTACGGTTACGTGTAAAGTTCACGTTTACGTTCCATGAGAAATCAGCCGTTTTGATTGGGTTACCATAAAGGCTTAATTCAATACCTTTATTCTCAATGTTACCTGCATTTACATACGTCGAGTTATAACCTGTTGATGTAGTAACAGCAGCTGGCATAATTTGATCCAATGTATTTGTATGGTAGTAAGTCAAATCAAATCCTAAACGGTTTTGCATAAATGCCATTTCAACACCAATCTCTTTTGAAATTGTTTGCTCTGGCTTCAAACCTGGATTATTTTGCGTACCTGGAACTGAGAACAAGATAGTCGAACCAAACGGAGCTGGTTGATCATATACGTTCTTGATTGAACCCCAAGGTGCATCATTACCTACCGTTGCATAGTTAGCACGTAACTTACCTGAAGTTAACCAAGGTAAATCTTGTAAGTGATGAGAGAATACCCAGCTCAATGAACCTGCATAATACAAATACTTGTTGTTAGCAACAGGTAATGTAGAAGATTGATCTTGACGAACAGTACCATCCAAAGTTAAGAAATCCTTGTAAGAAACAGTTCCTCCAGCAAATAAACCAAATACTTCACGTGGATTGTATGTCTCAGATGGAGCTGAAACAGTTCCTTTTGAGTTAGCAATCGAATAAAGACCTGGAACGATCAAACCACCATTTGTGATTGCATAGATCGAACGGTTCAATGACTTACGCAAGTTAAGACCTGCTAAAGCTTTCACGTTCAAATCTTTCATAACGTTCTTATCGAAATTTGCAATTAAATCATAGTTGATTTCTTGGAAATGACGATCATAACGAGAATACTCAGGAATATCTGTAGAACCTACTGCGATACGCTCCTCTTGGAACTCATCGTAAGTATCCATCGTGATACGACCTAATACGTTCAAGTAATCTGTTGGCTTGTAGTTCAACATAGCATTACCAAACACACGTGTACGTGTATCGTTCTCGTAGTTTTGGTAACGAGTCCAATAGTAGTTATCTGTGTAGATAGGCTTCAATCCAGCAGCAGTTGAAGGATCTGACCAGTTCCATGTAACGTTCTTGTTGTTACGGAAATACGCATCACGTTGCTCATAAATGTCAACGTTAGTTTGATACCATTGACGGAAGTTTTGGTTTACGTTCAATCCATCATAACCTGTACCGTAACGACCTTTACCTTCTACTACTGAGAAGTTAGCTGTTGCAGAAGCTGTTAATTTAGAAGAAACATTGTAAGTACCACCTAAATTCATGATGTTCTTAGTCACCTTTGAATTAGGTAATGTTCCGCGATCTTCATTACGTGTATAACCGAATTTGATCGTTCCTTTTTCTGTTGCACCATCTAACGATATGTTCGTATTGTTTGAAATAGCCGTCTCGTAAAACTTAACTGGCGTATTTTGTGCAGCAACCCAAGGCTTAGCCTTTAAGTAGTTTGGACCCGCTGGATCAAATGCATCCCAGTGGTAAACCATTAACGAAGGATTGAACTTCGTTCCGTAAGAAGCATCTTCTGACGTTGGAACAACTAAATCATCTTGACCATCACCGTTTGCATCAAAATAGAAGAAACCGTCTTTTTGGTAGGGATCTGAATAACCAGCACCATATTGGTTTTGGTATTTAGGGAAAGTAGTTTGATCAATTGTACCTACAGAAAGACCTGTATTGATTGTCAAACCTAAACCACGCTTCGCTTTTTTCGAAGTGATCATGATCACACCATTGGAAGCACGTGAACCGTAAAGTGCAGTAGCCGCAGCTCCTTTCAATACAGTCATTGACTCGATATCATCTGGGTTAATATCCGCAGCAGCATTACCGTAGTCATAACCTCCACGACCAGTACGTTGGTTTGAAGAGTTTGTTACCGAGTTATCGATAGGTACACCATCCACAACAAATAAAGCTTGGTTGTTACCTGTCAAAGATTTCGAACCACGGATAACAACGTTTGTTGATCCACCGATTGCGTTACCTTGAGTAATTTGAACACCAGAAACTTTACCTGATAATTGTGAGAATGCGTTACCTGAACGAACACGTGTTAACTCATCACCTTTGATTTGCTGTGCAGCATATGGCAAAGAGTTTTTCGTACGTGTTAAACCAAGGGCAGTTACAACAACTTCATTCAATTCAGAAGCATCTGAAGCTAATGAGATATTGATAACCGATTGGCTACCCACAGAAACAGTTTGTTGCTTATACCCAACAAAGCTGAATACAAGCGCAGTACCATCACTTACAGAAATCTTGTAAGTACCGTCTGCACCTGTTGTTGTACCACGAGAGGTACCTTTTAGGCTGACACTAACTCCCGGAAGAGCAGAACCATCCTCTGAAGCAGTAACCTTTCCAGTTACTTGTCTTGTTTGAGCTAATAATGAACTGAAAACAGTCATCGTTAAAACCCAAATGAGTAAGAGTTTTTTCATGTTGATTAGTTTAATTAATGAAAAAATAAAACATTTAGTTTGGCAAATTAGGAATTTTCCAATAAAGGCCAAAGAAAATTTTGAAAAAACATGCAATCCTGATAAAAATCAGTGTATAATCGGCTAAAGCCTAAAAAAGAAATTTGCATTTCTTTCATATTGGCCAACCCAGCAAGTCGAGAAATTAAATTATTTCATTAATTAATAGAACTCCTAAAAGTCCCGCAACGGAAACGATCGTTTCCATCAAGGACCAAGAGCGAATAGTTTCCTTTACAGATAAATTAAAATATTCTTTGAACATCCAGAAGCCCGTATCATTCACATGCGAGAACATCAAACTGCCAGCACCAATACTCAAGACCATCAAGTTGGGATTAACTCCACCAGCAGTTACCAAAGGCAAGATCATACCAGCTGCCGTCAAACCCGCTATGGTTGCCGATCCAATACACACGCGGATGATTGCCGCCATCAACCAACCTAATACCAATGGCGGAATAGGCAATGTCCCCAAATAGCCTGCAATTTCTTTACTGACACCTGACGCTAGCAAAACTTCCTTGAATGTCCCCGCACCCGCAATGATTAATAAAATCATCGCAACATCTTTCACTGCATCTGCATAAACTGACATAATCGATTCCATCGATTTTCCCATGCGAATGCCTAAGGTGTAGGTTGCGAAACAAATCGCAATTAACATCACCATCGCAGGATCCGCTATTAAATGCAAGATCGGCGAAGCCGGTGAATCTTTCCCTAATTGTATATCAAAAACCGTCGTACATACTAATAGGAATACAGGAAGTAAAGCAGTTAAAAAACTCGATGCCTTCGATGGCAAGGCGTCCTCTCCTATTTCCTGCGAAATGAACGACTTCGAAGCCTTCGGCTGAATATGAACCAAGGTCTTGGCAAAAATTGGCCCGGCTAAAATAATGGCCGGGATAGACACCAGAATTCCATAGGTCAAAGTCAAACCCATGTTGGCACCAAATTGAGCAACCAATGCCGCAGGCGAAGGATGTGGAGGAAGGTATCCATGAGCTACCGACAAAGAAGCCATCATGGGTACTCCCGCCATCAAAGGATTTAATTTATAACGTTGAACGAGGGCAAAGATTAAGGGAATCATCAATACAAAGCCTACATTGTAAAATAGAGGTATTCCAATAACGAATCCGGTGAGCATCAGACCCCAACTGATATGCTTCTCCCCAAACAGTTTAATGAGAGAACCTGATATTTGTTGAGCAGCACCACTTGCCGCCACCAATTTCCCCAACATGGCGCCGAGTACAATAATGGTCACCAAAGAGCCAAGCGTATCGCCCAGACCTTTCTGAATCGATTTAGCCAAATCCGGCAAGGGTAATCCTAATAGAATACCACTTAATAAACTCACCAATAAAAAAGCGATAAAGGAATTTACTTTGAGATAAGTAATGAGAAAGACCAACAGGCCTATGCACAGGATTACGATTGCAATGGACATCTTATTAAATAGGTTTTGCACCAAAGTACAAATAATTCCTAGATAACAAAAAGTAGAGACGCGATACCTCGCGTCTGAAACAAAAAAAGAGACGCGAAGTATCGCGTCTCTACAATTTTATGGAATCGGCGCGAAATGCGCCTCAAACTTTGGCAAACCTGAAAGGATTGCCAAAGTGGAAATTGTTAAAAATCCCCGTAGGTATCTTCCAAATACTGCTTCATCACCAAGATATCCTCCTTCGAAGTTAAATCCGGTACGTTTTCTGCTAAAGGTATCGCAAAGAACCCTCTACCCTCTCCCTCACCAAACATCACCACGGACGTTGGCAATTCTTTTTCATTACGCACCGCATGGAACGGCGTTTTCGCCAAATAAGGCAAGAATGTCGATGCTTCAAATACAAACACATTCATACTAACCCCCAAACGACCAATTTTCGCCATCAACTCCGCAGCCTGCTCCGCTGTAGGCTTCTCAATAATCTCCAATAGATATCCTTGTTCATCCGTACGAATCAAGGCAAAAGCCGAAATTCGCTCTGCTGGATACAACAAACTATCCCGGTGATACGAGATCAAGGCATTGGGCTCATCCGAATTCCAAAGCGTTTTCAACGCATTCACACTATATAAGTTGTCAGAGTTACAAACAATCACCCGACCCTTTTGCCAATCAGCATGTTGCATCAAAGCCTGGTAAACAGCATCCGCTGTACCGGCAGGCTTTTCACGATCCGCAGCGATTTGTTGGCGGGCAAAAACAATCTTCATTCCCCAACAAGCATCTTTGGCCATTAAGCTTTCACAATATTCCTGTGAAACCGTATCAGTTGGATGTAATAATAACATCACTTCTTCGATACCCGCCAAATGCGCATTGTATAATTGGTAATCAATCAAGGTCTTTCCATTCTTCCCCACTTGAATCATCCCCTTCGTCACCGAGTTCGCCTGCGCGACCAAATTGGGATCTAAATCACTCGTTCCTTCGGCCATTGCCTTCTTCATCCGCGAGGCCATTCCTCCTGCCAAAATCAATAATCTCTTTTTCATATCTTAATAAAATAAACTTGCTTTTTCTATTTGCGTACCTACATCCACACGGATCACATAGGCTTTCCCTCCTGCTTCTTCAATAGCCTTCACAACGGCATCTGGATTAATTGGCGCATAGGCAAACATACAGCCTCCGCCTCCTGAGCCATTAATTTTGGCACCCAAGGCACCAGCACCTAATGCCGCATCGATCATGCGATCTATTTTCGGCGTGGATATCTGTTTGTATTCCCTTAAATTTTTCTGATGATCATTTAATAAGTCTCCCAAACGTTTATCGTCCCAAGACGTTTTTTCTCCTTCAAACATTTTCTTAGCTGCCAGGAGAATGTCGCGGTCGGACAAATTTGCCGTTAACAATACCCATTCATCTTCCGTCAATAGATTCCGATATGCCTCACAAACCGCTTGTGTCGTTGTTGCCAAATCAAAGGAATGATCTATCGCTTTTATCTTTTGAATTCCACCTAATGTACCAAATTTGACCCGAGACAAAATCCCCAAGGTGTCTTTGGGCTCACCTGAATCTCCCAACACAAATGTTCCCAAGGCTTGTTGGTACGTCGTAATCGATATCGCTGGTTGGCTCGCCAAATAAATCACATTACCCACCGCCGTCGAATACTGGTCCATCATTCCTCCCGGTTCGGTGAATTCCAAAACCTCAGCTTCGTAGGTAATCTCCCCAACTTCTTTTTGGGAATAACCGAGCTGATACATTTCGTTCAAAAACTCTACCCAAGAAACAAGCAAAGCCGAAGAGCTGGATGTGCCTGAATTAATGGGTATATTTCCTCGTACCTCTATCTCCAATCCCTTCTCAAAGACGTGCCCTTTTCTCGATAGCACATTTAATACACTCTTGAAATAATCACGCTCTTGCGTGTATACCAAAGGAAAATCCAAAGAAAAGGATTCCGTTTTTTGAATATCAGGCAGGTCAAAATGAACAATTCGATCGGATCGAAAAGCACCTTTTAATTGAATTCGTTTTGAAATCGCAGCCGCAATGACAGGTAAACCCAAATAATCTTGATGTTCACCAAACAAGCAAATCCGACCTGGAGTAGATACAATCATATTTTTTTGTTCGTCAACAAAAGTACAAAATTGAATTTAAAAAAATAGTTTACCTTTGAACGTCATAAGCTAAACCCATGATCAAAAAACGCTTTCCCGCCATTGATTATTTTCGAGGTTTCATCCTCGTTTTGCTTGCCGCCGAAAGCGCTGGAGTTTATAGTAAACTACAAGATTTGTTCCCGCATTCCTTTGTTGTCCAACAATTCTTTCACGCAAGTTGGGAAGGCTTACATTTCCTGGATTTATTCCAACCGGGTTTTATGATGATTGCAGGCTCAGCGCTGTATTTTTCCACGTACAAACGCATCGATGAAGGGGCAACTTATGCAGCATTATGGCCTAAAGTACTGAAGCGTTCATTCCTGTTACTTTTATTCGGCATACTGTTAATATGCGTTCATCGAGGTGAAATGGTTTTTGAGTTATGGAATGTATTATGCCAATTGGCATTTACGACCATCATAACGTTTGCCTTATTGCGCTTCTCAATTCCCTTACAATTAGCCGCTTCTTTATTTTTATTACTTTTATCGCATTCCTTGTATGTATTTACAGCTATTCCGGGATTCGATCAGGCCTATACACCGGATAAAAACTTTGGATCCTACATCGACTTAGCAATCATGGGCAAACTAAGTTCTGGACATTGGATTGCCATGAACGCCATTCCCACAGCTGCGCATACCATTTGGGGAGCATTGATTGGCCGTTTGATACATCGTACCACACCCCCTCGAACGGTATTAAGAACTTTAATTGGCTTAGGATTATTGGGCATTATCGTTGGCTATGGCCTTGATTTAGCCGGCTTGCCGATTATCAAACGTACCGCAACGCTATCCTTTACCGTGGCATCTGCGGGTTGGGTTACGTTGATGATGGCTTTATTTTATGCCAATTGGATTCAGGAAAAACCTCGATTCCAAATGCCCTCCTACCTAAATTCGATGGGGAATAATTCAATCTTCATCTACCTGTTTTTTGAGACCTTGGTTCCGCAATGGTTGACCAAAACGACTTATGTATTTGTGGGTTTTATCTCCCAATTAAGCCATATTCCAACGGATTGGGCACAAGTCATCAATGCATTCGTGGCTTTGGCGATTGTCATCAAAGTGGCCAGCTTTCTGGATAGCAAGAAGATTTATTGGAAATTGTAGGTTGGACGTTAGACTTTAGACTTTGGACATTGGACGGTGGACGTTGGACTTTGGAATGTGATGTAGAGACGTGATACCTCCCGTATTCCTTCAGACTAAAGTCTGAGGATATAAATTAATAACCCCAGGTTTTAACCTGGGGAATCCCTAGGCTGAAGCCTAGGGCTATAAAACTATTCCTCGTCAAATATTAATAATCCCAGGTTTTAACCTGGGGAAACAAAAAAGACGCGATACCTCTAACGTCTAACGTCCAAAGTCCAAAGTCTACTGCTCATTGATCAACTTGAATTTATAAGCCCATGTCTGCGCGATATTCCAAGCCTTGGTTTTGGCCTCCTCGGTTTTTGGACCAACAAAATGCGCATCTAAGGTGGCTGAAAACATCTCAAACCAGCGGTCGAAATGCGCCATAGTTAAAGGTACTTTTTGATTTACTTCGAGATGAGGTCGCATGGGAGCACCTTTATAATGAGAACCCTCCAACAACAACATCTCCCAAAAATCATACATCTTAGGCAAATGCGCTTCAAAATTCACATGCATCACATCCAAGAAGATATGCCCCACCAAATCATCCGATTTCATACCACCATAGAAGGCGTCTACAAAAACTTTGATGTCATCCCGTGAGGCTATATCATGCATTATTTGCGCGTTTTGACGGTGGCCAATAAATATTGCCCAACTTTCGAACCTTGTTTCGCACCTTCATCCAAGGCTGGACGGAAGTGAATTCCACCATATAATCGGCTGATGGACGCTTCGTCAGAAGCCTGAATAAATGAGGTGAACTTACGAGGAGGCAATCCGTAAGGTACCTCTGTCGAGTCGTTGAATGCTACCTGATCTCCATAAACTTTTGTTAACACCTCAGCCGCTGCACGTGAAATCGTACTGTGACCTGATGTATATTCAGGGAAAGGAGGCGTTTGCAGAACGGGAATCCAAGATTTATCAATGGAAGCATTGATTACTGTTTCCGGACGAATACGAATCGAACGATATTTCTCATCCCAACACGAGATAAAGCCATCAAAAATAGCAATCGAAGTTAAAGCCAAAGCCTCAGCCGTTTCCGTATAACTTTTCTTATACTGACGAGAAATCTGTGCGACAATCCCTAACCAGTGACCCCCCGGCGACATTTTTTTTGTCGCAAACATCGCGTGGCCTGTAATGTTCATTTTAAATGGATTACAATCCCAGAAGTTCGCAATATCGCGTTGGTCATTCGTCAAATTCTTAACTGTTTCATACGAATCCATCACCTCTTTGTAATACGGACTTCCTTTGGTCAAATCAAATTTGGAAGGTGCCGGAGCGCGGAATTGACTCGCTGAATCCAACATCACCGGACGAACCTTATTCCAAAACGGCTCAACTGCATCCATGTACGCTGGAGGGGTAGGCGTCCAGGTACCAGGTAAATTCGTTACGGTGAAACGGAATCCACGGGTTTGTTTATAATTATCTTTGGCGGCCCAACGCATAACGGAAGCTGCAATGGAATCGCCTAATGCCACCGAACGCTCATATACATCATCAGGCATACCTGTCTTACGAAAATCTTCTTCTATTTGCTTATCGAATTCAACATATAATTCTTGCGCAAATGTCAATTTCTTTCCAACTGATAAAAAGGCACGCGTAGAAGCTAAGGGAAAACAGTATTCTAAGCCTGGTTCTGGTTTAGCAACCGACTCAAATCCGTTTAATTGACCTACTAAAGATTTAAATTTAGGATCGCCTAAAATCGCAGCCTCGTAACCCGCCACACTCGAATACATGTAAATACGAGAAGATACAGGCGGAGCGAAAATATCATGAATGATACTTTCCGTTAGCATATTTTGAGCACGCTCCAAAAAACGCGGATTGGCAGCTTCTTTTTGATAGTCAGGGTTTGTTTTTTTGCACGAAAAGGTTACAAAAACAAGAGCTAAAAGAACGAATATTTTCTTCATAAGGGTCAATTTACGGGACAAATATACGGCTTTATCCTAAAAAAACCCTGATGAAAATCAGTTAATTGAGACTTTGAACAGCTGCTTTCTCACCCGAAAGTAATGCACCATGCAAGGAGGGCATTTCGCCATAATCACCTGCCAGGATAAATCCACGCGCCTCCGCAGCTAACTTAAGCGAATCAAAAGCACCTACCTTAGCCAAGGACCTCGGAATTGCAAAAGACTTCAAGAATTTCAAGTCTTTGACGTCTTCATATGCGGCCAACAAGCCAAGCACTTCGTTTGCTTCCAGGTTTAAGTCTAAGCTTGTCACTTGAATTAAGTCTTTTCCTTTGGGTGCATAACTTGGTGCTACATGAGATAGAAAACAATAGTGAAGCAATTTAGATTCCCCGGGAATTAGACGTAATAATCGATCGCTAAACGGTCTTTTAGGCGCGGAAAAATAAAAGGTCTTAGCACCCAAATGAACTGAATCGGGCACGTCTACCTCCAACATTTTTGCCGCCGCATAAGGATCTGAGGCTAAAATTAAACGTTCAAAATCAACGACTTCGCCGCTTTTTAGGTACACTTGTTTGGCATCAATTTCAATAACTTCACATCCCAAACGAACAGATTCACTTGGCAAACTCGCGAGCATCTGATTGGGAATTGCTCCCATCCCAAGCGTAGGCAAAGCAGCCTGTCCCTCCAAAAACTGGCGCATGTAAAAGAAAAACAAAGACGCGGGCTGTTGGAGGTTTTGATCTAAAAATATGCCCCGAAAAAAGGGACGAAGAAACTTCGATTGAAATGTATCTGAAAAGCCCCATCTGCCCAACATAGCTGCTGTACTTTCTCCCGTGCGGACAAGTTCATCCGTTGACCATTGTAATTTGACCCACAAGCGAGCCAATAAAAATAAATCCTTCCATGAAATCACATAAGGAACTAGGGAGAGCATGCTGAATCCACCACGAAGTGGATTTAAAAAAGAAGTCCATTGGCCTCCTAACCACAATTTTGAACCCGATTCGAATGATTGCAGATGCAGGGCCGACAAATCAATTGAGCGTTGTACACTTGAATAATTGGTTTGCAATACTTGAAAACCATGATCCAATATAAAACCATCAACGGAATCAGATTGAACACGACCTCCCACTTGCTCGGCACGCTCTAGCAATAAAAAAGGCACCTTTTTTCGGTGTAAATGGGTAGCGGCTTGCAATCCTGCCAAACCAGCTCCGATAATAACAATTGGCTTCATAATAAGTTTAATATCTAACAAACTCAAAAAAGGCTGAAAAGTTTGAATGCTTTTTCATTACTTTGCAAATTAAATAGTCCCCACGGAATGAATTATACGATTAAGGAGGAGAACAATTACCAATACATCGACGAAGGTCAAGGAGAAATCCTACTTCTCTTGCATGGTTTGTTTGGTGCGTTGAGCAATTGGCAGGGGGTTATCAATCACTTTTCGAAAAAATACCGGGTCATCATTCCGCTGATGCCTATTCACGATATGCCCATCAAGGAGGCAGGTTGTGAGGGCCTAACAACCTTTATCGAAGGCTTCGTAGACTTCAAAAAATTAACCGAATTTAGCGTTATAGGTAATTCATTGGGCGGCCACGTTGCGTTGATCTATACCTTGAAACACCCTGAAAAAATTCAACGATTAATTTTAACGGGCTCATCCGGTTTATTCGAAAATTCCATGGGGGGATCGTATCCTAAACGCGGCAACTACGAATACATCAAAGAACGAGTAGAATATACATTTTATGACCCTAAAACGGCTAGCAAAGAACTAGTCGACGAGGTCTTTGAAATCACCAATAGCATACCCAAAGTAATGCGGATTATTGCCATTGCTAAATCAGCACAACGGAATAATATGGCGAAAGATATCGTTCGTATCCAAAAGCCTACACTGCTGATTTGGGGATTAAATGACACCATTACGCCTCCACAAGTAGGCCACGAATTTAATTCCTTGATTCCAGGATCTGAATTACAATTCATCGACCGTTGTTGCCACGCTCCTATGATGGAAAGACCGGAAGAATTCAATGTGATTTTGCAAAATTGGCTCGATAAAAACCCCATTTAGGATGTTGGCCCTCACCTATCTTTCCTATGATTTCCCAACTTTATCCTTGCAGGATTCGATCCAAAAAGGATTGAAAGTTTTGCATCAATCCAAACAAACAAATTTGGCGGTTTTGGATGGAAAACAATTGGTCGGTAATATTACAGAGCGCCTACTCATGCAGTGCGCGCATCCGGATGGAAAAATAAGCCAAATGCTAGCGGATTTGGCACATTACAGTTTGGAGTCCGAAGAGGATGTCCTAGCCAGTTTGCCCTGGTTTGAAGCAAGTGGTTTTTCTATCCTGCCGGTTACCGACGAAGATGGAAAACACCTAGGTTATTTAGCATCAAGTGAGGTCGCTAAATTGCTGATTAACAACGGATTTAACTCTGCTCAAGGCGGAATTATGTACATACCGTTTCATAGTCAGCGAGATTCATTTAGTCTAATCGCTCGACTGATTGAGGAGAATAATGGACTGATCACGCGCTCATTCTTGATTCAAAACCCAAAGGATGCCATGGGTTTACCTGAACTGATCATTCAAGTTCAAACGGAGCAGTTTTCTACCATCGTTCAAAGTTTGGAACGACATAGCATTCATATCGAAAAAGCTTTCCATTTTGGCAAAAACGAAACCGTTGACACGGCTCGTTTTGACCTACTTTTAAAATATTTAAACCCTTAGTTCGTGTCTTTACGCATCGCCATTCATGGAAAATCCTTTACGACCGAAAATCGGCCGTTGATGGAAAAACTATGGACTATTTTGTGCGAAAAGCCTTGCGAAATCGTACTCTCATCCTACTTTAAGAACCATCTGAAAGAACATAGCTTTGCGATTGAGAATATTGAATCCTATGATGAAAAAACAGGTACCCCTGACCACGTTCAAATGGCATGGAGTATCGGCGGCGATGGGACTTTATTGGAAACATTAACCCACATAGGTGATAAAGAATTGCCCATTTTAGGGATTAATACAGGCCGACTAGGCTTTTTAGCGACTTTGTCTCCACAAGATGTAAGTGCAGCAATCGATCAATTAATCGCGGGCAATTACCGGATTGAGGATCGTACGCTTGTGGCAGTTCATTCGGAAATCGACTTGTTCGATGGCAAGCAATTTGGCTTAAATGAAGTAGGGATCATGAAAACAGATACATCGTCCATGATTGTGATTAAAGCCTACGTTGATGGAAATTACCTGAATACCTATTGGGCGGATGGATTAATCGTGTCAACAGCCACAGGATCAACGGGTTATTCGCTTTCGGTGGGAGGACCTTTGGTCATGCCAAGTTCTGACATTCTCATCATTGCCCCCATGAGTCCACATAACTTGAATGTAAGACCTTTGGTGGTTTCCAGTGACGCCAAATTGAAATTTGAAGTAACAAGTAGGAGCCAAAATTTCCTGATATCCATCGATTCTCGTTCGCGTGTGATCGACTCAAAATTCACCATTGAAGTTCAAAAAGCGCCTTTTAATGCCAAAATCGTTAAAATACCAGGAGATGATTTCCTACAGACCTTGCGGAATAAGTTGAATTGGGGGCTGGATGTGCGCAATTAAATCGTAGAGACGCGATACCTCGCGTCTAATCCCAAGGTTGAAACCTGGAGTTAATTATTTCAGACGCGAAGTATCGCGTCTCTACATTTTGCATACATTCGCATCCCAAAAATCTCATTTTGAAAAAAAAAGACGCGAAGTATCGCGTCTCTACAATAACCTCTTCAATTCATTCAACTTCAACAAAGCCTCAATCGGCGAGAGCGTATTCACATCCAATGCACCTAATTGCTCCTCAATTTTCTTCAATCCTTCCGGAATTTCAGCGCCAAATAAATTCAGCTGGTAATTGTTTTTCGGCATATGTTTAAGCTTCTCCACATTGTCTTCAAGCACATGGTCTTTCTCAAGATTCTGTAGAATCTCATGTGCACGCAACACCAAGGAAGTTGGCATGCCAGCCATTTGAGCCACATGAATACCAAAACTGTGGGCCGATCCTCCCGGAACCAATTTCCGTAAAAAGATGATTTTATTCCCCACTTCCTTCACGGATACGTGGAAATTCTTAATGCGTGGAAAGTCTTCGGTTAATTCATTCAACTCATGGTAGTGGGTGGCAAACAAAGTTTTGGCCCGACACTTCGGATGGTTGTGTAAATGCTCCGCAATCGCCCAGGCCATGGAAACCCCATCGTAAGTCGACGTTCCCCGACCAATTTCGTCCAATAATACCAGGGAGTTATTCGACAAATTATTTAAAATCGCAGCCGTTTCGGTCATTTCCACCATGAAGGTCGACTCGCCTTTGGACAAGTTATCCGAAGCGCCTACACGAGTAAATACTTTATCAACCAACCCGATCGAAGCTGCAGAAGCGGGAACAAACGAACCCATTTGAGCCATTAAAACAATCAAGGCTGTTTGGCGTAAAAGTGCCGACTTACCCGCCATGTTCGGACCGGTAATCATGACGATTTGTTGGGTTTCATTATCCAAAAACACGTCATTCGGAACATATACTTCGCCTAAAGGCAATTGCTGTTCAATCACGGGGTGACGACCCGCCTCAATTTGAATCGAATCTCCGGTGTGCAAGGAAGGCTGAACATATTGATTGCGTTTGGCCACCTGAGCAAAACTCGTCAGCACATCCAAGGTCGCTATCCCTAAAGCGTTCAACTGAATTAACTCCAGGTATTCCAAAGCTTCACGCACCAGCTCCTGGAAAATGCCAAATTCAATGGTCGATATCTTGTCCTCCGCACTTAAAATCTTCTCCTCGTAACCTTTTAACTCCTCGGTGATGTAACGCTCTGCATTGACCAAAGTCTGCTTGCGAATCCACTCCGGCGGCACACGGTCTTTGTGCGCATTCGTTACCTCCAAATAATAGCCAAAAACCTTGTTGTAAGCGACCTTCAAGGAAGTTATTCCCGTCCGTTCGATCTCGCGTTTCTGCATCGCGGCGAGGTAATCCTTGCCGTTTGTCGACAATAAATGAAGCTCGTCCAACTCTGCCAGATAACCGGTTTTGATGATTCCTCCTTGATGCACAAGCATCGGGGCATCATCGCGCAAGGCTGATTCAATTTTTTGAACCAAATGCAAACACGGATTCAATTGGTCTGCCCATTTCTGCAAGATTGGAGCTGGATGTGTTGCTAATAATGCTTTAATGGCGGGAATTTGTTGGAGCGCACGCTTCAACTGCACCAATTCCCGGGGATTAATTCGACCCGCAGCTACTTTGGAAATCAAACGTTCCAAGTCACCGATGGGCTTCAATAACGAAATAAGCAAATCCATCGTCTCATCCAGTTCCAATAAACCGGCCACACCTTCTTGGCGTTCTTGAATCGCTTGCAAATCTTTCAATGGTAAAACCATCCATTTGCGCAACAAACGGGCACCCATCGGCGTCATCGTTTGGTCCATCAAATCAATGAGTGGAACTCCCCCCTCTTGAACAGAATAAACCAATTCAAGATTCCGAATTGTAAAGCGATCCAACCACACATATTTATCTTCCTCAATCCGCTGAATGGTCGCGATGTGACCCACCTGTTTATGTTCCGTTTCCGCGAGGTAATGCAGAATCACACCCGCCGCAATGATGCCCAGCGGCATACCCTCGATTCCGAAACCTTTCAGATTTTTAGTCTTGAAATGTTCGGTCAGTAAAGGATACGTAAACTCGTGTGAAAAAATCCATTCCTCCAGGGAGAACGAATGGTATTGATCTCCGAAATTTTCTTGGTAAATGGACCGATACTTTTTGGGAAACAAAATCTCCGCAGGCATAAAACTTTGAATCAGTTTTTGCACATAGGCCAAAGGGCCTTGCGAACACATGAATTCCCCCGTGGATATATCTAAAAAGGCTACACCAAATTGCGCGTCTTTTTCTTGATAGCTAATCGAAGCAACGTAATTATTCCGCTTATTATCAAGCACTTGGTCATTAAACGAAACGCCTGGCGTCACTAATTCAGTCACACCACGCCTCACGATTCCTTTCGCTTCGGCTGGATTTTCTAATTGGTCACAAATCGCCACGCGCTGGCCAGCACGAACTAATTTAGGCAAATAGGTATCCAAGGAATGGTGGGGAAATCCAGCTAAATGATCATCCGCATTTCCATTATTTCGACGCGTCAATGTGATACCCAAAATTTTGGATGCCTTCACCGCATCTTCGCCAAAGGTTTCATAAAAGTCTCCAACCCGGAACAACAAAATGGCCCCAGGATACTTGGCTTTGATCTGATTAAATTGTCGGGAAAGTGGGGTTTCTCCTTTTTTCAAAGGCTCTTGCCCATCGGGTGTTTTTTTGGCCAAAATTTTTGTCGCTAATGAAAACAAAAATAAGTCAAATTTTATACATTTACCATTCTTTAAACCGTTACCTCAAACTATGATTAATTCGTCTATTTACATTCAATCCCAACAAGAAGTTTTCGACGTGGTGATTGTGGGTTCAGGCGCTGGCGGTGGTATGGCGGCACATACATTAACAAAGGCTGGAGCCAAAGTTTGTGTACTTGAGGCAGGCCAACCTTTCGATCCGGCAGACCCGAAAGACATGACTCAATTGAAGTGGCCTTACGAGTCATTGCGTCGCGGAGCAAGTTCTTCCCTTCGCAATTTTGGTGATTTTGATGCCGCTTATGGCGGTTGGGACATCGAAGGAGAACCCTATACCCGGAAAGATGGCACGAAATTCGACTGGTTCCGTTCACGGATGGTGGGTGGTCGTACGAACCATTGGGGACGTATTTCTTTGCGTTTTGGTCCAGATGATTTCAAAAGAAAAAGTATCGATGGATTGGGCGACGATTGGCCAATTGGCTATGATGACGTCAAGCCTTTCTACGATAAAGTAGATAAAATGATTGGCGTATTTGGTACGAATGAGGGCCTACGGAATAATCCGGATGGCTATTTTTTGCCTCCTCCCAAACCGCGTTTGCACGAATTAATGATCAAAAAGGCGAATAAAGCCTTGGGCATCCCGACCTATCCGTCACGGATGTCGATGTTGACAAAACCGATCAACAATGAGCGTGGGCAATGTTTTTATTGCGGCCAATGTAACCGTGGGTGCTCGGCCTATGCCGATTTCTCATCGTCATCGGTGTTGATTAAACCCGCGGCAGCAACAGGAAATTTAACGATGCTTCCGTTTGCGATGGCGCGTGAGGTATTGACTGATCCGGCAACGGGTTTGGCGACAGGCGTTTCATATGTACACACAGGTACGATGCAAGAGTATACCGTCAAAGGGAAAATTGTTGTCTTGGCGGCGAGTGCGGGTGAAACTGCGCGTTTATTATTGAATTCAAAAAGTTCTCGCTTCCCGAATGGCTTAGCCAATTCAAGTGGCGTGGTAGGTAAATATTTAAATGACTCGACGGGCGCATCTCGTTCGGCGATAATTCCTTCTTTGTTTGACAGAAAGCGCTATAATGAAGATGGTGTGGGCGGTATGCACATTTACACACCGTGGTGGCTTGACAACGCAAAATTAGATTTCCCACGTGGTTACCACATCGAGTACGGTGGAGGTATGGGTATGCCAAACTACGGTTTCGGCTGGGGCATTGAAGGTTTGAATGGCAAAGAAAACTTCACGCGGGATGGTTTGAAAAAAGCTGCGGGTGGATATGGTGCCACATTGAAAGAAGATTACAGAAGATTCTATGGTGCATATGTAGGTTTTGCGGGTCGTGGTGAACCGGTTGTGCGCGAAGATAACTACTGCGAAATAGATCCGAATGTGGTGGACAAATATGGAATTCCGGTCTTACGTTTCAACTATAAGTGGAGTGACTACGAAGTGAAGCAGGCGAAGCACATGCAGGATACGTTTGAAGAAATCATTCATGCCATGGGTGGTGAGGCATTGGGCAAGAAACCGGATGCATCGAATAATTACGGTTTGGCAGATCCGGGACGTATCATTCACGAAGTAGGAACAGCGCGTATGGGTGACAACAAAACCACATCCGTATTAAACTCGAATTGCCAGGCACACGACGTGAAGAATTTATTCGTGGCAGATGCGGCACCCTTTGTTTCCCAAGGCGATAAGAATGCGACATGGACGATTTTGGCCTTGTCACTTCGTACTTCGGAATACATCATTGATCAACGTAAAAAAGGCAACCTATAATGAAAAGAAGAGACTATTTAAAAAATATGGGCTTGAGTTCGTTGGGCTTAGCCGTATTCAATCCCGATGAGAAGGCGATTGAAAATTTAGAATTAGCCAAAGTTCCTGTCAAAAGACCCAATGGTCGGACCCAAGATGAGGCCGAAATGGAGGCTCGTTTGCAGGCTGAGGTTTTCTTAAACAAACATGAATTAGATACGATTACGGTCTTGTCGGACATCATTATTCCGGCCGACAAAAAATCGGGCAGTGCGTCGCAATCGGGCGTAACGGCATTCATTGAATTCATAGTAAAAGATAAGCCGGAATTCAAAACGCCGATGCGTGGAGGATTACGCTGGTTGGACTCTGAATCGAATAAACGTTTTGGTAAGAAATTTCTTGAGATTACGGCGGCGCAGCGCATCAACATTGTCGATGACATCGCCTATCCAGAAACAGCTCCGAAACATTTATCTCAAGGGGTTAATTTCTTTAGTTTGATGCGCAATTTAACTGCGACAGGTTTTTATACATCCAAAATGGGCATCGCCGATTTAGAGTATAAAGGTAATACACCGAATCAATGGAACGGGGTTCCGGATGAGGTATTGAAGCAGTACGGATTAAGTTATGACGCATAGTCGGGTCGTCAGACCACAAATATTTGCTCACATTCCACAGCTCGTGGCGGGTATATCTACTCGCCACGGCGGTGTGAGTTCCCAGGCCTATCAATCGCTGAATTTAGGCGTTCATACGGATGATGATCCGGAGGCAATCGAGTCAAATCTTTCCCTTTTTTGTTCCGATTTAGGTATTTCCCCGGATGCTTTGGCACGTTCGTATCAAGTGCATGGGGCTGAAATCTGGCAAACAAACGTTCCGGGTTATCAAAGCGGCTTCGATGCCATTGTTGCTGAAAAACCTGGCATTATTGCGGGTGTAGGCATCGCGGATTGTTGTCCGATCTTATTGGCGGATCCTGTTCGTCAAGTTACGGCGGCCATACATGCCGGTTGGAAAGGAACCGTTGCCCAAATCGTCTCGAAAACAGCCTCTACCCTGATAGCCGCTGGTTCAAATCCAGCAGATATATTGGCTTACATCGGCCCTTGTATCAGCTTGGAAAACTTCGAGGTGGGCGAAGAGGTGGCGGAACAATTCGTTCACAAGGAAAAACGCGGCGATCACTGGCATGTCGATTTGAAGGCTACGAATGCGGCGCAGTTGCGTGATCTAAGGATTAATCAGATTGAAATTTCGGAGTATTGTACGGTGACAAACAATGATGTTTTTTTCTCACACCGTAGCGAAAAAGGGATTACAGGCAGGATGCTTGCGGTGATTGGGTGGGTAAACGCTGCCGGGGTCTGCGACCCCGGCAGCGTTACCGCTCAAAGCTACCTAATGTCGAACGGAAACAGTTCCAGAAAACTGATAAAATAATGCCTAAAACTAAGCAAAATGAAGCTTTTATAGATATAATCGATCTGTAAACTGATAAACCGCCTACCCCCTTCTTAACGGCGCAGATCCTGCATGAATTGCTGTGGAGAAATCACCTGCTTAGGCTGTAATTTATACGCCTCTTTCCAATCCTTACGCTTCAAATCCCCATTCTTTATCGACTTAATAAAACTCATCCACGCAAATGGATTCGTTAAGCTCAACAAGGGACTCGACACAAAGGATTTATTCGCCTGTCCCGAAATCATCATATCGGAGAAATTCCTAAAATTCGAATTGGCTCCCAAGCCTGCCTGCAAGGCAAACACGTTCAACTTCGACTGCTCCAAATTCCGAGCAAGCACCTCACGCTGCTTTTCATCCCGCAAACGCAAATTCAAAAATGCCTTCTTAAATTCCTCCTCACTCGCATGGGGAAATACCTTAACCTCCGTCAACATACGCGCATCCTCAATCATCTCAATAATCGCCTGATGAACTTGACCCGTTGACCGGGGTATCATGTAATATTGTGGCTTATAGCCCACATACGTAACAACCACACTATCTCCTGGAAAAACATACAAATCCACCGCACCAAAGTTATCACTCAAGGCTCCCCGACCAGCCGCAGGAATGTAAACATAAGCCAAAGGGAGATATTCAGAATTTGTTGCAGATACAATACGTGCATTAAATAAAACCGTCTTGTCCTGTCCTTGCGCGAACAAACTTGCACAGGAAAACAAGCACAAGATAAAAACAAGAAAGAGGCCTTTTCGAAGCATGACGCAAGTAAGCAAAAATTTAATTTCGAATTTCTTAATATTCGTTAACGAAACACTAAGGAAATAATTTCACAAATGGGATAATAAACGGAATCGACAACAGCAAGCCATCAAATCGATCCAAAAATCCACCATGCCCTGGAATCGTATCCGCCGAATCTTTGATGTTAATGCTTCGCTTAAATAAGGATTCAACTAAGTCGCCATAAGTTCCCGCAATAACAATAATGATACCGATCGCATACCATTGAAAAGCAGAATAGTTCGTATAATAGTGCGATATAATGGTCGCAACAACCATCGCCGTCAGCATCCCTCCAATACTTCCCTCCCAAGATTTCTTCGGCGAAACACGCTCGAACAATTTCGTTTTGCCAAATTTCGTTCCCGCAAAGTAAGCCCCAGAATCACTCGCCCACAATAAAAACAAACAGCCCAAAACGATATTGGGATCATAGGTATCATTTTTAATAAAGGCTAAAACCGTCAACAAAGTAAATGGCAAGGCCACATAAATGATACCTAAAAACGTATAGGCGATATTTTTAAAGGGCTTTTCATCTTTTGATTTATACAATTTGATAAAAAAGACAAAGGTCAGTAAGGGTGACAGCACATAATAATATTGATAAGCTAAATCCCCTTTTTCAATGAAAAATGCTAACACATGCATCACAACGCCACAAAATGTACCATAAAATGTGAGCGGCAAATTGTCACTGATGCTTCCGACCAATTTATAAAACTCCAATTGTGCTAATACACCAATCACCAAAAACAAAACCAAAAAGGTATAATCACTGTACAATACACAAAACAACAAAAACGGAATGGCAATAATCGCTGCAATCACACGCTGTTGTAAATTGGATAAACTTCGTAATCCCATAAACTAATTCGTTAATATGTTGAGCGCCTCCACTTCGTCATCTTGGTGCACGTAGAGCTCCCAATTTCCCAAGTCATAAGCACTTAATTTCTTATTCATCACTACCGCTCGAATCTCCGCACGCTCCCACAATAATGCCTTCTGCATTTCCAAATCAATACCCGTACGCGATTGACCAATTAATTTCCAGCCTTCCATTTACGATTCTGTCCGATAAGTATGCAATCTACGAATATAAAAGCCAACTAAAACAACGGACAATAACGCAGACCACCAAGGTATCGAATTCACCATTTCCATCGGATCAATCGTAATGTTTTTCTTTTGGTACAAATAATGCATCAATAAGGTCCATGCATTATTAAAAAAGTGTGCGGCAATCGGAACCCAAATACTCCGAAACCACACATACAAATACCCAAAAAACGCCCCTAAGAACATCCGCGGAAAAAAGCCGTAAAATTGGAAATGAATAAAACTGAAGATCGCCGCCGCTAGCCAAATAGCCACATGCTTATTCCCCATGTAACGCTCAAACATCGATTGCAAAACACCTCTAAAAAAAATCTCTTCTCCCAAAGCTGCCATCCCAGCAATCACCATGACTGCCAAGGCAAAATCCATGTCCGATTGGAAATTCAACAAAAATTTTGTCAATTCTTCCATGCTCTTCTCAGTCGATTGCATCGCTTTTTCCAAAGCCTCGTACCCCGCAGGTAATTGAATATGCTGATTCCATTCAATCAAATATTCCATCGCAGGCATCCCAACCAATACCGTCAAAATCGCCCAAGAAAATACCTGAAAACTTGGTGCCTCCGCAGGATTCAGATCGAAAATCGAACGCTTCTCAATAAACCTTAAATAGGCCCAAGCGCCTAACACAAAGGTAAATAGCGCAGAAAACCACTGCAAGGCCATCATCGCATGGAAGCCTCCCTCATATTTTTGTGGATGCGCAATAAAATCCAAAATTTGCGATTGAAAAGCCTCTATATTTTGGGTAGGAAATTCCATCAAGGCAACGACGGCTAACAATCCGAAAAATTGACCCAAAAAGCTTCCAACCAAGAAAAATCCAAATAGACTTAGGAGGTTTGAACTTAAACCCAACCAACGAGTTGGCCCCTGATAATAGTTTTCTTCCATAATGCTCGTAAATTTACGCAATTTTTAATCAGAATGGTAAAAATAGGAAACATCGAGTTAGGGGACTTCCCATTGTTATTAGCACCCATGGAGGACGTGTCTGATCCACCCTTTCGTGCGGTTTGTAAAGCGAATGGCGCCGACTTGATGTACACCGAATTTATTTCATCTGAGGGCCTAATTCGGGATGCCGCCAAAAGCGTTCAAAAATTGGATATTTTCGAATACGAACGTCCGATAGGCATACAGCTTTTTGGTAGCTCCATTGAAACAATGGCATCATGCACCGAAATCGCCACAAAAGCAGGCCCTGATTTAATTGACATCAATTACGGTTGCCCTGTAAAACAAGTGGCTTGTCGGGGAGCTGGTGCCGCCCTATTACAAGACATTCCCAAAATGGTTGCCATGACAGAGGCAGTCGTGAAGGCAACACACCTACCTGTAACCGTCAAAACACGTTTAGGCTGGGATGATTCCACCAAAAACATTGAAGATGTCGCCGAACGCTTACAGGATATCGGAATCCAAGGATTAACCATCCACGGAAGAACCCGTGTGCAAATGTACAAGGGTGATGCCGACTGGCGTTTAATTTCCAAAGTCAAAGAAAATCCGCGGATCAAAATACCCATCTTCGGAAACGGAGATATCGACTCGCCTCAAAAAGCCTTGGAATACCGCGACAAATACGGCGTGGATGGCATCATGGTAGGTCGGGCGTCCATCGGATATCCCTGGATATTTAATGAAATCAAACATTATTTGGCGACAGGAAACTTATTAGCCCCTCCTACTCTTTCGGAACGTATCGCCGTTTGTGAATCGCATTTGGACTTCTCAATCCGCTGGAAAGGAAACCATGGCGGTATCGTCGAAATGAGACGCCACTATTCCAATTACTTCCGAGGCATGGATCATTTTAAACCTTACCGTACAAAATTAGTAACCAGTTATTCACTCGAAGAAATTAAAGAAACACTCAACGAAATTGCCATCCACTATGCAGGAGAATAAAAAACCAAGTATCATCATTTTTCTTGCCATATTAGGACTCGCGCTGATTTGGGGAAGCTCATTTATCTTGGTCAAAAAAAGCTTAGCTAATTACTCCGCGCTACAAGTGGGTGCATTACGTATTTGCTCGGCCAGCTTATTCTTTTTACCCATTTTCATCAAACGCTTCAAATACATGGAGCGCAAACATTCCAGTTCTTTTTTACTAGCCGGGTTAACCGGAAACCTCATTCCCGCCATCCTTTTTGCTATTGCTGGCCAACATCTTTCCAGCGCCTTATCGGGCATGCTCAATGCGTTCACGCCACTTTTCACGCTGATCATCGGAATCCTATTTTTCGCACAACCCTTTCTTTGGAAACAAATGACGGGGATTCTCGTGGGCCTATTAGGTTGCCTGGGCTTACTTTTTGCGGGTCAAGGGTTCAACATTGATTTCAATGTCCACGCATTGTGGGTTGTGTTAGCAACCTTGTTGTACGGCATCAATATGCACATTGTTAAAACGCGCTTAAGTGATTTACACCCCTTGACATCTACCGCTGGCATCTTCATGATGATTGGCCCATTAGCGCTTGGGCTTTTATATTCCACCGGTTTTTTTGAAATCCCCTTAGACAACGAACACCTCTGGGCATTCATCTCGGCCATGGCACTTGGCCTTTTTGGCTCAGCAATCGGGATGTTAGCATTCAATCAAATCATCAAATGGACGAGCGCCATCGTAGCAAGTTCCGTTACCTACATGATTCCCATTGTCGCACTGGGTTGGGGATTTGTAGATGGAGAAGCAATTTACCTCTCGCAAGTCATTTTCATGTTGGTGCTTTTAGCCGGCATTTATTTGGTCAATAAATCAAAAGCTTGATAATTTCTAAGGCTTAGTCGCTTTACCAAATAACTTATCAAGGAGCACCTTACCTTCATTCATCTAATCCACACCGAGATGAATGAGCTCAGCATGGCCGTACTATGGAAGCAACGACGCTTTCATCAAAATCCCCAACTAACGACGGGAGAATCAATCCAAATCATTTCACCAGGCATTGAAAACTCACATGCTGGCGCGGATTTCCAACATGCAAGAATTCGTATTGACGGAATAGAATGGATAGGCGCGGTCGAATTACATGTTAAATCCTCCGACTGGCTCCTACACCAGCATGACACAGATAAAAGTTACGAAAACGTCATCTTACATGTGGTCTGGGAAGACAATCAAGTCATACAATATGAGGCGGGGAAGCCTATTCCTACACTCTGCTTGTCGAATTGGGTAGACAAGGAATCTACCTGGAACAACCAAGCCAATAATTATCCTTTGGCCTGCCATGCATTTTTTGAATCCGTACACCCTGGAGTCAAAGACATCATGCGCGATCAAATGATTCAGCAACGCCTTCAAGCGAAATACGAAGACATGCGATTTCTTGTTTCCGAAAATAAGGGCGATTGGGAGGAAGCCTTTTACATTTCGTTGGCGAAAAGTTTTGGGTTTTCGTTGAATGCGGAACCCATGCTCCGACTAGCCCGAAACTTACCCTTGAAACTGATCTTGCTTTACCGCGACCGACATGTCGGAATTGAGGCGGCGCTTTTTGGGATTGCTGGATTATTGAATGAACCCATTCAAGATGAATACCAATTTGAATTAAGGCGTGAGTACATCCATTTAAAGAAAAAACATAGTTGGCCAGAAAGCCATTTACAAAAGTCCGACTGGAAAATGTTGCGCCTCCGCCCCGCTAATTTCCCCCAAATTCGTTTAGCCCAATTTGCCGAAATCATACGAGTCAATTGCGCACTCTTATCTTTGTTACTCGAAATACAAGAAGTAAAAACACTCCAACAACTCTTTGAAATACCTTTGGAGGGCTATTGGAGCAACCATGTACAATTTGGAAAGAAAAGCGCCACGCATCACACGCAGCTAGGAAAAAGCGCATTTCAATCCATCTGCATCAACACGCTCATTCCGATGTTAATCTGCTATAGTCGGGAAAGAAGCCAGCCACAATACGAACAAAAAGCCTTGCGGTGGCTAAGGGAGCTCCACGGCGAAAACAATCAAATCACACGCTATTTTAGTGCTCTGGGGTTGCCTATTAAAAATGCCCGTGACTCGCAAGCTTGCTTGCATTGGTATCGAAATTACTGCGAACCCAAAAAATGCTTACAATGTGCTGTTGGGCAGGCTATTCTTACTCCGACTTAACAATCGGTCCACGAACGCCAATCCCATTTTCATTAAAGGCCTCGATCTGAAAATAATACGTACGATCCTTATCCATGGATTTGAAATAATATTCATTGGCACCAAACACCTGTACCGATGTGTATAATTTATCCGGTGAAATCCCAGAATAAACGACATATCCAGTGGCATTTCTCAAATGCCCCCATTTCAACCAAGCACTTCGTTTATCATGATCCCCACGTAAGACGATTAAATCCTTAACACTTGCAGGTTTTTCACCATGACCAAATCCGAAAACACGCAATCCACTAATGGCAAATTTCCCGGCAGCCATATGTTTATTAATTAATCGAATAAATCGTGCTTCAATCGGCTTAGTCAATTCCACATAATCATGCGGTACATCTGTTTTGTTTTTTGACTTATCCACAGCTGTCTTCCAACGCTTGCCATCCAGGCTATATTGAATCATATACTGGTGGTAAATGCCATTCATTTTCCCTAAGAAACTGAAATCCACATCCTGATCCGCATAATTAATCTGAATCGCCCTTACAGTCGAAACTTCCCCTAAATCAGATTCGATGAACTCACCAGGATTAGCCGTTTTTGCCGACCAATACGTTTTCATTTGTTCATCCACCGCATAATTTGCCCCATATCCCGTCAGGCTCGAGGAAACACGCACCGGCTTGTTGTAATTCAAGAGCATCCAACCCGTGAACAAATCCCGTGGGTTTTCCACACGGGCCGTTGGCATTCGATGCGGATAATCTCCATACGCCGTATTCGTGTACAAAATTCCATCGGCATCAAAAGCTGTTGGCCAAAGACCCAAGCGACGTTCAAAACTATTTTTTACCGCAATCGTAATGGTAGACACATGCCACCAATTCCCAAATTGGCCTTCAAATGTGGCACCATGGCCAGCCCCTCGCGTAAATCCACCTGGTTTGAAAGAAAACGGATTATGCGCCTGATAGGTAAATGGGCCAAAAGGTTTGTCGGAGGTATAGACGCCATCACCATACGATGAAAACTCCGTCCCGGGCGCACCATATTGCAAATAATATTTACCCTTGTACTTGTTCATCCATGCACCCTCCATAAAGGGTTTCAAAAAGGTATTGTCTTGGTATTCACCGAAGCGCTCCCAGCCATGCAAATCATCATGCAAGCGAATCAATTCATGCCTTTCTCCGATCGGCTGCAAGGTTTTCCGATCGATTTCTTGACCGTACATAGGAAAAGTATTACTCGAGCCATGGTATAAATACACACGCTTATCATCATCTTCAAAGAAAGCAGGGTCCCAAGCGCCAGCGCTAAAGGCATGCACCGCTTCTTTCCAAGTATCCGTTTTAGGGTGCTGGCTGTACCAAAGTGTAAAATCCTTTTCATAGGTCGAGCCGATGACCAATAAGCTATCCCCCAAAACTAAGGTCGCAGGTGCGCAAAGTTCATCGTATACCTTGTGATAGGGCTGTAAAAATTTCCGAGAAATGAATTTCCAATCTACCAAGTCATTGCTGACCCAATAGCCCCATTGATTTGTCGAAAACAAATAATATTGATTCTTAAAATAGGCAATCACCGGATCCGCTGTGGCACGATGGCGACCTTGTTCGGAAAAATTGGGAATCGGGGTAAAACCATAATCCAAGTTCATCGGATTGCAATAGGTTTTTTGGCCCAAAGACATAAATGAAATTCCGCAAAGGAATATCACAACGAAAACATTTTTCATAGGTAATTAGTATTAATTTTGACCATCAGTCAAAAACACGTGAACAAAGTAAACAATTTTACAGGATTATATTGGGCTTTTGCGCTGCTGACGCTTTGGCTTGTGCATTTAGGATATGTTTTAGCGCACCCCATGGACTTTCAGTCGCCTTGGACCTATGTACATGTGTTGATTCAAACTCATTTATATACGGGATTATTTATCACCTCACATGATGCGATTCATGGCGTGGTTTCACCCGGAAATTCAAAATTAAATCATGGAATTGGCTGGGTATGCGCGACACTCTTCGCCTTCAACAATTATGCTGTCCTGCGCAAGAAACATCATTGGCATCATGATTTCGTGAATACCGAACAAGATCCGGATGTCCATCAGGGCAACTTTTTTGTTTGGTGGTTTAAATTTATGTGGCAATATGTCACCTGGCAGCAAGTTCTCGCCATGGCAATCACGTACAATGTGTTGAAAATTTGGTTGCCCATGGAAAACCTCATTGTCTATTGGGAAATACCAGCCATCCTGAGCACATTACAATTATTCTTTTTTGGGACCTATCTACCACACCGGGGGGAACATGCACCTGAAAATAAAACACAATCGAGAAGTCAAAAACGAAACCATGTATGGGCGTTTATTTCCTGTTACTTTTTCGGTTACCATTATGAGCACCATGCGCATCCCTATTTAGCCTGGTGGAAATTACCAGAAGCCAAAGATTATGTGCCAGAAAGGTAAACAAGAAGCCGATTAATTTTCTAAATTTGCACCGCATAAATCTCAACAACACATGAAAGACACCAAATACAAACGTATCCTTTTAAAACTTTCAGGTGAGGCATTGTCTACCCGAGACGAGGTAATTGACCCCGTTATTCTAGGCCAATATGCTGCCGAAATTAAAAAAGTACATGATTTAGGTGTTGAGGTTGCGATCGTTATTGGTGGAGGAAATATTTTCCGCGGTGCGAGTGCGGCCAAAGCGGGTATCGACCGCGTTCAAGGAGATTACATGGGCATGTTGGCCACAGTCATCAATGGCATGGCGGTTCAAGCAGCTTTGGAAAAACAAGGACTTTACACACGCATGATGACGGCTCTGAAAGTAGAAGCGGTTTGCGAACCCTTTATTCGTCGGAGAGCCATTCGCCACCTTGAAAAAGGACGTATTGTCATCTTTGGTGCGGGAACAGGTAATCCATATTTCACGACTGATTCAACAGCATCTTTACGTGCGATTGAAGTAGAAGCGGATGTGGTATTAAAAGGTACGCGAGTAGATGGCGTCTACACAGCTGACCCAGAGAAGGACCCTACAGCAACCCGATTTACGCACTTAAGCTTTTCAGATGCCATTCAGAAAGGCCTAAAAATTATGGATACAACGGCATTTACTTTGTGCCAAGAAAATAAATTACCCATTATCGTTTTTGATATGAACAAGGAAGGCAATTTGGCTGATCTTGTTACCGGAGAAGACGTAGGAACATTAATTAGCTAATACCCAATGGAAGAAATTGAATTTTATATTGATGCGACCCAAGAAACCATGGAGGGCGCCATCAAGCACTTAAACATTGAATTATCAAAAATTCGTGCCGGCAAAGCAAGCACGTCGATGTTGGATGGTTTAATGATTGACTATTACGGCATGGCAACACCTATTTCTGGAGCAGCATCCATTACAACACCCGATGCGCGTACGATTGCCATCAAACCATTCGAAAAAGGAATTTTCGGTGAGATTGAAAAAGCAATTCGTAATTCGAACTTGGGTTTAAACCCAATGAATGATGGCGAATTAATCCGATTAGCTATTCCTCCATTGACAGAAGAGCGTCGTCGCGATTTGGTTAAACGTGTGAAACAAGAAATTGAAGTTGCGAAAATCAACATTCGCAATGCTCGCCAAGATGGCAACAATAGCATCAAAAAATTAAAAGGTGATGGCGTTTCGGAAGATGCAATCAAATCAGCCGAAGATAAAATCCAAAAAATAACGGATGGCTTTATCACGAAAATCGATCAGATTTTTAACGAAAAAGAAAAAGACATCATGGTGGTTTAAATTCCCATTCAAGAGCCTGGTCGAAACACCAGGCTTTTTTTAATTGATTTGGGCTAAACCTACCTCATAACCCACCTCGAGCATTCGCCGGATATCCAATTTCGTAAAATGCTGGATATCAATATTGATCGGCTGAATAGGCCGAATCGATTCTAAATTCACACGCCGAAATCCTTGATAAGGACCATCCATCACCACGGAACCATCGGCTGGAAGGGAATTATTGATTAAGATTGTTTCGCGCAAATCGGCATTTAAAATCTCATTGACCGCGATATCCATCACACGATCTACGAGGGCCAACAAATCACCTGAGTCGAAAAAACCACCTTCAATGGCTTCCGGATGGCAACTCACACAAACAATATGCTTACCCCCATCATCTAAGGCTTTCCTAACGGGCGTCACATCACGTAATCCTCCATCCAAATAGCTTCGGCGTTCCTCTCCACGAATCTTAACAACAGGCATCAAAATCGGCACAGCCGAAGAAGCTAATAAATAATCCAAAAAGTCGAGATTACTCGGGTCAACATAATGGATACGCCCTTCCATGATGTTCACGGCACCAATATGAAGCCCCACGGGACTTGCCTGTAAATTTCGCAGGGATAATACTTCATGAATTAAATCACGCAAGGGCTCAGACGATACGAGTCCCCTGAATTTTTTTGTTAAAGCGGTCCAACCCAATTCGAATATGGATAAGGGTCTAGACAAACAATCGGGACGTGTAATTCGAGTCTCCCAAAATTCCCACAAATCATCCGCCGCTTGCCGAAAATCAGGAATCTGCCCATCCAATTGCTGTTGGCCCAATGCATTCACTAAAAAAGCGGCATTTAAACTACCAGCCGAAATCCCATAAATAACATCCGGCTGAAAGCCTTTTTCTGCTAATGCCTTAATGACACCGGCTTGAAATGCGCCTTTGACGGAGCCTCCAGCTAAGACCAACATGTTGCTCATAAATTTCGTATTATTTAATTCTCAGGGCTAATTTATCCCAAATTGTGATTAAATTTACACAATTTCCAAATGTGCCGAACAAGCACGCAAACTTAATTCTATGTCCATTTCGCTTTCATCTATTCAGGCGCCCATCGAGGAACCCATGAAGGCATTTGAAGGGAAATTCAGACAGTTCATGAAGACGAAAGTCATGCTGCTGGACACAATTATGAATTACATTGTCCAACGGAAGGGCAAGCAAATGCGCCCCATGTTCGTATTCTTAACAGCAGGATGCGTGGGCGAAATCACTGAAAAAACATACCGAGGAGCAGCGTTAATTGAATTATTGCACACAGCTACCTTAGTACACGATGATGTGGTAGATGAATCCGATTACCGTCGGGGATTTTTCTCCATCAATGCTGTTTGGAAAAACAAAATAGCGGTTCTCGTGGGGGATTATTTATTATCTAAAGGCCTGTTACTTTCTGTAGACCACAAAGATTTCGACCTCTTAACTTCGGTTTCCACAGCAGTACGTGAGATGGCTGAAGGCGAATTATTACAAATCGAGAAAGCACGTAAATTGGACATCACAGAAGATGTCTATTTTGATATTATTCGCAAAAAAACGGCGACACTTATTGCCGCATGTTGTGCAGTAGGCGTACAATCGACGGATGCGGACGCAAAATACGTCGACATGGCACATCAATTTGGCGAAAAAGTGGGTATCGCTTTTCAAATCAAAGATGATTTATTTGACTATGGTGATGCTGAAATTGGGAAACCCTTAGGCATCGATATCAAAGAAAAGAAAATGACTTTGCCATTGATCTATGCACTTCAAAACACCACGAGGTCTTTGCGGAAGCAGATGATTAAAACCATCAAGCATGATTCAGACAATCCTGCAAAGGTCAAAGAAGTTATCGCGTTCGTTAAATCCACCGGAGGCATTGCTTATGCCACTCAACGCATGCAGGAGTTCGCACAGGAAGCCCGCGAGATTCTTAGCCAATTCCCTGATTCGGCCTACCGAACATCCCTGGGAAATCTGCTTAACTACACCATTGAACGTAACAAATAAAAAAAGGAGGCTCAAAAGGCCTCCTTTTTTTATATCATAAAACTTCGATTAACGTGGTCCGCCGAAGCCTCCGCCACCACCGCCCATGCGCATGCCCGGCATACCCATCGGTTGTTGGGGAGCAGCCGGAGCCGCATCACTTTCACCACCTTTTGTGTCGTCATTATTAACGGACTTTTTCTTCTTTTGAGGACCAAAACTCATTTTACCGATTCGGTAAGAGAAATTAATCTTAAAGTTCATATTACGCATCGTACTTTCAGAAACCTGATTGATTGATGCCGTCTTTGTTTCGTTACGAATAACAAAACCATTTGGCGTCAAGAAGTTTTCTGCACCAAATCCAATGCTACCCTTCTTGTTCTTGAAATCTTTCTTTAAACTTAAGCTATACATACCAAATCCACCTTGAGATCCCTGCAATTGAACTTGATTAACCCGGTAAAAGGAGAATATTTGAGCACCCCATCCGTTTCCGATGGTGTAATTTCCAAATATTCTAAAGTTGGACTGTAAACCTTCATTCTTTGCAGAAAGCAATGGATCAGCCACATTATTAGCTAACACCATGTAAGACAAATCACCGCCTCCACCAAGCATCAACTTATTCGACAAATTAACATTGAGGTTAATGTTCATACCATAGGCATCTTCATTACCAATGTTCTGCGATGTCGTTTTCACGGTATCCCCACGCACTTCACGAATACGATTGATTGCACCCGTTGTATTACGTATGAAAATTGCTGTCGAAATATAGGTTTGTTTCACAAACTTGCTGTACGAGATTTCATAGTTATTTGTGTACTCCGGTGCTAAATTTGGATTACCCGTTGAAATATTCAATGGATTGGACGCATTCACGTTCGGGTTCAAGTTTTCGATACCGGGACGTTGAATACGACGGTTGTAGCTGAATCTCCATGTTCCCGACTTAAACGTCTTCGACATGTTGAAACTCGGAACCAAAACGCCATAGGGAGGAATCACCGTATTTTGACCTTCTTTCTTCAAGAAACTCGCCGAGATATCCGTATGCTCATAACGCGCTCCCGCTTTAATACTCCACTTATTTTTTGTCGTTAGCGTATAGGAGCCATAAGTACCCCAAATGTTCTGGTTGTAATCAAATACGTTACTTGGCAAAGAAGCTAAGTTAACCAAGGCATAAACACCGTCAGTTCCCGCCGTAAATGACTTGTAATCTGATGTCACATTTCGAGTAATCGCCTTGGCGCCAAACTCAATCATGGACATTTTATTAATCGGCGTTTGATAATCCATTTGAATGGTTGCCTCCTCGTTATATGCATCATTCGCATTTTTAATAGAACTCATGATCTCACTCATGTTCGAATTCGGATTCATAATCAAATTGTAGAAATCATTTGTCCGGTTGTTACGACTATACATAGACAAGATTGAAAATTCTTTTTGAGCTTTTTCAAAGGTCTTGGTATAATCGACATTCACATCTACGTTCGCTGATTGGTCTTGAGAATTTGTATTACGCAAACTCGTCAACACATTGTTTCGAACCTGAGAAAGACCATCTTGCCAGTTATTTCCATTACGCAAACCAAAACGCACGTTGGATGTCACCGAGTTATATTTGTTAATATCCCAATCAAAACCTAATTGGTAGTTACCGAAAATTCCTTCTCTACGTGTTTCTGCTGATTGAACGTTACGCGTTTCGACACCATTATTCTGTGTAATCTGTGTACTTTCAAATTTACCATTCACATTGTATTCGGTTCGACCAAAACCACCCAACGAAAGTCCCCAGTTTTTATTTCGGAAATTTCCATTCAACGCTAGGTTCGATCCACGCACACCGGCACTTGTATCAAAACTTAACGTCAAACCTTGCAAGGTATTTTTCTTCGTAACGATGTTGATGATACCAGCAGAACCTTCTGCATCATATTTAGCAGATGGCGAAGTAATTACTTCTACCGTCTTAATCATATCCGCGGGAATTTGCTTCAAGGCATCCGCAATACTCGATGCCATAATGGTCGAAGGTTTGTTGTTAATCAATACCTTCACGTTAGACGAACCACGTAAAGAAGGATTTCCATCTAAATCAACGGATAACATCGGAACCTTTTTTAATACATCGGTTGCGTCACCCCCTTTATTCGTTGCATCTTTTTCTGCATTGTAAACCGTACGATCCACTCGTTCCTCGATCATGGCACGTTGGCCTTCCACCGTTACTTCCGCCAGCATTTTGGTACTTGCGGGTAATTTGATCACCCCTAAATCATGGTCATCATTTTTCGCATTGATGGAAACAAATAGCGTTTTACTCTCATAACCGATGAACGAGATAACCAATTTATAATCACCTTGAGCGACTTTATTTAGGACAAATTTCCCAACCAAATCAGCGGAAGCTCCATCCACTGGACGATTCGTTGCTTTGTTGATTAAGGCCACAGATGCAAATTCAACGGGTTTTGTATCGGTGGAATCTAAAATATATCCGACAATCTTAGCTGAACCTTTTGATGTTGCTTGCGCAGTTCCCGGAATAACAGCTTCTTTCTTAGGCGCTGCACCGAATCCTCCCATGCCGCCAGGAATCTGCGAGATGGCAGTGAAAGACAGGAACATAAATGCGAATAGCGTAGTAATTTGTTTCATTGCTTGTTTATTAAAATCGTATTTTACGAATGCGAAATTCATACTTATAAGTTAAAGGTCTTTTATTTTGCGACCAAAATGGATAATTTGTTGCCCAATATGACCATTCAAGTTCAAACCCCAAGATTAACCTTGATTCCACTAACAAATCAGCATTTGCGAGTTTGGAAGCAAACGGGGCGCGAAGATCTAGAAAAAATGCTAGAACTAAAGCATAACCCTTGGAAATTGGGATTGTTTTATGAACAGGAAATGCTACAAGCCTTGAGCGATTACTGGATTCCCCAAACCGCTAAATTCCCGCTGGACTATTTCTGGTATACAAATTGGGAAATTATCCTCAAATCGGCGTCCTGCTCTGTAGGGGGAATCGGATTTGCCGGCCTTCCCGACAATGAGGGAACAAGCGAAATCGGATATGCCATCGATCAAAAATTCGAAGGCCAAGGTATTGCCACCGAGGCTGTCCAAGCCTTAGCTACCTGGGCATTTCAAGATCAAGATTTACAAATCCTACGTGCGGAAACTCCGGTGGATAATGTAGGATCCCAACGCGTTTTAACGAAAAATCAATTCGTTCAGACTGGGGTGAAAAAACTCGAACTCGAAACGCCCATGCAAGTTTTCACTTGGGAACGCCGCCGATAAATTTCATTTATCTCGTAAAAATGGTAATTTTACCAAATTGCCAATATCCTAAGGTCTTCGGACCACCACTTATATGCAGCATTTTACTTCCGTTAAAGACGCGTACAACATTGACAAACTCGTAAATGAAGCCTTGTTGATGAAAAAGATGCCTTATGCCGACAAGCATTTGGGGAAGAATAAGACCATGGGCTTGTTGTTCTTTAATTCCAGTTTACGCACCCGCTTGTCCACACAGAAGGCGGCACAAAACTTAGGAATGGATGTGATGGTGATGAACGTGGGGGCTGATTCCTGGCAATTGGAAATGAACGAAGGGGTCATCATGAATGGCGACAAAGCAGAACACGTATCGGAAGCGGCCGCAGTAATTGGCCAATACTGCGATATCGTAGGAGTTAGAAGCTTTCCTGGACTCGTGGACAGAGAATATGATTACTCTGAATTGGTCTTAAAGCAATTCATGAAATTTACCGGAAAACCCATCGTTAGCTTGGAGTCCGCAACACGCCATCCTTTGCAATCGCTGACCGACTTAATCACGATTACCGAATTTAAAACAGTGGAACGCCCAAAGGTTGTGTTGACTTGGGCACCTCACGTAAAAGCATTGCCTCAATGTGTACCTAATTCATTCGCGGAATGGATGAATATTGCCAATGTAGACTTTACCATTGCTCATCCAAAAGGCTATGAATTAGCACCTGAATTTTCAGGGAATGCGAAGATCTGCTACGACCCCAAAGAGGCTTTCGAAGGGGCCGATTTTATCTATGCCAAAAACTGGTCTTCCTACGAAGATTATGGTAAAATTCTTTCATCTGATCCCGCTTGGACCGTCAGTGAAGAGAAAATGAAATTAACGAATAATGCGAAATTCATGCATTGCCTACCGGTAAGGCGGAACGTCGTTGTGGATGATGCCGTGATTGATTCGGCGAATTCAATTGTAGTCCAACAAGCCGGAAACCGGGTTTGGGCGGCACAGACGGTATTAAAAGAAATTTTATTAACCCAAATGCGGGTGGAAAGTCCTTATTTATTCTAATGTCGAAGCAAGCCTTACATATTGTCAAAATTGGCGGGAACATCATCGATGCTCCTGAAGCACTAGCTTCCTTTCTTGCCAGTTTCGCATCCATCAAAGGCCCCAAATTACTTGTCCATGGAGGCGGGAAAATCGCAACATCCATGGCCGCCGATTTAGGTATCCAAAGCCAAATGATTGACGGTCGGCGCGTGACAAATGCCGAAAGCCTTCGAATCGTCACAATGGTCTATGCGGGATGGATTAATAAATCCATCGTTGCTTCCTTGCAGGCATCAACATGCAATGCCATCGGGTTAGCTGGACCAGATGGAGCATTTGTGGTTTCGAAAAAAAGAAATCCCGTACCCATCGACTATGGATTTGTCGGGGATATTGAACGTGTCAACGCACAAGCATTAGCCGGTTTGATTTCGGCAGGATTTAGTCCTGTTTTTGCTCCCATTACGGCAGATGTTTCGGGTCAATTACTGAATACCAATGCAGATACCATGGCACAGGCTCTGGCGATTGGATTGAGTGATCATTTCGATGTAACATTGACGTATTGCTTCGAAAAGCAAGGCGTATTAATGGACCCGAACGATGACAACTCGGTGATTCCGCATATTAATGAGGCAAATTTTGTTCAATTAAAAGCAGCAGGCATCGTTTCGGCAGGCATGATTCCCAAACTCGAAAATGCATTAAAAGCTATTGCGCAAGGCGTTCAGACGGTTCGTCTTTGCCATGCAGATTTTGTTTCACAGCCCGATAAGGGCACTTTGATACAAGCCTAAATGTATACGGACCAACAATTCCTGGATGCTCAAAACCTGCTCGCGCAACTTGTTGCCTGCCCTTCCTTAAGTCGGGAGGAACAAGGTACATCAGCTATTATTCAGGATTTTTTGCGCGCTAGAAATATTTCGTTTCATACCCTTGGGAACAACGTTTGGGCGACGAATAAACAGTTCGATTCAAACAAGCCAAGTATCTTATTGAACTCGCATCATGACACGGTGAAGCCCAATACCTCCTGGACCTATGAACCCTATGCCGCGACGATAGAAGCCGGGCAAATGATTGGATTAGGCGTAAATGATGCCGGTGCGAGTTTAGTAGCCTTGATGATAACGTTCTGTTCTTTTTACGAACATACATTGCCTTTCAATTTAGTTTTAGCAGCAACAGCGGAAGAAGAGATCTCCGGAACCGGGGGCATCGAATCCGTATTGAAATCAGCGGAATTTCCTGAGATTTCTTGGGCGATTGTAGGCGAGCCGACGGATTGTCAAATAGCGATCGCAGAAAAAGGATTGATGGTCATCGACGCCGAAGTTAAAGGCGTAGCAGGCCATGCAGCAAGGAATGAGGGGGTGAATGCGATATACCTCGCCTTGGAAGACATCAACAAAATTAAGTCATTTGAGTTTCCGGAAGTTTCGCCGATACTCGGACCGGTGAAATGTACCGTGACGGTAATCAATGCAGGCAAACAACATAATGTGGTTCCCGACCTATGTCACTATACGATTGATTGTCGGGTCAATGAATGTTATTCCCTAGAACAGGTACTTGAAATTTTGAGAGGCCTCGTTCAAGCAGAATTGACACCGCGAAGTATTCGTTTACAATCGAGTAAAATTCCGGATGGACATCCGGTTCTTAAAGCAGCTGCTTCTTTAGGGATTACAAGCTTCGGATCACCTACCCTTTCGGATCAGGCTTTGATGCACTTTCCTTCGGTCAAGATTGGTCCAGGGCATTCGGGAAGAAGCCATACGGCGGATGAATTTATTTATTTAGAAGAACTGAAGCAGGGTATTCAAACCTATCAGAATATATTATCACAATTAATCTAATACGATCGTGGCAAAACTTTGGCAAAAAGAAAATCAAGTAACGGACGCAATCATTGAGCAATTCACGATTGGGAACGACCCTGTTTATGATTTGCAATTGGCGCGCTACGACGTCATGGGATCACTCGCTCACATCACAATGCTAGAGCATGTGGGACTATTACCATCTGAAGAACTTGAGCCACTTTGCGTGGAATTGAAAAATATATTGGACACAATCGAAGATGGGACCTTTGTGATCGAAGAAGGTATGGAGGATGTGCATTCCCAAATCGAATATTTGCTAACGAAGAAACTCGGCGATTTAGGCAAGAAAATCCATGCTGGTCGGTCACGGAATGATCAGGTTTTAGTCGACCTAAAATTGTTCATGCGGGCTGAAATCATGGAAATCGCAGATGCGGTGGAGGATTTGTTCAATCTATTATTGACAAAAAGCGAAGCACATAAAAACGATTTATTACCCGGCTACACACATTTGCAAATTGCCATGCCCTCATCTTTTGGATTATGGTTCGGCGCATATGCGGAATGTTTGGTGGAAGACGCCGAATTGTTGGAGGCTGCTTTTCGTTTAGCGAATAAAAACCCCTTGGGTTCAGGAGCCGGTTATGGTTCATCTTTTCCTTTGGACCGGAAATTAACCACTGTTTTATTGGGTTTTGAAGCTCCACATGTGAATGTTGTCAATGCCCAAATGTCCCGTGGCAAAACGGAGTTTTATGTTTTAAATGCCATCAGTCAAATCGCAACAACCTTGAGTCGTTTGGCCATGGACGTGTGTTTATACAACTCACAAAACTTTGGTTTCATCGAATTGCCTAGTTCCTTAACAACGGGAAGTTCGATTATGCCACACAAAAAGAATCCAGATGTCGCCGAATTATTACGTGGTAAGTCCAATAAATTAAAAGCCATTCCCAATCAAATGCAATTGCTGATGAGTAACCTACCATCAGGATATCACCGGGAATTCCAATTGACCAAAGAATTATTGATGCCAGCCATTGATGAAATTAAAGATTGCCTGGAAATCACGCATTACATGGTGACGCATATGAACGTAAAGGCTGACCTTTTGAAAGATGCAAAATACGATTTATTGTTCTCCGTCGAAGAAGTCAATAAATTAGTCGTAGCGGGCATGCCATTCCGAGAAGCTTATGTGCAGGTAGGAAAAATGATTGAAGCTGGCGATTTCAATGGCAGCAGCCGCGAAATCAATCACAGCCATTTAGGCAGCATTGGTAATTTAGGATTGAAAGAAATTCAAGCCCAAAAAGATAACGTTTGGGGCCGTTTCGGTTTTGAAAAAGTAGAAGATGCGATTGATAACCTATTGAGCTAATTGCTTAGCCAATAATTTCTGCATATACTTTCCAAGAATATCAAATTCTAGGTTCACACGGTCGCCAACCTTCATTTGGTGGAAAATCGTATGTTCATAGGTATAGGGAATAATCGCAACAGAAAACGTGTCAGTCCCGGATTCAACCACCGTTAAACTCGTACCATTAACACAAATCGAACCTTTCTCCACAGTCACATGACCGGCAGGATATTGAAAATGGTATTCCCAGGAACCGTCGTGTGTTATGATCGAGGTACAAATTCCTGTTAAATCAACGTGTCCCTGGACGATATGTCCATCAAAACGACCATTCGCCGACATACACCGCTCCAAATTGACTTTTTGGCCAATCGTCAAATCGCCCAAATTGGTTTTCTGTAAGGTCTCTTGAATCGCTGTTACACGGTATTGCGGGGATTTAATTTCGACAACGGTCAAGCAAACACCATTATGAGCGAGCGACTGATCGATTCTCAATTCGTCCGTAAAAGAAGACGAAAACCAAAAATCAACATTTGTACCTTGCGCTTGTTTGCTTTCCAAAACGCCCATCGATTCCACAATTCCTGTAAACATGTAATTAATTTTATATTTTTACGAACCCAAATTTACACGCATTCCTATGAAATTCAACCGTTGGATTCTGATTCTCATTGTGATTGTTGGCGGACTGATCTACTTCAGCCTTCCCAAGCAATCTCCTGTACTTGCTAAATCATCCACAGATTCCCTACAAATCGTAGAAAAGCGACTGGCAAAAGATGAGCAATTCAAATCTGATGAGGAATCTCCCATCATAGATAAGGCAACATTCAAAGGATTAACCTATTTCCCGTATTCAGCCAATTGGGTTATTCCGTTTGAAATCGAGCGAAATGAAAAGGTTCAACGAATCAGTTTACAAATGACGGACGGCTCGACGGATTCACTTTTGGTATTTGGGAAAGCACATGGGGAGGTATCAGGAATGCATGTGGATTTACTTGTTTACCAGCATGATTCTGGAGATTTTTTCATTCCCTTTAAAGACAAAACCGCCCCCACAGAAACTTATGGAGGCGGTCGGTATTTGGAGTTACCCCTAACTAAATTAAAAGACAATCAACTAAGCATTGACTTTAACGAAGCATTTTTCCCGTATTGCGCGTATAACAAGACCTTTGCTTGTCCCATACCGCCTAAGGAAAATCAGCTAAGCATTCGTATTCCTGCAGGAGAAAAAAATCATTAATCCGCGCGGCGAACCGTAGAAGCTCCACTCAAATCCTTTGAAATGTTCAAGGGATTACCACGATAAGTTATTTTGGAAGCACCTGATGCGTCCACACGTAAAGACTTTTGAACATTCAATTCCACATGACTCGCACCGCTAGCGTCAACATCGACATCACGAGCCACCATTTCGTTTAAAATCACATGGCTCGCACCTGAAAGCCCTACAGATAATTTCAGGACTCGACCAGCCATTTCAACCTTAGTAGCACCGGAAAGGTCGATAACAAGTTTGTCAGCAACCAATTTGGAAGCACTTATTTTAGATGCACCCGAACAATGCAAAGTCATTTCTTCTTCATCCGTAAATCCTTCTAAGAACACTTTTGTAGCGCCATTAAATTCGGCATCGCGTAAGCGCGGCATCGTAATGTTCAGGATGATTTTTTTTGAACCACCCTTCCAATTTTTCCAATTTGACCAATAAGATTCATCCAGATAGACCTTCAATTTTGATCCTTCTAATGCTACCTCGAGTTCATCTAAATCACTTTCATTTCCGGTAGCAGACATCGTGCAACTGCTAGCTTTCGTAATATGAATTTCAAAAGCACTGCCTAATTCCAGTGATTGAAAATTTCCAACACGGATTTTTTTAGTTACTTGATCGGACGCGAAAGCGAATGCTTGAGATGATATACTGAATACCAAGAAGCTGAGAATAATACGTAAGTGATTTTTCATAAAATGGATTTATTAATTCAAGATGTGAGCAAGATGCTTGATAGCTTTGCAAGGTTGCATGCCCGCGCTACTTATTTATTTTTCAAAAACGAAACTTGCAAATTAGGATAGGCTTGATAGCTCAAATCAGCGCGCTCCGCCTTTTTCCCTTTGATACTTTTTTTCACATTTAAATCCATTTTAGCCTGATTACCCACCGAAATTCGCGCGATATTTGTTTCCCAATCACGCGCCAATAATTCAGAAGAATCAAAGGCCGCAGCAGCAAGCTCATTCGAGCGACCGGATAAAGTCAGACTGTGAAAATCACGCAAAATAACATCCAAGGCAGGCACATTAAATCCCTTGATTTCGGTGCGTCCATTTCCACCTAAATCCACTTTACGCAAAGTGGGTGTCTCAATCGTCACCGTCATACCATTCGGAATATCGTTCAATGTCAAGGTACGATTGCTCACAGACGTCAAACGACCAAAGTCGGCAGATGCTTCTGCCGACTGGTACGAAACTTTGAACTCATTTCCTTTCACGATCGTAATGGCTGCAGACCCACAACGCTTCAATTCAATTGCGCCGAAAGGTTCAACCGTTTTGGACAGTGAAAAGTTTGTTGGTGAAGCGGGTGCCACTGGTGCATCAGGCGCGTTGTCGAAAGATTCATCATCTTGATCTGAAGAATCATCATTCGAACTATCCGATTGCTTTGGATTACGATTTAAGCAAATCAAGCCTTTATCCATCGAGAAAGTCCATTTCGACCCCACAAACAGATCGCCGTTATCCTCGTTGAAATAACCTCCATCCAATACATTCTCCATGAAGTAACCAAATTCACGTGTCATACCAAAAGTTACACCATAAGGAATAAGAACTTTTACCCGCATACGTTGATTTCTAAATTTTAAATTTTTCAACCCAAAATGGCTGTCCAAAACCAATTGATTTCCTTTCATGACATAGTTATATTGAACTGCTTTCGCATTGGTTTCAGCTTCAGTCCGAGTCCGACCATTCGATTTCGCAAACTGAATAATTTGAATGGTTTTTCCATCATATCCCTCTAAGCTGATTTGTGCGCGCGAAAATCCACCCCGGTTAAAATCATGTTCCTCATCTTCATCCAATAATTCATCCGTGATGATGTTGTTGCCCAACAATTTCTCCCACATGGTTTCATTCGATTCGCGATTCACATCAAAGACATAAGATGAATCCGCTGTAATCTCCTTCATTTGATTCACGGATGCAGTTCGTTGGAAATTACGTCCCACAAAACTAAATGCGGCAAATAATCCAATCCAGCCCACAATCGCCATCGTGGTGGAAATGTATTTATAGGTTGAATTTGTCAACTTACGGTTCAGCAATAAGGACAATCCCCCGATTCCGATTCCAACGACCATTGGAATAATAGCAGCGTAAGCCGCCCAAATAGACCAAGCTGGAAGATCTTGAACTAATAAATAAATGGGAATGGCTTCCCCAAAGGCAAGTCCAATCTGCCCATGATCAAATCCTGAAATACCCGATGTAGTTAAAACCACCAATGCAACCGCGAAAGCAATGGCAATGATCAATAAGACGATACCCACAAGGTATTGCACACACCATTTAATCCCCATTAATACAGGCTTGAGTGCCGTAAAAATAGTGGCCAACATGCGAAAAGGGAAAAGCAATACACGCGTCAAGGGTTTTTCTTCCGTTGAATCAGGCTGAAAAGTTTCCTTGATATTCTTCTCTATATTTTCCAAAGTAATGGGCTCACCCGTCATTTCCATTTTGTCAGTCACCGATTTCGCTTCGGGAGTAATCGCCATAATAATGATGTAAGCAGCTGCACCCGTACCGAAAAAGAACAAGGAAATCACAGCTAAAACGCGCAATAAACCGACATCCCAGCCGGTATATGCGGAGATTCCGGCCATGACACCACCGACTACCTTATTTTCCGGATCGCGGTAAAATTTGCGGTAAGATTTGTCAGTTTCGACAGTAAACTCCCCTGGGATGGCAATCCAACAAGCTACATATACCCAGAAAACAAGATTAGCGGCATGCAACAAAGGGAAAAGGCCAAAGAAGCCAACAATGAGTATCAATCGAACCCAGATAGGATCAATCTCAAAATAATTTGCCGCTCCCGACGCGACACCACCCAATTTTTTATTTGTCAAATCTCGACGAAACACCTTTTTCTTTCCCGCATTTGTCGAGGTAGAATTCGTTTTTTCCTGCTTTTCCTCTTCCGTCTCGATCGCTTTGAAATCGGCAACTGTACCCAAAGACGCAATTAAAGCATCTACATGAGCTTGCGTGATTGCTTCCGTTTTCTCCGTTTCCCGGATGTTCCAGAATTTTTCTGCCATACGCGCCTCGATATCATCAACGATGTCTTTGGCTCCCTCGAAATTTTTGAAATAAGCATGGATGGATTTTAAATAGGCATCCAAGGTCGCAAAAGCGTCTTCCTCGATATGGAAAACAATGCCCGCGATATTAATTGATAAGGTCTTTTTCATAAACGTATAATTATGCTTGGGGTGTTTGAGGATGAATGATTTGGGAAACCGAATTTTGCAAGTCATCCCAGGTTCCATGTAATTCTGCCAAAAAGGTCTCCCCTTTTTCGGTTAATACATAATATTTTCTAGGCGGACCTGATGCCGACTCAACCCATTTGTAATCCAGAAATCCGGCATTTTTTAAACGGGTCAACAACGGGTATAATGTCCCTTCGACAACCATGATTTTCGCTGAGGTTAATTCTGTCAGCATGGTAGAGGCGTAAACCTCACCCCTTGAAATAATCTGCAGAATACAGAATTCTAAAATCCCTTTCCGCATCTGCACCTTGGCATTTTCAATATCCATCGGTTTGTGTTTGTTTATTTGATAGGCCAAATGTATAAAAGGTACTATGTAATACAAAGTACCTTAGAAAAAATATTTTTGATTTATGGATAAACGGTGAGTACTTTGTGAGGAATGGCTTACCAAGCTTATGTTCCTATGAAAATCTTATCCAAAGAAGTAGCCTTACCGCTTGCATTCTACAACCGAGACACTTGGTTGAAAGTTGCCTTCTTCGCCGTTTGTGTATTTATGGCGGGCTTTTCATTGTATTTCACGGATGGATTGGTGAATAAATTAGAGGAGCGTGAAAAGCAGCAAATCGAATTATATGCGGAAACCATTCGCTATGTGATGACGAGTGATGAGAATGCCGACATCAATTTTTTCTTTGAGCGTATCAAGAAAATTAATGAGAACAATACGATTCCGGTGATTTGGAAGGATGGTAGCGGCCACCTGAATTCAATCAACATCGCGATACCCGAATCCATTGATATCGAGCAGAAACAAGTTTTGCTACAAGCTAAACTCCAGGAAATTATTGCGGAAAACAACAAGCCCATCGAAATGGACATGGGATTTCAAAAGGAATACATCTATTACGGGAACTCTAAACTCCTAAAACTCTTACGCTACTATCCGCTTTCACAATTACTCGTGGTTTTAATCATTGGCTTCTTGGGCTATATATTCTTCTCCTATTCAAGACGAGCTGAACAGAATCGCGTATGGGTAGGATTAGCCAAAGAAACCGCACATCAGTTGGGAACACCACTCTCATCTTTGACGGCATGGGTCGAGATCTTGCGCAATGAACCAAGCATCAATCCCGAAATAGTCGTTGAACTCGGCAAGGACATCCAGCGCCTCGAAACGATCACAACCCGCTTCTCGAATATTGGTTCAACGCCTATCCTCAAAGAAGAAGATCTGGAGGAACTTATTTCTAGCTTCATCAACTACCTTAAAATTCGAATTTCAACAAAAGTATACATTGAGATAAAATCTTCTTTGGTACCTGGGCAGTTGGCCAATGTCAATAAATATCTATTTGAATGGGTGATTGAAAACATTTGCAAGAACGCTGTCGATGCCATGAGTGGAACTGGCGATGTGTTAATCTACCTACATGAAGGAAAAAATAATCAACTGTTCATCGACATATCTGATACAGGAAAAGGTATTTTACCGGCAAACATGTCGAAAATTTTCAACCCAGGATATAGCACGAAAAAACGAGGATGGGGCCTTGGACTTACCTTGGCTAAACGAATCGTAGAAAACTACCACGAAGGAAAATTAACGCTGAAGTCGACCGATGTAAACAAAGGAAGTACTTTCCGTATTTCACTCCCTAAACCACCGAATAAGGACGTATGAACACGACCAACCTGGTCTTCGGATCCGCATTAATCATTATTGGAATTGGTTATTTATTAAAAAGCCTACAATTCATCGAGATGAAGGATGCAAAATCCATCTCAAAATTTTTGATGCATACAACGTTCCCGGCACTGGTATTCACGACGATGCTAAAGATTGAGCTCACTGCTGCATTGGGTTGGTTACCTTTAATTGCCATGTTATTTGGCTTTCTTTCTTCCTTTGTAGGCTTTCTCGTATTTAAAAAAGAGGCTCCAACCCACCGGGGCATATTAACCATGGGTTCAGCAGGCTGGAACCTCGGCTTATTTGCATATCCCTTGATCGAAGGAATTTGGGGATGGCAAGGGCTAACCTATGCCATCATGTTTGATCTTGGGAATTCAGTGATCAACTTCATGGTGAATTATGGCATGGGAACGTATTTAGCTGGGAATCACGGGACAAAAAACCCAGTCAAGCATGTTTTAAAAAAGATATTTACCTTACCTCCATTCCAAGCTATGTTGATCGGATTAGCCTTCAACATTCTCCAAATACCGGTACTCCCTTTAGCTGCTGACATTATCGATACCATCGCAAAAGGGAATAAACCCATGGTCCTGTTGCTGATGGGCATTTACTTCAGCGTTCGTTTGCCTAAGGTCGCATTTGCCAAAGTATTTCAAGTATTAGGACTTCGATATGTATTAGGCCTTAGTATCGGTTTATTACTTTACTATACGGTTCCCTTCGAATTTCAATATAGGAACATGCTACTCATCTGTTTGATTCTTCCAGCGGGTATGACACTGATCACATACTCAGATGAATTAAATTTTGATACAGGAATTGCCGCAGCCATCGTAAATTTTTCAATGCTCATCAGCTTTGTCATCATGTGGTGCTTAGTAGGGATTTTCAGCATGGCGCCCCATTAAACCAAATAAAATTGGTATTTTTGTGTAAACAATTTGCCTTTCATCAACGTTAAGACTAGGCAAATCAATCAATGCTATGGTCGTACCCTACAAAAATCAAAACAAAGGTAAAAAAGAACAAGTCGCAGACATGTTCAACTCCATTTCACATAAATACGACTTCCTAAACCATTTATTAAGTGGAGGTATCGATATTATCTGGAGGAGAAAAGCGATCAAATTACTCAAGAATAAGGGCATCAAGAAAGTATTGGATATCGCCACAGGAACAGGTGATTTCGCCATAGAAGCACTAAAAATCAATCCTGAAAAAATTGTAGGTGTTGATATCTCTGAAGGTATGCTCGCCTTCGGTAAAGAGAAAATCAAGAAAATGGGCTTGGAAGATAAGATCACCTTACAAATGGGGGATTCTGAAAAACTTCCATTTTCCGACAATAGTTTTGATGCAATCACCGTTAGTTTTGGTGTACGGAATTATGAAACATTGGAAAAGGGATTAAAAGACATGTTTAGGGTTTTAAAACCTGGGGGCTATTGCCTAATCTTGGAGTTTTCAAATCCAAGGCACTTTCCGATGAAACAACTGTATCATTTCTATTCTAAATATTGCTTACCCTTACTAGGCAAACTAATTTCCAAGGATCCAGCAGCTTACACATACCTTCCCGAATCCGTGCAAGCGTTCCCAGATGGACCTGATTTTATTAAGATTTATGAATCTTGTGGATTTTCAAACACGCAATGGATTCCCATGACAGGGGGAATTTGTTCCATTTACTTAGGCCAAAAAGTGAAATAATTGTGCGTATCATTCGAAATATAGGAGCCTTAAGTTTGGTATTACTGACCTTTCAATCTTGGGGCCAACATACCAAATACACCCGTATATTTCATGAATATTACGATGAAAAACCTGTTCACTTTGGTTTCTTATTCGGATTTGCTTCATCGAATTACTTTATGCAAGCCAATGAATCTGTCCTTGGAAGTATAGACTCTGTCAGGTCACCTCGTAATTTCGGATTTCAAATTGGGGGGCTTGTCAATTACGCATTTGACAAACATTGGGAATTGAAATCAGGCATAAACATAGCCCTTTATGAACGCGAAATTCAATTTAAAAGTGAGGCTAACAACCCGCTCTGGAGAGAATCAACTTGGTTAGAAGTTCCTGTATTATTGAAATTACGTTCATTACGCCGAAAGAACCACCGTATGTATGTTATGGGTGGATTTAAACTAGGTGTTGAAGCCAATGTCAAGAAAAAAAGCACAGCACTCAGTGCAAATACAGCCGACTTATCCTTGGAATATGGATTTGGGCTTGAGCAATATTTCCAATTCTTCAAATTCACTCCCGAGATACGTTTTTCACATGGCCTCTTGAATTTATATGTACCTCCTTCGGTTGGAGGACCCTATGCCAAATTAACTGACATCAGGACACATACGGTGTCGCTTGTCATCAACTTCGAATAAATTAAGGCAAATCCTTTTTAGCTTTGGCTGGATCAATTACCGTTTCCAAGGAAGAAACAGCTGATACGCCGAACCAGCCAGCTCCCTGCAATTTCGAATTACTATTGGTATTCTTAATGTTCGTTGGGATATTCGCCGCAGGTCTTGAGAACAAACCTGCATTATTCAATTCTAAACGAGCTTGTGAATAAAAGCTAAATTGATCTAAGGTAATGGAATATAACTCAACCTTTACCTTATCATTCGCTTCATATAACTCGGGATTGATCGCCCCACGAATAGGCAAATTAAACATCAATCCATCCGTACCAGCAACTTTTTGAAGTGCAGAATCGTAAAAAATTACAAGATTCGACGGGGAATTAAACAAAACGCCATTTTTATAAAACTTCAGACGATAACAACTACCCTCACCAATTAAATCATTAGCAAACCAACGCGCCTCAAAACCTTTTTCTGGCTTTCCATCTCCCGATTGGCGAGGATTCGCTGTGGCCGTTTTATAAGCAATCGAATCAACTGGAGGCACCGGATTCATTTTAGCGGACGCAACATACGTATCATTACCTGATTTAACTGATAACTGATATGTCCTACCAACCTGCCCAAAGCGTGGGTTCGCGGCCGATGGTGTCCAGATATAAACCCCGGGTGCTTCCGAACTTTCCACAAATCTGAATTCATTTGCAGCGTCATCGCGAACAATGACCTCCGCATTTCGAATAGCCGGAACTGAACTATTATCGAAATAGTCCTGCGATTGCGTTAAGGTGATTTTTTGTGGACCAGGAAGATTTGTCAACGTGGACTCAACCACCAAAAAATGTTCTGATTTAGGGCTATCCAACGTAACCACTTCTTCACATGAAAATAAAAAGAAAGAACATAATATTAGTAAATAGCGCATCTTAAAAAGTAAAATTATAGGTTACCGCAGGAACAAAAGATCCAATAATGGACAATTGTACCGCTTCTGTTTTTAAGGTATTGGAATCATTTGCTTGTGTGTAGATCGAGAATGGATTCTTTCGATTATATACATTATACACAGAGAACACCCATTCTGAAGACCCTTTCCCAAACAAAGCTTTCTTATTCTTTTTTGTAGCGGAAAGATCGAGTCGGTGGTAATCAGGCACCCGAATATTGCCACGGGTTCCCACAGCCGTCTGTGGATATGCGACTCCTTCATAGATATATTTTTGCGACGGAATCGAATAAGGGACACCTGTTATATAGGCAAAATTTGCACCGAAGGACCATTTGGACGATAAAGCATATTGACCAACTACATTGAGTGTGTGCGTGCGATCATATCGGTTCAAATACCAATCGTTGTTATTTAAGCCTTCGATCAAACGTTCCGTACGAGCCAAGGTATAACTTACCCAACCTGTTAGTTTCCCGATATTCTTTTTCACGAAAAACTCTGCACCATACGCACGACCTTTTCCAAAAAGTAAATCTTTTTCAAATAATGGGTTCAAAAACAAATTCGCTCGATCTGCATAATCAATTTGATTTTGCATATCCTTGTAGTAGACCTCGACCGATGTTTCATAATCATTCCCATTCTCTCCCCAATTTTTAAATAAGCCCAAAGCAACCTGATCCGCAATTTGAGGCTTAATAATATTCGTTGACGAAGTCCAAACATCCAAAGGAGTAGAAGCAGCCGTATTAGACATTAAATGCACATATTGAGCCAATCGATTGTATGAGGCTTTGAAGGATGAATTCTCACCCACCTTTAAATTCAAGGCAAATCGAGGTTCCCAATTCCCATAATTAGCCACGGATGCATTCGGGGAAACCTGAATCATTTTCAAGGTAAAACCCGTTGGATTTTCAATGCTCTCAGGTACAGGAACACGCTCATAATATACCCCATTATCACTCTTGTAATCATAATTCGAATACCTTATGCCATACTGAACGGAAATGCGGGGACTGATTTTCCACTCATCGCCCACATAGGCTGAAAGCTCGACACCACTCTTATCTGCTTGTCCAAATGCCCGTTTATCCCCATTCGACGTGGCAGTCGCCTTGCCTGGCGAAAACTGATAAGATAGAACTTGGGCTCCAAAAGTCAAGGTATTATCTGGCGTCACGTAATACGTAAAATCAGGCTTGAAACTTAAATTAACAATATTGGATGTCCAACGAAACGCATCTGAAGGGCGCTTATTTTTCAAATCGGAATCTAACAAATAATCATAATTACTGTAGAACGTCGTAGCATTCAAAAATAGCTTATTCGAAAACACGTGATTCCATCGCGCAGAAACCGTGCTATTCCCCCAATTAAATCCAAAGCCAGTGCCAAATACGTCACGACCAAAATAACCCGAAAGAAACACCGTATTCTTAGTATTGATGTTATAGTTTACTTTAGCTGTCAAATCATAGAAATTAAATGCCGCATCCGCATTATTCCCTGTCAAAAAAGGCTTTGCCAAGATATCAATATATGACCGACGAGCCGCTACAATGAAGGAAGCTTTATCTTTAATTATAGGTGCCTCAATCGAAAGTCGGGAAAAGATGACACCTATACCCCCATTAACTTCCAATTTCTTCGCATTCCCCTCTTTCATTTTAACATCCAAAATGGATGAAACACGACCACCATATTGGGAAGGAATTCCCCCTTTAAACAACTTAACATCTTTAACAGCATCCGGATTAAATACGGAAAAGAAACCAAATAAATGGGATGAGTTGTACACCGGCGCATCATCTAACAAAACCAAATTTTGATCTACGCCTCCACCACGTACATTGAAGCCTGTTGCACCTTCACCCACTGTTGAAACACCCGGCAATAATTGAATCGCGCGCACCAAATCAACTTCTCCTAATAAAGCTGGAATCTTGCGAATCGTCTTGATGTCAATTTTATTGACCGACATCTCAATACCCTTTACGTTCTCATCCACAGCTTTAGCAGTCACTTTAACTTCGGCTAATTCATTGGATTCGGGCTGCATTTCAATATTGAGGGTCTGGTTTTTGCCAGAAAAAGTAACTTTACGTTCTTGTTTAGCAAAACCAGCTGATGAAAACACCAAGGTAAAATCACCCGGCTGAACAGATAAACTGTAAAATCCATAGGTATTCGTGACATTACCTACCTTCAATTCCTTGATATAAATACTCGCACCAATCAATCCTTCCCCGTTCGTAACGTCTTTCACATAACCACTTATCGTGGCTTTTTGAGCGATTAAGCCGATAGGCAATAACATGAATAGGCACAAGACTAAATTCCTTACAAACATATAGATCAAATCAAAACACAAATATAACTCCGTTTGGGACTTAAAAGTTTTACCACTCATCACAATATCAAACTTTGCAATAAATTATAACAAATGGTAATATATTGCCGAAACATAAATAAAACAAATACTTTCTATATATTTGCCTAACACGAAGCACAGAAATGGAATTAACAATATTTGGACAGATCATTCGCGAAAAAAGAAATGCCCTGCGCTTAAAACAGGAGGACCTAAGCTTACAAAGTGGCGTTGCGGTAAAAACCATTCATTCCATTGAGTTAGGTAAAGGCAATCCAGCCATAAAAACAATTTTACGCTTATTTGAAATACTCGAACTAGACTTCATAGTCGTTTCAGCCAAATCCCTCTAAATTAACTTATTATGGAACAAGCCATCAGTTTTGAACGTATCCCTACTCGCATATTTGATGAATCCGAGCATGCATCAAAAGCCGTTGCACACGAAATCGCAGCACTCATCCGAGAAAAAAATAAGGAAGGAAAACCGACTGTTTTAGGACTAGCAACAGGGTCCTCGCCCAAAAAGGTTTACCAGGAACTAATCCGAATGCACAAGGAAGAAGGCTTGAGTTTCAAAAATGTGATTACCTTCAATTTAGATGAATATCACCCCATGGAACCCGATTCCATCCAAAGTTATGTGCGCTTCATGCGCGAACAATTGTTTGACCATATTGACATACCGGTAACAAATTACCATATTCCTGATGGAACATTAACTATCGAAAAAATACCCGAATTCTGTCGGGACTATGAAGCAAAAATAGAAAAACTGGGAGGATTTGACTTTTACTTGTTAGGTATTGGACGCAATGGGCATATAGGTTTCAATGAACCAGGTTCCGTAATCAATTCGAAAACACGTTTGATGACACTCGACATCACAACGAAAATCGATGCAGCCATTGACTTTGGAGGATTAGAAAAAGTACCTAAACGAGCAATCACCTTGGGTATTGACAAGATCATGCAAGCGAAACGCATTGTTTTATTAGCCTGGGGCGAACACAAGGCACAAAGTGTGGCCAAAGCCGTGGAGGGGCCTATCACTTCCGATATTCCTGCGACTTATTTACAACAACACCCAAACACCCTTTTCATTCTGGATGAAACGGCTGCGTCTTTATTAACCCGCATCAAAACTCCGTGGTTGGTTGACTCCGTTACCTGGGATCGCAACATGATCAAAAAGGCTGTCACACACCTTTCCCTACATTTAGGAAAGCCCGTATTAAAACTAACCAGCAAAGATTACAATGAACACGGGATGTCGGAATTACTTTCCCTTTACGGGCAAGCCTACGATATCAACATTGAAGTATTCAACTACCTGCAGCATACCATTACCGGTTGGCCAGGAGGAAAACCGAATGCCGACGATACTCATAGACCGGAACGAGCATTTCCCGCCAAGAAAAAGGTTATCATTTTTAGTCCCCACCCGGATGACGACATCATCTCCATGGGTGGAACTTTCCAGCGACTTCATGACCAGGGACATGATGTACATGTTGTTTACCAAACCTCGGGAAATATCGCGGTAGCTGATGATGAGGCCCTTCGCTTTGCTGAATTCGTAGTGGATTTCAATGAAAAATTTGAAAGCTCAAATGCAAAAGCGAACAAAATCTACAAAGAGGCAGTCAAATTCTTAAAGAACAAAAAAGACTCCGAATTGGATATCCCGGCAGTACGCGAAATCAAAGGACTTATCCGACAAGGCGAGGCAAAAAACACATGCCGCTTCGTCGGCATCAAGAAAGAGAATGCCCACTTTTTACACATGCCCTTTTATGAAACAGGGACCATTCGCAAAAAACCGATAGGCGAATCGGATATCCAATTAATCATGGACATCATCGAAGAGGTTCAACCGCATCAGATTTATGCCGCAGGTGATTTAGCAGATCCACACGGTACGCACAAAGTCTGCTTAGACGCCATATTTGAGGCAATCCAACGACTAAAACACAGAGAATACATGAAAAACTGCTGGGTTTGGCTCTACAAAGGTGCGTGGGCCGAGTGGGATATCGACCAAATTGAAATGGCCGTTCCAATGTCACCCGATCAAGTATTCAAAAAACGAATGGGTATCTTCAAACACCAATCACAAAAAGATGGTGTGGTTTTCCAAGGAGAAGATTCGCGTGAATTCTGGCAACGTGCCGAAGAACGAAACCGAGGCACTGCTCAAATTTACAATGCACTCGGTTTAGCTGAATATGAGGCCATGGAAGCCTTTGTTCGTTGGAAATTTTAAGCCAAAGCTTCAAATAAGATCTCGGCGGTATGCTTCGCGTGGCGTTGCGTACCGTCGTGAATTTGATGCCGACAACTCGTTCCGGAAGCGACAATTTCTACTTCAACAGGTTGCGCTCGCACCGTTGGGAATAATACCAATTCTCCAATCTGCATCGATAAATCATAGTGCTCTTTTTCATAGCCAAAAGATCCTGCCATCCCGCAACAACCCGATGGAATCAATTGCACTTCATAATTTTCCGGTAAGGACAAGGCCTTCTTCGCCGCCACCAAAGAACTCATGGATTTTTGTTGGCAATGCCCATGCAACTTCAATAATTTCTTTTCTGTCTGAAAAGCCTTGCTATTGATTCGTTTGGCATCAGCCTCGCGGGCAATAAACTCTTCGAGCAGTAACACATTTTTACTCAAAGCCTGTGCTTTTTCTACCCAAGCATCGGATACCAAATCCGGATATTCATCCCGGAAAGTTAAAATAGCAGATGGTTCAATACCGACTAAAGGAATTTCAGCACTTACTAAACCTGACCACAATTCTACATTCTTTTGTGCCAAATTACGTGCCTCATCCAACATCCCTTTGGATAAAAATGAACGCCCCGAAATAGGATGCTGTAAAGTTCGCACCTCATAACCCAATGCTTCTAACAACAAAACAGCCTTCCGACCTACTTCGGCATCGTTGTAATTCGTAAACTCATCTACAAATAGATAAATGGATTTATCCGAATGAATCGTCTTACGCCCTTTCAACCAAGCACCTAAAGTTTGTTTCGCCATCAAGGGCATCGTACGATCCGGATGAAAACCTACCATTCGATTCGATATACGACGCAGAAAAGGAGTCCCCATAATCAAATTATAGAGCAAAGGTACTCGGGAAGCTAATGACGAAATCGAAGCAAAATGCCCGACCAAACGACTACGTATTGGAGTCCCATTTTCCTTTTGGTATTGGTACAAGAACTCCATCTTTAATTTCGCCACATCGACGTTCGATGGACATTCCGCCTTACAGCCTTTACATGCCAAACACAAATCCATCACTTCCTTAATCTCCTTGTGATCAAAACGATTAGGTTTCGTGGAACGTGTTAAAAATTCCCGTAGGATATTCGCGCGTGCGCGCGTGGTTTCTTTTTCATTACGTGTTGCCATAAATGACGGACACATAGTTCCACCGGACACAGGAGTCTTCCGACAATCTCCCGAGCCATTACACTGCTCGGCATGTTGCAAAACATCTTGATCTTGATAACGGAATGCGGTTCGGAACGTAGGAGTTTGTTGGCCTGCCTCATACCGCAAAAACGTATCCATCGGCGGCGTATCGACAATCTTATTGGGATTAAAAATCCCCTTCGGATCCCACCAAGACTTCAACTCACGCATTAATTGATAATTTGCCTCGCCTACCATCCACGGAATAAATTCTCCCCGCAATCGCCCATCTCCATGCTCTCCTGACAAGGAACCTTGGTATTTCTTGACCAATTCCGCAATCGCCTCCGCAATATGACGGAATTGTTTGTGGCCCTCTGCCGTCTTCAAATTGATGATAGGGCGCAGGTGTAATTCACCCGAACCGGCATGCGCATAGTGCACACAATACAAATTATTTTCTGTTAGAATCTCGTTAAACTCGGCAATAAAGGCAGGTAAATCATTGACGTCAACTGCCGTATCTTCAATCACCGCAACCGCCTTTTCATCTCCAGGCAGATTTGATAACAGACCTAAACCCGCTTTACGCAAATCCCAAACCTTCTTCACATCTCCACCCGTTACGAAAGGAAAATGATAACCTAGGTTTTCAGCCAACATTGCTTCCTCGACAGCTTTTGCTTGTTTCGCTAAATCATCTGCATTGTCGGAACGGAGCTCCACAACCAAAATAGCTCCTGGATCACCATCCACAAAGAAACGATTCTGACTTTGTTCGGCGTTTGCTTTGGTGCATTCCAAAATATAATGATCCATCAACTCAGAAGCTGATGGATTAAAACGCAAGGCAATCAAATTGGCCCGTAAGGCCTCATCAATCGTATTAAAATGTGCACAAACCAATCCTAAATGAGCAGGAGGCAAAGGATCCACATGTAATTTGATGCGTGTCACAAAACACAAGGTCCCCTCAGATCCCGCTAGGAGCGCACAAAAATTAAAGGCAGGCTTGTCGGCAAGAAAAGCATCCGAATTCAATAACATGTCCACGGCATAGCCCGTATTTCTACGCTTAATACTAGGCTTGGGAAACTCATCTTGTATATTCTTTTGATTCCGTGGATTTGACAATGCCGCCAAGGTCTGCGCATATATCGTATGCAAACGAGAACCTGGTTGCAATTTTTGGACTGTTTGATGTGGATCTTCCGCTTTAAATTGAACAAAAGTACCATCAGACAGATATCCTTCCACCTCTAAAATATGATCTCTCGTTGAGCCGTAAATGACCGAATTCGACCCGCATGAATTATTCCCAAGCATCCCTCCGATCATCGCGCGATTCGCTGTAGACGTTTCAGGCCCAAAGAATAAGCCATGCTTTTTCAATTCTACATTCAAGACATCACGCACAACACCGGGTTCAACCCAAGCATAAGATTCAGCTGTATTGACCTCTAAAATCCGATTAAAATGCTTCGAAACATCAACAACTAAACCATTTCCCACAACCTGACCAGCAAGCGAAGTTCCAGCTGTTCGGGGAATCAACGGAATTTGATGCTGGTCTGCAAATTGGATCAAGGTCTCAATATCCTGAATGGTTTCAGGTATTGCAACGCCAAGCGGCATCTCCCGGTAGGCAGAAGCATCTGTGGCGTACAAGGTTCGCATCACGTTATCTGTGTGCAAAGCACCTTGTAATTGACTTGCTAATTGATTGAGAACTTGAGCATCCATGTTCGTGTGATTATCGCTGAAGCTGCAATTTACACAAAGCGCGGATTAGTAGCAATTGAGCTAGGATATAAGTCGACATGACAGCAAAGGAATTCCAAGGATATTCAAAATAAAACTTACCAAAAGCTAATAAGCTGTCGGAAACGACGAACAAAAATGCACCCCAGCGGAGTTGCGCACTTGAAATTTGGAAAGCGAAATACAACATAGCGCCCAATGCCAACGCATACACAATGACAGGCGGAAGCAAGGATGCAGGAAGCTTAGGATATAAAAAACCTAAAAATCCAAGGACATAGGGCAAGACCGGAAATATAAAATAAGACCATCGCAAAGCACCTAAGTTACTAAACTGCCGAATGTAAGCGAGTTGCATGATCAAAAAAGAACCCAATCCCAATTGAAAATAAAGCGTAGCGTTTCCCGGAATCAACAGAAAAACATCACCTAACCAAGCAAAAAGTAGGGTGAATAGCAGGGCATTTCGCACGGCAGGTTTTAATCCAAATGCATATACATATACGCCTAATAAAATCATCAACAATGGTTTAGTCGCATATCGAATCACTGACTGGCCCACTAACAATTCAATAATTGACACAATGCCATAAGCGACAAGAATTCGATTTAATTTCATTAGTACCTATATTTTCCTTTCTTGAAATCAAAAATGACAAGGACCTTACCATTGCTTTTTTTAATCAAAACCGAATCTTGCATGTAAGGATCTACGCGTTGAATAAATGAATCCGACTCACTCAGGTAAAGATTAACATTCTGCGCGTCCAAAGGGTCAATGACCAGGTTACGCAAATATTTCGAATCCAAGATGTTCGCTTTTGACGAGGGATATACAACTGTATCACCTTTTTGGTATTTCGCTTGAATCGATGAAGCGATAAGTGGGTAAGGATTTGGCCCACGATTGACCGAAAAGGTGTATTTCTGATGTTGGTCAGAATACAAAGGAACAAATAAAGCAACCAATTGATAGGTTTGAGCCAATAAATAGACAAAAGCAAATATCCGATACCAAATGGCTTGCTTCAGTAGAAAATCAAATAGGCCAACGGAAATAAAAATCCCAAAAGGCAGCCCAAAACAAGCATAGCGAAGAAAAAACCCAGATGTCGTACCGGCATTTACAGCTGCTGCGAACAGAAATAGAACTGGGAGTAAAATTTGAATTACTCCTAAGGCATAAATTCCCCGACTCGCACGATCCAATGATTTCACCCATTGATAAACTAAAAATAGAAATCCAACCAATAGGACGGTTCCTATTTTAAAACCATGCTTCACATACAAATCGTTTGTCCAGAAAAAGTGATCCGACAAAATTGAAATCGTACGCTTGAAAAGGTTTGAAGGTGTAGCAAACTCAAGCCAGCCAGGTATTTCACCATTTTTCTTAATATAGTTTATCAGTTGTTCCGCTGCATTTGCCTGAAAGCCCATGAAATAACGTGCAGGGCCCCAAATAAACCAAGCGATAAAGGGAACAAAAATTAGCCCTAAACGTGTACTCATGCGAAGCCAAATGGACTTATTACGCACAAATAGTGTCATATAGGTAAACTGTCCCACAAGCGCCAATACGGTCAAATAAGTACTAAAGAGGGCCCCAATAGAGGCTAATACCCAAAATAACAGGTACTTATTATTCCTGTTCAATTCGCCTTCTCGCTTGATAACTAATAACCAAAAAAGGTAATTAGATGCAGTGGTAAAAAACAAGCTTGTCGCATAATTGCGTGCTTGCTGACTGTAGATTACAAAAAAAGGTTCGATGGCAGCGAACAAGACGATTGCTAAGGTCCATAGGTTTGATTTGCTGAATTGCCTAGCCCAACGGAACATGACCCAGATTGTCAACATGTTGAACATGACCGAAACACTGCGCATAGCAGCATCCCCTTTCCCGAATAACCAAGCAAATAGCTTGAGCATCATATCGTGCACGAGGCTATTCCCACTGACATCGCCTCGGGCATCCGCATCCAACCAAGATTTTATTCCTCTCGGTGCCCAAAAATCCGCAGGTGTGAAGGTTTTATCAGGACGCATTAATTCGCCCATACCCCCTTGATTGGTATTAGCAACGCCTAATAAGACACTTGATCGTTCATCTGAAAATAGGCTAAACTGCCCTAGGTGATAAACACGCAAAAAGAGAGCTAATAGAATTAGTCCGAGAAATACGAAAAAATACAGTTCCTTCTTTAATTGCATAGCAGCCTAAAATATGAAAATCACCTAATCTTTCGACTAGGTGATTTTAAGAAGTTATTTTATCTCATGATTATGAGCCACATGCCTCACATGCTTCTGGATTATCCAATGAGCATGTCATATCAGCACGGTTTTGTGCATCATCGGTTTGGAATGAAGCAGCGGCTGCTGCTTGTGCTGCGTGTGCAGCATACTGCAATTCAGTCTCATGCACATCATTCGATTGTTCGATAGCCACGTCCGCTTGTTTCTCAATCGTAAATTTAATCGCATCAGCAGCGGCTTTTGTACGCAAGTAATACATACCTGTTTTCAAACCTAACTTCCAAGCATGGAAGTGCATTGATGTCAATTTACCAAAGTTTACATCTTGAATGTGGATGTTTAAGCTTTGCGACTGGCAGATATATGCGCCACGGTCAGCAGCCATCTCCAAGATCGTTTTTTGCTTAATCTCCCAAACAGTCTTATAAAGCTCTTTTAAGTTTTGAGGAATTTCTGGGATGTTTTGAACAGATCCATTCGCTGAGATCAACTTGTTCTTCATCGTTTCATTCCACAAGTTCAACTTGATCAAATCTTTCAACAAGTGCTTATTAACAACCGCAAACTCACCTGACAATACACGACGTGCATAGATGTTTGACGTGTATGGTTCGAAACATTCGTTGTTACCTAAGATTTGACTCGTAGAAGCCGTTGGCATAGGTGCTACTAACAATGAGTTACGTACACCGTGCTCAACAACTTGTTGGCGTAATTTTTCCCAATCCCAGTTACCCGAAGATGGAGTTACATTCCACATATCAAATTGGAAAATACCTTTCGAGATTGGAGAACCTTCCCAAGTTGAGTAAGGACCCTCTACTTTTGCTAATTCCATCGATGCTTCCATGGCAGCGAAGTAGATTGTTTCGAAGATGTCTTTGTTCAATTGTTGCGCTTCTGCCGATTCAAATGGCATACGCAACATGATAAACACGTCAGCTAATCCTTGTACTCCCAAACCGATTGGACGGTGACGCAAGTTTGAATTACGTGCTTCAGGTACTGGATAGTAATTAACATCAATAATCTTGTTCAAGTTGACCGTTGCCGCTTTTGTTACTTCATATAACTTCGCGTGATCGAATTCAGACACACCTTGCTCGTTTGTACGAACATACTTAGGCAATGCCAATGATGCTAGATTACATACGGCTACTTCATCTTTCGATGTGTATTCCATGATCTCCGTACACAAGTTCGAAGACTTGATTGTACCTAAATTCTTCTGGTTTGACTTGTTGTTCGCGTGATCCTTGTACAACATATAAGGTGTACCTGTTTCTGTTTGCGACTCCAATACTTTAAACCAAAGCTCTTGTGCTTTAACTACTGCACGTGCTTTACCTTCTAATTCATATTTGTGGTACAATGCCTCAAATTCCTCACCATAGGCATCCGAAAGACCTGGACACTCATGTGGGCAGAACAATGACCACTCTTCATTGCTTTCAACACGCTTCATGAACAAATCTGGAATCCATAAGGCATAGAATAAATCACGCGCACGCATTTCTTCTTTCCCGTGGTTTTTCTTCAATTCCAAGAAATCGAACACATCTGCATGCCAAGGCTCTAAGTAAATCGCAAAAGAACCTTTACGCTTTCCACCCCCTTGATCCACGTAACGTGCCGTATCATTGAATACACGCAACATAGGAATAATACCATTCGATGTACCATTGGTTCCTTTGATGTATGAGCCTGTTGCACGTACATTATGTATGCTTAATCCGATACCCCCTGCCGACTGCGAAATCTTCGCTGTTTGCTTCAACGTATCATAGATACCTTCGATCGAATCGTCCTGCATCGCAAGCAAGAAACAAGACGACATTTGAGGCTTCGGTGTACCTGCATTAAATAAGGTCGGAGTCGCATGTGTAAACCAGCGCTCAGACAACAAATTGTATGTATGAATTGCCGCTGCAATGTCAGCCCCGTGGATACCTACAGCCACACGCATCAACATGTGTTGAGGGCGTTCCGCGATTGCGCCATCCAACTTCAATAAATATGATTTCTCTAATGTTTTGAAACCGAAGTAATCATAACCGAAATCCCGGTCATAGATAATAGCTTCATCCAATTCAACAGCATTCTTCTTGATGATATCAAAAACCTCTTTCGAAAGAAGTGCTGCATTTTGTCCTGTCTTAGGATCGATGTAGGTATAAAGACGCTTCATCGTCGCAGAAAACGACTTTAACGTGTTTTTATGCAGGTTTGAGATAGCAATACGTGCAGCCAATGTTGCATAATCTGGGTGCTTTGTTGTCAAAGAAGCCGCCGTTTCCGCTGCTAAATTATCCAATTCAGTCGTCTTAACCCCATCATATAAACCTGAAATAACCTTTCTTGCCACCTCTAAAGGCTGAACAAAAAATGGATCCAAGCTGTAGCACAGCTTTTCAATGCGAGCTGTGATTTTGTCAAACTTGACAGATTCGCGACGACCGTCTCTTTTAATTACGTACATGTGTTTCTATATAATATAAATTAGAATAATCAATCTGTTACAAGCCAAACTTAACACAATAAGATTCCCGCCTAAGAATTTGCTTTTTCTTAATTTCACTAGACCTATTTATGGCTAAAATTGGTCTGTTGGCGGTTTTGTTTTATTGCTTTTCGTAAGCCGGAAATTGAAGCACTTCCAGCGGCTTGGGCACTATGTAAAATTAGAAAAAAATGAGAGGCTGTGCAAACATTTTTCCAAGCTAAAAAAGATGAAAATAATTGCATATTTAAAATACACTATGACATAGCGCCATAGGAAAATCCAATGGCAGTATCTCTCTTGGAAAAGTACCATAAAATATTTTTGAATTTTTTTTTCAAGGCATTTGGGCTTTGATTTTATTGAAAATTATATACGCGCATGATTTGTATTTATGTAGATAATAATTAATTTTGCAACCCGAATAAATGAAGTCCATTCCCAGGGATTTCTAATTAATTTTAAATAGACGGCAGGGAATCGTCATTATACAAACACAATGAAAAAAGATATCCACCCAGAATACAAAGAAGTTGTATTTCACGATTTATCAGCTGATTACAAATTCTTAACTCGTTCTTGCGTTCAAACAACGGAAACAACTGAATTCGAAGGAGCAACTTACCCAGTTTACAAACTAGAGGTTTCTTCTCAATCACACCCTTTCTACACAGGTAAAAATGTATTGTTAGATACAACGGGTCGTGTTGATAAATTCAACAAGCGTTACGCGAAAAACTAGTATTCTTTATCGTATACAAAAAAAGCCTCGACATGATTTCATGTTGGGGCTTTTTCCGTTTATTTGCAACATGTGGAATTCGAGCCAACTCATAGATGACATCCAAATAAGCGCGCAATTGCGACCGCTAACCTATACTCGTTGTTTACGGGAGCTATGGGTCGCTTTGTCCACCATTGAAACCAAATGGATTCCCTACGCAGGAAACATCCCCACAGACACATATATTTTGGGGTCCGTGTTACCGAGTGATGAGCTGGTCAAGCGCATTGTAGAATTGCCAGCGGAAACGGCCTTATTTTGGAATCAGCAATGGATCGCCTATCGCGCAGCTAGCCCAACGAATGCACATAAACAAATAGTATACCTCGAAAACCAACCCGAATACATTCAATTTCCAGAAGATTTGCTAGATGCGAACTGCAGTGCCCTTCCAGTGGAAATTAAGCCCAATGCCGTTGACCCCCAATCCTTTTCCGCAAGAGGCAACACGATCATCCATCCTGAAAAATGTTACATAGACCCGAGCGCCTCCCTAACTGGGGCTATACTCGATGCAAGCCAAGGGCCCATTTACATAGGAAAAAACGTGACAATCCAAATTGGAACCTACATACAAGGTCCTGCAGCTATTTTACAAGACAGCGTCACAAACATCGGAGCCAAAATTAGACCCTACACGACCATTGGTCCAGGCTGTAAAGTTGGCGGCGAAATCAGTGCAAGTATCCTTTTCCCTTACAGTAACAAATCACACGAGGGATTTCTTGGAAATTCCATCATCGGCTCATTCTGTAATTTGGGAGCCTTAACCACATGTTCTAATGTCCGAAATGACTTGAAACATATTCATGTCTATAACTATGCGAGTCGTCAACCGCGAAATACCGGGCGCAAATCCTTTGGTATACTGATGGGTGATTATGTATGTACGGGGATTCATACCAAATTCAACACAGGAACCCTCATAGGCAATCATTGTAATATTAGTGGCACACAATTTTTGCCCAAGTTCATCCCTTCCCTCACCTGGGGCGAGTTTCCTAAATTCACTCCCTACAAACATGACCGCGCAGTAGAAAATGCGGAAGCTTGGATTCAAGCCAAAAATCAAGAAATCCCCAAAAATCTACGGGACATAATCGAACAAATTTGGAAAGAGGAAGCAAATGCCCGAAATTAGCCTATTCATTTATTAGGGAAACCGCATGCGCTTTCAAGACATCCCCGGATTACAACAAACCAAGAAACAATTGAGCCAATCTGTTCTCAACGAACACATTGCACATGCTCAGTTATTTCATGGTCCAACCGGTGGCGCCCAATTAGCCATGGCGATGGCATTCACCTCCTTTTTATTTTGCACAAATCGACAAGGCGATGATGCATGCGGCACCTGCCCAAGTTGCCAGAAAGTACACAAGGGAATCCACCCTGACATTGTTTACCTATTCCCAACGGTTACCACAAAAAAGGTCAAGGAAGCCGAATCTGATGTATTTTTACCCGAATGGCGTAATTTCATCACGGGAGGACTCTTCAGAGTTCTACCCGAGTGGCTTGCAACGATGGGTGCGGAAGGAAATAAACAAGGAAACATTCCCGTTGAAGAGACCCGAAAATTACTTGGAAAAATTAGCCTCAAACCATTTGAGGCCCCTTTTAAGGTGGTTATAATTTGGAACCCAGAATCATTGAATCTATCTTCCGGAAATGCACTTCTCAAAACACTAGAAGAACCCCCAAGTGACACCTTATTTTTGCTTGTTTGTGCGGATGCTCAAAAGCTTTTGACCACCATCTTGTCAAGAACGCAACGCATTGCAATCCAAGCAGTGGACGAGGCTTCTCTGGCCGATTTTCTTGTAAAAGAAACAGGCACAAACCTTGAAAATGCTCAAAATTTAGCCATCAGTTGCGAAGGAAATATTGCCTGGGCACTCGAAAAAGCTAAGTCGGAAAATCTGAGCACTTCTACCTGGTTTGCCGACTGGATGCGTGCCGTATATCAGAAGAATTTAAGCAAGCTCGTTGGCCTTGCCGACCAATTTGATGGCCTAGCCAAAGAAGATCAAAAAAGCTTATTAGAATACGCATTGCATATTTTCAGACAGTGTTTGTATCAAATTTCAGATGCCCCAACACTGATCAAAGCCTTGGAAAAAGAGAAAGCTTTTATTTCGAATTTTTCCAAAACCTTGAATCGCCAATCCATTGAAAAAATTAGCGAAAAAGTGTCCACCGCGCACTATCAATTAGAAAGAAATGGGCGTGCTAAAATGATTCACCTGGATTTATCCTTACAAATAATTCGAATTGCAAATGCAAATAAATAAAACCATTCGAATCGGGACGCGTAATTCTGCATTGGCCATTTGGCAAGCACGGCATATTGCGAGCTTGTTGGAGGCCGCAGGATATTCCATAGAAATCATCGACATCGTGACGATCGGAGATAAAATCCTGGATCGTTCCCTATCTAAAATTGGAGCGAAAGGGGTTTTTACGGAAGAATTGGAGACGATGCTTCGAAATGGCGAGATTGATATCGCCCAACATTCAGCCAAAGACCTACCATCAACATTGGCGGCAGATTTACCTTTACTAGCCTTCACAAAGCGAGAAGCTGCGCATGATGTAGTTTTAAGTTTAAATCCAGATTTTCGTTTAGCCGCAACAAACGGTTCCCAAGTAGGAACTTCAAGTACAAGACGACGCGCCATGTTGGCCAAAGAATATCCACAGCATACCTTGGTTGAGATGCGTGGGAATCTTCAGACAAGGTTAGAAAAATTAAAAAGCGGTACCTGTGAAGCCATGATATTGGCCTATGCAGGCGTACATCGTATGGGCATGGAATCCTACATCGTTGAACATTTGCCGATCGATACATTTACTCCGGCGGTGGGCCAAGGTTCCGTAGCGATTCAAAGCTCAAGTCAACTGAATCCAGCATTAGCATCTGCGATTCGTCAACTTTGCAATGATGAACCAACGGAGGCTTGTTTACTAGCTGAACGATATTTATTAGCTCAATTGGACGGTGGATGCAGCGTACCTGTATTTGGCCATGCAACGCAACATACTGGTGGATTATATTTACAAGCTGGCGTACTTGGCCTTAGAGGAGAGGTTGAGCTCAAAGCTTCAGCCATCGGAACGGACCCAGAAACCTTGGGTAAGGCAGTGGCGCAAGATTTAATTGCACAAGGTGCGCAAACCTTATTACAAGAAATTAGGAAACAATTAGCATCATGAAAAAAACCATTCTCATCACAGGATCGAATGGCCTATTGGGACAAAAATTAGTCGACCTACTCAGCAAAGAAGCCAGTGTTAATTTGATTGCGACAGCGCGTGGCGAAAACCGTCTACCTAATCAAACAGGTTACACCTATCAAACACTTGATATAACGGACGCCGCAGCCGTAGAAGCTGTATTTGCTCAGTATGAACCTCAAATAGTTATTCATACGGCAGCAATGACGAATGTCGACACCTGTGAAAGTGATTTAAACGGATGTGATGCCTTAAATGTCAAGGCTGTCGAATACATCGTGGCAGCATGTGCGAAGCACCAAAGCTTCCTTTGTCATTTATCCACCGATTTTATTTTTGATGGCGAGGCGGGACCTTATGATGAAGATGCTATACCAAATCCTATCTCCGTATATGGCGAAAGTAAATTAAAGGCTGAACAAATTATACAAGCCTCCTCAATTCGCTGGGCAATTGCCCGCACCGTATTGGTATTTGGCATTGTACCCGACATGAGTCGGACGAATATTATCTTATGGGTAAAAAAGTCTCTGGAAGAAGGCAAACAAATCAATGTTGTTACGGACCAATTCAGAACTCCAACCCTCGCAGAAGATCTCGCTATAGGCTGCTGGCTAATTGCACAAAAAGAAGCGGAAGGAATATTCAACATCTCGGGGGAGGAATTATTAACGCCTTATGAAATGGCCATTAAAACGGCAGAATTTTACCATCTACCCAAAGAATTAATCAAGCCAGCTGACTCCTCTACCTTTTCACAACCAGCGAGGCGGCCTCCAAGAACTGGTTTTATTCTGACAAAAGCTAAAACAATGTTGGGATATAAGCCCAGAACCTTCAACGAGGGGATTGCCTTGATGGCAACACAGATAGCATAAAAAAAGGTCGTCCATTCGGGCGACCTTTTTTGTTCGACGAACAAAATATTTATTCTAACTCATCTTGAGATTCAGTAACTATTTGCGCTGGAGGAAGAATTTCAATTGAGCTTTCCACTTGTTTGGCTACCTCTTTATTTTCTTCCTGCAATGTTTCCCAAAGTAGGTCTTTCAATTCCTGAATACCCGTATTCGTTACAGACGAAATGAAGACCAAAGGAAGATCTTTCGGAAGGCTTTCCCGCATTTCCTCTTCCATTTCAGGGATAGATAAATCCATTTTTGAAACAACGAGAACGCGACGTTTATGCAATAATTCAGGATTGTATTTCTCAAGTTCGCCAACCAAGATTTGATATTCATCTCCCCAATTTTCGGCATCCGAAGGTATCAAAAAGCAGAGAATAGAATTACGCTCGATATGGCGCAAAAAGCGCAAACCAAGCCCTTTTCCTTCAGCAGCCCCTTCGATAATTCCGGGGATATCAGCAACTACAAATGATTTATAATCCCGGTAAGCAACAACGCCTAGGTTAGGAACCAAGGTTGTAAACGGATAGTCGGCAATTTCAGGTTTGGCTGCGGAAAGCACTGAAAGCAAGGTAGATTTTCCTGCATTGGGAAAGCCAACCAAACCTACATCTGCGAGAACTTTCAATTCCATGACCACCCAGCGTTCTAAACCCGCTTCACCCGGCTGGGCATGACGAGGTGATTGATTTGTGGATGACTTAAAGTGCGTGTTACCTAACCCCCCACGACCACCTGGAAGTAATAATACTTTCTGCCCCTCTTCGGTCACTTCGGCTAGAAACTCGTTGGTTTCGGCATCTTTCACGATAGTTCCCAAAGGGACTTCAATGAAAACATCCTCCCCTTCCATTCCAGAACGTCGACCGCCTTCGCCACCTTTTCCGTTATCCGCAATGATGTGTTTCTGAAATTTCAAGTGAAGCAAGGTCCAATGTTGACTATTTCCAACGATATAGACATGTCCTCCCCGACCGCCATCACCGCCATCCGGACCGCCTTTGGGAACGTGTTTTTCTCTTCTAAAGTGAGAAGAGCCACTTCCTCCACGTCCTGAACGCAAGTTAATTTTAACGTAATCGATGAAATTTGATGTCATAATGTAGTTAGTCGCTAGTCACTAGTCGCTAGTCTGTTTTTAAATGTAAAAAGGCTAAAGTCCTAATGGAAACTCTTATTTCTTAGCTCTTAGTTCTTAACTCTTAGTTCTTCTCGATAATCGAAACAATTTGTCCATAAATCGCATTGATATCCCCTACGCCATTGATTCCTGTAAACTTCGCTTGTTGTGCATAGAAATCAGCAACAGGAGCAGTTTTTTCTGTATATTCTTGTACACGCTTATGAATTAAGTCTTCATTTTGATCATCTGGGCGACCCGATGTTTTACCTCTCGAAAGAAGACGCTGCGTTAACTCTTCTTCTTCTACTTCCAAAGCAATCATTTGTTGGATACTGACACCATGTTCAGCTAATAAGGTATCTAAAGCCGCCGCTTGAGCAACTGTTCGAGGAAAACCATCAAAAATAAATCCTGCAGCTGATTTATTTTCATTCAACTTATTGTCAATCATTCCAATGACAACAGCATCAGGAACTAAAATTCCTTGATCCATCAATTTCTTCGCTTCCAAACCTAAGCTTGTTCCCGCTGAAATTTCTGCACGTAATAAATCACCCGTTGACAAGTGAATTAATCCATATTGCTCAATCAATTTTGCGGATTGAGTTCCTTTGCCGGCACCTGGAGGGCCAAATAAAACCAAGTTTAACATATCCTATATTTTAAAATAAATGCAAAAGACAAAGGTACGCAATGCTTAGATATTTACCTATGTTGTAAGACCTAATTAGCTCATCGTTAAGAAATTATGACCATTTGATAATTTTTATATTATTTCTTAAAATATTCACAAAACAGTGTAGCACTGATTAGTTTGTTTTATATATTGGCAGAAATAAGTTGGCAAATTTAAATTTGTCCACTATCACTCAAACCTTATATTTTATGAAAAACAATTTCTACGTAAGCAGAGTGGTCTTTCTGATGGCCTTTATGTTAACCCTCTCATGGGTGGCTTTTGGTCAAGACCGAAAAGTGACAGGTAGCATCCAAGACGCCAAGGGCGGAGGGATACCTGGTGTTTCTGTTGCAATTAAGGGTACCACAACGGGTACGACAACAGATGGAAATGGAGCTTTCTCCATTAATGTAAAAAGCGGAAACGCAGAATTAGTAATTTCATCCGTGGGTTACGTGACTAAAAACGTGGCTGTAGGTAATCGCTCGAGTATTACGGTTAGCTTAGACGAAGATGTAAGTCAGTTGAACGAGGTCGTTGTAACAGGTTACTCATCCCAACGTAAAAAAGATATTACGGGAGCAGTAACGGTCGTGGGCGCCAAAGAATTAACTGCGGTACCTTCAGCGAGTTTAACCCAAATGCTACAAGGACGCGCGTCAGGTGTGACTGTTGGAAATGACAACTCGCCTGGTGGAGGAACAATGGTTCGTATCCGTGGTTTTGGATCGATCAACAACAACTCCCCGCTGTATGTTATTGATGGTGTACCGACCCAAGGTACCTTAAACCAAATCAACCCAGCAGATATTGAGTCGATGCAGGTTTTGAAAGATGCCTCAGCCGCATCTATTTACGGTGCGCGTGCTGCCAATGGGGTTGTGATCATCACAACAAAACGAGGTGGCGAAGGAGAGCCTAAAATCAACTTCGACATGTATACGGGTACTCAAACAGTTGGTAAGACTTTAGATTTGTTGAACACAAAAGAATTGGGCCAGTATTACTACGAATCAGAAATCGGTGCGGGAAAACCAGCAGGAACATCTCCTTCAGCACAATACCGTTTTGGCGCGGATGGAACACAAACTATAGCGGATTATATTTATCCAAACGTATATGGTGCACTACCAGCCAACTACACCTATACAAATGATATCACAGACCCTAACTTAGGAAAAACGGCTTTCAATATTACAAAGGCCAACAAAGAGGGTACTGATTGGCAGAATGTAATTTTTGGACCTGCTAAAATCTCTAATTATCAATTAGGGGCAACAGGCGGATCTAAAAATGGCAAATATGCGATTTCAGCTAGTTATTTTGACCAAGAAGGTATTTTGAAATATACAGGATACAAGCGTTATTCAGTTCGCGCGAATACTGAATTTAAAAAAGGCAAATTGACCTTTGGTGAAAACTTTACAGTTTCCTATGATGAACGTACAGGTGTTCCTTCAGGTAATAATAATGAGTCTAACCCTATTTCGTTTGCCATTCGTATTCAACCAATCATTCCGGTATTTGATATTACAGGGGGGCCGACCGCTTTAGGAGGAACGAACTCTTCCAATTTGAATGGTTTTGCAGGTTCACGTGGTTCCAACCTAGGTAACGCACCTAACCCATTGGCTAGACAATGGAGAGAACGCGATAATCCCATTAAAGCAACACATATCTTTGGTAATGTATTTACTGAATTAGAAATCATCAAAGATTTAAAGGCGCGTACAAGTCTTGGTTTTGAATACAATAACTTTAACCAGTCGGCATATTTAAACCGTGACATTGAAGCAGCTGAGGCTCGTAATGCAAACAGCTTAACGGTTTCAAATAGTTATGACCGTGCAGTAACATGGTATAATACCTTGAACTACAATAAAACGTTAGGTGATCATACGGTTAATGTTTTAGTGGGTACAGAAGCCGTTTCTACCTATGCGTTTGGATTTAATGCTGCACGTTCAAATTTTGCATTCGATGATTTATCATATCGATATTTGAATAACGGTTCAGCAGCTGGATTATCAAATGCTGGAGCTGGTGCAACAATCACCGCATTGTTCTCGCAATTCGGAAAAGTAAACTATTCTTACAAAGAATTATTGTTAGCTGACTTTACTTTACGTCGTGATGGTTCCTCACGTTTCGCATCAAATTACCGATATGGTATTTTCCCTGCATTTTCATTAGGTGCTCGTTTAACAGAATTAGCATTCATGAAGGATTTGACATTCATCAACGAATTTAAAGTTCGTGGCGGTTGGGGTAAAACAGGTAATCAATTGATACCAAACGTTTATAACGCCTATACGTTATTTGTACCAGATCCCAATAATAATGCCTACGATATTTCGGGTTCAGGAAACTCCATTGCGACAGGTTTTGACATCTCACAATTCGGTAACACGGGTGGTCGCTGGGAAACAAATACATCAACAAACATTGGTGTAGATGCTAGTTTTTGGAACAACAAGTTAGATGTTAATTTGGATTGGTATACACGTACAACATCCGATATGTTAACGCAAGTACCTATACCTAAAACTGCTGGTTCTGCATCAATTCCTTATGTGAACATTGGTGAAGTAAACAATACAGGGGTAGACTTAAATGTAACTTACCGCGATCGAATCGGTGATTTCCGGTACAGCATCACGGGTCAAATCTCACAATACAAGAACAATGTCGTGAAATTAAACGATGATCCTAAGGCATCAGTATTTGGGTTCTCCACACGTCTACCTGCCATTTCTGTCACGAGAGCTGGATTACCTATCGCTAGCTTCTTCGGTTACATCATCGATGGAGTTATCAAGGATGATGCAGAAGCTGCTGCAGCACCAAAATTCGGCACATACACACGGGCGGGTGTTTTCAAATTCAGAGATGTAAACGGCGATGGTGTAATTACAGCTGCTGATAAAACAATTATCGGAAATCCACACCCTGACTTTACCTATGGAGTAAATTTAAATCTTGGGTACAAGAACTGGGATTTAACCGTATTTGCACAAGGTGTTCAAGGAAATGAATTGTTCAACTACCAAAAATATTGGACTGACTTTAATACATTCCAAGGTAACCGTTCAAAAGACATGTTATACAACTCATGGAAGAAACAAGGTGATAATGCTTTATTACCGCGCTTAAATTCTCAAGATGGTACAAGTCAGCAAATTTCTACCTATTTCGTAGAAGATGGCTCATACTTGCGCATTAAGAATATCCAGTTGAGCTATAATGTACCTGCTAGTTTCTTGAAGATTGTTAAGTTGAACTCTGTTCAAGTATATGTACAAGGTCAAAACTTATTCACATTTACAAAATACAAAGGTTTGGATCCCGATGTCAACTTGAGAACTTCAGGTAATGATAATCAAGATACACACATGGGTATTGATGAAGGTGCATTCCCTGTAGCTAAATCATACAATGTTGGTTTAAGAGTAGGATTCTAAATAGGTATATCATTTGAAAATAAATCAGATATAAAATGAAAAAGTTAATCATTATCGCATCATTAGTCGCGACAGTAGGTGTCAACTTTTCTTGTTCAGATAGTTTCTTCAACATCGAACCTCAAGGGGCCGCTTCGTTGACTTCACTAAGTAATAAGAATGGGGTAAATGCCTTATTAATTGGAGCTTATTCTCTTTTAGACGGAGTAGGAGCTGGAAATACGGGACGCCAGTCTACGATTTCAAATTACGTGTTTGGGGGTATCACCTCAGGTGATGCCGTGAAAGGGACGGATATTGGTGATCAGCCAGAGCAAGAGTATATCGAGCAATATTTATGGCTATCGGACAATACCTACTTTTTAGGTAAATGGCAACATACCTATGATGGGGTAGCTCGTGCTAACGAAGCTATTCTACTTGCCAAAAGTACGGATGTAAAGGACATGACAGAAGCAGAGCGTACACAAGTTGTGGCTGAAGCTCGTTTTTTACGCGGACACTATCATTTCGAAGGTAAAAAGATGTGGAATAAAATTCCATACATCGATGAGACTGTTTACAAGCGCGATGACCCAAATTCTACGAAGGTTCCAAATGATAAAGACATTTGGTCGAACATAGAAGCCGACTTCAAATTTGCGGCAGATAATCTACCAGCGACACAAGGTCAAAAAGGACGTGCTACGAAATGGGCTGCAAAAACCTATTTAGCAAAAGCCTATATTTTTCAAGGTAAATGGCAAGCTGCTAAAGATTTATTGTTAGATGTTTATACTAATTCTGGGAAAAAACTCATGGCAAACTACCATGATAACTACCGCAACATCACGAACAACAATGCAGAATCTATCTTCGAAGTAGAATTCTCTGTTAACGATGGTTCCACAGGTAACAATGGTAATGCTGGAGATAACTTGAACTGGCCCTATTCAGCGAACTCACCAGGTCGTGGATGTTGCGGTTTCTACCTTCCCTCTCAAAACCTAGTTAATGCATTTAAAACAGATGCAGACGGTTTGCCGATGATCGGTGCGAAAGCAGATGGAACGGCAGATACCTATAACGCAGTTGACGTTCCTAATGATCAAGGTTTAAAATCAGATCAAACATTCAATTTAAAGAAAGATGTACCCGTTGATCCTCGTTTAGACTGGACAGTAGGTCGTCGTGGAGTCAATTTCTTGGATTGGGGTCAAATGCCAGGATTTAACTGGATTCGTAATCAAACATATTCTGGCCCTTACATCGGCAAGAAATGGATGTATTACCTAGCTGACGAAGGTAGTTCGACGCACTCAACAAGTAAGCGAAATGTGAATAATAACTACCGTTTATTGAAAATGTCATCCGTTATTCTTTGGCTAGCTGAATGTGAAGTTGAATTAGAAAATTTCACAGAGGCTGAGAAATATGTCAACTTAATTCGTAATCGCGCAAAAACAGGTTCTGTGCAAGATGCGACTGTAAATTATGTTGTCAATCCTTACCCAGCAGGTACTTTTGCTACAAAAGGTAAAGAATACGCTCGAAATGCCGTTCGTATGGAAAGCCGCTTGGAATTTGCTATGGAAGGTCACCGTTTCTTCGATTTAGTTCGTTGGGGTATTGCTGAACCCTACATCAACAAATACTTAAAAGAAGAATCCGTAAACGGTACAGACTTAGCGGGCAGAACGTATAACAAGCGCGGGTATTTAGCAGGGAAAGCCTACACAAAAGGTAAAAACGAATATTTCCCTTTGCCAAATGACGAGATACTAAACTCTCAAAAAGCGGGTGCTGCTACCTTGAAACAGAACCCAGGTTATTAATTAGAATTTTTGTTTTATTAAAAAGTCAGGACTTTGGTCCTGACTTTTTTTTATTTAAACTCCTTGGGATTTCCCTTATATTTGAAAAAAATAAATCCATATGCTAGCTGATCAGTTCGAACAAATCATCCATCAAAGAAGATCTAACCGTCTATTCGACGAAAATATCTCAGTAGACGATGCGGTCATTGAACGAAGCTTAGCACGTGCCATTTTATCTCCTAACAGTAGCAATATGCAATTGTGGGAATTTCATTGGATTCAAAGTCCCGAAAAAAAGGCTGAATTCCATGCCTTATGTTTAGGTCAATCGGCAGCTAAAAACCCGGCCCATTTAGTCGTTTTTGTTACCCGTCAAGATCATTGGAAACAACACGCCCAGTGGAATCTTGATCAAATAAAAAATGCACTTAAGGGCAAGGAAGCAGGTAAAAGAGAAAAAAGAGGGATGCAATATTATGGCCAATTGATGCCCTTACTATACCGTCAAGATATCTTCGGAATATTCACGCTCATTCGTAAATCCATGTGTTTTTTCATGGGGCTTCGTAAACCATTCATGCGATTTGGCGGTAAAGCAGACCAACGTGTCATGGTTCACAAATCCTGTGCATTAGCTGCACAAACGTTCATGCTTTCCATTGCTTCGGAAGGATTTGACAGCTGTCCGATGGAAGGATTCGATGCAATTCGAGTGAAAAAAGCTTTGAATTTGCCTTCAGGAGCAGAAATCAACATGATTATTTCCGTAGGAAAAGGAACGCAAGAAGGGATTTGGGGAGAACGTTTCCGTTTGCCTTTTAACGAAGTCGTAATTAAACACTAAAGGCAATCCACGTCCGGAATCACTTGTACGCCCTTGAAAACAGGTTTACCAGGTAATTCATCCAGTAACAAACGTAGGTCCACTTTAAAGTGGGCTAGGGATACTCCTTTTTCGAGTTTGATGAGGATTTCCATCACGAATTGATTGCGAATTCGCTCAATCAATGGACGCTCTGGGCCCAAAATACGCCCATGACCGTATTTAGCTTTTAACATAGCGCCCAATTCATTGGCTGCCTTCTCCACCTGATTTGATTCCATGTGGCGAAGCGTCAACTTAATTAAGCGAACAAAGGGTGGATATTTGTACCCTTCCCGCTCAATAATTTCATCCGCATACAAGGCAGCATAATCCCCCGACTTGATAAATTCAAACAAGCGATGCGTAGGTTGATTTGTTTGAATAAACACTTGACCTTGTTCATCGCGCCGACCAGCTCTACCAGCAACCTGTGTAATCAATTGAAACGCGCGTTCATGCGCTCTGAAATCTGGAAAGTTAATAATTCGGTCTGCATCAAAAATAGCCACGGTAGAGAGTCCTTCGAAATCGAGTCCTTTGGCAACCATTTGCGTACCTACCAATATGTCGATATTTCCGGATTGAATTTCTGCCAATAAACTATTAAACGCTGTTTTGGAACGCGTGGTGTCTAAATCCATCCGACCGATCCGTGCATCCGGAATAAGCAATTGCAGTTCCTCCTCTAACTTTTCTGTCCCATAGCCCATCGTTTTCAGGTTCGTTCCCCCACATGCTCCGCATCGACGCAACAATCCTTCTCGGTAACCACAGTAGTGACAACGCAATTCTTGATCTTTCGCGTGGTAGGTCAAACTTACATCGCATTGATTGCATTCTGCGATCCAATCACAATCTTGACACTGAATATAAGGTGAATAACCGCGTCGATTTTGAAATAATAAACTTTGCTTGCCCTTCTGAAAATTCTCATCCAACAAGGTTACCAAATCCACCGAAAAGCCCCCTTTCATCTGTTTCATTTTGGAGGCATACTTCGTATCAATCAACGTCATATCGGGTAATGTCGCCTTCCCAAAACGCTCCATCAAAGTCACTAAACCGTATTTACCCTGCTTCGCTTGATAATACGATTCAATGGAAGGCGTCGCAGAGCCCAATAATACCTTGGCTTTTTGTTGGCCCGCAAGCACCATCGCCACATCACGCGCATGGTAGCGCGGAGCAGGATCTACTTGCTTGAAAGAAGATTCATGTTCTTCATCTACAATTATTAAGCCTAGGCGAGAAAAAGGCAAAAACACGGACGAACGGACTCCAACAACAAATGGGTATTTACCTTCCACGATGGATTTCCAAACTTCTACTCGTTCATTATCGGAAAATTTAGAATGGTAGATTCCTACTTGCTCGCCGAAAATCTTCTTCAGACGTGCCACAATTTGCGTTGTTAAGGCGATTTCCGGCAACAAATAAAGTACTTGATCTCCATTAGCCAGCGCCTCTTGAATCAAGCGAATGTAGATTTCAGTCTTCCCACTTCCCGTGATACCGTGTAATAAAACAGTATCTTTTTCCTGAAACTGCGAGAGAATAGACTGATACGCTTTCTCCTGCGCAGCATTTAAATCAAAACTAGCAGGAATAAAATCATCTGAATCACTACCAAAACGAGATACGACAATTTCAAATGATTCAAAAATTCCATGCTTGATGAGCGTTTGTAAAGCGCTTTCGGATAAACCTGCTTGACTGAAACTCGATTTCTCAAGGCCCCGTTGGTTAGTCCCAGCATCACGCATCACCGGGATAAATTGTAAGTAATGTAACAGTATACTGATTTGCTTGGTCTTCGTTTCTAATTCTCCAATTATAGCCGTGATAGCTTCTTTATTTGCGTATGAATCCACCAATCGTATACGACGCTGAACTTTGGGCGTATATCGATCCTTTAATTCATCGAAAATCAAAATAGCTCCCTTCCCTACCATCGCCTTGATGTGATGATAAGGACTTTTGACTTCGGCAACACGCGCTACTTCATCATAGGACAAAGAACCCTTTTCCTGAATGGCTTGGAATATAACGCTTTCCTTATCAGTCAATTCGTTCAAAAGTTGAAACTCAGGATGAATTTGAACTTTGGACTGACTCGATATTTTAAGGCCTGCCGGTAAAGCAACTTGGAATACCTCACCTGGATAACACATGTAATAATTAGCTACCCACTGAAATAGGGCAATTTGAGAAGCTGTAACCAAGGGAGACTCGTCGAGAATCTCCAACATGTATTTCGCTTGATATTGCTTAGGAGGTTGATGATGGACACGAACAATAACAGCTGTTAAGACCTTCGTTGTACCAAACGGAACAACAATGCGTAAACCTGCTTCGACCCAGCTTGCCCATTGCCGCGGAACCCTATAGGTAAAATAACGAGGGATAGGCAAAGGCAGAAGTGCATCAACAAAAACTGTTGATTCTTCAGACTCAAAAAGCACTTTGGTTTCCCCCATAATAAGCTACAAATAAACAGAAAGTTCAGGAACTGAACAAGTCGCTATTTCCAAGAAAGCGTTTGAATTAAATGAAGCGCATCCTGCTTTAAAAAGCGGATGATAGGAGCTAAAGAATCGTTTTGTGTGGCTGTTTTCACATAAATTGCTCCCCGAAGAAAATGCTTAGAACTATCAGTCGTGAAAAATTGCAAGGAGGTCGCCACTTCGCCGTTCAATTCAATTAACCCAGCTTTACGACCATCTTGGGTCGTCATTACGTAATCGTGGATGCCCGCGGCTTTACCTTGATGTTTATAAGCTAAAGCAAAAGCATCATTAATCAATGCCTTCATTTTTTGCTTATCACCACCCAAGGGTTTATAGGTAATTTGAATAAAAGCATCCCAACGCGGGTAATACAAGTATATCCAATGGGGTTCAGCCTTAAAGACCTCTTTTTTATTTCCAATGGTGACGGTGTCAGGAATGACTTGCGCATATTGGGAGACCTCGAACTGATAGGGATGTCCTGCCTCTAAAGCAACATATTGAGCTACAGGAAGGTCCAAGCGATTATACCCTTTCGGTCTAGGAACATCACCCGCTTGCTTTTGCTCGCATGCGATTATACTAAATAGTAAGCCCAGGATAACTAGATATTTCATCATAACTACAGAGGCATATCCACCCCATGATAGTCCAACAAGGATTGCTGGATCTTTTGAAAAACTCGTTCTCGCAATACAGGTAAATCCTCCTGCGTCATGCCCTTTGTTTCCATGGGAGCATGAATGCGCACCCGAATAACCCCAGGTTTTAATACGATATTGTCGTCGTCCATCAACTGGTAATTATTCAAGAAGGTAACGGGAAGAATCGGAACTTGCTGTTGGATCGCCATCGCGAATGCCCCATCCTTTAATGGAGCCGACATGAATGGAAAATGCTTGGACGTAATCCCTCCTTCCGGAAAAATGATGATGCTACGTTTAGCTTGCAGCGCACGGATGGATTTACCGAGTGTTGCCGACCGGCTGGCACGATCACCCCGATCCACGAGTATATTCAAACGCGCATAGAGGTATCCAAATAAAGGTACTTTCTTGATGGAACTCTTACCCACAAATGAAAAATAATTGGGTAGAATTTTAACAAAAGCAGGGATATCCAAATAGGAAAAATGGTTCGCACAGAAAACATAAACCTGTTTGGGATCTAATTTTTGCTCAGAAACTACTTCAAAGCGCAAGAATCCAAAAGCAAAAAACAAACGCGACCAAACACGAACTAATTTATGTGCATAGCGCTTCGTATCCTTATGTTGCAAGCAAATTACCATAAATGGGTAAAGTGCTAGAAACCAGCTAATAAACCAAAAACCGGTCCATACAGAGTATAGACCGATTAAGGGATTTGATAAATAAGGATTTTTTTTCTTCATGGGTAAACCCTGAAATTTATTCTACGATACCTAATTGAACCGTATTGGTTTTCTTAGTCGTATGCGCAGGGATAGATAGGGTCGTAACAAATACATCCCCTACTGAAAGTAACTCTTTTGACTTTAATAAATCAACCATGCCTTGAACGGTCTTCTCAGCACTTTCTGAGGCAGCATCGTAATAGAACACTTTAACGCCCCACAACAAGCCCATCGTTGACATCAATTGCTTGTTCGATGTAAACACAAATAGATCTGCTTTCGGACGGTGAGCAGACAATTTAAACGCTGTTTGACCCGAGTTCGTAATGCAAAGGATTGCTTTGGCTTTCGAGTCACGTGCCAAACGGCAAGCGCCTGAAATCAAACGATCTGTTAACGTAACATTAGATGTATTCGCTAACGCGTGATTTTTGAAATAAATCGCAGCTTCATCACCTCGGATAATTTCAATGGCATTTTGTTGCTCTTCTACCACTTCATGAATGTGTGCCATTGTCTCAACAGCTTTGATCGGATAAGCTCCAGATGCAGACTCGCCAGATAACATCGTTGCCGATGCACCTTGCAATACCGCGTTTGCTACGTCAGACGTTTCTGCACGGGTTGGAACTGGATTTGTGATCATGGACTCCAACATCTGTGTCGCCACAATAACAGGCTTACCAGCAGCAGTACATTTCTCCACCATTACTTTTTGCAAGTAAGGAACCACAGCACCATCCATTTCTACTCCTAGGTCACCACGCGCAACCATGATGGCATCTGTAGCTTCGATGATTTCATCCAAATTATCGATTGCCTCTGGCTTTTCGATCTTCGCAATCACCTTCGCTGTTTTACCGTATGCTTTAATTTTATCTTTGATATCCCAGATATCAGATGCCTTGCGAACAAATGACAACGCAATCCAATCAACACCATGATCCAAACCAAAATATAAATCGGCAGTATCTTTTTCTGTTAAACATGGCAATGAAACTTTCGTACCTGGAAGGTTAATACCCTTCTTAGACTTCAAAATTCCGCCATAAATAACTTCAGTTACTACTTCTTTTTTCTCTTTATCAATGGAAAGTACTTTAACCTCTAAGTTACCGTCATCCATCAAAATACGCTCACCTACGTTTACGTCTAAATACATGGAGGTATATGTTGTACCAACCTTCTCGGATGTACCCAATAGGTTTTCATCCATCGCAAAGATCAATTGTTTACCTGCTTCTAAAGGCACCCCATTGTTCTCAACTAATTGAGTCCGAATTTTAGGACCTTGTAAGTCTTGTAATACAGTTAGATTCAATCCTAACTCATCGCTAATTGAACGAATAGTCTGCAAACGCGCTAAATGATCTTCATGCGTTCCATGAGAAAAATTTAGACGGAAGATATTCACTCCTGCTTGAGCTAATTGGATTAAAGCTTCTCTTGTTTCAGATGCTGGGCCTACTGTGGCAACAATTTTTGTTTTGCGTTGATACGACATAGATTAGTTTAGTCAAATTACTTTGCAATTTACATTTAAGTCGGCAAAAAATGGAATTAAATCAAGATAATAAACCCGATTTTTTGTAAAAATTTAAGAAAATGGAGACCTATCACTCCTAGCATCTAATTTTTTATTCCTTTTATCCTATGTTGAATAAGTCATAAAAAAAGGAGCCCGTTTGAGCTCCTTTTCAATATTTCTGAGAGTATTAGTTTTCCCACATGTCATGTTCCATCTCAAGCAATTTATACTCGAGCAATTGAGACATCATCAATCCTTCTTTTTCACCTCCATATAGGTCAGTCAAAAACTTGTTCTCAACATTACCTTTTTTAATGATTCGCGCTTGGAACATTCTCAAATCAAATGCATCAGCCATATTCTTGTGCTGCATTTCATTTTCAGAATTATACCAAATGCAGTTCGGATTCGAGCGGAACAACTTATACAAATCCTTGTAACGGAAGGATGCAACTGCTTTATCAAAACCTGCCTTCGTTTTAGAAGCAGGAATAATCAAACTGATCGATTGGATATCGAAATAAAGACGAGAGCGTCGACGATCGATAATCGCGTCTTCCCGAATTTCCAATATCGACAATTCTTTCGGAAAATAATATGAAACAGCAGCCACAGCTGGCTTTTGATCAAATGCATCTTTAGCCGGTGCTCCTGCTGGTTTAGCAGCGCCACCCCATCCATCGTCCGTGCCGGCCGTTTTAGGTTCAGCACCCTCAGCTCCAAAACCAGCTGCTTTTTCAGCATCAGATAAGGCTGCCTGCTCAGATTGCTCCTCCATTTTCAAATTATCTTGAAATTGTTCCGGAGTCAATTTGGTCAACAAGGAATCGTTCGCGTAAGGAGTCAAAACACCTGCCTTAACCCAATCCAAAATAAACTTTGAAATCTCATTATTCACCGAAAAAAACGGTTGATTAATTTTCTCATTCAAATCCATCCGGCGCCATAGGCGTGCTTTATAATGAATACTAGATTCATCAATTGGACGAACAGAATTTTGATTTGGTGGCAAAGGTTTTTCTTGCGCTTGAGCAGCAAAGCTCAAACCCGTCAAGACCCCTAACAACAAACACTTATTGACTAATTTCATACGATTCATGTTAATTCAAAGGAATGTTTTTCGCCATGGTAAATGGAATGGTTTCAACAGCTCCTTTAAAATTTTTCCGTTGAACTCCTTTAATTTCAATGTAATAGCGATCACCAGCTTGCGCTTGTGCGGCTAATTTGGCAATTGACCCAGAACCTTGCAAGGTAATGTCATCAATTTTACGCTGGCCACGTGCAAGGGCCACATACAATTCTGACACACGGAAGTTTGCATCTTCTGGATTGGTTGATTTAAATGATTCATCAGCAATGGCACGAGCATCGATGCTACGCAATCCCGATGCACTTGCTCCTCGTTTTTCATCCAATTCTCCACCATTTCCGAAAACACGCACTTCAGGTCTTGGTACACGACGTACACGGAAAGTTTCTTTACCTAATAAAGTTCCTCCGTTCGCGATGTTCAATGTTACCGTAGCAGCTGAAGGAACGATGGTAACCTTACCACGATTTTGACCTCCAATAGCTTCTCCTCCGTCAGCCGAGAAGGAAGGATTCCATAAAGCACCTAAACCTGGACTTGCAACACTTAAACGATTCGCACAACCCAAATAAAGTGCGGGCAACGTTGCCGTTTCAATATTATACGTTGGCTTTAATACAAAATACTCTTTCTGAATGGTCTCTGTCTTAGGTCCTAGTGGACTCATGTAAGAAACAGATGCGGTATACGTTTTCTTAGATAATCCATTCGCATCAAAACCACCACCTGAGGTTTTAAACTTAATTTGGCCGCGGCCATCAATCACCGGGATTGAAGAACCATTAAAGCTCATACGTGGGGTAAAACCACTTGAAGTTGCCGCAATAAATACCTCTGCTTGGTATTCCATCCCTGCCACCACCGTGTTGGCATTTGCGGATACTTGCGCAAATACTTTATCAAACTTAATTTCTTTCGCTCCTACTTTCGCTGCTAACTGCGCTAATACATCACTTTCATAGCGACGAACCTCCGCTTGCTTCTGTGATATTGTTGCCATGGCAGCGGGAACAGGCGTTTGAGCAAAATTCAATTCAGCAAAATCCTTGTTGGCCTGATTCGCATCCTTACTTGCAATCGGATCTGATTTGGCATCATTGGCTAGCGAAGGAAACTTCGTACCTGGATCAGCCAATTTTTCCAAATCCTTTACATATTGGGCAAACATCATTTCCAGCTTATATGCTTCGCCTGCTTTGCCAGCACCTACCATTAAGGTAAATACCTTTTCTTCTTCTTTAGGATTTTTAATGTTACCCGTTTCAGGATCAATTCCTCCACCCGCTTCAAGAATTTGGCTCTTCAAAGCATCTAAATGATTGACCAAGGCATCCGCTAAGCGACGAACTTCATTCGCACGTTTTACCACATCCGCATAAGCATCTGGATTAGGCAAATCTTTAATTCGCTCCTCAATCCCTTGAACCATTCCTCTGTTCTTAGAAGTCGCCGATTGATTGGCAATCTCTAAACTGGAATTCAAAATGGTAAATTTTTGTAATAATGCATCTGATACTTGTAAGGCAAGTAATGCCGTCAGTACTAAATACATCATCCCGATCATTTTCTGCCGGGGTGTTTCTTTTAAACTAGCCATATTATCTAAGCTGTAAT
>JACCDX010449699.1_pt1 | contig 84046 bp, 60 predicted proteins | sample 7449681 | NCBI WGS metagenome assembly JACCDX01 (sample SAMN15323450, study PRJNA562643) | freshwater metagenome | isolation source: river surface water | place: USA:Blue River Watershed | collected 2017-08-18 | reverse complement strand
TTCAGTGCCTCTGTGGCGCATTGCCTTCTTAGTGCTCATGGTCGTGGCAGCGGATTGGTGTCCCTCTGTGGCTATAATGCTGGGGTTCTTCATCTTCTTTTATATTATGGACATGGAGGTGACACAGGAGACGTGGTCACAAGTGGATCTGAAACGTGGGACCGCTGGGCAATAAACTAACCCAATAGTAAGAACAATGGCTTTTCCGCCGCCCCCTGTCGCGGCTGCCATGGGCCCTCTGAATCCCATAGAGGCCCTCTTAGCATCCTTCAATACGAACCCCTATTTTATTGGCCTTATGATGTTAATTCTGAATTTGGGAGGTCGCCATCTCGCGGGTGGACTCACTCCCGAGCAGGACAAATTCTTTCAGAACCCATGGATTCGTCGTGCGCTCCTCTTCGTTGTCATTTTCGTTGCGACGCGCAACGTGCTGACAGCGTTTTGGTTGTCGCTGGCAATTATAGTAGTGATAGGATATCTGACGAATGAAACGAGCGCCCTCTATCTCTTCGGAAAACGGAAAGAGCCGTTTCAGGCTCCTGCGCTGCCACCGATGACGGGGCTCACAGGAGAGGAGCAGGGAATTCTGCGGCAATTGAGTGAAAAGGCGCAGAAGATAGAGGCGGAAAAGAAGGGGAAGGAGGTGCCAAATGAGGAGCCGTCATTTGTGGAGGCGTATCCGCTCGTTATGTCTGCGCTGACGCGGTAAGCGGGGCGACCGCAGTAGTAACAGCCGCGCGAACAGCGCGACTACGAATGTCATGGCGACACACAGGGCACCGAACGTTCCGCTGAAACCAGGTATCCACACAAGAGCGGTGAAAAAAGTGGTCACAATGATTAAGTTTTCGGACTTGATCTCCTTCTGCGATCGTATCTTGACAGATTGCACAAGGAGTATCTAGACGCGTGGGGGCCGCATAGGTGCTGGAGGCTGCGGCAAGTTGCGTCGCCGTAGGAGCAACGACGATGGGTTCCCAAAAAGGCTGTGTTTGCGGATTTGGAGTTGTAGTATTTCCCAAAGAAGGAGAAACAAGAAGGCTGCGAATAATGAATTGCGAAAACTCGTCGTTCGGCATATACGTGTTTAGAATGGATGATACGAGTTGGTCTGATGTGGCTGCATTGGTATTTGTCTGCGGCGAATCGGCGGGAAAAGTTACATGAACGCGCGGCGCGGTTTCAGTCTGAGGCTGTGGAGAATTCCGCGGGTACCAGCGGCGCGAATTGCGGGAGCGATAATAGCCCTGTTGCTGCTGCGGCTGTTGCTGTGGCTGATAGGGTTGTGATTGCGGCTGCTGCTGTGGCTGCGCAGGATAGGGTGGTGCGAGAGGGTTCGGATTGTTCGCATTAAAATAGTTCTGCCACATGGAAAACAGATCATAGCGTCCGCGCATTTGCTGTTCCATATATTCCAGTACACTCTGAACAGATGTGAATCGTTGACGCTGATACAGAATTGCTGGAAAATACGTATGAAGTTCATTCAAGAGAATACTTCCATACGGGGGAGCGGTGCCGGCCATTCTGAAAATTGAATCGGCTCGGGTTAAGGCCTATTTTCCAGACAACATAGCACTATGGACATCTCTGGTGAAAATACTCGCCCCCTGGGTCTTGGCGGATTACTTAATATGGGAAACACCTGTTATGCGAACGCGACAATCCAGGCCTTCAGGAACTGCACAAAAATCCCCTGGATCTTTGAAGGCGGTCGCTACGATCGCCTCTTCAAAAAGGAGCCAAAAGGGGAACGCCAGAAACAGCAGGCGCTCACGCAATCGTTCGCGGATGTTGTAACTCTTCTGGGTCGCTGCCGCAAGGGCCAGAGCGTTCGCCCATCCGATTTCTGGAGCAAGTTTCGCGTGGCAGTCCATGATACCGGGTTTGAGCACCTGGCCGCACGGGAGCCCCATGACAGCCACGAGTTCTATCTCTTTCTCTTGGACACTCTCCACGAGTCCATGGCACAAGAGGTGACTATGCGCATTACCAAACCGCCGCCCCAGACGGATACAGAGCGCCGCGCAATCACCGCTCTAGAGACCTGGAAGCGGGAATTCGAGAAGAAATATTCCCCGCTCGTGGACCTCTTTTACGGGCTGACGCATATTATCACGCGGTGTAAGGCATGCGGCCACGAGTCCCACCGCTGGGAAATCTTCTCGGCGCTCAAGGCACATGTTCCCCAGGTCATCAAAGACGGCAAGGCACCGACGCTGATGGAGATGTTTGAAGAGGAGTTCAAGCCGGAGCCGATTGAGGGATACGCCTGTGATAAATGTACGCCGACGCGCACAGACGCTGAGCGTATAACACGCATTTGGCGTCTGCCGATGCACCTCATTGTAGTCTTGAAGCGCTTCACACCCGATGGGCGAAAGATTCAGACGCCGATGGCGGTTCTGCCGACGGAGGAGCCCTTCTCGTTCGCGCCATTCTTCTCGGAAGAGAGCCCAGAGCGCACGGCCGAGACGCGCTTCCGTCTCCACAGCATCGTCGACCATCATGGAGTGACGGGGGGCGGGCACTATACTGCCCAGGTGCTATCGCAGAGCGATACCACATGGCGCATTTACGATGACGAGAGTAGTTCTACGATTGGGGGCGGTGAGACGCCGATGTTTGGGTCATCCACCTACATGCTCTGGTTTACGCGGGACGCTGCTGCGGGAAATGGCACACCCCTAAAGGCGCCTGAAGCCTAGGCCACAAGCGGATATCCCGCCAGACCCCCAGCCGAGTAGCCGGCCGAAAAAGCGCGGTTCGGATACGCACGCGCGTAAGAGGCCACTGCCATATTATAGAGAGTGTATCCGACGTACGCACTTAAAAGGAAAAAGACCAGGCCGAGAAGCAGGGAGCCCTTCATTTGTTTTTACTCTACTAAACCGCCCCAGAAAACGCCTCAATCTTCCCAGACTGGACATAGATAGTCTGAACGCGGCCGAAGAATCCATGCTCGCCCTCCACGCGGAAATGGACGTGCGGGGCCAGTTTACCCTTCATGGGCACCTTGTAGGCCTGCGGCGGCCCACGAATACGCAGCAGAGCCTTGCCGTCCTCGCCCGCCTGAACAACGCCGGAGTTTTCATTATTTCCATACGCCTCGTTCCAGGACTTTACGACCTTATCTGAGCCATTCGGGTTCGGCTCGGCAGCCCAGTATACGACCTTGGCGCCCGGGCGCGTCACGACCTCTACGGACTCATTCGCGCCCTGGGGCGTCTTCAGACTGAGCGCAGCCGCAGGCATCAGCGTCTGGCCGAGGAACGGCAGGTAGACGTCGCGGCGGAACGCGAGCAGGAGCGCAGCGAGGCCGACAACGACATAGAGGCGCGAGGACCATTTGCGACCCAGGACGGCACGCACGGGGTCAAATCCCGCGAAGCCGACGACTAGCCAGTTTACGCCACCCACAATTACAAGGAGTACTACAAGCATGTAGATCTTTTTGTTGTAATACATGAGCGACGGATCTGCGCTCGGAAAGAGGTCCATTTCTATCTAGTCTGTAATCAGAAACGAAATGAGCGGTTGTGCTATAAGACGCTGGGGGACCGGATCCGGCTATGTGAAATGCGGCGACACGGCGGCTTCAAAGGAGTTGGACGCGCGTTTGAAAGCCGTCATGGCGGAGCGGGAACGCCAGGACTCGTATTTTACGGCGGTTGTACCAGAGGCTACAGCGGCAGCGGCGCCAGAACCAGCGCCAGAACCAGTGCCGACACCAGAGCCATCAAAAAACCCCGTGAAAAAAGGGGCTAATAAATAGAATGGCACCCACATGTAAATATTACATTGCGAAGACATTCGCCCATCTTGCTGGTGGCGTTCTAGTTATCTCTCTCGGAGCCAAATCAACAATCACTTTTGATATTGTAAAGTGGCTGGAACTTCCACCAGTATCCGCCAGTATTATGAGCCTCGTCTACGTCGCAACTATTCTTATCTTGCCCGCTGCTTTCATGTCCATGTCAGCAGTGAACCCCTATAAGTACGCTCTTGCTGCTGTGTGGGCATTCTTATTTGGCCAGATGCTAAAACCGCTCGTGGAGAACCTAGATGACCGCGATGTTCTGTTTCGCACTCTCGTCCTCACCGCCGGTGTTTTTCTTGGTATGGTCGCAGTAGGCTTTATTGACAAACAGAACCTTCTTGGACTCGGTCCCTATCTTTTCGGCGCTCTGCTGGGTCTGATAGTCGCCCAGATTGCCCTGATGGCGGCAAAAATGGCTGGCACTAAAGGCCTTCAGTCTCTAGAATCCGTTATACCCTTTTTCGGAGTCGGCCTATTCAGTCTTTTCACCGCCTATGATACACAGATGTTAAAAGAACGTGCTCGGATGTGTAGCGGAGTACCTGACTACGTGAATGAATCTGTGCGATTCTTGCTGGATTTCGTGAATCTCTTTACGAATATGGCGAATACCTAAGTGTACTGAGCCCCAAAAGGGCTCAGCATGCGCTTAGGGGGTGTGCCATAGCACACCCCCTAAGTGTACATCCGCCGCGCGCTCTCATCCATCGCCTCCTCCTTCTTCTTGAGGAAGAGGTCCACATGCGACTTCTTCACCACGAACGGCAGAGAGAATTCCGGAATATGGAAGGGCAAATCCTTCGTATTGAAGATCCGTAGCATATTGATCTTCTGCACGATCGCCTCAATAGCACGTTTCAGTTCACGCACGCCAGGCTCCTTTCCAGCGTATTCCTTGATAATGTGCTCCAGAATCTCGCGCGACACAGAGACCTTCTCATCCAGGCGCACATCGCGCAGCGCCTGCGGCAAGAGGAAGTTCTCCGCGATTGCCAACTTCTCCTTCATCTCGTACCCCTTCAGTTCAATGACAATCATGCGATCCATGAGAATCTTGTCAATCTTGCCAAGGTCGTTTCCAGAGAAGACGAACATGACTTTGCTCAGGTCAATCGGGATGCCACTCAGATACTTGTCCTCAAAGTCGCCATTCTGAACAGGGTCCGTCAGATGGACCAGCATATTCTGGACCTCCTCGCCCTTCGGCGTCGCCGAAATCTTGTCCAACTCGTCAAACATGAGTACCATAGACATGGACTTCGCCGCCACAATAGAGTTCACAATCTTACCGCAGTGCGACCCCTCGTAGACGACCTGGTGACCTGTATAGGTGCTGGCGTCCGAGTCGCCACCCAGCGAGATGAACTGGAACGGCCACTCGAGCGCCTTGGCGATACCATTCTTGATCAGGCTCGTCTTGCCGATACCAGGCGGGCCCGCTAGCAGCAGCGACAGGCCACGCGCGTCCGGATTTGCAATCTTGGACGCGATGAACTGGAGAATCTGGAGTTTGCTCTCCTCCTGGCCATAAATGGCCTCAGCCAAGCAGCGCCGCGCCTTCTCCATGAACGCCCCGCACGCCTCTGAGCCGCTGTCCATACGCACAGGCATCTCTTTGTAGACACCCAGCGGCAGCGAGGCGAACTTCTCCACCCAGGCGCGCAGTTTGAAATACTCACCCGACCCAGGGTCCATGTCCTGGAGAGCATGGTATTTCGCCATGACCACCGCCTGGGTCTCTGGAGACAGATTCATAGAGAGGATACGGAACATCAGATTGTCTGATGGCGACGTCGCCTTCTTCTCCAGCGCGGCTACCATGGCCTTCTGCTTCTCTTCGGGTAGCGCCTTGAACTGGTCAATCTGGTCGTCAATACCGCCCGTCTCTGCCGGCTCCGTGACCAGTTTCACGAATTTCCGTACAAGCGATGACTCCTTTTTCAGATTGTGGCGCTTCGGAATCATGCGCTCGTCTTCCTCATCATCACCCGCGAGACCGAAACTGATGCTGATGCCATGCGGGCGCTTCTTCTTGCCACCTTCATCCTCAGTCTCATCATCTTCTTCATCCTCCTCAGAATCGTCCTCATCCTCTTCGGAGTCCTCAACCTCTTCGTCCTCCTCAGACTCGTCGTCACCCTCCTCAGAATCGTCTTCAGACTCCTCCTGGCGCTTGCGGCGTGGGAGAAATCCCTTTTTCTTCGGGACTCGCGCACGAAATCCAGGTGCCTCTGACTCTGAGGATGTAGACGACTCCTCAACGATTTCATTCTCCTCTTCCTCGCTGTCGGACTCAATCACGCGCCGCTTTCCTGTGGCACGCTTCTTCTTAATACGTGTGCCGTGCGGTGATGACTCTTGCTCTTTCGCAAGAGTACGCTGGATGCGGGCACGAGCCTTCACCGCCGCGCGCCGAGCGTGTCGACGAATCGTTGCGCGCTGCTCGGGCGTCAAATCGGTGTCGTGGGTGCCGCTCGTACAGGACGACTCATAAGAGGAATCCTCTTCCTCTTCACTATAAGCGATCAGGCCGCGAATATTTCCGCGGCTGTCAACACTGCTGTCGTCATCATCACCCTGGGCACCGCCGCCACGGCGCTTCTGAAGATGCTGGTCGGGCTTCTTGCGACCGGAGGACTTTTCCCCCTGATCGCCAGAATCCTTCTTGGACCGATTCGGACTTTTCTGCATCCTATGAACGTTTCCGTTTTTCATTCTTACTTCCCTACCGAATAGGGTGCGCCACTCGCGCCTCAATTTTTAGGCTGGCCACTATCCGCTATCCGCTATCCGCTATCCGCTATCCGCTACCCGCTATCCGCTAACGCCCGTTTACTTGCGGTCACGGCGATTGCGACGCGTGCGACGGCCGCCACGACGACTCACCACGTTCTTCACGGCCATGTTCGCGTGGCTCGTCCAGATGTTCCCCAGGCGCTTCGCGCCCTTCAGGCCGCGGCGCACGATGTTGGAGGCCGTACCCGTCACCTCACCCACAGAGTTGCCCGTCGCATTGATGGCGTGGCCAAACGGAGCCCAGACGCGCTGAGTTAGACGCAGGCCACTCTTGCGTGTGCCCTTACGTGCCATTTGTTCTATTGTAGGTTCTTAAAAAATTATTGGCCCTTCAGAATATCCAGAACATCCATCAGGGCGAATTTCGTCTTCATAGACTGGCTCGGGAATTCCGCAGGTGTCTGGGTCATTTCCTGGATGGTCGGCTCGCAACCCTCTAGGAGCCCCTGGCGTGCCCGCACGAAAAATCCTGTCTGTTTTTTCCGGAGAACCTTGGCCATACGCACCAGGCAGTCCGAATACTCCTCTAGAAGGGTCTTCTTGTCCTCCTCTTTTCCAAATGTCTTCATATTCGCGAGAATTCGGTTAAATGTAGAATTCAGAAGGCCCAGGTCGAGAATTTCCAGTGCCGTCAACTCCGCCAAGAATTGGCTGTAGCCCACGCGGAACTGCTTTGACTTCTGAAGTTCTACGAACGTATCATAGTCGGCGCCACCGGCCTCCTGAACATTGTCAAAAATGGCCAGATAATTCGATTGAAGAGTGTTCATTTCCTCTAGGATGACCCGATAGCGGCCGGAGATTTCGCACAAGAGTTTCGCATAGAGGGGACAAAAGACCTCCTCAATGGCCGCCTTTCGGAAGACAAGGCGCATAAAATCGCGAATCATTTCTTGGAGGTCCGCGACCTCGCCGGAACCCAGAATTTGGTAGAGGAAATCACGAATTTCCGTGTAGGTCTTCGGGCTGAATTTGTTAAGTTTGCTCAGAATAATATTGTTCAGAATTTTATCCTCCACAGGCTGCGTGGAATTCTTGAAACGGCTCTGGTATTTCGCCACAGGGGGCGGCGGAGTGGCAGAGGCGGTCCCGTCTGAGTGAAAGGACCGGGGAGTTTCACTCGCAGACGTGGGACTCTGCGCCGCGGCTCGCGGCGTCGTGCCAAGACTTCTGAGAGAATCCGATGACCCGTAGCCGCCGCGAAAGCGATTGTTTCCGCCGGACCCGCCAGCCCCGCGCCGCCAGTCCGTCCCTGCACCCCCAGTCTCCACGAGGTCCTTTAGACCCGCAATCGTGGAACAGAGAGCAGCGGACCCTTTCGGCACAGGGGTCGCCAGAATTCCGCGAATCTCCTTTTGAATTGTTTCCAGCGCGATCGGCTCCATCTCCTATAGGGTGATAGGACGCCAGTATTTAGACCTGCGGCAAGACTTGAGCACCGGTAGTCTCCGTTAGCGAATAGGATGGCCTCTAACCCCACACGACTCGTGGCCGACGCGGGCCTGGAGGATCTACATACAAAACTGGGCTGCCGTATGAAACAGAGCGGACCCATCCTAAACAACACAATTTCGCGCGTGGAGCGTATGACGCCTATCGCATACGCTGCCCGACTCCGTTGTATCAACGTATTCCGTGATTTTGAAGAGAAAAAGGCCGCCATCTGGAACGAGCGCTTCTCGGAACTTCACGGCCTGGAGGCCGACCTCGAAGAATTCCTGAGCCCAGGCTCCGAGGATCTCAAAAAACTTCGCGAGGATGCCTTGGCGCAACTCTCCTTCACGCAGGCCGATCTCCGTTGCTTGAATTATGTCCCCTTCGCTCTCGCAATCGTAGCCACCTTTAAAGTCTGGGCCGTGCCTCTTATGGCAATTCTGACGCCCCTGCTGGCCTGGATTCTCCCCTATATTTTTCTGAAATTCATGTATCAACTCCCCATTTCAACAGAGCAGTATTCCACAATAGTGAAACTCATCTGGTCCGGCAGCCCCTTTCAGTTCAAAACGGGCGCTGATGGGAAATTGGCGCCTCCTGAGCCCCCTTCCTTCTTCACGCCCCGCAATCTCTTTCAGTCCGGTCTCGTAGCCTTCTCATTCCTACACGGACTCATCCAGCCGATTCAGAATGCCTATCACCTCTACAAGACTGACCGCACCTTCTATGAAAAGGGTGCCAAGGCCATTCGCATCTTCCAACTCTACAAGAAATTCCTGGAAGAGTCCGAAGAACTCGGTGCCCCCATCTACTTCCGTGATTCTCTAGAGGATATTGAAGTCGCGGACCCCCGCCGCACGATTCACCTCCTCTTGGAACAGCCCGAGCGCTTCCGCATCGCCTGTCGCGACCTGGCAAGTCTGGAGATTCAGTGGAGAATCGCTCGTTGTCCTCTGCTCCACCCCGCCATGGTCATTGAGCGAGGCAACGCCCCCTATTTCGAGGCGATCGGCATGTTCGATATTTCTCTAGAGGCGGGCACGGCAAAGCCGTCCGATGTCTCCTTCACTGGAAAGTCGCACCACGCCGCTCTGACGGGGCCGAACGGAGGCGGCAAGTCATCCTTTATGCGCGCCGTCCTCCAGACGACCCTCTTGGCCCAGACGTATGGTGTGGCGCCTGCCGAGCGTTGCGCACTCCGCCGGTTTGGCTGGATCCGCTCTGGACTGCGCCTTCAGGATTCTCCCGGAACCCTCTCCATGTTTGAGACGGAAGTCGCCTTTGCAGCCCGTCTTTTGCGCACGAGATCGCCCCGTGGTCCGGGCCTTGTGCTCTACGATGAACTCTTCCACTCTACAAATCCGCCCGACGGCACGGCGACGGCGAAGCGTTTCCTAGAGGGTCTCTGGGCCCGAGAAGATATGGTCAGTATAGTCAGCACACACGTCTTTGAACTTGTGGAGGCGGCAGACGAGAAGGTCCAGCGGCTCTGTTGCCAGGCTCAGATCCGTCCGGATGGAGAACTGGCCTTTGGTTATTCGGTAGAGAAAGGTATCTGCCGTCTGAGCAGTGTTCGTGGCATTTGGCGGCGCTTCGGCCTGGGGGATGAGGCCAAGCCCGCGGACCAAGTGTAATTTGAAAACCTGCCGGCGGAAAAGAAGATGAACGAGATCCTGGTAGTGGGCGTGCTATTTCTAGTGCTGTTGGGCGCAGCGTCCTTTTACTTCTATTCACGCCTGCTCTACACGGAGCGCAAGATGGGCCTGATTGAGAGCATCCTACTGGATATCAAGATGTCTATGGATATGGAGGAGGAGCATAACGTTGTCTATGAGGGCGCGATGGGTCCTGGCGGAAAGGTGATGATGAACACGCCCGCACCGACCGCTACTGCCGTTGCGAATACCGAGTCTGATATTGCCTATTATAACGCAGTACTGGAATCGACCCCCGCCTCTGAGGAGACGACAAAGGTGAGTGAAGTGGTCGCTGAGGTTGTGGAGGCGCCGCAGCAACCGCAGCCGATTCCGTCGTCTGAGTTGAACTATGATGCCTATACGCGCGACGAACTGGCCGCAATCGCCGAGCGCCGCGGCCTGCGCGTGACGAAGCGCATGGGGAAGACCGCGATCGTGAACCTACTGCGAGAGAGTCCGGCGAATCCTTCTACGAAGCCTGAGCAAGAGGTGACGGATGGAGCCCCTGCTTCAAGCAGTCTGGAGGGTTCTAGTGGAGGCGCTCCTTTGGATTCAGTCGAAGAGTTGGCTATCGACGCATAAAGTCCTTACTAATGACCAGAGTGATCGGCAATGGACTCCAAATTCTTTAGAATCCCTACAGAGCCGAATTATTACCAAGGTCTGGAAACCGCTCCTCCTGTGGATGTCCGCCGTATGGGAACTGATCAAGAATTCCCTGCACCCGACAGCCGTTTCCCTGGATGGCCGGCCCCGATGTCGGACGCACGTCTGGTGACGGATTACCAGCCGCATTGCGCGAAGAATATCCCCGCTGGTCGGCAATTCCCCACGAAGCACTGGATGCAGAACAATGCGACGGGGATGATTGAATACAATCGGCGTGTCTTCGCGGATCGCATGGGTGCCACGCAGCCGTTCGATGGAAGCGTCGTGCCGCCGCCGGCACAGATTGTGACGTGCCAGAAGGGCGAGTGTAGTATTCAGAATACGGGGGCGCCTGGGGGAATCGGTCTGGAGCGAGCGGGGACTGCTGTGCCTGAACTCTTTGGAACATTCTCGTATGTGGTAGCGGGACCGGCGAAACCGAATACAGGTCGCACAGCCTTGACGACGAAGCAGGAAGGCGGACGCAACTCTGTGCGGGGCGTTTTTTAAGGGGGGTAAATAGAATGGCGAAAAAAGTATCAAAGCATACAAAGGTAACGTATGCTTTGATAGTTGCGAGTCTCGCGGCAATCGCGTTTGGAATGTTCCGGTTTAGAGAGGGATTTCAGGTCGATTTTACGAATAAAGAAGTATATGGAATTCGTGTATATTCGTCTGATTTTGCTCTAAAGGATGAAACGCGCGATCCTGCATTAAATGAACCAAATACCCGTATACGAAATCTAACAACTGGTAATGTAGTATATTCTGTATCTGATACTAGGGAGATAACTACAAATACACTTACTGATAGTAAAGATTTAAATATGTATGATATTAGACACCCATACCTTAAAAGCAATTTCTCAAATGATATGATATCAAGACTGCTTGTACCTGTGATTGATAAACCTATGTCAAGTAATACAGAGAATCCTACTATACTTAAGAATATCATATTTAAAAATACTTCGTCTGGAGAAATTACATACTATCCTACTCTAAAAGATACAGATCCAAAAGGGGAGGAAGGTTCTGAAATAAAAGCATCGTCGCCCTCTTTTTTTGAACGTCTTAAAAAATGGGAGTTGACCTCCTTTGAGCAGGCAGGAGTGATAGGGGGAGGAATCATTCTAGTTCTATTCCTTATCTTCCTGATTTCTCTAATGTTTTAGAGGGTTGTTAGCAGTCACCTAATGACATTTAACATATCAAAGGCTAGAACGCATGAAAGTCCTAGCCTTTGATATCGGAATTCGCAATCTCGCTTGGTGTCTTGTAGAAAAAACCCCAGACAACAAGTGGCACCTGAGCGGCTGGGAGAATTATGATCTCCTCGCGGGCACGACGACCCAGGCCGCCAAAACGGCTGCAAAAGTGCTCTGTGTCGCGAATTGCGGAAAAAAGGCAACGCACCAGCGCGGCCAAGAAGCGCCTACATGTGTGAAACATTGTCCCGCTACACATCCGCCTCTCAAGGATGCCAGTGGCGTTATTCTCAAGGCTCTGCCGAAAGTGGATGGTCTGCGCAGCCTTCTGGGACCGCAATTAAAGAAGCCGAAGACAAAAGCAGATGTTCTAGAGACGCTTGCTTCGAAATGGTCTCTGCCATTTGTGCCCCCAAAGGCAACCCGAGCAGTGAAAGAGGACCTCGTCCGCCTACACGATTCTATGCGCACATTCGTGAAAGCAAAGCGCGAACTATTCGCGACAGCCACACATATCCTCTTGGAGAATCAACCGGCGTTTAAGAATCCGACAATGAAATCGGTCCAGATCCTCTTGTTTGCGACACTGCGCGATATTTTGGACCGACCCGAGCAAGAGGTGTCCTTTGTCCATGCGGGGAAGAAGGTAAAAGGGGTTACGAAAGGGGACGCAGGCTACGCCGCGCGCAAAAAGGGGGGCGAGGAGCGCGTGAAGGAGTTTTTTGAAAAAGAATGTGTTGCGGAGAAAGAGCGCTGGCTTGAGTATTTTAAGGGCCAGCAGAAGACGTCCGATTTGTGTGATGCGCTGTGTATGTGTGTGGACAAGATTTCGGCTTAGAAATATTTTAGAGTATTTTTATTAACTTACGACGTCTAGAGTGAAGGGGCTCGGGGAGCGGCGATACGCTCCCCGCGTAAAGGGGCGGGTTAAACAACCCCAGACAAGCGAAGAGAGATGAGTGGCGGTATAACCATTCACGAAATGGAATCTGTTGCCCGTGGAATGGGTCCTGACATTGTTCTCAGTTCCGATATGGGGAATGTAATTGACATCGGTGGCAGCCTGGGGAACGATGGGCTGGGACTCGATATGCTGTCCAATGTGGGGATTCCGAAGATGGCGCCGAGCGGGGGCGACCGCCAGGTCTCTTTCAACCTGAATGGCCCGGCAGAACCCTCTGGTTCTGGCGGCCTAGGTGAAATTGAAGTCAACCACGTGGAGCCTATTGAGCCGATCACTCTCAACCTGGGTTCTAGCGGTCCTTCTGCACCGGTCGAAATTCAATTCTCCAAGGCTGAGAATGACATCCCTATGGCGTCCGGATTTGGCGGGGGATCCGGCGGTGGCGGCGGCAGTCTCTTCTCGAATTCCCAGACGGCCTCGGGCCCTTTCACTTCGCTGGCGCCGGCCTCCAGCCATCGCCTAAGCCCTGAAGAGGAGAAGGCGAAGAAGGGCGATCTCCTGACGAAGTTGGAGCGCCTGGAGAAGAAGGGGATCACGCCGAATCGCCGCTATACCATGGACAATACTCTAGAGGAGATTCAGACCGAGTTCGATCGTCTGGTGGACGCCCGCAATCTGGAGGCGTCGATTCGGTTCCAGCGCCAGGCGCTCATGTCCGTCGTGACGGGCATGGAGTGGCTGAATGGTCGTTTTGACCCCTTTGATCTGAAGTTGGATGGCTGGTCCGAATCCGTACACGAGAACGTCGAAGACTTCGATGAAATCTTTGAGGAACTCTACGACAAGTACAAGGAGAAGGGCAAGATGCCCCCAGAGGTGCGCCTGGTGATGTCTCTGGCAGGGTCCGGATTCATGTGCCACGTTAGCAACACGTTCCTGCGCTCACGCATGCCCTCGGCGGACGACATTCTGAAGAACAATCCGGACCTGGCGCGGCAGTTCGCCGCTGCCGCCGCCTCACAGGCCGGCCCTGGTTTCGGGAATTTCATGAATATGGCGATGGGTGGTTCTGCGCCTGCGCCGGCCGCCGGCGGGATGCAACAGGGGCCTGCTGGGGCATTCTTCGGAGCCAACGGCTCCGGTTTCGGCGGAGCCTCTGCGCAGCAGCAAGCACCCCCTATGGCTCAGATGCCCCAGCCCGTCGCCGCCATGGAGCCGCCCCGCCAGACGGCCCGCCGCGAGATGAAGGGCCCTTCGGGTGTGGATGACATTCTCCGCACATTTGAGGAGGTCCGCCGCAATGAGGCTATGGATGGCATCGCGCTCGGCTCTATTCCGCAGGTAGTGGACCCGCAGACCCAGCCAGCCCTCGCCGCCGCTATTGAGATTCAGAGTATGGCGTCTGGGGATGACATAGGCAGCGCCGTTGAGTCCACGCGCACGGGCCGCTCTGCGCGTCGTCGGCGCGCGGCGGCGATTGGCAACACCCTAAGTCTAAACGTCTAAGGATTCGGTCCGGAAAATACACTCACGCAGACGTTTGTCCTTCTCTAAAATGCCCCGCTCAGCCCCGCGGAATTTAATCATGGCTGTGCGGTTATTTCCCTTACAGAGATCTTTAAGAGCGTCGAGTGATCCCCATTTATTTGCAGCCAAATACGCAAAGGGGCCATCTTCCGCTTTCAAAAGGACTAATCTCCTATCAATCTCAGCAGGTGTCATCTCCTTTTGAAATACATACTGGGCTGCAATATGCATTGCCAAATAGGAGGGGCTTCCAATAGATTGGAAATCGACCTCCTCTTTTTTCATAGTTGTAAGAAAATCATTCACAGATACATAGTCTCCAATTGACATGAAAGTGTCGCGCCACTTGGTCATAAACGATCCTTCCGGAATTGTTCCGAAGAACCAATTTTCGAGCACGGGATATTCTTCTTTTCGTGTTGTGGGTCCGTCTATGTAATATCCCACAAACTCTGTATCGGCTCTCATAGGGAATTCCACACGTTCTGTGAAATAATTCGTCGCATCACACCAATATCCGCCGTATTTCTGCAAAAGATTTGCACGAACTATATCGGATTCGCGAGCAGGCATGTCATTCCACCAGATCTTTTTTGGGTCCAGATCGGTATAATTGGAAAGAGTCTTTGGTGTAACGATTCGAAAATCCATCTCGGGATACCATTTCCGCCAAGAATCTATACAGAGTTGAACGACCTCCGGTATAGTATCCTTGTTCCAATATGTCCACCATATATTCGGAATTGGATTCGGATTCGACTGGAACCCCTCTTTTTTTACAGAATATCGAGTCCAAAGGGCAAGTCCTATGAGTATTCCTAACGCAATAAATATAGAAATATATGTCTTATATTTTTTCATGGCAATAGCGCTCCTAATCTATAGGGCCTAAAAATCCGCGCCAAGATGCCCCTTTTATGAATCTGCGAGTTCCTCAGGAGATGGATTCGGCGCTGATACCTGCGCCGACACCGGCGCTGATACCGACGCCGAAACCCAAACCCAAAAAAACGGCCAAGCGCCAGACGCGGCGGGTCCAAAAGGCAGCAGTTCCATCCGCCCTCTGTTTTATGTGTGTAGAACCGCATCAGACGCTCGTAGCATTTGCTGAACGTTTGGCCGTGTATCACCGCGTCTATATAGTTGTAGATTCCAATGAATGTCAACTCCCTGCATCCAACTATATTACATTCATACGACTCCAGGATAATTTTTGTAAGGAACGTGGATTCATCTACGCCAACCCGGCGTTTCACAAGACGCCCACCGCCTGGGACAAGGCGCTCCTATATTTTTCAACGATTGAAATGGCCCATCGACACGTCTGGTTCATCGAAGACGACGTCTTCATTCCCACGGAGACCATCTTAAAGACGATTTCCGCCAAATATCCGACGACAGATCTGCTCGTGAGCGAGCACAACAATCGCCGTGTAAATCATTCTTGGTCTTGGTGGCCGGTCGCCGATGGACTCCTCTCGGAACCCATGTTTCACGCGATGGTCTGTGCTGTACGCATGTCACGAACACTTCTACAGGCGATCGCTGCCTTTGCAAAAGAAAAGCAGCGCCTCGTCTTTATAGAGATACTATTTAATACGCTTGTACATCAAAAGGGGCTCCGAATAGAAACTCCTATTGAGATGCAAAATATTGTTCACAGGCATGACTGGGATCAGACAAAATTATCTCGTTTTAGTCTTGTCCATCCTATAAAAGACCTTCTGCTTCATGATACTTATAGGACACATTTATCGGGAACGCCTTAGAGCATGACCTTCGCCAGGTCCTCGGGTAGCGCCTGGATGGTCGTGGCGTAGTGCGCCTCAATCTCCTTTAGAGCCCGTTGCTCGTCCGGCCCAATGATATTGATTGCCACGCCCTTGCGGCCGAAGCGACCTGAGCGGCCGATGCGGTGAATATAGTTCTCGCGCTGGGCCGGCAGTTCGAAATTGATCACCAGCGAAATCTGCTGAATGTCGATACCGCGCGCCAGCAGATCCGTGGAAATCATCACGCGCACTGCACCACTGCGGAAATCGCGCATACGCTTCCCACGCTCCTCAGGGTCCATATCGCCGTGGATGAACGAGAGAGGGAAGCCCTCGGCTGTCATCTTCTCCGCCAGCCACTCGGCGCGCTGACGCTTGTTGCAATAGATCAACGCCTGATTGATCGTTAGTTGCTTGTAGAGATCTGCCAGCACATCGTATTTCCACTCCTCCTTGTCCAGAGCGACATAGAACTGCTTGATGCCGTCCAGCGTTACCTCCTCGGGTGGCACTAGAATGCGCACGGGATCCTGTAGGAGTGTATTGGCGACCTCCACGACAGATTCGGGCATCGTCGCAGAAAAGAGGGCGACCTGGCATTCCTTGGGAAAGCCCATTTGGAGGATACAGAGGATCTGCTCCTTGAAGCGGTCCTCCAGCATCTGGTCCGCCTCGTCCAGTACCAGAACGCGGATGTGCTCGCGCGTCAGAGCACGGCGATTCATCAAGTCGTAGATACGCCCCGGCGTGCCGACGATCATGTGCGTGCCCTTCTCTAGAGCACGCAGGTCCTCACGAATAGGGGTGCCGCCCGTAGCCGCATAGACCTGGAGACCCATGTGCTCCCCCAGCGCACTGGCCACGGCACGAATCTGCTGCGCGAGTTCGCGTGTGTGGACCATCACGAGCACCTGCGTCTTGCGGAGGGCTACATCAATGCGGGACATTGCTCCAATGGAGAATGTCGCCGTCTTACCCGTACCAGAGCGGGCCTGGGCAAGAACGTCCTTGCCCTCACAAATGGGCACAATTGCCTTCGTCTGGATGTCAGATGGGCGCTCGAAGCCATAGGCAAAAATGCCGCGGAGAAGTTTCTCCGGAAGACCCATCGATTCGAAAGTGTCATACACCTTCAAATCGGGGGTTTGGGAAATATTCCCAGACATGTCCAGCGCGGAAGAAACGTCAGTCATCTCTATCTTCTGTTGTATAGCGGCGGCTCCCTAAGCCTCTTTTTGCCGCGCCGGCGCGTGCGCGCCATGTAAATTTGACCCGGCTTAACTCTTTCTGAACAACAGAGAATAGGATGGATATTGAACCTGCCGCAGCAATTGATTTCGATGATGTGGAGGGAGTTCAGGATGAACTTGTGGCTATGGAGGAGGGCGATGTTCCTCAGGGCACGGCTGAGGCGGCAGCGGCCGGCCAGGCTGGTGACCCCCTAGAGATGCTCTATAAGAGCCATCCTGAGACCATTCTGGATTATGCTGAAAAGGTGATGCCGCTACTGCCTCTTCAGCAGGCGCCCCCAGAAGCGCCTTCGCGTGAACTAGGGGATGATTCTGCAGCAGCCGCAGCCGCGGTAGATTCTGCGCATACCTCACAGCCATTCCTTTCCGTGTATGAGCGCACAAAGATTCTCGGATTTCGCGCGAATCAGTTGGCGCAGGGCGCCCGCCCCTACGTGGTCGTCCCCGAGCATGTGACACGGACCCTAGATATTGCCGCGATGGAGTTGGAGCAGCGGCGTCTGCCCTACATTATCAAGCGCCCAATGCCAAATGGGACCTTTGAATACTGGCGCCTGAGTGATCTTATGATTCTATAATAGGGGTCTGTCCATGGCAACAGAACTTTTGAAAGGACTTTATTCCTACTTTTTCGAAAAGGAGGAAGAAATTCCCACACAGCCAATTTCGTTAGAAATGGAAAAGAGTGCGGCGGATGACTATATTCTAAAAGAAAACGGGCAACCCATTCATATGTACTGGGACAGAGAGCATACATATGTATATGCTCTCAAACAGAATTTTCTAAAAGATTTGGAGCGAATTTTTAAACCAAAAGGGTGGGGTATTCGACAGGTGTTAGAGCGCGACGACAATGTAGTTGCGGTTAAAATTTTTAATCTGAAACCGGGACAGCATAGTGGCTACGTATATTTTTGGGTTTCTCAGTTCCATACATCAAAACTAATAAGAAATATTCGCAAACGAAATGCAGCGGGAGAAAATGTTAATGTAGATGAACTATTCAGACCCGAAGTTCATGCCGTAGCCGAAGAATATGATGGCCTGCCTTTTCTGAGCGCACGCGTTGATCCATTTATTCATTCGGCAAAAGAAGGAAAATCGTTGATGGAAATAATTCGTTTCGCTTTGCGCCGCCTGAGCCATACGGATACTGAACTTCTGGAGAAAACGAAAAAGCAACTAGAGGCGCTCGAGGAGGTGCGTCCGAATATCTCCGAGAATGTTTCGCGCCGTATTCTCTCTGAATATCTCATGGGCTACAAGGCCGCCAAAAACGACCCTTTTTTCGCGAAAGGGCTTGCTCCCAATACGCGCAAGCGGGCGCGAAATGTTGGCGAACTTCTAGAGGAGCGCCTCGTGAAACCGAAGCGAGGAGGAAGAACGCGTCGCAATCGCAAGGAAAGAGCCTAGACTCCTAATAAATGACCGAAACACCGCACATTTTTGACGAATTCTATGGCACCGAGGCGACTCCCGACCTTCTCCACAGAAAACGTGTGGCGCTTGAACCACTCGTCTTTGGAATTCTCAAACAGAAATACGGGGCCCAATTCCGAGAGGGCTGGGCCTCCTACCGGCGCCCTGCGAATTCCGACAGGTGTGTGCTAATTATTGAACGGCGAATTCACGAGAATCTGGAATTCCTGCTTCACAATGTTGCCTATTACTGCGCTGGCTGGAACATCGCCTTCATTTGTTCGGATGTGAATCTCCATTATATTAAGGCGATTCTTGGACCGAATAGGTCCCAAGTTATCGCGATGCCAGTCTTCACAGGCAGTCCAGACCGCGATACGGCGCGATCCGACTATAATACTCTCCTAAAGTCGGCCGAATTCTATGAGTCCCTCCCTTGGAAACATCTCTTTATTGTCCAGACGGACTCCTATCTCCGTGCGCCGATCCCAGAGGCACTCCTAGAGTATGATTTTTGTGCCGCGCCGACGGCGTGGGACCCTGATGCCATGGCTGGCGGCATGTCCTATCGGCGGCGCGATGCCATGATTGATATATGTAAGCAATTTCAGAAGCCCATATGCGGCGAAGATTGTTTCATACATGACGGAGCCAAGCATCTCGGATACAAGGTTCCAACACACGATATTGCGCAGAATTTCATAGTAGAGTCCTATATGACCACAGGCGGATTCGGTACACATCAATGGTGGACGTATTGGACAGCCGATGGTCCAGGCGCAGAGGATATCTTTCACGCCCTCTTGACATGTGAGCCGGTTCTTATTTCATAGAAAAATAACTAAAGCATAGTAGAATGGATCTGTTTACTCAGTTGTTCTGGCTGTCTACGATTCTGTTTCTAGGTTTATCTGGATACCTGCTATGTTGTAAAAAGAGAAGTCCCGTATTCTATGCTCAGATTGCATCTGGCTTCGGTATTTTTGCAACAAGCAAAATTGGTCGTAAATTTTTAGGTTTAGAGTAATTGGGTTTCCGTTCCTTAGAAAACTCGTATACGCTCCTCTGGCGGAATATAGAGGTCATGTTCCGTCTGGACTCCAAATGCCTCATACCAGGCATCGAATTGCGGAACAATATAATTCACGCGGAATTCCGGTGGTGCATGCCGGTCCATATAAATGCTCTGAATCGCCCTCTTATCACGTACACGCGTCCGCCAAGAGACTGCATACGACCAGAAGAAATCCCGCAATTCTCGTAACCGCTCCTGCGCCCCTACCTTTTTAGCACGCAAGAGATGTTCCAGCGCATCCAGAGAAATGGCGAGACCGCCGAGGTCCGCGAGATTTTCCGAGGCCGTCTTCTTTCCATTCACAAAGATGTCCCCCACTTTTGCCTGATTGAAGAGGCGTATAATTTCCCCAAGCCTCTCTTGGTATTTCCGCTCGTCACCCTTGGACCAGAGTGGTTGTTGCTCCCCTTTTGCATCGATATCCTTTCCTTCTTCGTCAAAGGCGTGGATAATTTCGTGCGAAATAATTGTTCCGAGACCTCCGTAACTCCAGCCGAGGCGCTCCGAGTCGTAAAAGGGCCAGTAGAAATAGCCGGCGGGAAGAACTATCTGGTTGAGATCCTGGTAGTAGAAAGCATTCGCGGTATACGCAGGCTCGTCCCAGGCGTTCTCGATCGAGCGGACGTTACTCGCAAGACGCCCAATATCGCGGTCCATCCGAGCGCTAGAAAGGAGGTAGACATTCACGAGGAAGTTGTCCGTCTGGAGGGCGGGAAGCGCCGTCGGCGGTTTGGTTGGTTCAGGATAAAAAACAGACGCAACCATCGCGTCCACTTTTGCGCGCGTGCGGCGTTTGGTGGCCGACTCCATCCAAGGATTTTCAGAGAGTCGGTCTTTTGCGGCACTCAGAATGGACCGCACAAATGTCTCTGCGCGTTCTTTTTCCTTGGCGGTGATGTACTTTTTTACAAAGAGATAGGACATAGAGTCGCTCATCAGATCCTTCAGAACATTCATTGTGAGAACATGTTGCGGTATTTTGCTCTTTTGGCCTTGGAGAGTCTTGCCGAATAATTCAAAATGGCGCTGGTCGTAGGGTGAGGGGAGATATTGAATTCCGTGGACTGCCGTGTGAATTCCCAGGAGGGGAGACCATTGTTCTACGGGGAGACTCTCGAAAAAAGAATTCAGAACGGAGAGCCAGCCGGCCGCGGTGACCGCAATTCGCAGACTCCCCGCGGTCCGAAGAATTTTCTCTGGAATTCCGAGGCCGCCTGGACCGAGGAGAGAATTCCACGGAATCGCGTGGAATTCTTTTTGGAATTCTGCCAGGGGGCGAATTACGAATTCCCTCTCCTCTTGGAATTTCTGGAGGGGCTCGGCCAGAGAGGTCTCCGTTGAAATTCCACTCGCCAGGTCCAGGCCGAGGTCGAATTCTTTTGCCACAAAGTCCAGTAATTCTTTATAGGGTTTGAGAACGGAACCACCAGGACTCTCTATTTGTATATAATAGCGCGGGTCAGGTAGACCTAGAGAGCCTGGGGAGATCATAAGCCTGTATTTGGGTTCGCCATCCTGTAGGAAAAGATCTGCCCCTATATCGAGGAGAGTCGGCACTCCGTTCCGAATCATTCGCCCAAGAGTCGCCCCAACATCTTCGCGACTCCGAATACAGGCCAGGCCGCGCATCCCCCTTTTCAAGTATTCCACGCTCTCCTTCTGTTTCTCGGGGCGCATGGCAGACAGAACGAGGCGACCTATGGCGTCCTCACAAGGCTCCTCGGGCTTCAGGCCGCTTTTTGCCTTTTGCGTTGCTCTGTTTGCGATCTCAAATAAGTAGGTCTCCAAGTAATCTTCAAGTTCCTCGCTCACACTATAGGAGTCGCGGAATTCCGGTATATGTGTCTTCTGTAGCCAAGCCTCATTACATGCCCTATAAAAATCGTCCCCGGGATGAATGCGAGATGACCTTGCCGGCACATGGAGTTTAGAGCGCAAACCCTTGAAAGAGTTGGGCACATCTAAGAGCGCATGTGTCTGACTCGGCTTTGGGTGAGGAACTTGCTGTTGATGATGGGCTGTTTTGTTTTGATGATGCTTGGCTCGCCGTATATGTGGCGGAGGCTTCATCCTCTATCGTAGAAATTTTTATTTTAGTAAAGGAGTCCGTATAGGCTCTACGACCTGTCTGCAACTTCTTGAGTTGAACATTCCTGAGTTGCCGCTCCACCAGAGGGGACCGCTGTATTTGTCCGCTGCGCATGGGAATTTGCCAACTCTGCCTTGGTCAAAGATTTTTGGACCGAGTCCACTATTTCCTTGACAAGAGGGTTCGGCACAGACGTGTCTTCCCAAGAGGTCATCATGTAGACATCCTGGTCCACAAAGAAGTATGCGAATTTAGTGTCAACCTTCTTCACGAGTGAATAGCCGCAATTCTGGAGGTGGCCAGCGCAGAGTGTCGTCGGCACATCCGTATCCGGCATCTTGGACCATTTCACTAGGATGACCGCAGGACGGAACCCGGCCTCCAACATTGCATAAAGAATGGCGCGCTCCAGACCCTCTGTGAGACCCGTGTCAATCTTGAGAATATCGAGACGCACCTCACCATTCGCCAGTTTCATCTCCTTGCAGATATCATGGATAACATCAAAAAATGCCCCCGTCTTTGCCACGAACCCTGCCATCTCTTGAGTGCCCGTCGTCCACCACGGCAACGTCTCAATGATGCGCACATTCTTCGGTAGAATCCACTTTTCCTCTGCGCCGAGCGAGAAGGGGTGCTTGGCTTCGGCGGGCCGGGTGCGCGTTTTCAGAACATCCAGCGTCTCGGTCCACGCCTCCTGTTGCTCCTGGCCAAGAGGGATTACATGAATAGGACATGCGAGCGTCTCGGCGAGTTCTAGGTCGGGGGAAGACGACAGGGAAGAGCCGATCGAAAGAAACACAGAGCGACTTCCCTTCTTGGAAAAAAGCGTCCAAATATTGTCTACGCAGGGGAAGGGGTCGGCAGACTCGGCCCCCAGAGTTGTCGCAGGAATCGCCTTCTGCGCCGCCTTTGCAATGGATGTGTGAGCGGAGGCCATCTTCTTCTCGTGCCGGTCGTTTACTGACGCCACTTTTTCCCGCAATTCAGACACGTGATGAAGATGGTCATTGGCTCATCCGCCGAGCGCGTCTGCATCTCATAGTATGTACACTCGCGCTTCCAGCAACGGGTGCACGTGAACTGATCCGTGGCGCGGTCGCGGTTTCCTTCCAGTTGCTTCTTTTCCCGAATCTGCCGCTGCTCGAACATTTCGCGCCAATGAGAGGGGAAGAGTTCGTATGTATTCATCGCCGTGATATTCTCAAATGTCACATCACCCTTTTGGAAACTATCATAGAGTTCCGTATTCTGAACATAGGAATGAGGGTGAAAGTTGCTCGTGATGTGGAGGGCGTGCATTTTATAGAGGTGTGCAAAGAGGGGATAGGACCAACTGCGCACCACATGGCGATTGCGCGCCTGGCGAATCGCCCCATTGTAGATACAGCGCTCCATAGTCTGAATAGCCTCCGTCGAGAGAATATCACCGAAGAGTTTTTCAAGGGCTGCTAGAATCTCTTGGCGTTTTGCGGCGCTAGGGCTGGTGCTGCCGCTTGCCCCGTCGGTCTCCTCCTGAAGTTGTTCCGCCTCCGATAGGATTGGCGGGTCCGGATATGCGGAGCCTGTACCCGCGAGAGCGGCTGCCGGCCCCGTCTTTGCCGCCTTCTTCTTCTTTGCCTTTGCTTTTGTAGGGGCGGCGACAGCCTCTTCATCTTCCGCCTCTGCCTCTGCCTCGGCTTCACCCTCCTCATCCTCTTCCTCCTCGACCTCTTCATCGAATTCTTTCCCTTCCTCGGCCTCCTCGTCCGCATCCAACTCTTCATTTACTTCGGGTTCCGCCTCGGCATCCGCATCTGCCCCATCGACGATCGCATTTTCATCATCCGAGTCGGCCTGGCCATCGAAGACTTTTGTATAGAATTCCTCGTACTCTTCAGGTTTGAACTCCACAGGCTTCTCATAGGACTTGTCATCGGAAGTCTTTGCCGCCACGAGCAGAATATCGCCATAGAATGTCTCCGTATCATACGGAGGCGGAAGTTGATGCTGATTCTGCGCTGCCTCTTCTCCCTCCGTGGCTCCAAAGAGGGTTAGAAAGAGGCCCTTGAATTTATATTTTGCGATGACATCGATTCCCTTCTTCTTTTTGTAGAATTTCAAGATTGTCTGGAGTGTAAGAGGGCCTGTCGTCTGGATATGCGAAGGATTCACATCTCCAGACTGCGTAAGAATGAGAACAGGGTGATTTACCTTCGGCGGCATTCTGTTTTGGTCTTTGTGAATCGACTTTGAGCCACCTCAAATTTGCTGGGATCCCGCTGATGGCCTAACATTTGGCCGCTCTAGATCTATAGGGGTTCCAGGGTACAAATGCAGCGTCGCATCTGGACACCGGTCTCGGCTGGCGTTTTTCAGAATGGCAATGGTAATATAAGTATAACCTTTTTTCAAGCCGGTCCGTATTGGGGTGAACTTGTTACAGAGGGCGAGGCTCCAGAACAGACTCAGGGCTGGCAGTGTTGGGAAGTTCTGGAACGGCGTCTTCGGGAGGACGGGTCTCTAGAGGAAGTACTACGATCGATGCCACAGGACTGGGTTCCTTTTGAGATAGTTGCGCAGGAGAGTCATCCTTGTCGGAGGACGCAGGCGGGGCAACTGCAGATTCCTGGATGGCAGATTCAATCTGAGTCTTTACCGGCTCCAGAGCCGCAACAACAGCCTCCGGCTTCCGTGAAACGACTGCCGCCCAGAGTTGACCAAAGCAGCCGAGGAGAGAGGCCAGGGACCACTTCTTCTGTGCCGTCTCCACGACCTTCCCCAGAAAAATCTTCCCGCGCGCAGCCGAAACGGCAATATCCAGAACGCTCGGGAGTACCTGAAGCGCCACATTGGATCCCACTTGTTCGGCTTGTTCGGGCGGAACAGCGCTCTTCACGGCAAGTTCCACCGCGCGGATCACCAAACGCCGCCTCTCGGGCCCCGAAAGGCCCTGGAGAACATTCGCCTTCTCAGCAACAAACATCGCAATGCGGAGCACCTCATCGGCATCTAGGGACCCGTCGGCCAGCGCATCCGAAACGAGGGCCTTCGCATCCGCCACGAGGGTGCCCAGATGTGCATGAACAGGTGAAGTCATCTTCTCCTTCCGCCTAAATTTTCATTTACTTTTTCCTCTCACGCATCAGATGTTTCAGACTATTGTGATTGGATTATCTATCGTCGTTCTGACGGCTATAGGGTATGTATTATTTAAGGCATGGTGTGCACAGGGGAAGCGCCAAGAGACGTTTCAGGCGAGTCTACAGCAGATGCCGGCGCCGGCTCTAGCGCCTATTCCCGCGCCGGCCCCTCCTGTGGTGGCCCAGGTGGCCGAGGAGCCCCCGCGCGTGGTCGCCCCTGCCGGCCCGAACCCCCCGAGCGCTGCCCCGCCGAAAAAGGTTGTTACATTCACTCCGGAGGCGCAGGCACGGGACCCTTTCGATGAAGTGAACGGCGAGAACCCAGTGAAGGATTCTTTGCGCCACCCTGAGCGTTCCTTTGGCCCCGGTGTTGAGAATACTGGCACGGCGGTGAGTCGTGACGCGGGCGTATCGGCAGATTCTGTGCGCAGTGGAGCGGCCACCTTCTCTCCCGAGTTTGCTCAGAATGGTGGAGAATTCCTAAATGGTGTGGGGGCGAACGATTTGTCGGTTGACACGTGGGCGACGGCCTAAGTGGGTTCGGGCGCAGGCTCAAGGCCTAAGTGGGTTCGGATATTTATAGGTAGATACACGATGGAGAATCAGGGTCTGCGAGAGGAGGGTACGCTACGCACGACGCATCGTGAGACGCACGCAGTGAAGCGAAAGCCTGCACCGAGGGCAATTGCTGACAAGGCTCGCACTCTCGTTGAGAGCACGAGCCAGTCAGGGCCGATTATTCGCCAACGTCTGGATTTGGATCGTATGAAGCCCGCTCTTCAGAAGGGGGTATTCTACGTGGCAGGGAATGATGGGAAAGCAGAGACGGGGTTTCTAGTCTTTTTGCCCGGACAGGCGCCCATTTTTCTTCAGATGCGCCCGAAAGCGCCCCCGGCCTGTACACTCCGCATGCGCGTGAGCAATGTTCTGGGTGAGGGAGGCGGATCCATTTTCGTCGCGAGCCTAGACTCTGTCCAACATGTGCTGCGCCTAGAGGATGTATGGATGTGGCGAGGGCGTGCCGTCTTTGACGCAGAACCCTATTCAGCACGCCGCGCTTATCTTAAAGAGTTTGTAGAGAAGTTCTGGATTCCGGACGCGCGTCTTCTGGGCGGAATTGTCACGACGATTGTCAATCCTGCCCCGCTGGAAAGCGGTCTCGCGGCCCCAGACTCTGCGCACACGCTTGAACTCTTTCCAGAACAGGCAGGGCGCAGACGCCTCTGGTTTGAAGTGGGGCAAAAACAGCCGGTGGCGGTAAAGGCGCCACCAACTGAGAATGCCATTTATTCTGATTTTACGGAAAAGCCCGAGAAGCCGAAAGTGATCCAGCGCGAAGCGTTCGCGAAGCCGATTGAGAACCTGCCGGATATCTATGACCTCTTTGATGACCAGGGTCTTCCTATCAGTCGCGCATCCGTACAGCGCTTCGTCCTCTCGCAGGAACTTCGAGCCAAGAAAAACGACCGGACTGGCACACGCGTAAAAGTGGAGTGGCGGCAGGATTTCGGTGGCTATGAAATCATACAAGTCCTCTAGGCGCGCCAGTGTTCCGACAGAAATGTGTTCCCAGCCGCAGCGGCGGCAATAAGCCGTTGCTTCATATTTTGAATGTGATAAGAACTCGTGTAGTTGCGGCGACTATACGTATTATTGGTTCTTTGGATAAATTTGTCACGAAATGTATCACATGCGCGCAAAAGGTTTGTAAACGTCGTTGTATTCATTTCTAGCGGTCTCAGTTCACCCAGATGGAACAGCGCGAGTCCGTCTTGAATCGCGGTCCGCTGGGGGTCGTAGTGAGCCGCTGTGCGATATCTGCGCCAGATTCCATTACAGAGACAATAGGATAGGGCGATACGTTCAAGCGGAATAGGGGCTGGTGCCGGTGCAGGCGCAGGTGCCAGCAGGGCACCGATTTCGCCCAGAATTGTTTCGATTGAGTTTGTCTCAATCCCATTTCTGGAGAAGATTTGAATGGTATTTCGTAACGTATTATACACATCTTGAATTGGTCTACGCGCCTCTTGGGTTGGAGTTGTAGTCACAAGCGGCGTTCGACAGAGGGGGCACGTGCCTTTTTGAGTCAGCCAAGGATCAACACATGTAGAATGAAACATATGCTGGCACGAACGGATTGTGCGAACTCGTTCGCCTTCGGCAAGGTCCTCTTGACAAATCGTACATGTTCCTGTTTCCCCAAACAAGTCGTAGAGTTCTGTTTTTGTATCTAGGTCTGTCATTGTGGAGGTCATCCTCTGATAGTTGATTCTAGTATAGAATCGACTCACCATCTCAATTTTATGTCGCCTCTCATAGTAGAGGCCGAATGGCAAAGTCGTATAAAAAGAGGGGAACACGTCGTCATCGCCAGAGAGGTGGTGGCACCCCTTACTATAGTTTCGGACCGGCCGTGGCGGCCGGTGCCCCGTATGCGTCCGAAGTTCTCGTAAAACAGACTCTCCCTGAAACGCGTCCAGGATTCCTCACCTCTGCTGGCGCAGGCACGGGGGGCCTTCCCGGATTTGCTGGCGGAGGGAAGCGCAAACGCGGTGGCTATCTCGGCGGTCTATTCAAGAAGGCATCTAAATCTGGTAAGAATACATTGAAGTGGCTCCGGCGCCGCGTCGGTCTCGGTGGTGGCAGAACTCGGCGTGCAGCCCAATCTGGTGGTCGTTATACGATGGACTTGGGCGGTGCAGTCCTTGGAACGAACGTATTCACCCCTGTTACGCGCATCGCGTGCGAGGGGTCTACGCCGAATCCCCTGAACCCGGGCCCACACACGCCGTCCACGCAGCCCCCGTTGCTGCGTGGAGGAGGTGCCAGACGCCGTCGCCAGTCTGGGGGCGTCGGCGGCGTGGACTCGGCCGCCTATTATGCGCCGACCGCAGGATATACCAATGAGGCGTCCAAGTGGGTCAGCAGCACGGGCACTCCTTCGCTCCTACAGACCCCCTATGACGCACGGGCGATGAATCCCGCGTGCCTGAAGACCGCGGGTGGTGGTAGACGCAAGCGCAGTAGATACACGCGCCGTCGGTAGACTTATTTTTATTGAATCCTTTGATATAAACGTTTTTTTGTTAGTATCTTCAAGATACTAACAAAAACTCGCGCGTGTCGCTAGTCATAAAATATGCCCTACTATAGAAATGGGCCAGAGTCGTAAAGTGCGACGCGGGGGCGCCCTATCTACCGACCAACAGACATCTATAGGGGGCCACGGGATAGATGTGAGTGGAATCGCCGGCTTCAGTCCAGCCCATATCCAAGACCTTGCGCTCTGGTTTAGCGCTTCTCCCGACCTAGTCGTTCAACAGCCAGTCCAGGAGTATATTTTAGAACAACTTCCCGTCTATAAGGCCTTCTTGTTAGAGCATCTCGGAAGTCGCCTTACGGAGCCTGTGATAACGCGTATAAAAAGCAGAACTCCACTGCCGAATGCCCTTGTGCCTATAGAAACGCACGACTCTATCAAACTCGGATTTCCAACCCTTCTCCAGACACCCGACCAGCCGAGTGGGTTCGCTCTTGGCCAGATGGGACTCGTCACGGAGACCCCTATTGAACTTCCGCCGAATTTTTCGCTCTTTAGTATCACACGCGATTTGACAATTCAATATAATGACATACTGGACAGAGTCATTCTTACGCCCCAGAGCCCAGATGCGACGTTTCATGAGATTATAGTGTATGCGCGGCAATTGACCCCAGAAGAGGCTGCAAAACTGGAGGGATATATTACATACAAGTCGGATCAGCAATATACTCTTCGCATGGACCACCCCTATTTTCCCGACATGGCGGCCACGCCGGTTCTCAAGCCGATCATGACCAGTCTAGAACCGATAGAAGACTCACTCCGAATTCTACTGCGAAAGTTGGACAAGAGGGGGGGCGACCCCGTTCTACGTGGCGAGTTGGCAGATACAATCCGCGACCTGAAAGTGCTGCGTTACACACTCTCTAGAGGTGTGCTCTTAACACGGAATTCTCCGCTGAGCGACCTCAGCGCCGTTTATGCCGCTATAAATGCGCGTGACCTCTATCCGGTGGATATGACAGACGCACAGGTGCGCCTTGAATTTGACAGGGCACGAGCCCTTATAGAAAAGGTAAAAACGGCCATAGAGGATATCGACGCGTCTAAGAACAAGGCGCAGGCGGAACAGGTCTTCGCCGCGAACGAGCAGACAATCGCGGCGGCGCGGAAAGAGGCCGAGACGGATGAGGGGCTTCGCACGATGGAATATCAGGTGCGTAGGCGAGAGCGAGTCCAGGCGCATCGGGCGACGAAGGCTGAACTAGCCGAATTGGGTTCTATGCTTCTGGGAGATTACCGGGCGAAATTCCAGGCGGAATTGCGGACCTGCCAAGAGGCGTTCGAATATCAGACGGCCCAGAGAGAGAATCGGCTGAAAGGGCTCCAGGCAGAATTGGAGGAATTCGCAGCCCCGTTACGGACTGGCGCATGGCTCGCCGAATTCCCATTCCTGGACCAGGGTAAGGAGTCCACAGGGGAATTCCGCGATCCTATTCTTCGCGTGCTCTTTGAGAAATTCTCCCGAATTCAGGCGGCCCTTCTAGAGGATGACGTCGCCTATTTGAACATGTTGCTCGGTCTGGCTACAAAGGAGGCAAAAGGGCTGGTGACGCTCTGGAATTCTTGGCCGACAGCGGCTCTTTTCGGTGCCAGCGCCGCCACCGGCGGCGGCCTCTACGTTGGACATCTCCGCCAGAAATTCCAGCGCGCCGAGCGCTACCAGGCAGACCTCAATAGTCGCCTCGATGCGATAGAGGCGGCGATTCGAACACTGCGCGCTGAGTTGGAGACCTTGAAGACAACACAGGCGCTGAAGCCGCAGCCTCTTACGCTCTTGACAGGGATTTACAGACCCCAGGAACCACTCTATTATTCTGGAATTGGGACCGACGATGCTGGAATTCTTCGCCTAGAATTTATTCGCTGCGAAGCCACGGGAGCACCCCTGTTGGAATTGGGACCTACGGGAGACCTGGATTTGGAATTCGTATTTCCGGAATTCTTGGACCTCGAACGGAATTCAGAACCGCCGAATTCCTGGAGAATTCGCACCCCACACAAAACGGCTGGAGGAGAACCGGCCTATCAGATCTATATTCAGTGTGATCCGCAGAGTGCGTCTATTCTAAAGTCTCTGCCTGAGGGCCGCCTCCCAGCCCCTCGCGAGATTGACCTCTCGGCTGCCCACGCCACACAGGGCTCGGATCCCTGTGAAATTCCCCGCGAATTCCGGAATTCGGTCGTCCGTATAAACGGCGGCGGTGCTCTCCAGAAACCGATTAATCTTCCCAAATATGCCGTGCGCGCAGAGTCCTTTTTTGTCCTTCAAAACATTGGCCGCTCCGCACTCGTGGTCCGAAATCCTGGCGCACAGGAGGACTTCTATGACTTGCTGGGGCCGGGTGAGACAGCCGTGTATATGTACGGCGAAGGGCGAGCCTTGACGGGGCGTCCTGGATATGCGTATGGATATGTGCAGTGGCGTCAAGGTATGCTCCCGTATGACACAATTCGCGATACACCGCGCTCGAGTGTGGCATGCTTTATAAAGGAAATTGGTCGCACACTCTATTGTCTAGAGGCCGAAGTCCCTGGTCAGATGCTAGAACCCTTAATCACACGCGACGGCTATTTTATAGAGTGCCACAGGGCCGCAGATGACGGCAGCGTGTATGATGCCCACGATTTTTCGCGTGCGAACCCCTATTCCGTACGCGTGCTCCCTGAGCGGTCTCTTTCAGAACTGAAACCACTCGTGAATTCCAAAGGGCGCCTGGCTCCCGCGAATTCGGACCCCTATCCCGTCATCGCAGAATATCGGACTGGGTGTGCCATTCTCTGTACGCGCGGTGGTCTACCTGCCCTCGATGAATTCGGCTACGCCGGTGCTCTCGCGACCCCTATTCACCTTCTATCCGGTGCTCTAAAGGTCCGTGGCGCCTATGAAGACTTGGTCATCAAGGGTTCCGATGTTCGGGCATTCATACCCTATAGGATTCCCGAGGGAATTACATTTGACGGAATCTATAGGAGCCGTTTCTGTAAACCGCTCGTGGCGGCCCAGGAGACCGCCTCTGACCCTGTGCGCACCCCCGTCTTTTGTACGGGCCAGGGTCTACCTCTGTGCGGACCGCGGGGAACATGTATTCGAGTGCCGGCAGATGCTCGCCAGGAACAGACCCTCTTGACATTCAAGGATGGAAATGGGGTCAAACAAGCATTCCTGATTGACGAGGTAACCCCTATTACGGATGCCAATGGCGAAGAGATTCCCTGGCGACCTATTGAACTCTATATAGTGGCCCTCCGTGAAATAGAGGGGGCGCATCAACTCGTATATCGATACGCCTCGAGTCTCTCCTATTTGAAGGGTCTCTCTGATTTGTATACAAAAACGGCAGAGGAATTGCGAGCCAGCCTAGGGGACGCCACAACAGACTCTATCCGCAAGTCTATCGCCGAGACGAAAGAAATGGTGGACACGCGCATTGCGAAATTCGCGGAGGCACAGCCCAAACTCTTGGCCCTCGCAGAGGGCCTGAAGGGCGACCTCATCCCAGACGATGTGAAGATGGGTCTTGGCACATTCGATATTCAGATGCGGGACACTCTCCAGGAAATTACGGACCTCACGGATACGCTGGAGGTGCCTCTGGATTCCTATAGACGAGTCCAGAGGCGAATTGCGAATTTACAGGCGTTCCTCCAGAGACTCGGGGCCGAAGGTGGCACCCTCTTTTCAAAGGGTTACGAATTCATCTCCGCCATACGGAAATTCGAGATTGAGCGCACACAATCAGTTTCTACCCCACAAGTGGACGCGCTCCTGGATGCGCTGAAAGGGCGCGAGGCCGACTATAGGGTCGCGCAGCAGGGCCTGGAGGCGCGTTTCACAAAACGGCCCGATGCGATGAATGAAATTCGCGAATGGCTCCTGGATCTTCAGACAGATGCTGCGAAACAATATGCGGCTCTGGAGTCGGCCAAGGGACTCGTCCTAATAGAACTTCCGCGGCGTCTCACGGACGCGGACAAACAGAATACGGGACAGAATCAGGCGGACCTCAAGAGTACCTATAAAGAGGAGCAGGCTCTGACACAGATTGCAGAAGGATATCTGCAATTCTTTGATCCGGCGAGACCAGGCTCTCCTGAAATTCAGGACCCCATGGTCGCGCGAACAAAAAAGGGGCCGTTTGTTCATCTCGTCAATCCGAACTATCAGCGGGACATCAAAGGGACGCTCTCCAGGAGGCTTCCTGCGGACCTCCGTATAGAATACGAACTTATGATTGCTGACATGGATGCGACGACGACCATTGTGGACTCGCTGCGGGCCGAGATGAAGACGTGGGGCCAGGCCCAAAGCGCAGAGGAACCTCCGAAAGACAAGGTCGTATTGGCGCAGACGCTGGCGCGCGAAAAGGAGCGCCTGGCCACCTTTCAGAAGAGCCTGGGAACATTCGAGGCCTATATTGAACCGATTTTCCAAGGCTATCTAACATTTACAAAGATGCTCGCACAAAAATGGGTGGATACGACAAAGGCCGAGGTAGAAGGTCTACGAAAACTGGCGAATGACCTGGACGCCCAGCGAGTTGCCATGGAGACGACCAGCAAGATGGTGACTCCGGCTCGCGCAGAGACGGCTATCGCGATTCTGAAGCGAATTCCCGTCGCAATTCCACAGGATATCGTCTTGGAAATCGAGAAACACACGGCTCCCGTTCTTACAGGAGCAATCCAGAATCCGTTTGTGTTCGTGCTGGTTCTGAATCGTATGGACGAACTCAAGGGAAAATTGGAGGCGTTAAATCGAGAGATGGTGGGGCTTGCGACTGAAATGCGCGCGCTAGCACCTTAAGAAAAAGTCTACTACACTAAAAGAATGTATTCGAGCGATGGGACGCGGTATGAGCCGCCTCCCGTTCCTACCCAGCAGGGCGGTGATTACATCAGCACTATAAGTTCCATTTCTACCATGTCGACAATTTCCATTTCAACCCTATCTGCCATTGTGGCGATGGCCGGTTTGCAACAGATATCGTCGATTGCGGGGCTTACAACAGACCAGATTAATGCGCTACTCGGATCCATCGACCGGCAAATTGACGCAGAGGGAAAGGAAATCGAAAGACTACAGGGTGAAATTACCCGTCTTGATAGAGAAATTAACACAGACCCGAATTATATAAGACAATTCGCAGACGTATCTGAAATCTATTGGAGCGTCTCCAAACGTTACTCCTCTCTCCAGTCTACTATTGATGCCACAAACCAGGATATTGCCTCGAAACAACTGAATCTTAGTACATTGAGCACGCAGGCAGGCCAATATCTGAGTTCATTCAATGGATATGATAGCATCTATCGAAACCTCCTGTCGAGTTTCCAGAGTGTGAATGTGCTGCTCCTGGGGCAGATTGCTGCGTATAACGGAGAAATTCAGCAAATTAGCAGTTTGAATTCATTTATTGGCAGCACGCTGCGGCAGCGGGATAACCCATCGTTGACGCCGCCGCCGCCAGCGACGCGTACGTTTAGGTTCACCGTTCCTCCCACAACCGCAACAACACCTGCCTATCAATTTCGTATTCGTGTGCCAGGTGGAAATACTATACTATTTTTTCTTTTTAATCCGACTACTACACTATGGGCAAATCCAACAACATCATTTGGAATATATCAGCGAACCGCTAATAATCTAAATATAACATCATATCCTCTTTCTCAACTAGGTATTACAGCATCAGGAACTCAGCCAACTATAACCATTTTAGCAAATGGTTCAAACTTTGTTATTTCTTCATCTTCAACAGCAACAGGAGTAACCCCTATTACATATTTATCTAACTCTGCCTTTTTAACAAATGGTCTATATGATGTGGGAAGTTTAAGTTGGATACAAACTGAAACGACCATTCTGAATTTACAAGATATTCCTTCACAGCGCCTTTTTCTAGATACTACCATAAGAAACTTATCTGCTTCCCGCGTTCAAGAAGAACGAAACGCGAGCACTATTCTCTCGAACATCAGCACCTATGCCTATATGTCTACTCTACAGGCGCTCAGCACGGGCTTTTTCCAGTCCGTCTTCTTCTATTGGTCCACGATGGAAGCGTATGCAATCAGTTCCGTGAATGGTTACACGAGTCTAAGAGACGGGCTCATCCAGCAACAAACAGACCTAAATACAGAAATAAACGATCCTGTTACAGGCTTACGAAAACAATTAAATGATCGTCTCGCCACTATAGATAGCGATGCAAAAACGTTCTACGACAAAAAGACAACAGAGTTTTCCTCAGGCGTAGATGAAATTAGTTATGCACTACAGGAATATAGCGCGGGTTTTGGTGTTCTCACAGCCGAATTACTGATTAAGAAACTGAATTTGGACGATGAGATTGATATGCTTTCGTTCCGAATTCAGCAGAATGTTGCGGCAGGAGTTCCTTCAGGAACAGATTCTGCGACACGCACGGCCAAGATGGGTGATAGCGGTCGACTACAGGATGTTATTACAACACTGAACCCGGTAGAGACAAGTTATCGTTATATCATTGACAATGTACTCCCTATTGAAAAGAAAGCAAGAGATGATTTTATTAAACTACGTAAAACCATGCATGATACCGAACGCCAGGTTCTGGAAACTCCTAGTCTGCGCCCTAGTATACAAACAAACTATAATGCTAACTGGACAACTCTTGCAGGACATGTTACAAATATTAACAATCAGGTAAATGCGCGTTATGATATAATGTTCAGGAATACGGACAATGTAAGCACAAAAGTAGGCCAGGTCAAGGAGCGTCTAGATACTCTTCCACTGAACGCCTATATGGACGGCCTAACATTCCCCGTCATAGATGATTCTCTAAAAATGGATAGAATCAATAGTCAATTAATTAATCCGGACGCTGCAGACAGGACAAAGCCTGCTTCCGCGTTTGCACTCCTACCGCCTATTAATTTTGACATGAGTGTCCCGCCGTTCCCTACCACGAACCCTTGATTTGCCGTGACCTTAATAAAGTGAATAGTGTAGTACCGCCTACTTCTGAATTTGAGTTTATCGGCCTATTGAGCCGATAAACGGCCGCAATCAAAAGTCGCAGACGTTTGATTGCTCAGCACTCCCTGGTATATATCCACTCCTCTTAGGAATAGATATATACTAAAAAGCGCCCATCTAAGACTAGATAAAATCATCTATCAGCGTAGAATGTCAGCCTATAAAGCAAAACCCCCCGACCAATTTCAGGTAGGGGGCGATTATGACCCATCAAGTCTCTCAAAAGTCCAATCATTCGGCGACATTCCAGCGGCTATACGCGCCGATACCGCTCGTTTTGGATCCCTGGGCGATTTCACCCTGGCTCTCATGACAACTACTCCAGTGGTGACAAGTCAGGGCGTTATTATTGCGCGTCCAGGCGCTACAAATGGCTGGCTCAACCTTTTAGATTATTTTGTAAGTAATCAAAATTCTATACAGAGTATTGATAAACTCTTAGCCGGAACTCAAAGCAGCATTACACCCATTCGATTCGTTCTTCGTCACAAGACACGCATGGATTCTTTTGTAGAATTCGAACTTGCATCATTGCCCCGATTTTTCGAGGCAGTAAATACACCTGCGCGCGAAATATCATATCAAGATGCACTCGCAAGTGAACGGCGGCAGCCACAAAATGCGTATATAAGGCCACGCATGACTCTTTATCCACAGACAGTCGCCGTATCAGGCGGCTCTGTCTGGAAAACAGGCTCGTTTTCTATCCTTTCAAGTATATACGGACTCAATAACTACTTTTACGCCTGGTATAATGGGATTTTTATGCGCTTCCAATTTCGAACGACATCAGCAACAAGTTTAACACAAAATATGGAATATCAATATCAATCGGGAGGAGTTTATGTAGATGCAAGAACAGCACCCTTTTTTATTCCTTCCAGTCTTACATCAAGTTCAGCATCTCCAATGATTATAGACGTAAAACGTAATATCACTCTAACACAACTAACACCCATCGTTAGACGCCAGTCAGGAACTCCAAGATTTGGAGAATTATACGAACTCTATTGGGTTTTCGCTGGAAATAATAGTTATCTCAATGATATTCTTATATCATCTGGAGTTATCACAAAAAGCGTCACAGATATTCAAACAAATATCGGAATCATAAACAATTATAATGCGACTATCAACACACTCAGTATTGAAATCAACACAAGTTCCCTCTTGAGCGCAGCCGCAATAATCACAAAAGACAATGCGTATTCAAATCGGAATGTAAGTTGTTCACTCTACTCGACGAATTTAGAGGCGTATCAGGCCCTTTCAACAGCATACGTATCGACACTGAGTTCGTATCAGACATCTCTCGACGACTATATACGTGTTTCAACACAGGCATTCTTGTCAACACAGGCATCTCTATCAACAATTCGCGCACTGGCAAATTCATTCAGTAGTATACAAGATGAATATGACACTCGTGTACGAAATTATAATCTACAAACTATTATTAAACCAGGTCTAGAGGCATCTCTGCCGATTCTCTATCGGATTTCAACGCTATATGCCCTAAATGACACCACCGCTCTTGGACAACTCTACGCCGAGTATCCAAATCTATCTACTATTATTCAGAACTATGAATCCACTATACGTGGGCCAAACCCAACCGCTGCCACAACATCGTATAGCGGTGTTGTCAGTACACTCAGCGCTGGGAGATGGATCCAGAGGGCCGTGTCAGCGATGAGCCTTGAAGAATATATACGCGCATATATGGGCGTTGGCGGCAGCGTTGACGAGGAACTAGCCGTCCAATCAGGCGGCGCGACTATGATAAACGCCTCTCTCATGCCGAACCCCTATTTTCGCATAGGGCGAATTTCGGAAATGATTAAAACATCTGAAAATGCCCGCGAAAAACGGGCGACTCTGCGCATCAAGGAGTCGGCGTATCTAAACGCAAGGCAAACACGCGATGGACTCTTTTCCACATTCTATCTTCTGGATCAGAGTAGTATACGATTCTATACTACGTGGCAGAATAACCTTTCGAGTAAAGCCCTCTTCGATGAACTCTATATAAGCAGTTTGACCGAATACAATGTCGCCTATGTAGGATATACCACTATTTATAATCAAGTCGCGTATCTATCCTCCTATCGCGATGAAATACTCGCATTTTCCACCATGGAACGTGCGAAACAGCGGAAGCGGCTCCTCCAAGAGTCACTTGATCAGTTCAACGCCGGCTATGATGGCACACCTCTCTATACGGCCGCAATCCAATCTGGCGGTGCGACGGCGACGGACGTGAATCTAGCGCTCCAGACGCAAGATGTTCTCATTAACACAGCAGAGACCGAGTATTATGCGAAACAGGGGCTGCGTGTCCAGGCCGAAGCAAACATCTCTCAAAATCGCGACGGCCCTCTGGAATCCACCATCTCAGGATACAACATCCTCATTTCAAACTATCTGGATGAAATGACTCTCTATACAGATAAAGTCAGCACAACACAATTAACACTAAAGGGCCTCTCCACACAATGGCTTGCGCTACAGGCCCGTAACATTCAGAGCACGTTTATCATTGATCGGTATGCGTCTACGTCCACCTTTTATGGGAATCAACTGGCGAATTTACGTTCCAACTTGGAAACTGCATCCAGAGATCAACTTTCACTGGAAATGCAATACATGCTAAAGCAGGTTGATTACACGGATGCTATTGCAAATATTGCCACGAATGCGAAAGATCGGGCCGAACGCGTCGACGAAATCGCAGCCTTCTGCAAAGGGTATGAGGAGGCTCAGAGGACCTTTTCCACCATCATAGAATCTATGAAATCGTACGCAACCCTTTTTGAACAGCAGTACGTGGCTCCACAACCCCTACCTGTAGTAAATGTTCGAGAATTGCGGACCTTCTATGGAATTCCAGAGCCAGATCCGGCGACAAGCATGGTAGGGGGCGCCGCGCCGCCCACATATGTCACCTCCAGTGATATAGCAAACTTGAACAGGGATCGTGTGACACAACTCGAACAATACCTGGTCAAAACTGGAATTCGGAATTCCACGTTTCGCAGTCTAGCGCAAAAGGAAATAAGCACGTATTCTCTACTCCTATCGGAACTCTCCACAACGATCGAAACGGATCTCAGTCTGAAGCGATATAAATTTGCACTTAATCGCGTCTTTGAGGGCAGTGCAGATCCGGCATCGACCTTCGGATACAGAGCGTACCCTGCCTATGGACAAGTGCTCAGTCTACGTGAAACGACGCGAGCCCTTTTGATGCAACTTGAAAATGAGCGGAATCAGAAGGAAGATTATATTTATAAGAAGGCACTATATGACCTACAATTATATTACTCAAAAACGCCCGCTATCGAATCAAATACTATGTCAAGAACGGACTTCAGAATTTTGAGAACGCAATATGACTATAGTATCCAACTTGTAAACAACAATATATCTTTGCGGAGAAACTACTTCGATGTGATAAAAAGACAAGTCATTGAGTTTAGTACAACTGGTATTATTGACAGGCAACTCGCACTGAATTACGCAAACTCGACTATCACAACAGACAAGAAAATTATTCCTTCACGCCAAAAGGCACTTTTTGATATGAGTTTTAATTTTGTCCCTCTTCGAGCGAATTATTTTACAGACCCTGTTATTATTCAAGAAGCAAAGGAACCGGTCTGTCCTGCTCCACCTGGCGCACCCGTAGTCCAAAACAGGGCGACACCCGTGGCACCTACAACAACGGCTCCAACTACCACGTGTGGCTATACTATACGCTATATAGACATCTCTCACTCATCGGACACATTTTCTATTACACAAATTATAGCGGTCGATCGCACCGGTAAAAATGTCGCATTCCGTGCAGGCGTATCTCTCACGCCTGCCGGATTCCAGGCCGCAAAAGGCGGTGCGGCGGCAGTTTTAACGAATGGCCTCACATATTCCACTGAACTTGTAGCAGTTACTGCAGCCGTATCGCAGAATTTCATATCCCTACAGGGCCAAGATGGTGGAACTGGGGCCCCCTATGGAAAAACAATACGCGTAGATTTGGGGCGTAACTATGAAATTACGTTGGTTGGAGTCCATATAGCACCGAATTCAGGATACAATACTACAGGACTCCGTATAACTACATACGCCGAAAATGGCTCCCTCTCACCTCCACAGCGTGAAAATGTGAATCCCTATACGCTGAATGGAAATGTAAGTCCTGTCCTTATAGATCGGCGCGCACCGACCGCATCACCAACATGCCCTATTGCAATCATGCCACAGCGCAGAGGGATATGTGGTCTCCTTGCGCAACATATTCGCATTTATCCGCCTGCCGATGCGCCGGTAGATTATGCATTCACATTTTCACAGATTGCAGTGGTGGATTCAAATGGGAGAAACGTGGCGCTGAATAAACCGGCGAATTTCAAGGGATTTATATGGGCGGATTCAAATGGTAGATCAATCAGAGACATCCTGACATCTGGAGTTTACATGGCACGACAGGCATCGTCGTGCATTCGGTGTAATGCATTGGCAAATGGTTATGATTATTTGTATATTAATCTTGAATCTGAGATGGATGTCGCAGCAGTCCATATTTACAACCAGATCGGCGGCACCAGCCTACTCGGCTGTTCTGTGAGACTTTATACTGCCGATTTTCTTCTCGCAGAACAGCGGACGACAATTTCGAATGACCGCCGTGAAATTGTCGATTTCCGCTATAATGGAGCCGACGCCAACTGCTCTAAACTTATCCGCTGGCCTTCTATGTATGGGGAGGCAGGAATAAAAGCACGCTACGTTCATGTATTCAGACCTCGTCAACCACGCACCGGTTCTCTCTTAAACATACGAATTATAGACCGCAATGGCCGCAATATAGGTCTCGGAAAACCGATTCGTATGATAAATGCGACTGCGCCTTTAAAGTCTATGCTCACAAACTCCATTTATCCATCTGTCAGAACCCCCATCACTATTACAAATACAGACCGCGAGAATCAAATCATCGTAGATTTAGGTGCAAACACAGAGGTCTGCGCAGTGGAAGTTGCGGGCCTATCTCTCGCAGATACAACTGGAATCAATGTTGGATTTAGCGTGCCAATCGCATCGGATTCAGTCGCCCAGTCTGGGATGCCACGCGTGTTCCAGATAGTAACACCTGCGATGCCGACCCCAACAACCACAATACCAGGCTTTGAAGAATATGGGGTCACTTTTAAAAATCCAAATGGGGACATCGCAATGAGATGCTCAGTGCGGTTCTCGATCGGAGGTAGTGCACTTACTACCATTGTTATGCAGAGTCAATATGCCGCAACAGGCACATGGACATCAGAACGGACACAGACGCATTCGACATTCGGCATAACACGTCAGGGAGGTCAAGTTTTGACAATCACTCTCGAGGAAGGAGGGACAGGATTCACCATTCACTCTCCTACAAATGGTGCTATGTATACATATTCTATACCATCTGATGTATTTCGATATGATATCAATGCAATTCAGATAGGAACCTACAATCTCCCTGATTTTACAGAGATATTACGACTGACGCAATCTAATACTATACTAACAAACCCCTATCAACAAATCACCCTGTATATTCAGTCTATAGGGAGCAATGGTGCCCTCTGGAGAACAGGGGATTGCGATACACTCTATGCGCTTTTTGGACTAAATAACTCGTTTTTTGCTTTCTTTAAAACATCTGCGAATACCCTCTTACGGATTCGTATGACATTTGTGGCCGCACCGACTACGACCACAAACCCTATTCAAATCGAGAGGGAGGCTATCCCTGGCTCGGATATATGGTCGTTGGTCACAACGACGGATGGACTTCCTGTAAATGCAAGCAGTAGTACTACTAGCCCAATGACAATGACCCTTTTAACTAGAAGTCTAGTATTCGATACACGTTTTGACCCAGAGGGCTCCGCGTTTTCTACTACAGAGACGAAACCCATCGCACAATTCGGCACAACAGGCCTATTCGCGCAACATGTGCTACTCCCTATTTCAAGTAATGCCCTATTACCTGAATCTGCGTATGTGCTCACAGATGCGACTGGCAAAAATATAACCCAGATTGATACTGGCCTCCAGAGGTCGATTGTTACTTATGATGATAATCTATATATGAGAATATCTCTTACACGTATTTGGGAACTCACTGGCGTTGGTCTTGTGGACTCTCCATCTGCCACAATAGTTGTCCTCGACTGCAATAGTAATGTTGCATGGATAGATGTAACAGGGGCAGCACCCTTTCCAGTAGGTGTGGCGGCAGGAACGACAGGAACCATTTACATCGCCGATTTTAGAAAGCAGAATGCACAGGACAGAACCAGAGTGAGTGCACCTGTATACCCCTATCCAGCGCGATATGGTCCCCTCAATAAAGGAGTTCTTACGCGGTATATTCAAGTGGAACCTGCCTCTCCCACAAAAGGGCTCTATATTTCTCAAATTATCGCAGTGAATGCGTGCGGTCGGAATTCCGCGTTTGAACGCGACACATATGCATCAGGTGGAAGTGCGACGGCTTCACTCGCAGTAGATGGTCGCTACGAAGACCAACTCTCGCTGAATTCGTCTCCCCTCCTCTTGTATGATAATTATCTCAAAAAACCTCTTGCGAATTCTTACCAGAGTGAACCTACAACGGACCTTCGGTGGGTCGTCGACCTAGGACGAATGTTCTCCATGACTCAAACTTCAGGAACAACTACGACCACTCTAACTGGGATTTCAAATGTCGAAACATTCTGCTCACAAGCGATTAGCAATACTGCGTGCGGTGGGGTCTACCAGTTCGACAGCACATATGAACACGAGATAAATTGTGTGATATTTGTTGCGCCAGAAGGGAAGAAGGCTGATTGCGTAGGTGTTATAGTAAAACTACTTGATGGTAACGGAGTGGTCGTTGGAATTCGTCGCACGACGACTCTAGTCAATATTTATGGCGTGGATTTTCTCGATTTCCGTCGTAATACATCCGAAAATCTGGGGAATACATCTGAAAATCTGGCAACGAGTATTGTAGAGCCGCCTCAGCGCCCTATAACATATGGGCCGAATAATTGCGGCGTTATGGCGATGTATATCCGCATAGAACAGGCCGCTTCCAGTAATCCTACAGCCACTCTGACGACGGCTAATCCGATTCGCCTTTCGCAGATTTATGTTCTCGACGACCAGGGGCGGAATATTGCCCTGTACAAACCGACAAAGTCGAATCGCATTGACCAAGATACATCCTATCTCGCAGTAGATGGGCGCTACTATGAGAAGGACGCAGAGGGCTCATTTATCTCGGACGCCACTATCGGTCAGTATATAGAAGTCAACCTGGGTTGCGAAATGCCTGTCACAAAAATCATGGCGGTAAGCGCACGCGTAGATGAAAATGATACGAGATATTTTGACGGACTTATTGTGAAAGTCTATAATCAAAACCGCGATGTAATTCTCACTCAAAATCTCAGCGCCGCCACATATAATGCGTGGACTCTTGCGAATACTGCTTATACAAAAGCGATAAGAAGGGCTGGTGTCAATATACAGGAAGCATTTTTTAGGCGCGCCTACGATGAAGGTGTCATTCCAACACTTCCAGGCTACACTCTTCCGTTGCAACGAGATCCAGGCGAATTAGCATCGTGCGATCCTGGTTTTGATCTGAATTCAATGCTTACACGTGGCACTTCATCCTATAAGGGTGTGCTTACATCCTATATACGCATCTATAATCCGAATTCCTATATTCAGATTTCCCAACTCATGATCTTCGACGACAATCTCACAAATATAGCGCGAACTCTTCCACAATCCCGCGTCTTCGCCACACACGCACTCCCTGGTCGCCAGCCAGAGCGCGCGATAGACGGAGTGGGCGGGTATTTTCACGTTGGCCGCCCCGAAAATCAATGCTACATCTCGGAAAAGAAGTCCTACGAATTCTGGCAAATCGACGTGCGCACAGAGACAGGGCAGCCGCGAGAGATTGTCGCACTACGCTATATTCCACCCACCTCGAATAGAAGCCGTAATAAGGGGACGCGATTCCAACTCATTCAGGCAAATGCGCCCCCTATCGCAATTGGTGGAACGCAGACGAAATATTATGAGGTGCGTTGGCCGAACACACCATCATCGGTTGCGGCAGATGAATTCCGAGTTCTTAGATTCGGCGATACAAAAAATCCGAATATTACATATTTAGAATTCAGAGCAACATTTAAGAAAGAAAATGCCATTGTTCCAGATAACAATATAATAGAGATTACAGGTCAAGGATTTGCTAAGCAGACGGCAAGCGCATCCGCATTTGGAATCACACGTAATGGGGGTGCTATCTTCTATTTCTCTGTTTCACCCACAAATATTAAAATAAAAAATTCGCTGACAGGCTATGAATATCCGGTAGCCATTACACCCACGATTCTGATTTCCACAGATACTATTATCTATGAGTTCACACCATACAATTATGTTCGCCAGGTAGACGCGGGCGCCGTCAGCCAATATGTAGTAGCAGAGTATGTTCTTCGAACGGATACAATCGATCAAACAATCGATTTTCGTCAGCCGACATTGGCCTCGCGCCCTATAACCGAGGTTTTGTCGCCGAAAATTATTGCGCCTACGAGTGCAAGTCTATACCAAGCCTTAGCAACAACTCTAACATCATTTACGCCCACAGCACTCGTAGAAGATTCGGGTGGAAATTTGTATGTTGCAAGTGGCCAATATATATATAAATACCCCTTTTCAACAAATTTCAGTCAGCCATTTATTATAGTAAATAGAGGAAATAATACAATACGTATAAATGCATTGACCATTGATTCCACGGATCGCCTCTGGTTTACAACATCAGAATCAACGGGCTCTTTATATTCTACACCGAGTGTGCTAAGTGCTACTGCGCTTATAACTGCAACTGCTTTTACACCTACAACTTATATAGGCGCAATTAATTCTACAAACTTAGTTGGGCTTCTTGTAACAGATACTACTATATATGTAACAAAAGATGAAATAAATGGTGCCCTCTATTCTATAAATAGGACAAATGGTGCTATAACGAGAGTTATTGCGGCCGATTTGGGTAATCCGAGAGAAATAGTGATTCGTTCCGAAGGTGGAAAGAATATTATGTATGTCTGTTGTTCCACAGACTTCAAAGTGCGCAGATTTGATATGACTGCGAATTTTAATGAATTAAGTTCAGTGGGCATGGGGATTGCTGATACAAATACGCTTGTCATATCTGAAAAGATATACACGTATTTTCAATCACCCCATGGTATATTTAACGATACAACAACGAATACACTTTATATATCAGATTCAATTGGAAATAAAATATTCTACATACCTCCCGACCCGAGTCCTGGCGTCGATGCAAAAGTATATACATTAGCAGGAACAGGCGAACCTGGAAATGTCAACCCCCCTGATAAACCCGCTTTGGACGCCCTCTTAAATGGACCAACAGATGGAATCGTTCATCGCAGAAGTGGAAATTACATTTTTATAGATTCTATTACTAATACTCTTCGCATTATTCTTCTGAACCAGACGGCGAACATTACAACCTTCACGGACAAGATCTTGCCGCAGACTTTGTGGGCTACGACAACACTGCCTGGGGAAGACATCGCTCCGCTGCCGTCGATGCCAGTTCTTCCACAGGCTCTCAATCGGACGCGTGATACATATAGAGAATTGGCAAATACGGGGCGTCTCCAAACAAAGTCATAGTGCGCGGTATGGGCTAAGGAAAATACCCTCGGCTAAATAGGGAGCATGAGTTTTACGCTGGGGGCCGATGGCACCCCAATCAGAAAAAAGGATTTATCTGATTGGGGCACTCTAGAGTTTCCAAAAATTACCGCGATGTATCGCGATCCTGAGTCAGGCAATATTTATGTCGCCAAGAAGGAGCCCGTGGTTCCACCACTGGGCTATTTTTATGGCCCAGGGGCCATGTGGGGCTATGAATATCATCCTATAGATATTAAAAAGACCTTGGCCGACGGAACAAAAGTCTATGCTGCACAATATTATGACAAACAGGACAACTCTGTAGCGATATTTATGTATGTACTGGATCCTAACTCTACCGCGTATACATATGTAAAACGAAATACAAGATTGACCTCGTTAAATCTAGAATATTCTACGTTTGCTTTATTTAATGCAGCATATTCTGCAGATATATTTATTACGAATCCACCTATTCTTTTTTTTCTTGATAACCCGCAGTCTCCTGAACCGGTACCGGTGCCAATGCTTACAGGGCCATGGCAAGATGGTGGTACTAATGGCGTACCGATTAAATATGTAAAACAATTTACAAATGGAATAAAATTACAGGCAACGGCTGATAATGACTATATTAAAGGTGTGTTATACTATCCAAATGGTGATATACAAATAGTAAATACGCAAGATATGGGTGTATTTTTCGAATCAAGGGCAATATCATCAAGTTTGACCGGATGGAATAGAGGAGAACTTTCAAAAGTTCAAAGTGGCTACATAGTTCCAAATCCAAATATTATTACATCAACCAAAGTCTCTATTAGTCTCTATAACTCTCAAAAGCAGTTTCAACGTGAAATCTGGTCAGGGCCATCCGAGTTCGTCATCAATGGTATTTGTATACGCAAAGGCCGAATTTTTTATACACAGGGAATGAATGTTTTTATGATTGACCCGACCGGTACACCTTATCGCGTGGCAGGCACCAGCACATTTTCATCTCAACGCCTCACACCTACAGCCTATGCGCGCACATCTATGCTTGGAAATCCATACGGAATTGTATATGATGCGAGTACAGACCTCATCTTTTTCACCGATGTCGAACAGGCTGCAGTGTATTCATTTGATGTAGATACAGGCGTTTTAACAAATATATGTGCAGGCTCGTTCGATATTGTTCCACAGATTGATGATGTTGAACGGCTCTCTAGTGATTGCTACATACAGGAACCGGCAGGTATTGCTTGTGCAGCAGACGGAACACTCTATGTCTCTTCTGTATGGTCAGGGCAGATCTATAAACTCCGAAAGGCCTATGACTCTACTGGCGCACTTCAATATTTCATTTCCATTTTTGCTGGATATAATTCGCAGACTACGACACAGGCAAGCGAGGACGACCGCCCTGCCAAATATGCGCGTATTCGAAATCCGCTCCATCTTGCCGTTGATACCAATTTGAATTTATATTATTATGAACACGACTATTCTGTCCGTTGGAGATATGCTATGCGTATCCGCTACGTCCAGCCAGATATTTATCGCACCTATTTCAAGGGTCGCACAGGTGCCTTTAACTACTGGCCTCTCCAGGTGATTATGAATAATTCTCCAGAGGGGTATACAAAAGAAGAACCACCTGTTGGTTCTGACTCTATCAATTCAGCAGCAATTACATTCGAATTTTATGCGAACCACTTAGCCGCAGATGAAGATGGAAATGTCTATTTTTGTGACCCCAAATACGGGACATTGAATCGTGTCACACCGAACAATGAAGTTCAGGTAATTGCGGCTGGACTTCCAAAAGTGTATAGTCTCGCAATTATAAACAACACGGATGCGTGGATTTGTACACTCGATTTAGAGTCTACTACAAGCAATTCTATACTTTATCGTATCCCTTTTATTCAGAATCCATCGTGGCCAATCACGCCCGATGTCACCATACAACTCAATACACGTATTGAGTCCATGGCGGCACATCCGAGAGGGTATATTTTTTTAGCATCGAAGAGAAATATTTTTACATATGATATTGCAAATGCAGCACTCGTGCATGTAAATTATACAAATAATGATATTGTATCCATGTGCATCGGAAAAGATAATAAAGTGTTGTATCTTGCAGACACAACAGATATATATGCATATACTATTGATTTTTATAATCATGACACACGAATTACCACAATCAATACACCAGCATGGCCTGTTCCATCCACGGCGGCGAGTGATCCAAATTCGGATCGTTGGGGTTTTGGATTTAATGATAGTCGAACAAATGATATTCCACTATATATTGAAATTCGTTTCTACACTGAAAATGGAATTCAAAATATAACATTTTCCTCTCGCAATGGGGCTAGTGACTGGAGCGCAGATTGGAATAATAATACAGCACCTGCACCACCTATTCCTCTCTCCGAGTTTGGAATAACAAGAGAGGGTGGGCAAACTATTGAAGTTGGATATAATGGCAATACATTTACTATAACATCTAAGGCGACAGGTGTGAAAAAGGTATTTATTCCCGCGAGAGGTCCTCATGTATGGACAAATTTAGACATGATGAATATTGGTTCATCTACCTTATATACTTCATGGATAAGAACTGAAAAAACTAGAACACTTCGACTATACGACCCTATCAAGATTGCAGGAAACGGAGGAAATTTATGGGACAATAGTGCCCTGTTAGATACGAATAACCCTGCAAGCGCTCGTCTTCCTATGCCCCACGGCATTGCATACAATTCTGCAGAAAACTGCCTCTACGTAACATGTGGTGTTAACGACCAAACAACTCCCAAAATTGTGAGACGTGTAGACCTTTCAACAAATGGTCGTTCAGGAGTCTTTGCCACGACTCTTATTGGTTCCACGCGTCCTGGATTTCCTCTTTCAGGCGCCTCCTATTCGTCCGTTTCTCTTATGTATCCCACAGGGATAGTTGCAACACTCCAGGGGAGTATCTACCTCATAGATACTATGTATGCGTCAGCAACCTCCTATGGAAATTCAACATCCGTGCTAATCCGCGTGCCCAACGTTTTTTTCCTGAAGCCAGATCTCGTATATGCCTTCGCCGGCTCCGGAATTCTAGGCAGTGCTGCGCCGTCTGATGGAACACTTACACAGCGCGTGGCACTAAGCACGATTAACGGACTGACACTTGACCGCGACGGAAATGTCTATTTCACTACAAGTTGGAATACGATTCATAAGATTGACGCACTCACCTATAAAATAACGAAGATTGCGGGAACAGGAGCAGTTCCTGGCACACGTATAGATGGCGTAAGCGCTATAAGTGCACCTATCGATACACCCAGAGGTATCGTGTATTCTCGCTCTGGAATTCTCTATTTTACAGAAGGAAGTTACATTCGCTATCTTGAAAGGGATGGTACAGGCGGCTATCTCATAAAGACGTTAGCAGGAAATGGCACAGAGTCATATGCGGCTGGAAAATTGGCATCGAATGTAAACTTGGGAATAACAAACGCAAGTGCGACTCTTTTCATAGACTATATCACAGATGTATTATATGTATCTATACGAAATACTTTCTCTATATATAGAATTGATTCATCCAAGCGCGTGTTTTTAGTAACAAACATGTCATCCCTTGGAATGTCAACATCTGATATTCATTCAATCTGTAAATACGACAAATATCTATATGTTAGTGCCCCTCATAGAAATACGATTTATCGCGTCGACCTGACGAGTACATCGACAACGAGCAACTTCACCGCCTATATCGCACCTACAGGGGCCACTTTTACGGATACAGGCTTGATATCGCCATATGGAGTTTGCGTTGATAAAATGGGCAATCTATATGTCTCAATGCGCGACCGACACACTATTAAGCGATATTCCGTTATAAGAAGTAACCCTATTATGGATAATGGCGACCCCTATATTGGCGCTGATGGAGTACGATCATACGGCGAAGGAGAGGCCATCAGCGGAATTATAGACGGCATGTATCGCACGAACTCTCGCCTCCATTTACCGACCCTCTTAACATTGGATGTTTACAATCGCCTCTTTTTTGTAGACCAGGGGAAAAATCGCATCTGCTGTTTGGCAACGGGTGTTGACCTGGACCCTCGTGGTATACCAACAAAATTCATCCGTGTAGAATCAGCGGGGCCTGGGCGCACATTCACTCTTTCTCGATTTGACGTTTATACGCTACAAGAAAAGACATATGATGCTATCGCAAATGCAAACATACAGCCGCAAGGTTTGCGTTCAGTTGATATTGAACTAAATAGGGGGAATAATAACTCTATCGTAATTACATATATCAACATAAAGGCAGCAACTTCAGATAGCCTTGATAGTAAAGTATACCTCTATAATGAATTTCGGGAAATTCTGGCGGTACAGACTATAACTGCGGAGGCACTCAAACCTGCGGGTCAGAATCTGATTTTTATCGAATCGTGGTCTCAAGAAAGAATTAATGTGCCGGCGATTCGAAATCAACTCATGAATCTCACGCGAGGAATTCAGAATGTAGCAAGTATTACAATCCAGGATGAACAAGATGCGATAGGTAAATACATAATTGTTATTGCGACACAGAATGACCAGATTCAGACTATAACACAGGTGGTAAATTCTTCTCGTCTTACAACACTTGGTAGTGAATCTACTACAACTGCTCCCACGGATACAGCAGTTATAGGGGCCGCTCCTATTGTCTACGCATCGAGTGATACAACTTCGCCCTACAATATGGAAGTGTTATGTGTGTTTTTAATGCGGAAACCTGGCTCGCGTTCAAGACAACTCGGCAACGGAATTCAGACCCCTGTTCAAGTCATCCTGAAAGATGCGAATGGTATTACATTGAAACACAAAAGGCTCATGTGCGCCAAACCCGATAATATCAAATATGAAGCGATAGATTTCCGTCTCAATAGCGAACTCTATTCTACGCTCTCGATGGATGCTATTTACGAGGCTGTATTCGGTGTAAAGCGTGTTCGCTACGTGCGCATCTTTTTTTCAGAAACAGGGAACACAGGTTCTACAACGAGCATAAAAATTCGGAATATTTGCGTTGTGTCTGCGGAGAGTGGCGCAAATATTGCTTACGGGAAGCCGGTATATGATTCGCGGGGAAATAGTTATGTATTAACGAACGAAGAATATACTAATACTATTGGTGTAGGGGCATCTATCACCTGGTTGGAATTGGATTTACAATACCCTGCTATAGTTGATCGCGTCATGATTAATCGCGCAGATGATGATACGACGGAGTATTTTATACAAGGGTATACGGAACGACGGGAACTGGTGCCGTTCCCTACTTCAGCAGAGAACCCTTTTTCGCAGAAGACGAGCGTGGTATATGTTTCGGGTTCGGGGTATAATAAAGTTATATTTAATCCATATCTTACTACTTTTACCAGTATTAGTATTGGTATTTCAAATTATTTGAAAGATTACACACGGAAGGCGGCAGTGGATAAGGCGTATTCGGCTGGATTAATTAATTGGGACAGGCTAACAAGTTTAAAGGATTGTTTTACTCAATGTTATAATGGGGTATTCTCATGTTCAAATTGTAAAAACTCTGAATTTGATACTGAATATCCAATCAATAATAATACTCAATGGCAATATAATTTAGTTGTTATTACTCGTCCTACACTATCGTATCAACTTCAAATCCAAAAACTTCTAGCATACCCCACCGCAACAAGCACGAGCGATACGATGACATCCACAAATGTAACACTCAGATCATCGTCTCAAGCACAGCCGAATACGAATGCTCTCACAGATGATACAAACCATTTCATAACACCGGACCGAACAAATAACGCCTACTGGGAAGCGACCTATAACACTCCCACCTACATCAAGAAATTCACGCTCAAACAGGACCCCAATGACCCCGCAGCAAAAGTCCGCATGTTCGGTATTAACCTCCGCCATTACAACCAGAAACGACGGCTCCTTGGCCGCTATGGAGCGCGCGGAAACTTTGACACAGAGGACTTCACGTATTCCCAGAGCCCTCTGAACACCTACACTATACCCCTTCTCCAATATAAACGTGGTGTCAAAGCCGTGCGCTATGTACGTATGCTCAGTAGGACATCTACAGGTCAAGGGGGCAATATACAAATATCACAACTTGCCGTATTTGATACAAATGGAAATATGGTTTCGTTAAATAAACCTGTAACAACGGCAGTTACTCCTTTTACTGCTCCAAATATAAATAATAATAAGGATTGGATTACACAAGGACATTTATATCCAAGTATGTATACTATGTATCATTCATATTTGTCTGACAGCGAATGGATACAGGTTGATCTCGGCGCCAACTTCACAGGAGAAATCGAATCGGTGATCTATTATAATCGTATGGGAGAATTAAATAACTCACTCGATCAAAATATTGGAGCGGATTGGACGAACAGAGCCACAGGACAGCCTATACAACTTCTTGATACAAATGGAAATATTTTGGCTTCAAGGACCCTCAAAGGCAGTCTTCTGCGGGAAAGCCTCGACTTCCGCCCAGAGGCCGAGGATCAGTCTCAATACATCCGTGCTCGCTATGTTCGTATTGAAAATCCTGGGCCCATTACATCTGGGACCTACGCGCGGACCACTATGACGTTTTCATCTTTGAAAGTGAATGATATTTTTGGGATAAACGTTGCCTGTGGAAAGAGTGTGGTCGCCATGAATTACAGCGCAGGAGACTATGGTATAGGAGGCGAATCGACCGATGGCGTATATGGACCTATCAAAACAATTCCGTCTAACTATACCATAGGAGAAATTCCAGGCTCCTACTGGGAGATTGATCTCGGCGAAGAGATTTCCATTCGGTCTGTGGAATTTATGTTTCCCGCTACAGAACCTGCGAAATTCAAAAATGCCCCTCTGAATTTCTATGATGAGGATCGTTCATTGATCGCCCAATATTTCATGGACCCAACAAGCACCCAATATGAATTCAATATTTTGCGGGCGGTAAATCCCTCTTTTCCCAGTGTGACAACACGCCCAGTGCGGTTTGTACAAATTCTCGGAAATACAGGCTTTACGCATGACAGAATATTATTAAAGCAGTTAATTGTTCTTGATAGGAATGGAATAAATGTTGCACTTGGAAAACCGACTTATGCATCCCCATTATCAACGGACGAAGGTCAACAACGCCGTTCGTATTATGCTATAAACGGGTTATGTAATAATCATTACCAAGTAGTGGGTGGGGATGGGGGAACGCCTGTAAATACTGGAACATTATTAAATTCGGGCCAACAATATTTTGAAGTAGACCTCGGCGGAACATATGATGTTTGTGCAATTATTTTAAGAGGCTATGATAATGTAAGGGGGATAAGAACATTCACAGATATCCGCGTGAATGACGATGGGCGCGGAAACGGGTCGCCTGATTTTTCTAGAGGCCCTATTGCGAATGGAACTGAATATAAAATACAAATCGATCAAAATGTGGTGATCAATCCAACTCCTCGCACAGGTATCGGCAAAAAAGCGCGTTATGTTCGTCTTCGTCAGCCGCCTATCCCTATTGCAACAAATAGGGGCGAAAATGGTATTGCACTTTCGCAAATTGTAGTTGTAGATGCGATTGGGCGAAATGTAGCGCTAGGGAAAAATATTATTTCATATCCTGTTGGGAATGCTGGTTGTGGATGTACACATTTAAATAATGGATTTTATACTGCAGATACTTGGGAGTGGGAAAAATCTATTTATAATACAACAAATGCAGCATGTATTAAAAATACAACGGGATTTTGGGAAAAACCTGCATGTGCTAATTCATGGCTTTCTGTTGCGAATTGGAATGAGTACCCGTGGAATACTAGTATAGATACAAGTTGGGTAGAAATCGACCTCGGTGCCGAATACTGGATTACGGAGGTTATCATTCACGACATTGTCAATAATAGTAATAGCCAAGCAAATTACGACCTCATTCTGCGCGATACATATTACAATATGGTCTACTATGGGCAGGGGGTCATCACTGCCAAGTCACGCTCTCCCGATATTTTACACAAACGTGGTATAAGCAACGCAACGGCGTGTCCAAGCGGTACACGTGAAGGCTCTGGCACAGGCGGGACTGAAACTTCAAAGTGTTACAAGAATTGCGATCCTGCAAATGTACTTGCGAACGATTCAGAGGTAAATACCACAACAACGAGTGTTACACAATGCTATAGCGCATGCCCATCTGGAACAACAGAAGTACAAGATACAACAAGAATATTTTCACAATGTCTAGGATGCCAATCAGGTTCTACATATGATGTTACTCTTAATAAATGTCTCTCAGATTGTCCAAATACCCACGAAGTAAAACAAGATGCCAATGGCAACCCCACAATGTGTACAAGATTTTGTTATGTAGATCCGAGCGGTAACCCTATGATGTGGTCAGACCCTGTTACAAAAACAGAATGTAGAACGGCGAGGTTTCCAGGTAGTGTAGATCTGAGTTATGCTATTGCAAGTAAAAGTACAATCGATTCTCTAAAGACAGAAGCACAAATAAAAACGTTCATGAGTAATCTACCATTTGGATCTGCAGTTGTAAAATCGAGTGATGTATATACAGATGTTGTAAAAAAAGGAAAACAAACCCACAAAGTCATTCGTTATGGTAGCCTACAAGGATTACAGGCTGAAGGACGTGCTCGGCTCTTATTCAAATATTATTACGATTCTACAAGTGTTGATAATAAAAGGACATTCTCAGGTATTATAAATCGTACTCAACTCGCTCAGACAACAACGCCTAGACCGACAATCGCCAAGCAGGTGGTTTCAAAAACTCTAAGTAGGACCGAGAATGATGGATATGTGAATATAATCACAAGCGATGGCACAGAACGGAGATATGAGGTTTATCTAGATTGGTCCACTACGGATACTAGTAGGCGTTTTTATAGTCTAAGTAATAATCCGTTTTATATTCATGGGCGTTCATATTCACAGAGTATCAACTTTTCTGGTTCACGAACATCCGAGTGTGTGTTTCCACTTCCATCAATCCCATTTGTACAAGGCACTTGTCCTACTGGATATTCTCCTGTTACAAACCCTTCGGACCCGTCGAGAGTCTGTAAGCAAAATAAACCCGATAGAACAAGAGAACTGAATGGATTTTATATAGATGAATGTGAAGTGGGCTATAGTACGATTAGCAGCACAGATTCGAGATGCAAAAATATGTGTACAGGTAAATATCAAGTACTTAATGATAACCAATGTATAACAGCGCCTCCTAATGATAAATATGAACTTATTACATCAAATAACGCCGACAATTGGATTCTGTGCCAAGGGACTGATCCGAATGGTATACCCTATAAATATCAAAATAATGATGGACAATATGTATTTAACTCCAAGTGTTATGAAACCAGATATAATAACAAAATTCCAGGTGATGCGAAATTATTACCTTTAGGTCAAAATGCTATAGGATACGATTTTAATCCGTATGATAGGGGGCTATGGGAGTTTTTCTGGCAAAGGCATAATCAATGGCAGAATCAATGGACCTTTTTTAATCAAGAAAATCCAGGCCCCAACTATAAAGATATACCTGGATGTACTAATGTGTGTGTGACTGAAAAACCACCTCGTGCGACTCAAGGTGATATATGGCCCTATTTTGTACACACATATACAACCTATGAAAAAGTATGGGGAAGATGGCCATCTGAACGCTGGGCGTGGGTGAGTGATACAGATATGAAGGCAAATAATAATGGAGGCACTTTTGATAGGGATATTTATAATGATAAGGGTAATTCATGGAGAAATAATAGTGGATTCTGGACATTCCGAAATATATTTTTGGACAGCCAAGGTGGTGGTGGACTCATGGACCGATTTTTGCGAGAGGGACGTGCGAGATGGATATATACAAAAACTCCCGATGATTATTTGACGGCACAGCGTATATCACGTGACATACGAACTCCAAACTCAAATGCAATACTCTATACGACAAAAAGTGCTTAGTACTGGAGATTTCTCACTAAGAGGTAGCAGGGGGTGCTAGTCCATGAGACATCCATTTTTGTCTGGCACGCGTGTTTCAAATCCGGCTGATAGAGGTTCTATAGTATCAGCCGATTCCTCGTCCATCTCGTCCACTTCTGCATCGACATCGGACCCCATCTGTACTATTTCAATCTTGTAGGCACAGCCCTTGTAATAGGTTGCCCGTTTCCGCCACATGGATAGATACATCCCGTGTGAATCCACTATGTCCACAATAACGGGAGCCACTTGTCGCTCTGAAATGCGAGTGCGCAGAATGCGCCCCGTGCTCTGTTCTACCGCCTTACGGGGCGACGCCAGAATCACGGCATTTAGCGTCTTAATGTTCATTGCCTCGGATGCCATAGCATACGAGGCGAGGAGCACGCGCGCTCGGGCCGCACCCTCCTCTCGCACTTGCTCTTTCATGCCACCAATATAATACGCCGTCGTAAACTGACCTCCGAGAGCGGTCTCAATGGCCTCCAAGTGGCCGATTCGTTCCGAAAGGACGAGAACGCGCCTAGCAGGATTCGCGCACAAGTCACAAATCCAACGGACGATTTCGGCAGTCCGTTTCGGCGCGGCCAGCACATTCGTAAGAAGGCGCGCCATGACTGGCTCGCCGCGCCAATTCGTGGGAATATCATTATAATCAGGATCACCAGGAATCGCGATACGCACCGATTTGACGATCACACTCGGATCCGGCTCGCGCTTCTTTTCCCAATAGACAGGTTGGCCGAGATGCCAGAAGAAGACTTTCGTCAGTCCATCCTCGCGCTTCGGCGTGGCTGAGAGACCGAGCATCTTCGCCGTCTGAATCTTCTGGAGACACTTGCTGAAATGCTGGGCGCCGAGATGGTGGCATTCATCAAAGATGGCGAAACCATAGGAGGCAAAGAGCGATTCTGGAATCTCCTTTCCTGCGATAGACTGAATCATACAGATAGTGCAATCATAGAGGTCAGGATCCACCTCTCGTTTCGGCCCTTGGAGAATGCCGACGCGCAGACCAGGAAGCAGTGCTGCCATCTCGCCGCGCCACTGATTCATAAGAAACTCCTTGTCAACGACGACGAGAAAGCGTTTGCCGATTCTGGACGCAATGTTGAGTGCCATGAACGTCTTTCCTCGGCCACAGGGGACGCAGATGAGACCATTCGCACCGGCGGCTAGGAAGGAATTCATAATGTCCGTCTGATACGGATAGGGGGTCCCTTTGAATTCCGCAGCAGCGGGTGGCATGGCGAGTCCTTCACTCAAGATGGATCGGTCCGCTGGCCCAAATGTCTCGAGCCCATAGTGGCGTGGAACATACCAGCGAGTCCCCGACTCGCGATAGACTTTAAAGGTGGCCTGTTCAAGAATTGCCGGCGTCGCGAATTTCGTATTCAACTTCGGGCAGACTAGAAGGTCCTCCTGAAGCCGTTTCGTCTGTTCGGCCGTCAGCGCATCCTTGCGAATCGAGTAGCCCTTATGAGTGAGAATTTTCGCCCCGTCATCTGTCATCTTCAGCCTGTGACCTCTCCTTTTCGCTCAGAAGTGAATGTCAATTTTAACGTCCCAAGAATTAGATATGCGCGTGAGTGCCGATAGACAGATTGCCTTCGCTGGAAGTCTGGTAGTCTTTCTGGGCGCCCCCTATGTGCCGAATACTCTTCTAGAATTCGCTGTGAATTCCTACGTAGGAGTCGCTGCGCTTCTTGTAGCCAGCCTGTTGGCCGTTCGCTATGATATGGTCGTCGGTCTGGCAGTCTTCCTTGCCGCGGGGGCGCTCTTCCTTGAGAATCGGAAGCGCCTGGTCGCGGGACAGGCCTCTGCCACGCCTTCCGCACCGACAATGACCTCTACACCGGCCCCTGTTACGGCCTTGGATGAGCCTGCTGAGCCTGTTATAGAGGGCGAGGTCCACCCTGCCCAGGAAGTTCCGACGCGCGCGTCACATTCGTTCAAGCCGTCCGATGAGGATCACACCGACGATTTCAAACCTGTTGGTGAGAGCATCAATCAAAAGGAACCACTAGAGTCCGTCCCGAGCAATCGTTCTCAGGCAGTGGCAGACCTCTTTGAGAGGGAGGGGCTGGGACACCCCTCTCAGTGACAGCGCCAGGCTGCGAAGGCTGTGCTGCTCAGTGATTTGAAATGACGATTCCTATGAAAAATCCGAGAAAGCCGGCCAAGAGGCCCACGACGATGGGCAGCGGAAATTCACCCGCCGTCATGAAAAACCGCTTCCATTCGCCGGCAGTCTCCCCTGGAACCCCGCTCCCGGTTCCCGTGACACTGAAAAAGAGATTAATTAAAATGATAACGACAGCAATAGCGAGGATTACACTAAGAGCCCCAGATACTTTTTCTATATACATATCCGGCGTCATTTTATTTGGCGGCGGCTGTGTAGCCTCCTGTATCAGGGCCTTTCGCTGATCCTCTATGGCAGAAAGGGGTGTGCCTGTGTTCGTGTCAACGATGAGAGAACCATCCTTTATCTGGGTAGCCGGATCCAGAGGAACACACTGATATGAGTCAGCAGATACGGATTCTGTTTTCGGTTTCGGGGGCGGCTGTGTTGCGACGGGCGCAATAATAGTATAGCCGTATTTGACTTGCGCCTGGAAATTTACCATATTGAATGTCCCCAATGTCATAGAGAATACTAGAGATGTGGGCGGCTCATAGGGCCCATAGTCTTGCGCGACGGAATTATAATTCGCCAGAACAGCGTTCATTGTCGCATTTGAGGTGTAGAGGCCACGCACGAGCGTGACAACTAGGATATTCTGAGCCGGGTCGCCTTCAGCATATCCTGTCGCACAGACCGAATAATAGGCATAGGGGTCCGTCTCACGCGCTGGAAAAAGGCTGGCGGGCGATACGCCGGCCCCTATGAGATTCGGATCGGCGAGCGCTTTCAAATAGGCAGAGTCTGTGGCAGACACCTCGGCACGAAGAATCGGAATGACTATGATAATGACATTTGGTTGGTCGGTGATAGTGTCCGTTGTGAGAAAGGTGAGGACAACGTCTTCTAAATTCTGAGGCTGTGCCGTGGCCGGAATAACCCAAGAGGTGTGCGTCGGTTTTGCGATTTGTATGCGGGTCAATTTATAATTCCGTTCCCTGTAGCGGAGAGTTGACTCTCCAGGCTCTGGAAGAAGCGTCCCAAGATTCGATGATTCAAACTCGGGCGGAGTCGTGCGGGTTGCCCATTGAAACGTGATACCGAGAGGGGCCGGTGTTCCGAGAAGGCCGTATTTTTCAGAGTCGATCGAAAATGAAAGGGATGTAGGAAATGATTTTGATTTAGTGGGGTCTGTGCATATGGCCCCTCTTGGCGTAGTCATTGGATGACCACTCTCTAACTGCGTATCCCATTATTGATGAGGGCTCGGGGCGCTAAGCACACTCAGACCGCAGGGATATAGGTCGGTCCCGAGAAGCGATAGAGGGTCGCCTTTCCTTCCTTTCCAGATGCGGTGATTTTGACATCCTCTCCATCCATCAATTCCTCGCAGCCGACGTCGTCCTGGCAGTCGCGATTCTTATAGCGTACGGGCAGTTGAACGGGATTGTAGGTGTCTGTGCGCGTATAATATTGGAAGCGGTCTGACCGGGAGGCTGTGCGACGACCATAGAGGGGGAGAATTTCCCCGTCCGAGAGGGTGATGACGCCCATGGACTGATATTTCTCGGGAATACCGCGGGTGGCAATCTGGGGAAGAGTCGCGGTGGGCGCATTCCACACGGCGGACCAGTCGGGGGACGCCATCCAGTCGCGCTCGGGCTTGGGTGCGCGCGTGTAACGATCATCGCCACCAGCGTCTACGCGGATATTAATCGGCGTCGGATGTGGGGTCGGGGCCTGAGTGGGTGCTTCTGTTGCGCGGAGCGGGGGGAATTCCTGACCCTTATAGACAATCCAGAGGACGAGGCCGATGATAATAACTCCGAATAGAATGGTTGTTGTTGAAAGACACATGACTCCAGGTGGACACCGACCCATGCCACGGGGCATTATAGTCGTGAATATCTAATTAGGGCACACCCCTTCTAGGAGTTTGCCTTAATTTCTAGCACCAAGACCTTTTATTAGTAGTCCAACCCCGCTTCAAGCATACGGAGCCGGCCCCGACGTCGTCGCGGCCATATTCGCCGCAGCAGGGCCATTTGACAGCGCGCTTCCCTTATTGACCATCGCAGTCTGGACAGCCTCAGGGTCTGCGCCAGTGATCAGGGCGGGATTAGACATCGGCGCGCTGTCGGAATTCGCATTCGTCGGCACGGAACTCTCCGCAGGAGTCGGAATTCCCGTCGTCGGAGCATTCACAGAGGCGGGCAGAGTGGAATTCGTGAATCCCTCCTCTTCCCGGGAGAGCGTTCCAATGTGAAGAGAGCCCAGGATATTGGGTGATTCCAGCACTCCTGTCACACCGCGCACGGGAGGTGCCTTCACCTTCTCTTTAGTGATGCGCTGGTGAATCGTAATAGGGTCCTTGGCCTGGAAGCCCTCCTTGCCAGCAGCGGCAGCGACGCGCGGGGCTGCGACAGGCTGTAGAACATTTCCAATCCAGCGCAGGAAAATCATGAAGACGGCGACACCCAGAGCGGCCGTCAATTCACCTGACATGAGGTAGGCCACAACGGCGATAGAGGCCGTTAAAATGGCATAGCCGAGAGGGTAGTAGAAAACTATATAGAGGGCGGATATACCCAGGAGGGCCATCGTAATGTTTAGAGTGGCCTTCATGGTTGATGCGTCCCTTTCTACCAGGATGTGCTTATTTTAAGCACACCCGAATGGCTGCTTAGAGCGATAATTTATGACTCACCAATATCATAGACTCGCGGAGCGAGTCTATGTATGGGGTGAACCTGAGCAATTAAAAGTCAAAGACTTTTGATTGCGGCTGTTTCTCTGGCCTTATGGGCCAGAGAAACTCAATCAAGCACTAAGCGGTGCCGGTTAGTGCTTAAAATAAGCATTGCCTTTACTGAAAATTATTACTCTAAGCAAATCAAGTCACTAAACCCCGCGCCGCCTTACATGTTGAAGAGCGGCACCACGACACGCTGTAGTAGCCAAAACGCTGCGCCTGCCGAAAGGGCCTTTACGAGTTGACCGACTGCGTTCAGTTGGCCAGTCGGCAGCACAAGACGGGGTACGTAATGTGCAAAGAGGAAATTCACGACCGGGAGAGAAAAGACGAACACGAGAAGACTCACCAAAATCGGCGTCTTGATCTCCTCCGTCAATCTCTTGGACCATGACCGCTTCGGGTATTCAAAGGGCTGGGCAGCAGGGCGAACATTTCCGCCACCAACAATGGCATTCTGGGACGTGGGTACGCCATGAATCGCGCCGGCAAAGTCGGCAGGTGTCGGGTGACCCCCGTTAATCATATGGGCCGTCGCAGGATTCATGTCCATCATGTGTTGACCGACCGCCGTATTTGAAGAGGGGGCCATAATCACACCGGGATTCACAGCCATTGACGCCGGAGAAGGGGGAGGCGGTGCCATAGGTGGCGGGGGCGGCGGACCCTGTGCTCCCGCGCCCGTATTCATCTCTCGGAGAATCTGGTTCACGAGATCCCCATCACTCCCGCCCCCAGTGCCCGGTGAAGAATCGAGGTCGGAGAGAAGTGTGCTCATCTGGAAATGGCTCTGATTCTCACGCGCGCTTGGCGGGCGCACGGGCCGCAGAATCGCGGAAGGATTCAATCACCTTGTTCGTTCCGCAGTCTGTTATTTCCGTATGGAATTGATAGCACTTGCTGCCGACCTGATAGGTCGCCTGTGTGATTTCGTCTGTAGAAGGGGCCTTTCGTGTTGCGCAGTCTCCTCCACGGCACGCCGAACTAAAGAGTGCCATGAGGCCGAACCCGAGAATGAAACTGGCCACTATAGAGAATGTCTTTGACTTCATGAAATCAAGCATTTTGCTTTCTGGTCTGTGAACAGGTTGTTTTCTCGTGTGTCAATAGATGCGAATTCACGATTTCAAATTAATGCCCTTCCTTATGGGTATCAGCGCCGGCCTTGTTGTCCTCTTTTTCTTCAAACCTGTCGCACCGACCATCTATGAATACCCGCACCCCGATAATGCTGACACACGAATCTATAGGGATAAAAATGGTATGTGTTACAAATACAAGGCGACCGAGGTGAATTGCGATGAGAATGAGGCAACCCTAAAGCAGTATCCTGTCCAGTCTTAGAGGCCTGGCCGTTTTACGGAGAATTTTCGTTTCGTATTTATAATGGACCCCACTTTTGCGGCCTGTTGCTGCTCCTCCGTGATCGCGGCCTCGGTCGTATTCTCATTGCGCGGTGCCTCTTTGGCTGTGCCCTCACGAAACTGAATACGAATGGTCTCAAGAGCCACACCCATGGCATTCGGGCCTTTCCAGCGGCTCGGGTCGAGAACTCCCCTGTCAGAGGCGGCCAAGGCGATACCAGAAGGACCAGGCAGTACATCAGCGTATACGAGCGCGTCCGTACCGGTTGCCAAGAGACGCTCTTTTAATTCGGGGTGCTGTTGATAGAGAGCCAGCAAAATGCGCAGCCAGAGGGCCTTTGGATCCTTTGGCTGCTCAACAACCTTTTTGACAAGGAAGCGAATCGTGCGGCCTGAGCGGGTCCCCAGAATAGAGCGGCGCAGAGCATCCTTTCCGAGTTCCTTAGCACGCTCGGCTTCATAGGCCTGGTATGCAGTAAAGTAATTCGTATCGCCCAGTGTGAATTCTGTGGGCCAGAAGGGGGAGAGGAATCCGTTGGCACCCTCGTCCGCCTCAAAGAAGATGCGCGCCATGCGGCCGTCACGGAGGCGCTGGCGCGCGGCCGTCTCGTCGGACCCGGGGGCAGTCTCTTCAGGCTTTGTCACAGGAGCGGCAGGGGCGACCTCGACATAGGATCCGTAAAAGGTGTGGAAAGGGTATTCGCGTGTGATGAGGCGCGCCAGTGTTTTCTTGAAAGGGTCCTCCTCGGCACCGAAAAGGCGGCGTGTCTCATACATCTCCTCAAAGAGGACCTCGCGCGTTTCGGGGTTCGGGAGTGCCTGGATTCCTCGTGCGCCGTAGCGGACACGCGAGAGGACCGCGTCGGCGGCTGCCATATTGGCCTGAGCCGCCATGACGGGCTGTTTTGCCCCCGTGAGTTTGTACTCTTCCATGGCCTTTCGGAGGGCGTCATGGGCAGCCTCGTAGTGGGTCTCGGCCATAGCCAGCACGTCGGCACGGCGTTCATCACGCCTTATAAGTTCGGATGGATCATAGGGGACATAGGATTTGAGGGCAATGGCATCCTGCTGATCGCCGTCCTTTCCAAGAATGAGGAGGTCGCCCTCGGGAGAATATGTGAACATATGAGGCTTGCGCTCGCGCTTTTTATAAAAGTCGGCCAGGCGGGCACGGCGCTCTTCGGGATAGGGATGCTCTTCCCGAATATAGTCTTCAATCGTCGCCGGTTCATCGGCAGGATCTTTGCCGACCTCTTGGGGAGGGGCGGGGCCCGCCGGTATTTCCATGGTCTCTGCGTCCATATCCGCTGCAGCCGTTTCTGCGGCAGCAGTGGATAGTTTCAAATTTGTATTCGCATCCACATTCATGCTACCCACTCTAAATCTTGTCCGTAATAGAATCCTCGGGTTCAAGGGCGTGCTGTTTTAGCACGCCCGAATGGCCTGTTACTGCGCAGCAGTATCGGGTTCAAGGGCGTGCAGCACGCCCGAATGGCCTGTTACTGCGCAGCAGTATCGGGTTCCTCGCCGATATAGACATATTTCGGAATCCCAGATTTGCGGAGTTCTTTCGTGTCCAGAACGTAGTAGCCGGGTTTCATATCACCACCATTTTCAATAATCTCCTCCACAGCACGGCTATTGCGACCCTTGCTCTTCGGTGGAAGTGGCATCACGATATCCTCCGGGGGTTCCGTTTCCTGGAGGCGCCCTGATGCCACGGCGGCAGTAGCAGTTGTAACCGCCGCGACGGACTTTCCGCTGTACTCGCCGATTGCCAAAAGGGTGACCAAATAGGAGACTATGGCCCACAGAATGCAGAACAGCCAAAAAGGAAATGCGGTGTGATTGGGTGCCGATGTACCGAATTCTTTCCAGCGCCCATCCTCTTCAAACATGAGCCTGGGCCGTAGAAATAGTACTATGGCTATGCCTAAGAGATATAAGATCGCACTGAAGAGGAGTGTCCTCATCCCTTCCCTATTGATAGCAGCGTTTGTCGCATCTTGGGCAATCACCCACATCTGGAGAGCAGGGGCAGATTTCTATGCGTTTGTGCGGTTGCTTCCGAGTTCTGCGCTTGTTTCTGTTTTTGCGCCCTTCTTTGCGCGTCTTCGTCATGCTATAGCAGCACCCTATTTGGGCTAAACGTAATATTTAGTCATCCTCTCCCATCTGTGCCGTATCATAGGCCCCGTCAGCCTCTGCGCGCCAATCGGCTTCGCCGCCAGGTAGGACCACATCGCCTGCGCCACCCATAAAATCCTGGAATCCCATATCCAGACGCTGAACACGCTCGCGCTCATACATCTCGGGATTGTGCGCATAGATGGCCTTCGTACCACCCACGGCCCATTCGCCGAGTCCAAGGCGTTTCTTCATGAGTTCGATGCGCTTCTGTTCGGGCGTCAGACGATCAAAGCGATTAATAAAAGAGGTCTTCTCAATATCATTGCGTCGATTGATCATATCGCGGATCTGGTCCGGCGTGAAATTCAGACCCTCTAGGCGCAATTTCTGAACACAGACGTCCAGGATCTGGATCGGGGCCCGTGCGCCTGTGTCAACCGCCGCTGCGTCCTCGCCGCCTCCAGGAGGGACGTGATTCGGATTCATGAATTCCATGAGAATTCCGCCGAGCAGCGTAGTCACCAAATAGGGGAGCCCTATAGAGCCGCCAGGTATGAGACTGCCACGAATAGAGCGTTTCAGGGCCCCTATCGCCTGTACCAGACGATCGCGTGCCCACCGCATCTTGTGGAGTGTGAATCCCGTGGCACGCTTTTTCAAGGGCGCTAGATACTGAAGATGTTCCGCAATTAGGCGATTGTTGTCCTCTTCTGCGGCTAAACCCAGTTTATAGGCTCGCTGGACCTTCAGATTACCAGTATCAAATCCGCTAATCAGGCGCTGGAAAGGGAGAAGAATATACGACCAGACACTCTCAGTTGCCGCTGCAGGCCCACTCTCAAGAGTCGCCTTCAGCGCCGTCGTATTCTCAGCCCCCAGACGCGCGCTGAAATCGTCCAGAATTTCCGCAGCCGCGTTGCTCATCGGGCCGTAAGCATCCGCAATATCCAACTCTTCGGCCCCAGGCGGCACCTTTGCCAGACGTTCCATCGTTGCCTGGAGTAATTCGCGCCAACCCTCGAAGGGCTCAGGGTTCAGCGCCCGCAGATCATCAAGAAGACGCATGCCCGTCTCAGGCGCTACCCGTTTGGGAGCCTCCACGCGGAATTTCACGTGTGTTGTATCCACTAAATCCGCAAAGGTCCGCTCATTGACCTCTACCTTCTGTGTCTCCAATGCGACTTTCCCCTTTGTAATAATTGCGTCTACCTCTTCCATATACGCCTTCATTTGCTCCTTCTGCGTCTTGGAATCGGATGACATGGGAGGAATCGGCTTCGGCACATAGGGGCTCTCAGGAAAGGTGAATCCGCAATGAATACATGTATTCGTATATCCAGGCTCGTGCGGCAGGCCCTTATTCGGTCCGTCATAACAGACTTTCAAGAAGATACGATACATGACCTCTGGAGAGATGATAGCCTCCAATCGCTGTTGAGGACGCGCCTTGAAATGGACGGCCACGTGACCACGCACTGGGCCGCGCGGGGGGAGTTTCGTCGGCAGGGCCGCCATCGCAGCCGCCTTTTCACGCCAAAAGGCCCCAGGATCCTGAATAGGGGTTGTACAGCACATGGCCTCCACGAATGGACTTCCGCGAACATAGGTCCCACTCTCTTTCGCAATCGCATGAGCCTGGAGGACCCATGCGCGCACACTCTGGGCCGCCGTCGCCGCCGCGGGGACAATCGCCTCCTTCTTCACTTCCTCCTCCGAAATCTTATAGGGGACGGGCAAGAATCCCCCAGGAATCTCTTCAGGGAGTTGTTCCGCCACCGCCGCCGTGCCATACGTCTTCTCTACATATTCGCGCTTCGCACGGATCTGCTGCTGAACCCCGGAATTCCCGAGAGCCGCCGTCATCATCTTGTCCATCGTGGCCGTAATCATTTCCAGGCGCTTCTTCTCATTTCCTTCGCGCTGGAAGCCGGTCAGATTCCATGGAGCGGCATTCTCTTTGATGACAGCGACTGCGAACGCCACATAGTCCAGACCCGTGCGGTCCTTTTCATTTCCTGTAGGGTGCCCAGAGAAGCCTGCGCGAGCGCCAGGGATGCGATAGCGGACAACATAGCCAGGGATATTTGTCTGAATTTCTATGAGCGTGTGGACAGCGAGCGCGCAGACGAGGACGCGACTAATGATAACATCATAGTCTACGGCCTTGCGCCCTTTTGTGAGTGCCTGGTAGTCGGCGCGAGACGGCTGTTTCAGAATTTCCGATTCCACACGCGCAACAATTCTCTGGTAGGCTGCCGCCACCGGCTGAATTCCGAGAGTGTCAAATAATTTCCGGGCCGCCCCATATATCATCGTCTGGGTATCCGTCTTGAATTCCAATTCCTCCTCTGTGCCGACAGAGGGGGCCAGCGCCTCCTCTAATTCATCGTCCTCTTGCTGCTCCTTCGTATCCAGAACGGCGCGGCCCATCATAGGTGCCCCATCATCCGAGAATTCCAGGTTGGTGTCGAATTCTAATTCCGAAATTCCCTGGCCGCAATTCCGACACATGAATTTTCCGTGAAATTGTCCACCGCTAAAGGCGAGGAGTAATTCTTTGTGGAGAATTTCCTTCTCTCGCGGATGGAGGAATTCCTGAAGTTGGAGAACTTCGTGGTAGCACATTAAATTCTCGGAACAGACGCCGCACTTTATCCAGTTCCCCTCGCGTGCCCCCTTGAATTTCGCCAGGAACCGCGCCAACAACTGCATACGTTGCGCGTCATCTTTCACCTTCTGAACTGCTATGTAGCCAGGGACGTGTTCACAGCGATTCGGGGCCGGTGCCTCTCCCGCATTCGCCTTCTTATCGGCACGGGCGAGCCCATCACGCAGAGTCGCGAGAAACTGGTCGCGCACCTTTCGGTTTCGCTCTCTGGCAAGAGGCCCAGGGACCTGTGCGAGGGCTGTGACAACGAGGTCCGCGCTTGTCGCCCAGAGACCGGCAAAGAGTGCGAGGTCCGTGTCCTTATAGGCCGGCAGGCGATTCTTGATCTCTTCCATACGTTCTGCGAGAAGGGGTTCCGTCTGAAAAACGGAGAGCACATCCTCAGCCGCCTCTGGCTGTAGAAAGGGATTCGCTCCACTACGGAGTTGCGATAGGGCTTTCGTGCTCAGGTCGCGAATTTCCAGGATGTATTGTTTAATGAGGGCCCTATAGGTGTCCATGCGCGAAATGAGGGCCTCATATTGCTCCACATTGAACTCTACGTTTCCGAGACCATAATTCGCCAGGTCCACGAGAACATCGGCCAGGCCGAGAGGGTACAGGGGTTGAACCTTCAGCCATTCATCTATAGGGATATTTCCCTGCGTATTTCCATCGGGGCCGACAGAGAGAATTCCGCCCGCCATCGCAGAGTCCGGAATTCCCCCCAGCCTCTCCAAAATATCCTGAAGACTCTGGGGGAATTGATGGCTCAGTGAAATATCTTTGGCGAGATTCCCAGAGCGCGTAGTGCCGAGATTTCGCCGTTCCGACAGGGGGAACACTAGGGTATTGACAACCGCAGCCTCCTCGCCCGCCTCTATACGACGCATAGGCTCTTTCGGATTCAGGCGCAGAGAACGTGGTCCAAGTGCGCGTTGGAGGCCAATCTGTGTCTTTCCAATATGGTCTGTTGTGACGATATTTTTAATATCAATGCCCTTCGCGTTTAGAGCGTCCACACCAGGGGCCCCGTCGGAATCTGGCAGCGGCGCGCGCAGAAATTCCTTGTCGGCGCTGAAGAGTTTCGTATCAACTTCTGTATTTGGCACCCACGTGGAATGGAACTGCTTATTCAATGTGTTCCAAGAGAGATACCAAGAGGGGAGTGAGCCAGCCCCTAGAGGCTGATTACTGACACCGCCCAACTGAGTGTCCATGTATTCCACGGCACCTTTTACAGACTCGTCCAGATACTGAATCTCCACATTGGCATCAGGAACCTCGCGAGGGTCTGAGGAGACTCCACTCGTTGCCATCTGTACCACTCCTTCCGTGGTGTGGTCAAGATAGAGCACACGTCTGGCATCGATTACAGGACGGGCCAAAGGTATGTTCTGGACCTTTTCCAGAAGTTCCACCAGAGTCTGATAGGAGGTCGGTCTCTGACCGACAGGCTCGCCAGTATAGGTATATTCCACTAGGGAATTCCGCAGAGCCATACATTGTTCCACGAGACTGCGAATTTCCTTTTGTTTTTGCGGATTCTTCTTGGAGGCGGCATCCAGGGCCGCGAGAAGATCCTGGAGGAGATCATTGCGCTGGATAGAATCCGAATAGAATTGTTCGCTGGCTGGAATATCGATAATTTCCAGGCCGGCCGCAGGCGCTGCCTGGGTCCCCACGGCAGCCGCTAATTCCTCCTCTAAAACGTCCTTGAATTCGTCCTCCTCTAGAGCCTCTGCCGCAGCCGCTGTTGCCGCCGCCTCTGCGAATTCTTCCTCTTCGGTCGGCCCACGCATCTCTTCTGGAGGCGCACGCACACGCAAAACGGCGAATGGAAGATCGCGGGGAATTCCGCGGAAATTAAATTCTACGCTGAGGTCGGCACCCGTTTCATCTTCCAAGAGGAGAGTATCCTCCTTTTCGTTGACCGCCTTTATGGTATAGGTGCCAGCCTCCTGTCCCTCCGCAGTGAAGGCTTCTACGCGCATTCCAACATGGGCATCAATCTGAGCCACAAAGGCAGGATTCGTGCGTTTTGTCACATTATAGAAGGATTCTATGCCGAGGGCAGGGTCAAGATCGCCATCCACAAGAGTGACATCCACTAGACGATCCGAGACGCCGTCGGGGAGAATGCGTATGAGTTCTTCGTCCAAATAATAGATGCGCCCGTGAAGTTTATCATGACGACCACCCTCTATAAAAATCTGATCGCCAAGTTCAAAAGAGACCTCCTCTTCTGCCTGGCTGTTAGCCAGGCCTGTAGATTTTTCTTGATTCATCCGAGCCCGTCTCTAAAGCCATCTCCGAAGTTTTAGGGCGCGCGGCGCGGCGCGCCACAAAATTGCCAGGCCTAAGTGCCTGGCGCCCTGTAGGAAGAGATAAAGAGGAGAATGGCCTTCACAATGGACTATTTCAGCACGCTCTGCGACCAGTATCCGTCGTGGGAGGAGATGAAGGGCCATCTGGAGAGTCAGGGTCTACGTATTGTGGAGTCGGCAGAGCAGGCGCCATTTGTAGTTGTTCGCGCAGTGAAGGGAAAGAGTAAGGAGCCTCTCGCAGGCCCGTTTCGCTCCGTGGTCTGGGACACGGCCAACAATCGCCCCGTCTGCTATGCGCCACCAAAGGCGCGTGAGGGCCAGCCGCCTCTCCACACGGACTTTGCGGCAGTCCAGGACTTTGTGGACGGCTTCATGGTGAATGCCTTTGTTTCAGCAAATGATCCGACGACGCTGCGCCTAGCGACGCGCACTCAGATCGGAGCCACGAACCGCTTCTATAGTGAGAAGTCGTTTGGTGACCTCTTTGACGAGGCACTAGCCGCCACGCCTGTGCGCACGCGGGGGGCACTCCTGATGCATCTGCGCGAGTTCATGGGCGAGCATCGCGCAGTCTTTGTGAGTTTCGTCGTCCAGCATCCAGAGCACCGCATTGTGGCGAAGCCGACTTCACCGGACCTACACCTAGTACACATGGGTGTTGTAGATGCGGCTGGCGTAGTGACTTTGGACGAGGCGGCGGCAACGTGGCCGGCACCTCTGAAGCGCCTTCAGATCTCACGCTATCCCGTGCGGAAATTCCATACCGAGCAGGAGATCCAGGATCTCATGCGCCGGACGGCCGTTTCCAATGGGTTCCGTTGGCAGGGTCTCGTATTCAAGGATGGGTCTGGCGCCCGTTGGCGTCTGCGTTCGCCGTCCTATAGTATGCTGCGCGCCCTACGAGGCGCGGAGGCTGCGCCTATGGATCGTTTCCTGCGTCTGCGCCGAGAGGGGAAGGTGCTCGAGTATCTGAAGCACTACTCTGAGGAGCGCAAGACCTTCTGGGGCTACGAGCAGACTCTCCGCGCTCGTACGGCGGATGCTCTGGCGGCCTATGAGCAGGTCCACAAGGCGCACGCGTCTGCCTTCGCCGATCTTCCTGAAGCCTACAAGCCAGTTGTGCACCTGCTCCACGTCAAGTTCCTAGAGGAACTGCGTCCCAAGGGGTACAAGGTAATTCTGCGCAACGCCGTGGACGTAGTGAACCACCTGAAGGATTTCGAGCAGAAGCGTCTGATCGGCGCGGAGCCGTTTGTCGCTGTGGCCGTTGCTGTCCAGGAAGGTGTACTCTATGGTGGTGATGAAGAAGAGGAAGCGTGTGCACCTGAGGAGACGGCATCTGTGGAGTGAACAAAGGTCTAAAACCTAAACACTACTATCCCGTAGAGCCCCAGAATGTCCTCCGCAGCCCAGCAGAATTACGTGATTGGTATCGACCTCGCGACTTGTATGTCCATGGTGGCCGTGTGGAAAAATGGTGGTGTGGAGATTATCGCCTCAGAGACGGGCAATCGTACTGTTCCTTCTGTGGTGAGTTTTGGTGCCGATGAGCGCCTGGTGGGTGAGGCGGCGAAGTCCATGAGTGCCATGAACCCGAAAAATACCATTTATGACGCGAAGCGTCTGATCGGTCGCACATTTGACGACCCTGTAGTTCAGCGCGACATGAAGTCTTGGCCTTTCAAAGTTTTTGATGACGGCAAGAATCGCCCCAAGATTGAGGTGGAGTGGAAGGGGGAATCCAAGCAGTACTATCCTGAAGAGATCTCTGCGATGGTACTCGGGAAACTGAAGGGCATGGCAGAGGCCTATCTGGGGCAGGAGATCAAGGACGCCGTCGTGACTGTTCCCGCCTATTTTAACGATGCCCAGCGCCAGGCGACGAAAGATGCCGGTCGCATTGCGGGGCTGAATGTGATGCGCCTACTCGCGGAGCCGACGAGCGCCTGCATCGCCTATGGTCTGAATGAGAAGGCGAAGACGGAGCGCAAGGTCGTCATTTTTGATCTGGGCGGCGGCACGTTTGACGTGTCTCTCCTAACAGTCGAAGACGGCGTCTTTGAGGTACGCGCGACCAGCGGTGACACTCACCTGGGTGGTCAGGACTTTGATAACCGCATTGTGGACTGGGCTCTAGAGGAGTTCCGCAAGAAGACTAAGTTGGATGCGCGGTCCAGCCCGAAGGCTCTGGCGCGCCTGCGCCTGGCGGCCGAGCGCGCGAAGAAGACGCTATCCACGGCGAACCAGGCCTCTCTAGAGATCGATTCGCTGTTTGAGGGCGAGGACCTACAGATGATTCTGACCCGCGCGAAGTTCGAGTCGCTGTGTGACGACCTGTTCCGCAAGTGCATGGGGCCGGTGGAGCAGGTTCTGCGTGATGCCAAGTTCGGCAAGGCGGACATTGATGACGTGGTGCTGGTGGGCGGCTCGTCCCGCATTCCCAGGGTCCAGGCGCTCCTACAGGAGTTTTTCAATGGCAAGGAACTCTGTAAGAGTATTCACCCTGATGAGGCCGTTGCCTATGGTGCTGCAGTCCAGGCGCATATCCTATCGGGCAACAATAAGAACGATGCGACGACGGATCTACTGCTGTTGGATGTGACGCCTCTGAGCCTGGGCATTGAAACGGCCGGCAATGTGATGACGACCCTGATTAAGCGTAATACGACGATTCCGACGAAGAAGTCACAGACCTTCAGCACCTATTCAGACAATCAGACCGCGGTGGACATCCGCGTGTTTGAGGGCGAGCGCCAGTTTACGAAGGACAATCGTCTACTGGGTACATTCCGCCTAGAGGGTATTCCGCCGATGCCGCGTGGTGTGCCGCAGATTGAGGTGACCTACGATGTGGATTCCAATGGTATTCTGAATGTGAGCGCAGCCGAGAAGTCGACGGGCAAGACCCAGAAGATCACGATTACGAATGAGAAAGGGCGCCTCAGCAAGGAGGACATCGAGAAGATGGTGGAGGCGGCGGCGGCGGCTGCCGAGGATGACAAGCGTGCTATGGAGCGCGTAGAGGCCAAGAATGAACTGGAGGGCTATCTGTATAATGCGCGCAACTCTATTCGTGAGGACAAGGTGAAGGAGAAGTTGGACGCAGATGAGATCAGCAAGGCCGAGGATATTCTGAAGGGCCACATCGAGTGGCTGGATTCGAACGGCGATGCGGATAAAGATACCTATAAGACCCGCTATGAGGAGGTACAGAATGAGATTCGGCCCATCCTCATGAAACTTTACGCGGCGCAGGATTTTAGTGGAAAGGGAGCGGAGGCGCCTGCCGCGCCTGCACATGACGGCCCCAAAGTGGAGGAGGTCGATTGAAAAATATCGCTATAAATAAATGTTCCAGGAAGGCGGCGCCTGTAAGAAACAGACTGCCAAAAAATACACAACCCGAGGTTCGCCCCCCTTTTCAGCCCAGGACTGCAAAGGGGAGACAAAAAAGGGGAATGACGGAAAAGACTACAAGTCTGTCCCGGATATGCGAGGTATTTATCGCTGGATAAAAGCGACAGCCTCTACAAAAGCCACGCGCAAAATGAAGGGAATCAAGACATATGAGATTCATGACAATCGTGGAAGACCCTTTGTAGCCGAAGATCACAAAAAGAGCCTTATAGTGTATTCACAAACATATGATGATGTAACTGATAAATACTCAAGGTCAAAAGAAGTGTTAAATACCCCATATACTACCCTATTCGTGGGAACAGACCCGCTCCATTTCAGTTCCATGTGGCAGGCGAACTTTCGGGGAAATTCTCTCCTAGTTCATGTGAAAGGGTCAGAGTATATTTTCATAGGCTGGAAGATTTTCTCCTTTAAAACGATAGGCGGTGAAAAAATCAGCACGTATCATTCTCCTGTAGGAAATAATGATGTCCCGTATCCATACGCGCTCGGCGAACATTACGTATATTTATTCATAGAAGAAGTGTATGTTCCCAAGGAGTCTATTGATTTAAAGCGAGACCCCTACGCTCAATACTATGGGTTTGATACTAAGAATAAGCCAGTAAAAGACTTGGCAAATAAACTTAAAGTAAAAATAATTCATAAACGCGTTTTTTAGCGCCGTCCACCAGAGCGCGAGAGCCAGGCAATGCCCGCCATAGCAATCACGGCAAACATGGCTATAGGAATATTCACAAGTGTGAGACCACGTTGGTCCAGATTTGTGGGTACATCGCAGATGGCACAGCCACTCGGCAACTGAATATCGGACTTGGCCGATTCTGAGAGGACACTCACAATAACACCCCTGTGTGCCACACAATTCACTCGTTTCATCTCTTGGCAAAGACATATATACAGGTCTACGTGCATATCAATAGGGAATGCTGTTTCCAGCAATTTCTTCGCACCCTCTTTTGTTAACATATATCCTGTAAGGCCTCCAGGACATGTATTTAGAATCCATGGTCCGCGAATATTATCTGGAATATCTTGTGGTAGAGCGCGACCCTTCGTTGTATAATAGAAATTCCAACTATAGGAAAAGGTCCAGATATCCGGTTTTTCGGGCAGAAGAGTCATATCTTCAAAGGCCTTGCTCAACTGCGAAAGGAATTTCGGAGGAATTCTGGCATCGTCCTCAAAAATAATTCCATAGGGTTCCGGATTATTCGCAATTCGCTTCCAGATTTCCACATGGCTGAGATAGCAGCCGACGCCGCCGGCCGTATTCAGATCCTCGTGATCACGGCGAATTTTCTCGCGAATATTTCGTTTCGTGCGCATGGAAATTCGGGGATCCGCTTGGATATCCAAAGTGGAACCGACGACTGCGTCGAATTTCTCAAACGTGTAATTGCTGCGGAGATCCTGGACCGCCGGCTGCGATGAAAAAGAGGTCCAGCGATCCGTGCGATGGCGAAGATTAATACAATAAAAATGGATAGATTTCGGGTCGAGACTCGGCGGCTCGGGCATTGGCCCGAGGTTATCCTGACCGCGATGTTTCATTCGCATATTCATCTGGGCCTCCGCATCCATGGTGGCCACCTATCGCTCTAACTAAGCCTGCGGAAAGCGCCTGGCCGTCGCGGCCTTCTGGAGAGCCTGGCGCATCGTCGCACTCGGCGGAGCCGGCGTTGCGGCCGTGCCTCCCAGCGCAGACCAACCCTGCCCCCAGCCACGGAACATTCCCAAGCAACCCCGTGCTGCTGCGGCCACGGCTTGGCGCGCCGTCAGTTCCTTTCCATCTTCTACACCAACTCGCAGCAGCATCTGGTCCTTTAGAGGGTGCGGAATCTTATAGCCAACATAGGTGATTTCACCCTTATCGATCTGATTCAGGTCCATCCACGTCTGGAGAAGGGCACCGAGCGTATGGTCCTCGCTGTCAAAGAGGAAATCAAACCCTTTCATTCGCGCATCAGCCGGTGTCACACGGAGACCTTCAGGGAGGTCACCGGTGTCGATAGAGGCGTATTTCACACACTTCTCCTGGAGAACCTGGATTGCGCGGGCCACAATGTAATAGGGGCTCAGCACCCCCACACTTTCGAGCACGAAATCGTAACTATAGGGCTCCCCGCCCTCATCCGTTAAGAAACAGCGCTGAATCTCCATGGTCGCGAATTCGCGCTCCAGTTCCTTCTTTCGAGACGGATTCTGCTCCAATTCGGCCGGATTTACCTTCTTGTGAGCCACCAGCCACTTCTCAAAGAACTCCTTCAGACGTTCGGGGTCCTTGTCCAGAGTGTATTTATAGGAGCACTGGGCAACAGGGATGAAACGGGCATTTTCACGGCCGATCCCCAGCGTTGCCTTCGCCTTCAGATGAAGTGTCTCAGGCTCCTGACTCCCCACGCGCCCTTTTAGAACGGCCAAGAGGGAGGTTTCCTGTGAAATCGGGTTCGGATGAAAGAATTCCACACTCGGGGTCGGCAGAGGATCCTCTTCGGGTCCGCGGTATTTCATCACTTGAATATCGGCTGCGACGATATCCTTAGGGTCCGCAGAAGTATTCGTGACATTTAGTTCAAAGGAATATTCCTCCGGATTCCACTCGAGAGGGTTGGAGACATGGACAGGAATGAGGCCCACGCGATGTGCCAGCATTTCATTGCTCATCGGCGTGGAATTCTTGAGGACCTGTACATCCCCTGTAGAGCCGTCTGTCATGATGTCTGCTCGAAAGGCGACGGACTCCACCTCTGTGATAATGGCACGGCGAAGAACATTTGCGAACTCCACTTTCGTGGGGGCGAGTTGGAATTCAATCGTATTCTTGTTCCGTTCCACGAGCCCTTTAAATACCTGTTGCACCGGCGCCGGCGCCGTTACAAGTGCTAGCGCAGAACCCACTCGCTGCTGCGACCGAGGCTGAAATTTCCGTGCTGATGTAGCCATTCTTTCCCTATTCGTGGTGGAGGGGAGAAGAGGAGTCAATTTTTCCCTGCGCGGCTGCGATCTGGAAGAAGGTCTATGAACTTGAAATAGTAGGCGGTTAACCCAATGTCCGGAGGACAGCAACACATCTGTTATTATAGCAATAACTGCCCCTGGTCAAAGGCATTTATAATGGAACTTTCGCAGACACCCTGGAAGGGAGAATTCCACTTTATCTGTGTGGATAAGTCTCCTTCTCGCCCCCCACTACCCGGATGGCTCAAGGAAGTGCCAACACTGGTCATTCGCGGTGAGCAACAGCCCCGGTCAGGAGCGGAAGTTATGAACTGGCTCTATGAGCGGCGAATGCGTGAAGGAAGCAAGAGTCAAGGACAGCAACAAGGACAAGCAAGAGGGGCCGCTCCGGCGGGGATGGGCGGCGAGCCCGATGCCTGGAACAGCATTGAACAGGGCTCCTCTCGCGGTTTCTCCTATTCGGGCCTCGATGTGGATACATCAGCACAGGGTGAGGGTGGAATGTCTATGCCAGGTGCGTTTGCGTTTTTGCGTGGTGCGACGGCGGAGGGCACACAGGCAGCGGGTGGTTATGCGCCGGCGGGGGGTGTCGGCACGAAGAAATCCAAGAAGGAGGAACTTTTCGATAAACAAATGGAGGCCTATCAGCGCGAGCGTGATTCAGGTATGCCGCGGTTCCAACAGAGATCCTGATACCAGATAGGGGAAATGCGGACGCGACGCGCCAAGAGGCGCCCAGACCATATAGAACATCATCATTTGCTGCTTCGTCTAGAGACAGAGGCCTGTCCCTCTGCTGACCAAAAACGCGAAATGGAGTTAATGATTCAGATGATTCTAAATGACATAGGAATGAAGACGCTAGATGTACCGCGTGTCTATTATGTAACGGAACCGGCCTATAATGAAGGGCTTACTGGGATTGTGCCCATTCAGACGAGCCACATTGCCTTTCACTTTTGGGCGAATCCTGAGCGGAATATTCTAAAAACGGCTGGCGCAGGAGCAAAATGTCTGCTCCAGTTTGACCTGTATACGTGTGGAACTCTGTCGCGTGCGCAGATTTGCCGTGTCCTGAAACATCTCGGGCGATTCAAGCCGACGGGGGCTGAACTCACGTTATTAAATCGGAACCGCGGCCTCGCGATCGAGAGACATTTGCAATGGGATACACAACAGGGCTCATGGGCGGCTTGGCTGCGGCGTTTGCGTGGCTTGTCGCGTGGCTTGTCGCGTGGCTCGAACCGCGGCCAAAATTGACCTAAAGTTTACCCGCCATAAAAAGCATAAGACGCCTAGGAAGAATGTCGGCTCTCGGTGCTTTTAACACGCAACTCATTCGCTTCTTTGAGGAACTGGCAGAGACGTATCCCGAAGAGCGCGATATCAAACTTGCACTGGAGGCGATCCAGGGGGCGAAGAAGATCAACCCGAAGTTGATTCTGGACCTGTTCTGGGAGCACGTTTATCGGGAACTCGCAGAGGCGATTGCGGCCGAGGATGAGGCAAAAGTGATTGCCTATGCGCATGCGAAGATTACGGGCCAGTTCAATGAGATGTCACCGGCGCTACTCATCTTTGACAAGCACTGGAACACGATGAATGAGGCGAACCAAAAGGCGATTTGGAAGTATCTGAAGGTGCTGTGTGCGCTGTGCGAGAAGGCGCGGGCTACGCGTGTGGGATTCTAGACCATTCGGTCTAGAATCGACCTTACACGCTTACCACGCGTGTGGGATTCTAAAGGGCATCTATCAATAAGCCGCTATGGAGATTGGACCTCCCCTCTTAGGGGCAGGAGGGTATGGAATTGTATATACATCAGGTCGCAACGCAGTAAAACTGCTTTACAACTTGAATGATGAGTGGGCTCTAAATAAGGAAGTAGAACTTCAAAGGCGAGCACGAGAAATTCTCACAGGAATTCTTTTTGTTCCGGAAATTCTTTCTAACCGAGCACGAGTTATAATTGTCGAAGAAAAGCAATACCTCTGTGGCATCGAGATGGAACGAATTCCCATTCTAGAAGAATTCGGCGAACCGCTCCATATACTTTTGGGGTATAGTGGCGATGATGTCAACCAATCTTGGGGCAGATCCTCTGCGAAGCCCGTTGGACCTGACAACCCCTCTAGAGGGTTCTTTGCTGGTGCGGACCTCTTGGAGGAAATTCTCACAGAGGACGGGCTGACTCTAGAAGGTGTTGCCTATACGATGGGTGTCACCCTTAGGAGACTTTTGGATGGGGGAATTCTTCCGAACGATTTAGAATTTATTTATGGAGGTGCAGGTCAAATCTATTTGGTAGATTTTGGACTTTGTGAATTCGGCCGAGACGATCCGGTAGAATTCTTAAGACGCGAGGGAAGTTCCGGAATTCGTGGGGATATTTATGTTCCACAAGAGGGCGATAGGGGTTACAGGGAATTCTTGGAGGGATTCCTGTAACCCCCATCGCGGCCGCAAGCGGCGTAATCTCACCTATTCGGCGAGTTTAGTTCCCCGCTTGCCGCCGCAAGCGGCGTAAAGACTTCGCCACGAGCATTCCAAGACAGGAAGAGAATGTCCGCCACAGAACCTAGTGAGAGCGCAGAGGGCCCCAATATGGGCTCCATGTTCCAGACGAAATACGAGGAATTCGCCGCTGATCTCCGTGCGACGTTCCCCGAATTGGAGACGCAAATCGCCAGCGCCCTCGCAATTCCGAGCGCCGAGCGCATGACCGCCTATCGCGAGGCCGTCTTCCAACTCTGTAGAACAAAGTCACAGAAGGAACTGGCCGAGAATCCGGGCGTTGTCCTTCCCGGCGTTACGATGCCCGCCTCCCTCTGGGAGACGGCAGGGAAGCGCACGAAGGCCGCAGTAACTGAATATATTTCTATTCTGAATCTGTGCGTAGCCTTCTTGAGCACAGAAGGCGAGGAGGGAGAGACCTTTACCAAAGAGTGGGTGGACGGCCTCATGCGTGAGGCGCGGGCATCCATCAGCAAGATTGATTTTGAGAACATCTCAAAGACCTTTTTCAAGGCGTTCGGTGGTGATGCGAGTGGCGGGGCGATTCCTCCGTTGCCCGAGAAATTCTTGAAAGGGAAGTTGGCCAAGTTGGCCGAGGAGATGGTCCGCGAATTCCGCCCCGAGGATTTCGGAATCGGTGCGGACGAGATTGAGGCCTGTGAGCGCGACCCGACGCGCGCCTTTGAAATCTTGATGAAGGCGTCTATGTCGAATCCGAATATGATTCAGACGGCGATGATGCGCGTCGCGAAGCGCCTACAGGATAAGGTGGCACGCGGTGAACTGAAGCCACAGGAGTTGGCCGCGGAGGCGGAGGAACTCATCAATGAGTTTAAGACTCATCCGGCGTTTGTGGATCTGATGAAGTCATTCAAGGACGCCTTTAGTGTCGACGAGGATATGGACCTGGCCCGAGCGACAGGGCGTGAGAATGAGGGGCGACTGGCGGCTGTGCGCGCGCGTCTCCGCAAGAAGATGGAGGCGAAGAAGGCGGGGAAGAAGTAAGCATTAATAGGTAGAGAGGCTATCGGCTCATCATGAGCAAGACGAAGAAATCATCAAAAATTCTATGCGACCCCTATCTGTGGGAAAATCCGAGTGTCCTGGCGTACACGGGTCTCTGGGGTCCGAACCAAGAGGCCTGTGTAAGTGAAGTTGTGAATCACATTGTTCTGGCGACGCTTGTGTTTGGCCTTATAGGGTTCGCACTCGGACGTATGACGCGTTCGGCGATTCCTATGGGGGCGGCGGGCATTCTCTTTTTAGTTATAGTCGGCCCGAGCCTAGTGCTGGCATTCAAGCGCTCACGTCAATATGAGACATTCCAGAATAAGAATTCTCCCGGCGAAGAGAGTGTCGTCGTCGTCTCGGCGCCGTCGGTCGTTCGCGTCTTGCGCCCCGGTGAGACTGCGCCGACGGCGCGCAACCCTTTTATGAATGTGCTCCTGGACGAATACAAGTATAATCCGAAGAGGCCTGCTGCGGCATCAGTGAATGATCCGAATATTCAAGTAACACTGGACGATTTCTTCCGCACGGAGTTTGTGCGCGACCCTACGGATGTGTTTGGACGTTCACAGAGTCAGCGGCAATTTGTGACGATGCCGTCGACCAGTATTCCGAACGACCAGGAGTCTTTCCAGAACTGGTTGTTTAAGATTCCTGGAAAGACATGTAAAGAGGGCGGACGCGAGGCGTGCCTCCCGGGAACGGACGGGGGTGCGGTGACATGGCTTCACCCCGACATTTAGTCGGGGTACAGGCACAGCGTACTCCACTGGGGGCCAGACCTTGTCTGGTTCTTCGGAGGCGCGGTCACGTGGTTACATCCCGATACTTAAGCGCGACGCTTACGCGTCAACATCTTCTGTGTAGAAAGCATCGGTCCACCCTTTTTCGTGCACGAAAAGCGGCGGAGCGTTCTTCCCCGGGTCTGTAGCATTCGCGACGTACAAATTGCAATCGCTGCCTGCTCTTTTGCCTGAGGGCCTCTGCCAGAGCCCTTGCGCAGACGCACAGAGGACCGCACGGCCTTGATACAGCGGCAGAAGCGCGCTGCTTGGCTGTTCTTCATTCTATTTAGTTTCTTGACGAAAATCCCGTCCCTCTAGGCAGAGAAGTCCGCCATGCAGGTCAATCGTCTAACACACACGCGTGACGATTCGTGTGGAATTGAGCAGTATTTCAAGCAGTCTGTTGGCCCCGGTCGATATGTCACGACAAATCTGGTGCCGCAGGCGAAGGAAGTGAACCCTCTGGCGGTCCAGGAGTTCCTGATGTACCCTCGCGAGGGATTCGGCGCGAACAATGCCTATATCGACTCAGAGTCCGTGCTGAAGAACCAGCCCGAGTTCAAGTCTAATCGTACTCTGATTCGCCCTCAGGCGCGCCCTTTCCTGGGTGTTCCCTACATGGGCGGTGGGCGCGGCAACCCGGATGTGGAGTCGCTGCTGCTCCACTCGGAACAGGTGCGCCAGGGCAAGGAGTGTGGCACTGTCACGGAGCAGCAGTTTGACCAGGTGTTCACCCCGATGATTGCGAATCTGAAGGAGAACATCCAGAAGCCGTCCAATCTAATTACGGAGGAGGCGGCGCCCGGCTGGATTCGTGGGGGTCTGCCGTCGCGGGCGTATATCCGCGACGTGAATTGTTAGGCATAGCCTAACAATAAAACCTTATTCCCGACCTTTGGTCAGGAATAACGTGGACTTCTAGGTATAGCCTAACGCCTTTAGCAGATGATGTAAGAAAAAAATATTATACCAGGAAATGTTTAGATTAAGCAGTCCCTAGTATTGTGTTATGTATAGTATTTCGCATAATCAGAGCGTATTTTATTAAGAACATCTTCATTAAATTGTCCAAATATAGGTGGGCCATAGATATCCATATATATCATATATTCAAACTTAGGAACAACAACAGGTAGTGTAACGTTTGCTGAAAATAAAATGGCACCGGTCCCCTTATCAGTTGAAAATTTTTTAATAGTATCTATAGTTTTTATTAATTCATCAATTATTTTTAAATAAAATGGTATCTTATCACATGAGGTATCATTTAACCCATCTAACAGATTAATAGCAGTCTGTAGTGACATATTCTCTCTAGTAAATTTAAATAAAGAATGTCAATGTTTATAACAAACCAAGATGCACGGAATAGTTTTGTAGTTCTAGAGAGTTATACTGCAAAAATGGATATGCAAGCAAAAATAGAGTCAAAACTTATAGATGCAATGACAAATATTCATGCAGTAAAGGATCTCACAGCAACAAAGCGCTCACTTGTTGTGTTGAAAGCCAAACTTGAAGCAGGTATACCACTCGGCGATTAGTTAGACCGCTGGGCATTTCAAATCGGCACTAAGCAAAACTTACTTTTAGCAAAATAGGCTTGAATCTTGTTTAGAAATGCCCAGCGGTCGCTGAGGTGTCGTGCTCGCACGACATCAAGGCTTGTCTCCTCCTCTCGGAGGAGGAGACTCGCCGGCAAACGGGCATTTTGAAATGCCCGTTGGTCTAAATATCTGGGAGTGCGTAGACCAACGCACATTGGTCTGCGCACTTCTTGGTGTCATAATGTACCCCTCTAAAAGAGAGACGTTCGGACACATTTCTAAAAATGGAGCGAATACTACTACACTAATACGACGAGCATAAAAATGTCAATTCGATTTTAGACCATGTTTTGTTTCTTTTTATATCTTTAGATAGAATAACCGAAAGTATAGGTATAACCCAACAATGTCTGGTCTCAGCGCGCCTGCTAGCGGCACCGCCCCCTACGACCCTGCGACTTCGACTGCCCCCCTACAGGCCTCCCAGGCGTCTGATGTGAGTGCCTGCCTGATCACCCTGCCTGTGGCACTCTTGGTCTCCGTGGCGGATGTGGAGATTTATGGTACCGCGATGACGTCTGCGGCCCCGATGGTTGACTGCAGCGGCCTCTTGCCGGTGTCTGCTCTTTTTAACGAGAATCCCTCTAATAGTGCAGTGAACTTCGTGCAGGACCCGTCTGACCCGAATGGGGTGATTGCAAGTGTCCCTGCCACTTTTAATGATACCCTTGGAGGCGACTTTGCGAGAGGATTTAACACGGCTCTGCTAAAGAAGCCCGTGATGCTGACCAGTCTGGATGCGAATGCGTATCTATGGTGGAACGACACCGGCAAGAGTATCTCGAGTGACCCGAACTTTGCCAACACTAAGAGTGTGCTCTACAACTATGCCAACTTCCCGCAGTTTGTAGTGGCGAAGATTGCATACGATGTGTTTGGTCACCCTATGGCGCAGGCTGGAATTGCGAATGATACGGATATTACCAGCCAACTGGAGGGCAAGGCGGTCGGCTCTACTTCTCTGGGTGTTCGCCTGGCGGCTGCATTCAAGAGCCTGACGGAAGGCCAACTGCAGGCGGTGTATGAGCAGATGCTACAGCAGGACCCTGCCCGCTTCAAACTGGAGGACGCCTCGGGTGCTGCGCTAGGCTCTAACGGCCAGAGCGCTACATCTCTGCCTCGCTCTCTGCCGTTCAAGGAGGGCGATAAGATTCGCTTCGAGGTTATCCTAGATGACTATGATGTGAAGCGCGTGGCGCTGAATGAAGTGTTTGGAAATAATGTAACTTCGAAGTCAAATCAGACAATTGAATCAAGCATCGCGACGTCGACCACACAGGCTGGACAGGTCCTGACTACACGCTATGCGGGCATGCGCGTAACAGTTCAGATGGCGCTAGGGACGACTCAATCTGATAAAACTACTATTGGCACCATTCAGGCGCAAATCGAAAATGAAAAGATGCTTAGAGGTTCTGCTGCTGCTGTCGAAGTTGAGAATGCTGGTGGTGACAGCGATGCGCAGGAAGCCGCTCGCGTGGCAAAGGTGGCTGAGGTGCAGGCCACGGCATCCGCGGCATTCGCTGCCGCTGTTGCGGAGGGTAAGTCTGATCTAGAGGCGTGGGAGGCCGCGCTGAATGCGGTAATGGCAGCCTAAATATAGGCAAGTCTTAATTTAGAAATACCCAGTGCACTAATAATAAATTATCACATATTTGTCCCCGATTGCCTGAATAAATAATTTCTATAGAAATCATACAAACGTCCATTCATCACATCTGTAACCTCAAAAGCAACTGACCATTCACTATCGAGATTACGGATTGTTTCTCCATATTTATCAACCAGGCGTAATTTGAGAATGCTTATGTCTGTAGGTTGAGAAAAGATGAGTTCTTTTGTTAAAAAATTAGAGGTGTTATCGAACACTTTTGTGAATTTTCCATCCTTTAAAATGAGTTTCGCAAATGCGGTGAACTTTTCACCACTTTTGAGATGCTGCTCTACATTCGCATAATCATTTACCTGTAGAAATATATATTGGTCGACGATAACATCTATGATAGATTCTGATGTATATGATGCTGCATCAGAATAATATTTCATCCGAAATCCCAAATTATATGCAAGACCCCAGAATTGAAATTTACATGCATTCGAATCTGTTCTAAAATCCATGATAAAAAATACACTCGTTGCATTTGTAATTGTTATTTTTCCAGTGATAGTATCTAATGAAATACTATAGCGAGGAACAATCCCTGCTACATTGAATTGGTCTTGGATAGCCTTTACAAGCCCAGTTGCACTATAATTTCCTGGAGTAATTGTAAATGTATAGTCGGTTCCTGCGATAGGGCATATTAATCGTAATGTTATATTTTGTTTTAATGCAGAGAAAATATAGAATGTATTATTTAATTCAATAGATGCCATACGAATACGAATTGCATTTTTAATAGGTGGGACTACTCTGAAAGAAAAATTAGAGGGGTCTTGTATATAGTTATCGCGAAATTCACTATCAATATTTATAATTCTCTTTCGAATATCATTAACATTTATTACATCATTTGTATTCACTAACATAGTTGCCATAACCTCAGGCATAGAGGGCGATACCGCAGCAGAACCATGTGGAGATGGAAGAGTAGTAATTGCTTCACGAATAGCAACGGAGTTCCCCATTGCAACTTTCTGGTCCGACACATAAATTGATTGCGAATCCTTCTTTTTTTCTAGAAATGGATTAAAAAGTGGGGAAGCATCGGTTGGATTCAAAAATGTGAGTAAAACTGGATTTGAAGCGGATGCCAATCGCATTTTATTTGAAAGGATTTCATATACTTCTTTGAGACTATATTGTGTAATATCAGTTTCATTTATCTTTTTGAGGATCCAACCCTTTTGAATTTGTTCAGTTGATTCATTCTTCTGGAGAATCTCTCCAACACATATATGCGTTGTATCATTCTCGGATTCTTTTAAATCAAAACGTATACCTATAGGTGATTTATAGAATTTAAGTATGTGTTCAGATTGCATGCTTCCCTGTTGCATCCTACTATAGTTGCCTCCAAATCATTTCTATAGTTTAACGCAAAATGATGTTAAACTATAGAAATGGCTGCCCTCTCTGAAGCATATGAAACGAATACTAGTACTGAAAAAGCGCGCCAGCAGGACGCCGTAGAGAATCCTCAGGCATACGGCCGTTTCAATGCCGAAGTGGAGCACCCGCGTCCCGCACGTCATATGCTCGGGCTCGTCGGCGGCAATGAATCCGCATTCGTACGTACGAATTGGCCTGACGTCGAGTCGGACCTGCGTGGTATCACCCGGCCGAATACGTTTTGCCCCACGCGCCAGCACCTGCCACCCACAGGTCCGCTCCTGAAGCGTTCCAATCCCAAAGAGACGATCACGATTGATACGACCCCCATTAAGATGCGCGAGATGCAGATGTGGGCTTATCCCGCCGTGATCGCACCTGAGCCGCTCGTGAAAGAGTCCTGTGGGCGTCCTGAAAAGTATTAGACAAAAATAAATATTCATGAAGAAACCACTGACCACTAAACTTATGCGGAATATTGAATAACGACCAAACCGGAACCGCCATCTCCACCCATTTTCCTGAGGCCGCCGGCGGAGGGTGGTTGGAAGGAAGCAGCAGATCCACCACCGCCGCCATTTCCTGTATTTGCTGAACCATCTACTC